>Ga0105046_10005241_pt1 | contig 20520 bp, 13 predicted proteins | sample MAT03_FD_78385 | JGI IMG/M metagenome (GOLD analysis project Ga0105046, IMG submission 78385) | Freshwater microbial communities from Lake Fryxell liftoff mats and glacier meltwater in Antarctica - MAT-03 (megahit assembly) | ecosystem: Environmental > Aquatic > Freshwater > Ice > Liftoff...
GACCTCGTCATAGCGGATGAGTGCGGGGAACATCGGCAGCCCGGCAGCATCACCCGAGGTCCAGCCGGCGGGGCGCAGTGTGTTGCTGTTGAGCGGGAAGATCGCGCCGTTCGAGGCCTGCCAGCCTTGGTCCCCCAGCCGGCCTTGCCACGTCTCGTATACCCGCATCCGTCCGGGCTGGACGACGATGGTGTGGCGGTCGCCTCCGACCCTGCCGGGATCGACCTGCCACAGCTCAAGCTTCTCACCCGCCGGCCGGCCAAGCGGCCAGCACTCGACCGGCATCAGGCCAGGGATCGGCCAAGTTGCCACCGGCGCCTTGCCGCCGTTGAAATCGCTTTCGTCAGGATAGCCAGTGAAACGTAGAGGAACCAGGGGCTGGGCGTCGGGCACCAGGACGAAGTTCATCTCTGGAAAGATCCGCAGAGTGTTGCGCCCACCAAGGTCGGCGCGCATGCGGGCGATGATCGCAGCCGAGGTCGCCAGTAGGGGGCGACCACTGATGTTCTCGTTCCACGGACTGTCCAGCGGCATGATCTGCATTGCCGCCAGCACCGCGTCGGCCTGGGGTGTGTTGAACAGCAGCGGCTCCTTCACCACTGGCAGGGGCCCGAGACGGCGGCCGGCGTGGTTGATGCGATCGGCAGCTGTCAGCGGCAGCAGGGTGAGAAGGAGGAGTAGGGCGCGCATGGTCACTCCAGGATCCGGGCGTCGACGATCTCGAGACTTCCAGAGCGCATGTAGAACGCGAGCGGACCGGCCCGAGGCGCGGCGCCGGCGTCTGCACCGGGCTGGGGCACAAGCGCGATGCCATCGGCATGTGCGCTGAGGGTGGCACCGCGCTGACGCAGCCGGAACTCGACCCAGCCTGTACCTGCCGGAACCTCGAAGAACCAATTGTAGTCGCCAACCTGGACCTCGGCGAGCGGCGAACCGCGGATGCGCAGACGGCAGCTGAGCTCGAGATCGCGGTGGGCCTCGCCGCTGAGGATGCGCGCCTTGTACCGCAGGCATCGCCCTGCACCGTCCCCTCCGCCATAGGCGCGGATGAATGTCAGGTGGGCCAGCTCCTCGGCAGTACCGCGGTCCGGCACCAGGAAACTGGCGAAAGCCACCAGCATATCTTGAAATGCCTCAACCACCGCGGCATAGGACTCGCGATCGCCGGCAAGCACTCGGACGATCAGAGAATTGGGCATGCGTCCATATAAGCGCACAGGGAGGGGAATGTCACGGGCGGCTCGGGTAGATTCTGCAGACGGCGTAGCATGGCTGGTGTCGTGGCCCTACTTCGCTGGTTTTTCCTGCTGCGGCGCTTTTTGCTGCTGCGGCGCTTTTTGCTGCTGCGGCGCTTTGGCCTGTAACGCTGCTTTCGCTTCGGCACTGCCCTCGCTGGCTAGCGTGGTCAGGGCTCGCGCTGCAAGCCGGCGCACTTCCGGGTCGGTGTCCTCCAGGGCCTGCGCCAGGGCCGCGACTGCGACCGGGCCGCCGACGCGGCCGAGATCCCACGCCGCCGCGGCGCGTTTCACCGGATCGGCATCAGCTAGACCCTTGGCAACGACAGTCGCAGGATCCTCTGGCTTCGCCGGCGGCTTCGTCTTCTCCCCGATCGGATTGCCATCCTCGTCCTCGCCGGCCATCTCCATCAGCTTACGCTGATTGGCGGCTACGACGCGCTGCGCGCCTGCCGCAGCCACCGCTGCATTGCCCGCCTTGCCAGCCAGTCCAAACGAACTGAACACCGCTTCGCGGCCGCGCATCTGCGTCATCACCGCCTCAGCAGCCGCACCAATCTCCTCGTCCTGACTGCCAGCCAAGCGCAGTAGCCGGTGCATCGCCGCGCCATGCGTCGCCGGGTTACCCTTGCCCAAGGCGTGGAGAACCGCCAAGCGGAGTTCGCGCGGTCGGGCGATGTCGGCGGCCAGGGCGCTGAGTGGCTCGACCGTGCCGGGCGGATCGAGGAGCAGCGCGGTGCTGCACAGCGCCTCGGCTAGCCCAGCCTTGGCCGCGGGTACGGCGGCGACCAGCCGGGCCGCAATTGCCTCACTGCCGTCCGCTTTGCCGTCCGCTTTCCCACCGAGCCGATTCAGTCCATTGAGCGCCTGACGCCGGCGCAAATCAGCCGCCGATGCGTCCACCGCCACCTCGGCCAGGACGCCGGCCACCGAACCGTCTCCGACCGCAATCAGAGCGTCGCCGGCTACCTGCTCGCGTGCGGCGTCGCCATCGCCGGCGGCCCGGTGCAGCAGGACAAGGGCGCGCGCACGATCGACCGTAGGCAGCTGCCCGTCGGCGAGACGGCCGGACAGCAGGACGAGGGCGGCGTGGGCACGTTCGCCGCCACCGGCGTAGGCTTTTTCGGCACGCTCGATCTCGCCGTCGCCAAGGGCGAAGGCCAGCCCAACCAGCAGACCGGCGACCACCACCACGACGCCGACACTGATTCCCGCGAGCAACGCCGGCCGCTGGCGCAACCGGCGCCACGTGCGTTGGGCCTGGCTGTGCGACCGCGCCTGCACCGGCGCGCCATCCAGCCAGTGGCCGAGATCGTCGGCTAGGGCCTGGGCATCGGCGTAGCGCCGCAACTTGTCCTTCTCCAGGCAACGCAAGATCACCGCCTCCAACGCCGCATCGCATTCGACCGACAGCTTGGCTGGCGGCTCGGGATCGTCGGAGACCACTGCGCGGATGGTGTCAAACATGCTGGCGCCGCCGAACGGCCGCCGCCCGGTGGCCAGCTCGTAGAGTATTACGCCGCAGGCGTAGACGTCGGTGCGGTGGTCGATCTCGGCGGTCAGGCCTTTGGCCTGCTCGGGGCTCATGTAGGCGGGGGTGCCCGCAACCATGCCGGACATCGAGCGGAACGACGCATTGCCGCTGACATCCTTGGCCAAGCCGAAATCCATGATCAGCGGCCGACCGTCCTTCTCGACCATAATGTTGGCTGGCTTGAGGTCGCGGTGCACCACGCCGCTGCGGTGCGCATGATGCAGCGCCAGGCTGATCGCGCGCATCAGTGCCACCAGGTCGCGCAGGCTGACGCCCTCGTCGGGCAGCTTGCCCAGCTCGCGGCCCTCGACCAAGTCCATGGTGAAGTAGTGCTTGCCGTCGATCTCGCCGGCGTCGTGCACGGCGATGATGTTGGGGTGGCGCAACTGCCCAGCCGAGCGCGCCTCGCGCACGAAGCGGCGGATCGCGTCGCTGTCGGCGTTCTCGCCGGCGATCAGCACCTTCAGCGCTACGCGCCGTTTCAGCGTCGGGTCGCGCGCCACATAGACGATGCCCATGCCCCCCCGCGCCAGTTCGCGTTCGATCTCGTAGCTGCCAAAACGGTCGCCGGGCAGCAGACCGCCGGAATTCAGCCGCGGCAGGCTGGGATCGGCGGTGGCGAGGGTGGGCTGCGCCGTGGTGGGTCCGGCCTGCACCGTCTGCGCCAGTTCGGCGGCGGCGGCAAGGGCCAGCGGCTTGCCGCACTTCGGGCACGGCCGCAGCGGCGACGGATCGGCGGTCGATGGCTTGCTCTGCACCTTGCAGGGCAGGCAGGTGAACAGCACCGACTGGGCCAGGTTCAGGGTCCCGCCACACGCTGCGCAGACGGGGATGGCGCCGCTGACCGCCCGATCGACGACTTGGCGGGCCGCACATGCGGAACAGGTGAAAGCGATCGTGGACACGGCAATCCCCCGCCGTCCAGGATAAGCCGCCAGCCGGGTATGGGCAAGGCGTGATAGCCCGCTCGCCTTGCAGCGAGTATCGCGCCACGCCTCACGTCGCGCGTTCAAGCCGGCACCAACGGCCCGGCGGCGCGCCCATCACGGCGCGGAACTGCCTGCCGAACAGTTTGGTATCGCGCCAACCGAGACGCTGAGCCACCGTCCAGGCCGCCTCGCGCCCATCGGCCAACCGGCCTGCCGCCAGCCGCACCCGCGCCTCGACCAGCCAGCGGCGCGGAGGACGTCCGGCGGCGGCGCGGAAGGCGCGGGTGAACCAGTCATGGCTGAGGGCGCAGGCGGCGGCCAGTTCGCGCGGCGTGACCAGCGGATCGCGCTCGACCGCGGCGGTGCAGCGCGCGAGCAGACCGACCGCGCCGCGTCCGGCGATGGCGCGCACCAGGGCAGTGGCCAGTAGCAAACCACCGGCGCGGTCCCAGGCCGATGCCTCGACCAGCCCCGGGTCAGGCCGGTCAGCAAGCAGGTCGAGCACGCGACGCAACTCGGCCGTTACATCAAAAACCACCGCTTCGAACCCCCATGGGTCCGCCATCGACAGGCGCAGGCGGGTGAGCCGCGGCGGCGGCTCACCCGCGCGCACGCGGAAGCGTACCCCGGGCGGCAGCAGGCAGGCTCGTCCGGGACCGAGGATCCTCCCGCCTCGATCGCAATTCAGGCAGGCTGAACCGCTCTGGATGGCATAGATGAGATGCTCGTCCAGGACCCGCTCGCGAGTGTCCCAGCCGGCCCGGGCAGTGAAGCGGCGGCGGGCCATGCCGCCGTCACCGACCGCCCCCGCCCCGGCCAACCACGTCGCGGCATCCATGCAGGATCCTAACCGCCGGTCTGGTGCGATACAGTGCCATCCGCGCCCCTGCCCGGCGCCGCCCGTCCAAGCATCCTGGCGGCATGCTCATCCGTGAACCTGCTGCCGCCGCCCGAGAACCCCGCAGCGAGACGCTCCACGCCGACCTGGTGGTGGTCGGAGGCGGCATGGCCGGATGCTGTGCCGCCATCGCCGCCGCCCGTGCTGGCAGCCGGGTGGTGCTGCTGCACGACCGGCCGATACTAGGCGGCAACGCCAGCAGCGAAATCCGACTGTGGGTGCTCGGCGCGACCTGCCACATGGGTTCGAACAACCGCTGGGCCCGCGAGGGTGGGATTATCAACGAGATCCTTACCGAGAACCTGTGGCGCAACCCGGACAGCAACCCGCTGATCTTCGACACAGTACTCCTCGAATGGGTTACGAGAGAGACCAACCTGATCCTGCTGCTGAACACCGCCGTCCATGCCTGCGAGAAGCGCGATGACGCCACGATCAGCGCTGTACTGGCGTGGAACTCGCAGAGCCAGACCCGTTACCGGGCCGAGGCGCCGCTGTTCCTCGATAGTTCGGGCGACGGAGTGCTCGGCTTTCAGGCCGGCGCCGCCTTCCGCATGGGCGCGGAAACAGCTGAGGAATTCAGCGAGCCATTCGCGCCCGCCGAGGAGTACGGCAGCCTGCTCGGACATTCCATCTACTTTTATACCAAGGAGGTCGGCTACGAGGTGCCGTTCGTCGCTCCAGCCTTCGCCCTCAGCGACATCGAAGGCAGCATCCCGCGCTGGCGCGACTTCAAGGGAACCGACAACGGATGCCGACTGTGGTGGATCGAATGGGGTGGCCGTCTCGACACCGTACATGATTCCGAACGCATCAAGTGGGAGCTATGGAAGGTTGCCTACGGAGTGTGGGGCTGGATGAAGAACAGCGGCCGTTTCCCCGAGACGAAAACCATGACCCTGGAATGGTTCGGCCACGTCCCGGGCAAGCGCGAAAGCCGCCGCTTTGAGGGCGAGCACATCCTCACCCAGGGCGAGGTGGTGACGCAGCAGCGCTTCGCCGACGAGGTCGCGCATGGCGGCTGGGCCTTCGACCTGCACCCCGCCGATGGGGTCTACTCCAAGCACGGCGGCTGCACCCATATCCGCACCCACGGCATCTACGGCGTCCCCTTCCGCAGCCTGTATTCGCGGAATATCACCAACCTGCTGCTCGGCGGCCGGTTGATCAGCGTCAGCCACGTCGCTTTCGGTACCACCCGCGTTATGGGCACCCTGGCGCTGTGCGGCCAGGCCGCCGGAACCGCCGCGGCACTGTGCCGCGAGCACGTCTGCCTGCCACGTGACCTGGCGCCTCGCGGTCTGGTCGGGCAGATGCAACAGCGGCTGCTGCGCGCGGGAGTCCACCTGCCCTCAGTTCGTTATGACGATTCAGCGGACCTCGCCCGTGATGCCGCCGTCTCGTGCAGCTCGCGACTGCGGCTGGGCGAGCTGCACGGCGATGGTGCGACCCTGCTACTGGACAGTGCTCGCGGACTGTGGCTGCCATTGGCCGCTGGCCAAGTTCCGCGCATCACTCTACGCGTCGACGCCACCCGAGACACCACCGCGGTCTGCGAGTTACGCGCCTGCAGCCGCGACGGCTTCCATACGCCGGACGAGGTGCTGGCACGCATCGAGCTGCCTGTGGCAGCCGGTGCCGATCAAGCCCTAGCGATCGAAGCCGTCATCACCCTGGACCGGGCGCGCTACGTCCTGGTGGCTATCGAGACCAACCCCGATCTGGCCGTACGCACCTCCCCAACCGTGGTCAGCGGACTCCTGGCAGTGCGCCGCGGCCACGTGCAACAGGACGTGGCCAAGTTCGGCTTCCACGACTTCGCCTGGTGGCACCCGGCACGCCGACCAGCGGCGCAGACCCTGGCCGCCTCGTTCAACCCGCCGCTCGATGTCTTTTCCACGCTCAACAGCGGCTGGCACCGCCCGACCGCCACCGCCAACTGGTGGCTTGCCGATCCCGCCGATGCGCTGCCCACGGTCATCCTGCGCTGGCCTGCCCCGATTGCCGTGGCCGAGGTCGTGCTCTTCACCGACCCCGATTACGAACACCCAATGGAGCACGTCCTGTATCGCCACCACGAACGCGTCAGCCCCTATGCTGTGCGCGATGTGGTGCTGCGCGATGGCGCCGGACGAATCCTCATCGAAGTGCGCGGAAACCATCATGGCGTGATCCGGCTGCTCCTGGCCGAGCCGATCAGTATCGACACCCTGCGCGTCGAGGTGACGGCGCGAGGCGAGGCCCCGGCGGCGATCGCAGCAGTGCGGGTGTACAGTACCTCGGCGTGCAGCGCTCAACCGCAGCCGTGATCGTGTAGGTGGCGACACGTCCGGCACCGTGCAGCCTACACCCGACTCTCACTGATCGAAGTACTGGATCCGATGTGGGCAGTCTGCACGACTGCCACCCGACGTGACCGTACCGTTGGGCAGCCAGAACTCCTCGCCGAACAGGGTGACGACTTGGTAGACGGCGTACTGGGTGACACCGCAGTTACTGCATACGGACGAGAGCTTGCGGCGCTGCTCGCCGAAGATGATCACCACCAGGATGCCGGCAACGAAAAGGACGGCGGCAATGATCAGCGACCACTCGATGCGGGTCAGGGAGCGCATGTCAGATCATACGGTACGCCTGCAGGCTGAGCAACCGGCACGCACGGTTCAGTCCTGCGGTGCGTGTCGCTCCACGACTATGCCGGTGGGTGCCTGCAAGTTCTGCCAGACCCCCGCCCGATAGATCCCCTCGGCAACACCGCCAGGAACATGCAGGCGGAATGAGACATCCCAGCCCACCGGCCAGGCCGGAAGCACGTCGAGCCGACCTGGCTCGGCCTGAAGGACCATGCGCTGGAGAGCGATCATCAGCACACCGCCGTGGTCCTGGTCAGGAGTCCAATCGAAGTTGGGGCCCCAGAAGGCAGGGAAACGGCTGCCGGGATCACTGCTCGTGGCGCCTTGCAACACCAGTGCTTTGGCCTCCTGGCCGAGACCGAGCAGCGCGGCCTGGATCGGATCCTGTGACCAGCCCATCGCCCCATGATGATTCAGTCGCCGATTCCACGTCTCGCGACCCACTATGATGTCGGCTTTGCCAACCCCAAAGAGCCGATAAGGGAAGATCGCGTACAACTCGGGATTCTCGCTGTTAAAGTTGGCGTCGTAGCGTGCAGCCGGGATCAGATAGCGAAGATTGTTGCTAGAGTGATAGCGGCTCGGTAGTGGCGGCAGGGCGGCGCGTAGGGCGGTCCAGGCCAAACGATCGGCCAAAGCGATGGCCTGCAGGGCGAGCAGCCGGTCGATCACCCAACCAAGACCGGCAATCTCGGGTAATGGCTGTTCGGCGTCGTGCCAAGTCTCCAGGGCCATGGCCGGAGCCATGATCATCTTCCCCGCAGCATCACGACGCGGCCAGTAGTTGGCATAGAAGGCGAGGTACTCCCGAGCCAACGGCAGGAGCGTGGCTTGCAACCAGGCGGAGTCGGGAGTGGTCGCTGCGACGTCGAGGCCAAGCGCGAGCAACTCGATCGGCCCTTGAAAATATCGGCGCAGGTAGCCGCACAGGGCATGACGATCGTCCGGTCCAGTCAGCGGATGATAATCCGCACGAGCTGGCTTGCCGGCAAGGACGGCCGCGCGCTCGTCGGCATAGCCATAGTCGCTGGTTCCCCAGGTACCCCAGGGCGTGGTCGTTTCCGGCATCATCACACCATCGATCCCATGATGCTGACGTGTGCGCTCGCGGGCCAGGGGGAGGCAGTCCTGGTACATGCGGAACAGCGGCCGGACCATCTCGGCATCGCCGGCCATGATCATCGGCCAATAGGCGAGGCGGGTATTCTGGAACCAGTAGGCTCCACCCCAGCGACGCCAGTCAGGCGTGAACGTCTTGCCTTTGTCACGACCTGTGACGGTGAACAGTGAGCCATTGAACTTGATCGGGAATCGGCCACGCCCAGAGCAGGCGAAGAGGAAGCGCTGCAAGGTGTAACCGCGGGTGACCGCTTCAGCCGCCGCATCGCCAGTGATCCGGATCCACGAACGCCCCCAGAACGATGACCACCATGCCTCATGGGCTGATCGGGCGGCGGCATACGCGACGTGCGATGCAGATAGCGCCGGTAGCAATTCGTGTGGCGCGGCTGTGTGCTCGCAAGCCGTCGTAATGGCCATTTCCCAGCATCGACGACCGGCACCGACCAGAGACAACGGCCCACTGCGCGACAGACCATCGCCGGAAACCAGGCAGCCGAAGGTCCGTCCGAGCAGTGGATCCTCGGCTGCATGCGACTTCGCCCAGGCCCCAAGATGCTGAACCGACAGGTTTTCTGCCCAATGCGAGTGAGCGTTGCGGTGGCACCAGGCGATCGCAGGCGAACCCAGATCAAGCACCTCGTCCGCCGTTTCGCGCACCGTCTCGAATGGAACCGCCTGCCGCATGCAGGCGAACAACTCATCCCCGTCATCGATCGCTCGGTCTCGCCGCCATAACTCAGCGTTGACCACGATCGGCAAGTCTTCTCGCGCACTGATCGCAATCCTCACGACCGGGGCGTGGGCATCGACCCACACTCGGATCGTTAAACCGTCGGCACGGATCGTCACCGTCGCACTCGCTAGGTCCAGCCGCTGCACGAATGGCGCTTCTGGCGCGAAGGTCCCCTCAGGCAAGCGCACGCGTAACCGGCCGAGCTTGCACAGCCGGCCTTCGCCGTCGTAGGCGTCGGTACGTGCGATGTAGAGGCACAGATCGCGACCATGCTCGGTCCAGAGGTTGATGCCGACCTCGCCGTTACCGAGTGGCATCGAGCCATGCTCGTCGGTGGAGGGTGTGGTCCAGATGACATCGGGGAGGTCCATGCAACCAGGCTAGCGCTAGGCATAGCAACTGCCCATGGCGGTGACTACGCCCAGCATATCATTTCCTCCGATGGATATCCGATTCTGGCTAGGCGGAACGACCCGATGCACGGTGGCGCGCTGGAACAGCGACGTTGAGCACGAACCCTGGTCCAAGTTGTACCTGGTGGAGTCCGGGGCAGCCCGCTACGCCATTGCGCGGCCTGATGAACCACCGCGTTGGTGCCAGTTGCGGCCTGGCCACATCCATCTGATCCCTGGCGGCCGACGCCACATCAATGCCTGCGCCTCCGAATTTATTCTCCATTGGTGCCATTTTACGGTACAAGACGAGGATGTAGCTCAACGCATCGCTGCCATGGACGAGATCGTCTCGATACCGATGACCGAAGCCAGATCGCCGGCCGATGTCATCAGCAGCGCCGCTTCAGGAATAACTGGCCGGTTGCAGGCCTCAGCGCTGGTTCTGCGCATGCTCGCCCTCCTGCCCGATCCTGTACCCGATTCGCATGCCGCCGAACGTCGCCGGCTTGCTCCAGCTGTGGGAGCTCTGGAATACCGTTTCGACCACACACTCTCAGTGCCCCAGCTTGCCGCCATGGCCGGGATGAAGCCTTCGCGGTTTCACCAGTTGTTCCGGCTGGTTCATGGCACCAGCGTCCATGCCTATCAACTGGAATTGCGCTGTGCCGAGGCTCAGCGCCTGCTGCGCACCTCCACGCTGAGTATTCAGGAGATCGCTCAGCGGTGCGGTTATCCAAGCCCGTTCTCGTTCACGAGGATGTTCACCGACCGATGCCGAGTCAGCCCATCTGCATACCGCGCGTCGACCAAGCCACAGTGACGACTGCGCCTTGCCGCTGGCTACCGCGGTACTGGCCAGCTAGGCTATTGCACAATGCCCTCCCCCCCGCCTGTATTGAAAGCAGATCCTCTGGTAGGCCGCACCATTGGTGGCTGCCGCCTTGATCAGCGGCTGGGTTCCGGCGCCATGGCGGTGGTCTATCGTGGTACCCGCCTGTCCGATGGCGCGCAGGTTGCGATCAAACTCCTCAGTACCATTGCCAGCCAGGACGCCGAGAACATCAAGCGTTTGCAGCGTGAGGCAGATCTCGGCAAGCGCATCAAGCACGAGAACGTGGCCGCCATCCATGGCGACGTACATGAGGGCGGTGTCCACGGTTTGATCATGGAACTGGTCAGCGGCGCCAGCCTGGAAAGCGTCATCGATGCCCGTGGCCACCTGCCCTGGCGCGAGGCCGTCCATCTGATCAGTCAGGTCGGCGATGCTCTCGCCCATCTCGGCACCATGGGCATCATCCACCGCGATCTCAAGCCGGGTAACATCCTGCTTACCCCTGGCGGAGTCGCCAAGATCGTCGACCTCGGCTTTGCCAAGCCGGGCGAGGGCCTGCCCGACGAAGGCCTGACCATGGCTGGCACATCGATGGGTTCACCAGCCTACATGCCGCCCGAGCAGGTCCGCGACGCCAGCGCAGTCAGCCACGCGGCCGATGTGTACAGTCTCGGCGCAACCCTCTTCCACACCGTCACTGGCCAGACGCCGTTCTCGGGCAAGACGGTCGCCGAGATGATGCGCAAGGTGGTTAGCGTGGCGCCACCGGACCCACGCAGTTTGGCACCTGATCTGTCTCCTGCCGTATCCGAACTGATCCTGTGGGCGATGGCCAAGGAGCCGACCCACCGCCCCAAGGATGCCGGGCAGTTCAACCTGCTACTGCGCAAGGCGATCCAGTCACCTGACGATGTCAGCCAGATTCGCCGCCTACGCCGTGGCCGTGAAGGGTTCTGGATTGTCATCGGAGCGATTTCCGCCGCCGCGATCGGTTTGGGCGGATTGCTCTGGTGGCTGCTGCGCTGATTCTGTATCAGCGCGAAGGCGCCACGCTCGCCGAACCCTTTACCGCCCAGGCATGCTCCAGGACCTGACCAGACAAGTCCTCCCGCTCATGCACGTGGTCGGCGAAGAAACCGGCGCTGATGGCAGCGTAGGCCGGAGAATCAACCAGCAGGTCAGATCCACTGCGCTGGCCAGACCGGGCCAGCGCCAGCGCTCGGGCGGGCGACCCTGGCCCGCCAACGGCTACACCGCAGGAAAGGCCAGAACCGGGCACCGTGGTCAAGGCCGCCAACGCACAGCGTACAGCACGTTCCTGCGGCAGGTCGCCGGCATGGGTAGAAGGAAATAACAGGCAGACGCTGCCGGATTCTACGAATTCGGGATCGCCGCCATGTGCGCGCGCGGCATCAAACAGGGCGGTTAATGATGCCTGATTGCCTAATCCGACAACGACCGCCAGCCGCGCACCGTCAACGTCGACCCGACCATGTTGCACGCCGCGCTCGCTGAAGGCTCGGCTGACGAAGGCATCGAAGGCATCACGGCGCTGGGCAGCCAGACGCAGCTCATCGCGCATGCGGCGGAACGACTCCGCAAGCAGGCCGAATTCATCCCGGCTGTTAACCACAATCTCGACCGACAGATCGCCGCCGGCCACTGCCTGCATACCTCGACTGAGCTCGGCGACCGGACGACGCATACGCCAGGCGATGATCAGCCCGGCGGCCAGGAACGCGATCAGCGTGGTGCCCAACAGGATACTGCTGTGCCAGAGAAAATCGCGACGCAACCGTGCAAGATGATCAGCTGGTATGTCTATGCCAACAAGGCCCGCCGAACTGCCATCGGTCAGCAGCAGCGGAGCATAGCCGCTGGTCCAGGTACCCCATTGGTCAATGGTCAGTTCGTAATCGACACTGGGCGTTTTGAATCCCTCGATGAGTGCGGGGGAATCCTTGGCCGGATAGCGTTGTCCTGGAATCGCCTGAGCCTCATCGGGTCCGATCACCCCGTCACCATCGAGATCGCGCTCGATAGAGGCGTCGCAGACAAACCGCACAACGCCCGTGGTCGGCGTCTCTGGCAGGGGCGCCATGGTATAGATGAAGCGGACTTCGGGAAATGCGCTGGCATAACGGGCCAAGCGCGCACGCAGCGCGGATATCTCGGCGACATGTGCCGTCGGATCAGCGACCATGCCAGCATGCTGCTGGGGGTCGACAAGCTGACTGGCTCCGGTGGCGATACCCTGCAGGCTGCGCCGCAACGTCTGGTATTGACCCGCAACCGCGCGTTCCGTGATGGCATAGCCGGCGATGACCGCGCCCAGGCTGGCAACCAGCCAGATCGATGCCGTCAGCTTCAGCCAGAACGGTATGACAGCACGACGAGAAACGGAAATGGCAGTCGAGCCGGTCACCTGTTGGAGTGGCCGATGGGTGGTGGCGACAACCGACCGGCTTGCGCCAGACGCCCTCATTTTGCCAGGCGGGTTCGGCGGAAGAGTCCTGGCGCTATGGACGATTTCGGTCGCCACGGCTCCGTTGCCCAGCAATCGCAGGGCCTGACTCGCGTCGGCTGGACGCAGTCCAGGATCGCTCGAGAGCAGCCGCAGGACCAGACTCTGAAAGTCTGGCGGCTGGCCATGCGGAACAGCCAGCGGATCAGGTTGCTCGCGACCCTTGGGGAAGACGTGCCGGCCTGTGGCAATCTCGCACAGCACCACGCCCAAGGCCCACAGATCGCTGGCCGCGGTTGCGGCTTCACCAGCCAAGCGCTCCGGGGCGATGAAGCGCCGGGTACCCACCACCTCGCCGGATGCAGTTATATCCCCGTCATGCGAGGCGGCGAGGCCGAAATCGAGCAACTTATAGACACCGCCATCGCAGAGCATGATGTTCGACGGCTTGATATCGCGATGAATGATGCCGGCGGCATGGGCGGCGGCTAGGCCCCGCAGGCATTGCCAGGCGCAGTCCCGTACCATCGCCGGAGCCAAGGGACCGGTCCGCTGCAGCAGAGCCTTCAGATCCTCGCCCTTCAGCCGCTCCATGACCAGATAGGGCGGATCGGCGTCGGGTTCGAAGGCATGCACCTGGACGACATGCGGATCCGACAGCCGGGCCATCGCGCGGGCCTCGCGCAGGAAACGCTCACGCGCCTGGGGCAGGCGCAGACGATGTGGCATGATCAGTTTAAGCGCGACCTCTCGATCGAGATCGGGGTCGTGGGCGAGCATGACGGCGCCCATGCCGCCCTGGCCGAGCATCTCGCGCACCTGGTATTTCCCTATGCGTTCAGCTGCCATCGCTCAGCGACGTTAACGGGGGGCCCAAAAACGCCAACAGCCCCGCAGCTGGCTGCGGGGCTGTTGGCGTTCAGTAAAAACAGCAGCCGCGAGCCGTGCGGCGCCTTAGAAGGTCTCCTTCGCCGCCAGATCCCAACTCTGCAGGATCTGGATATAGTTGCCGCGCTCGTACAGCTTGGGATTCGGGCAGCGCGCCAGGTTAAGGCTTCCGCGCATCTGCGACAGGCTCTCGTACTCGTGCGCAGCAAGCCAATCAGCCAAACGCAGACGCAGTTCGCGGATCACACCGGGACCGCTCTTGATGATGCGAGACACCACCTGCACACAGTGAGCCCCGCACATGATCGCCTTGACCGCTTCGATCTCGCTGTGCACACCGCCAGTGGCGGCCAAGCTCAGCTTGCGCTGTGCCGACAGCACGGCGAGCCAGTGCAGACGTAATAGAACTTCCGAGCGGTGGCTCGGGTAGGTGCGCTTGACTTCAAGGTTTTCGATGTCGATGTCGGGCTGGAAGAAGCGGTTGAAGACGACTAGTCCATTCGCCCCTGCACCCTCGATGCGCTTGGCCAGATTGGAGAAACTGGTGAAGTACGGGCTGAGTTTCACCGCTAGCGGGATCTTCACCGATTTGCGCACCGCACCGACGATCGCCAGTAGGCGGTCCTCGACCTGAGCGGCGGACTCCTCGGGATCCATCGCCACCTCGTAGAGGTTGAGCTCCAGTGCGTCTGCGCCGGCCTGTTCGACCAGGCGGGCATAGTCGGTCCAGCCGCCCGGGGTGACGCCATTGAGCGAGGCGACCACCGGTACGCGCACCGCCACCTTGATGCGGCGGATATGTTCGAGGTACTCGTCAGTGCCGATGCGGTAGTCATCGGCACTGGGCAGGTAGCTGGTCGCTTCGGCGAAGCTTTCAGCTCCCTGGCTGTGGGCATGGGCGTTGGCCTGCGCCTCGGCGGCGATCTGCTCCTCGAAGAGCGACGGCATGACGATCATCGGGGCGCCGGCGTCCTCAAGGGCACGCACCGCACCGAGGTCGTTGACCACCGGCGAGGCGCCTGGGACGAACGGATGGGGCAGCTTGAAGCCGAGGTAGGTCGTTGAGAGGTCCATGGTAGATGTCCTGGTTCGTTTAGTGGTTGTTGGGGGTTACCAGGTCACTCGTCAGAACCAGAACTGGCGGCTGGCTTGGCAGCCGGTGCCTGGCGATCGAGAGGGAAGCGAATTTCAGCCAGCTTCTGATAGAGCGCAACGCGCTGGGCGCAGTGCTCGACCTGCATCTCGGACAAAGCCTTGAAGCGGACCGGATCGAGTTTCTCGACCATGCGGAAGCGCGTCTCGTTGCGCAGGTAGTCGAGGACTGGCGTCTTGCCGCCCTGACTGTCGAGGACGAGCGGCAATTCACCATTGGACGAACGGCGGGGGTCGAAGCGGTAGAGCGGCCAGACGCCGCTAGAGACTGCGAGCTTCTGCTGTTCGAGCCCGTTGCGCAGATCATAGCCGTGGGCGATGCAGTGGCTGTAGGCGATGATGATCGCCGGACCGGGATAACTCTCGGCCTCCTGGAAGGCCTGCACGGTGTGGGCATCCTTGGCGCCGAAGGCGACCGAGGCGACATAGGCGTGGCCGTAGCTCATCGCCATCAGACCGAGATCTTTCTTGTGGATCGACTTGCCTGCGACTGCGAACTTGGCAGAGGCGCCGATCGGCGTGGCTTTCGAGGCCTGGCCGCCGGTGTTCGAGTAGACCTCGGTGTCCATCACCAGAATGCGCACCTTGCGCCGGTTGGCGAGGACGTGGTCGAGGCCGCCGTAGCCGATGTCATAGGCCCAGCCATCGCCACCGAAGATCCACACGCTCTTGTCGACCAGATAGTCGACCAGGACGAGCAGGCGCTTGGCTTCCTCACCTTGCAGCGTGGACAGCTTGCGCCGCAGTTCGGTCACCCTGCCGCGTTGTGCGGTAAAGTCGGCCTCGGACACCTGGCTAGAGCTGAGGATCTGCGCTGCCAATTCGCCGCCGATCTTCGGCGCTAGAGTAAGTAGCAGCATGCGCGCCTGTTCGCTGAGAGCATCCACACCCAAGCGCATGCCCAGGCCGAACTCGGCGTTGTCTTCGAATAGGCTGTTGGCCCAGGCCGGTCCACGTCCGTCCTTGTTCTGGCTGTACGGGGTGGTCGGCAGGTTGCCGCCGTAGATCGACGAACAGCCGGTAGCATTCGCGATGATCGCGCGGTCACCAAACAACTGGGTGACCAGTTTGACATAGGGTGTCTCGCCGCAACCGGCGCACGCACCGCTGTATTCAAACAACGGCTGAAGGAACTGGCTGGTCCGGACGTCGAACTTCGGATAGGCCGTGCGGTCCATCTCCTTCAGGTCGAGGAAAAAGGCGTAGTTTGAGCGCTCGGGGGCCATCAGGTCGATGGCCGGCGTCATGTCGAGCGCCTTGTGCTTCGGATTGCTCTTGTCCTTGGCCGGGCAGACCACGGCACATAGGCCGCAGCCGGTGCAGTCCTCTGGAGCGACCTGGATGGTGAACTTCTGGCCCTTAAGCTCGGGCGACTTAGCGTCCTGACTCTTGAAGGTGCTTGGTGCCGAGGCGAGATTCGAGGCATCATAGGCTTTCACGCGGATGGCCGCGTGCGGACAGACGAAGACGCACTTGTTGCATTGGATGCAGATGCTGTTGTCCCACACCGGGATCTCGACCGCGATGCCGCGCTTCTCCCACTGGGTCGTGCCGGTCGGCCAGGTGCCGTCGATCGGGAAAGCGGACACCGGCAGGGCGTCACCCTTGCCGGCCAGCATGACGGCCTGGACCTGTTTGGTGAATTCCGGCGCGTTGTCCGGGACGATGGGCAGTTGACGGATCCGCGAATCGGCCTTGGTCCCGCCGATCTCGTGCAGGTTGGCCAGGGTGGCATCAACGGCGGCCCAGTTCTTCTGCACCACTTCGTCGCCACGCTTGCCGTAGGTCTTCTTGATCGCAGCCTTGATCTCGCTGATCGCTTCATCACGCGGCAACACCTTCGACAAGGCGAAGAAGCAGGTCTGCATGATCGTGTTGATGCGTCCTCCCATGCCGGTTTGCTTGGCCACCGCGATCGCATCGATCGCATACAACTTCAGCTTCTTGGCTAGGACGATCTGCTGGAATTCGATGGGCAGCTTGCCCCACACCTGATCCATCGCGAACGGCGCGTTGATCAAGACGACGGCGCCCTCACCGGCGTTGTCGAGCACGTCCATGCGCTCAATGAAGCGCCACTGGTGGATGGCAACGAAGCTGGCCTTGGTAATCAGGTAGGGCGCCTTGATCGGACTTTTGCCGAAGCGCAGATGGCTGACCGTGATCGATCCAGATTTCTTCGAGTCGTAGACGAAATAACCCTGGCTGTGCATGCCAGGCATGTGGCCGATGATCTTGATCGAGTTCTTGTTCGCACCGACGGTGCCGTCGGCACCCAGGCCGTAGAACAGGGCCTTGACCGTGTCGGTCGGCTCGACGTCTAGATCTGGCAGCAGCGGCAGGCTGAGCTTGGTGATGTCATCGATGATGCCGATAGTGAACCGACGCTTGGGCGAGGGCTGGGCCAACTCGCGGAAGACCGACTGCACCATCGCCGGGGTGAACTCTTTGGACGACAGTCCGTAACGGCCGGCGACCACATGGATGCCCAGACCAGCTTCGGCGACGGCGATGGCGACGTCCTGGAACAACGGGTCGCCAGTGGCTCCTGGCTCTTTGGTGCGGTCGAGGACGGCCAGCTTCTTCACCGAACGTGGAATGACGGCGAGCAGCTGGGCGATAGGGAACGGCCGGTAGAGGCGCAAGGTCAGCACACCGACCTTCTCGCCCTTGGCTGCAAGGTACTTGGCGGTCTCGGCGGCGGTCTCAGCGCCGGATCCCATCAGCAGGATAACCTTGTCGGCATCCGGGGCGCCGGCGTACTCGGCGATCTTGTAGGTGCGACCGCTGACCTTGGCGAACTGCGCCATGATCTCGGCGACAATGCCGGGCACCGCGTCGTGATAGCCGTTGCACGCTTCACGAGCCTGAAAGAAGGTGTCGGGGTTCTGCGCCGTGCCGCGCATCACCGGCTTATCCGGGGTGAGGGCGCGCGCGCGATGGGTCGCGACCATCTCGTCGGTGACCATCTCCTTGAGTTGTTCGTCGCTCAGGGGGTTGATCTTGTTGACCTCGTGCGACGTGCGGAAGCCATCGAAGAAATGCAGGAACGGGATGCGAGCCTTCAAGGTCGCCGCGTGGGCAATCGCCGCGAAATCATGCGCTTCCTGGACGTTCTGCGAGGCGAGCATGGCGAAGCCGGTCATCCGGCAGCCCATCACGTCGCTGTGGTCGCCGAAGATCGAAAGGGCATGGGTGGCCAGGGCACGGGCCGAGACGTGCATGGTGAAGGCGGTCAGTTCGCCGGCGATCTTGTACATGTTCGGGATCATCAGCAGGAGACCCTGCGATGCCGTGAACGTGGTCGCTAGGGCTCCTGCCTGCAAGGCACCGTGCACCGCTCCGATGGCGCCGGCTTCCGACTGCATCTCCATGATATCCGGGACCTGGCCCCAGAGGTTCTTACGGCCGCGGACCGACCATTCGTCGGCCCACTCGCCCATGTTCGAGGACGGCGTGATCGGATAGATCGCTGCCACCTCGGATAACTTGTGGGCAACCATGGCGCAGGCCTCGTTGCCATCTACGGAGATCATGTTGTCGCTCATGTCAGGGGTCCTTTGATTGCGGATTCGGAGGTTAACGAAGATGAGTGGTAGGACTAGGGGATAATCGTAGCGGCGTGGAGTGTCGTCATGGCCGGTGTGCCGATGGTGAACGTCTCATGATGCGTCCGACTTGATGCATTCGGTCGGACAGCCGGAAATGGCATCCTCCAGCGGGATGCGGTTGTAATCGGCAACTTCGGGCCGCAGCGGGCTGCGCTCATCGCGATTGGTCGAATCGCGGTTGTCGACCCGGGCCGCCGAGACCACCAGGCATCCATCGCCGGCGTCCATGGCGAATATCTCGGGGGCGACATCGACACAGGCCCCGCAGGCAATGCACCCATCGTCGATCCAGATGGTGGTCATGATGCACTCCGTGATTCGTGGTGGCGTCGTTGGTTAAGCAGAGTTTCGAGCGCGCCCGGGAACGGTCGCAGGACGCGTTCCAGCAGGCCCTGGACCTTGGCGATGGCGACTCCGTAGTTGGTGATCGGCACGCCGGCCGCGCGGCAGCGCAGGATACGCGCCAGCACTTCTCTGCGGTTGGTGGTGCAGCTACCGCAGTGGATGGCGAGGCGGAAATCCGCGAGATCCGCAGGGAAATCGTGACCGCTGTATGTGGATATCCGGACCTCGAAGCCCAGATATTGGGCCAGCCAACGGGGGATTTTCACCCTACCGATGTCCTCGCCGATAGGGTGATGGGTGCAGCTTTCGGCTATCAGTACGCGATCGTCTGGCTTCAGCTGGTCGATCGCCTGCGCCCCGGCGACGAAGGCGTCGAGGTCACCCTTGTAGCGGGCGAAGAGGATGCTGAACGAGGTGACCGGCACGCCCTCTGGAACATCGGCGCAGACTTTGAGGAAGGCCTGCGAATCGGTGACGACGAGATCTGGCGGGCGACCGAGGCGCTTGAGCGTGGTCGCCAGTTCGCGCTCCTTGACCACGATCGCAGTCTGATCGCCATCAAGCAGATCGCGGATGGTCTGCACCTGTGGCAGGATCAGACGACCTTTCGGGGCTTCCTTATCAATTGGCACGACCAGCACGCACAGCCCACCGGGCGGCAGCAGATCGCTAACGATGGCCGGCGGATCGAGCCAGCCGTCGGGCACCGCGGACACCAGCGCAGCGCGCAGCAAGTCGAGTCCTGAGCCAGTCACGGCACTGGTCTGCACCACCGACAGATGGCGTGCCCGCAAGGCAGCGATGACGGCGGGGTCAGCCGATACGCGATCACATTGATTGAACACGGCGATGACCGCGACCTTAGCGGCCTGGAATTCGGCGGCGAGAGTGTCCTCGGTGGCGCTCCAGCCATTTGCCGGGGCGACGATCAGCGCGATGTCGGTACGGTCCTTGACCCGCAGGGTTTTCTCGACGCGCAAAGCGCCAAGTTCTCCCGTGTCATCAAGTCCGGCCGTGTCGATCAGCAGGACCGGCCCGATGGGCAGCAGTTCCATCGCCTTCTCGACCGGATCGGTGGTCGTCCCCGCCACCGGCGAGACAATCGACACCTGCTGCCCGGTCAGGGCATTGATCAGAGAACTCTTGCCGGCATTACGCCGGCCGAAGACGGCGATGTGCAGCCGGGCTCCTCTAGGAGTGGTGTTCATGACTTGCCTCGCGACGGGCTGGTCTGATCGGATGAACCCAGACGCATCACCGCGGCAGGCGAGGTCAGGTCGTCGAAGTCGGAACCGGTCAGCAATCCGGCGTCGATCGCCAGATCGCGAACCGTCCGACCGGTAGCGAGAGCCTGCCGCGCCAGTTCGCCGGCGCGGTGGTGACCGAGCTTGCCGGCAATCGCGGTCGCCTGTGCAGTGATCGCACTGGCATGGACAGCACAGCGGTTGGCGTCGATGGCGATGCCGTCAATACACTTGGTGGCCAGGGCGACACAGGCCCGGTTGAGCATGTCGAGGCCATACAGCAAACGGTCAGCGACCAGCGGCAGATACGGGTTGATCTCCAGACAGCCACGCGCGCAGGCTTGCAGGATGACCTGCTGGTCGCCCATCCACGCCAGACCGGCCTGGACCACCGATTCGGGGATAACCGGGTTGATCTTGCCAGGCATGATCGAACTGCCCTCCTGCCGCGCTGGCAGGATCAATTCACCGATGCCCCCCTGCGGACCGCTGGCGAGCAGCCGCA
>Ga0105046_10005242_pt1 | contig 20520 bp, 17 predicted proteins | sample MAT03_FD_78385 | JGI IMG/M metagenome (GOLD analysis project Ga0105046, IMG submission 78385) | Freshwater microbial communities from Lake Fryxell liftoff mats and glacier meltwater in Antarctica - MAT-03 (megahit assembly) | ecosystem: Environmental > Aquatic > Freshwater > Ice > Liftoff...
GATCTCAATACCAGGAAGAACCGGTCGTACGCTTTGCCTGGTCGCCCCGGTTTTGCGTTCGCCTGCGACGATGGTCATTCGTTCGTAGTGGGTTGCGAGCGATCGTTAGGGCGGTTCTCGACGAAGACTCAAGCTTGGGACGTGTTTTGCGAAGGCGTTGATTCGGATGTCGACAACACGATTATTAACGATGGAATGATCTGGGAAGATAGTCTTCTATTTGGCACCAAAGACCTCGAATTCAAGACCAAGAAGGCCGGCCTTTATCTTTATCGTGGGTCTGATAAAAAATTGATCCGGCTTCTCGACGATCAAATCTGTAGTAACGGGAAAGCGATCCGCAAGACGACTGCTGGCCTTGAGCTTATCGATATCGATTCGCCGACTCGTCAGATCGCCGCCTATGCGCTTGACATCGCCGCCGCGAAACTTGGCCCGCGTCGTGTGCTACTCGACCTCACCAGCGACCCTGCGGTTCCCGATGGAATGATTCTTACTCCTGAAGGCAGCGGCGTCATTGTTTCGATGTTTCATCCTGGAGGTGCGGAGCATGGTGAGACGCGTCACTATGACTTAGCAACCGGGAATTTAGTGACCGTTTGGAAGACTCCTGGGGCACCACAGAATACTTGTCCGGCATTGGTCGAGTTGGACAATAAGATCGCGCTCGTGATCACGACTGCGGTTGAGAATATGGACTTGGAAACTCGAAACAAACGACCAGACTCAGGTTGTCTGTTCGTGGGCGAGACCGACTTCGATGCAGTATCTTCAATGCCGATTTTTCCAATCTAGGCTTTGTTTGAAAAAGGGTCTGACCCTGTCCGGCAAGGCCAAACATCAAGATTAATAACGACTTGCCTTCAAAGGGTCAGACCCCTTTTCAGACAAAGCCTAGTTCGGACCGGACTGCATTGCTGGGGACAGCGTCGGACGTTGTCGTTGCAAAGACAATAGGCGTCAGCAAGACCGCGGTTTTCAATAAACGCATCTCGCTTGGCATTCCGCCGGTTCAACTATGGTTTAATCGCAGATAAGTTTGCGTCGCGGGGACAAAGACGATGTCATCTCGCTTCCGTTAGCATCGCGACTATTTGAGTCTGTCGCTTCCAAGAACAATGTGTTTGTCTTGGGGGAAGGCTAGGGGCATAACGACGTCTCGCCCAAAGCATTCAAGGCCGAAGTTCGTAGATTCTTCAACAGCAACAAACCGCCGCCGTGAGCACCGAGTCAAGAAACCGATACCAGAAACATTCTCAACGAACGATCGCACCGCTGACAATGCATTCAGCGAACTTGCCATCATTCAAATCGGAGACGATTCGTATTTTCTGGGCGACTTGTGCAGGCTTATCGTCGGCAGTGAATGTCATTTTGATGAAATGCAGCTTCTTCTTGCCCTCGGGTTTCTCGAATGTGAATCGAGCATCTCCGCAGCTAACTGAGCTGACCGAAAATTCCTGATCGGCACGTATCACCAAACGTTTCTCAACTTTTTGTCCCGGTTGAAGGTCACCTAAGCCAACCGAAGCGGGACTGACCTCAAGACTCGGCCGCACACGACCGGCGATCGACATCTCGATCGTCGGGAAACGCGGATCGTTTGTAATCAGTGTAAGGCGTTCGCGAATGTCGCCCGTCGGCATGCTTCCCTTCATATTGACGACCATTCGGTACTTCACCGTCCCCGGTGATCGCTGAGCTGGTTCGAGACGCACCGATAAATCCGAGCAATGACTTCGCACATCGACGATCTCCCAATTGCTCGGTCCGGTATGCGCGATGACGACGTCTTGCTCCTTCAACTCACCCTCGGCGCCTTCGCCAAAGTTTACTTCCGCAGGAGTGAACGTGACGTCGGTCCGAATGTTTCCTCGAACCGTCAATTGCACTTCGGTGTAAAACGGTCGATCAAATACGACGGTTAGCACAGCCGACTTTTCACCGATGTGGGTTTCCGTGTTGAACTTCGCGATGATCGAACCGGTTTCGTGCGTCTTCAGTAGGTCTTTGGAGACGATCGGCGTCGTGCATCCGCAGCTTGTTCGTACGGAGGCAACATGGACATCTTCTTTGTAGAGATTCTTGAAGTCAAAGTAGAACTCTTGCTTGGTACCACGACCGACGGTGCGGAAGTCGTGCGACGTGTCGGTGAACATTTTCACGGCCCAATCGTTCGCAAAAGCATTCTCCGACGCGCTTAGAAATGCAAAGGCCAGGAACAGTCCAAAACAAATTCGATTGGAAACGCTCATCGAGTTAATACCTGCGTAACGGGCAAGCAAAGCGGAAAGTTAATTCGGTTCAATGGTGTCGACTAGGAAAATAGAGCAGGCTGCGCAAAACGCTAGCCGCCCGACACGTCGGTACGTAGCTTTAAGTCGGATAATTCGTCAAACCGGTCCAGTAATTCTGCCAGCCGTTCCATCGGTAGGCCAACGACATTGCTCTCGCTGCCCCCATCCAAAACGATGATCCAATCGTTCCCGTCTTGATAACCGAAAGCGCCTGCTTTGCCATCCCAAAGCATCGAATCCAGGTAATCATTGATGGTCTCTTCGGACAGCGATGCCATTCGAAGCTCTGTTTGGCTGACATCAACCAAGCGGCGACCGGTTGTCGTGTCCCAAAGGCAGACACCGGTAAAAACGCTATGCCTTCGTCCGCTTAACAAACGAAGCATTTGTTCAGCGTGCTCGCGATCTTTAGGCTTGCCAAGAATTTGCCCCAGGCAGCTTGCTAGCGTATCGGCCGCCAAAACTAAGCGGGTGGGATGTCTGGGGACCACGTCAGCCGCTTTCTGATAGGCCAGACGCGCGACCATTTCAGGGGCAGTCTCGCGGCTACAAATGCCGCACTCCACCGACTCATCGGGTTTGTCGACGGTAAATACATAACCCGCCGCATTCAACAGTTGCGAACGGCGCGGCGAACCACTGGCAAGAACCAACGGTTTGTCCGGCGCAATCTTGCCTCGGGGCAATGTTTTCATCAGCGGTAAGGCGAATTCATCGCTAGACATCGTGCTGGCTCAAACACTTAGAACGGATACTTCGTGTCGCCCGGCGGCGAATCACCCGGTGATTTAAAGTCAGGAGGATTATCGCCTGTCGGATTATCGCCTGGAGGTGTTTCAGGCTTTGAGTCGTTCGCTGGCGGCTCCGGTGACGGGTTTGGCGGCAGCAGGCCCCGCTGCTGTTGCAATTGCCGCATCGAGCCCACCAGGGACTCTAGCAACCTTGGGACTTGCCCAGCAGCCAGAAAGACACGGCTGCTCACGGCGGACTGGGGGAAAAAACTGGTTAAAAAATCGAGACCGAATTCGCTGGCACCATGTCCGATCATCACCCCGTTGGCATAGGCACCGCTGAGGACCTCGTCCGGCATCTTCAAATCGTCGTAAATCTCTTGCGGAGTCGGCCGACGATCGTTCGGATTGGTCAAGTTTTTCGGCGGTGCCGGAGGATCGCCAAACCGCTCGCGATAAATTGACAAGTTCTTATCTAACGCCTCGATGAATTGCGGCATCACCGCATGCGGCAGGATGATTCGCGACGCAACGCGATGAGGCCTGCCGATCGTTTGCAAAAAATCGATGATGAATTCGTTCGGTCCGGTCATGACGATCACGCCGGTACTAAAGCAACCACCGGCGACGTGATCAGGTACACGGGCGCGAAGGCTTGCCGGACGATCTTCGGGATCGGGACGATCTTGGGGGTTTGGCTCGTTAGCCATTCGTTAAATGTTAATCCTTGCGGCGATCTTTTCACGCCTTCGCGTTGCGGTGCATTTCGCGAGTATCAATCACGCTTCAATACAATCAGGTACAAAATCAATATGAGCTTAAACCGGTTTGCCCTCGGTGCCGAGACCCAGAGGATCGATTGGTGTCGTCTCGGGCAATAGAATTTTCTGCATCCGCTTGCGTTCTTCCAAAACTCGTTGCGGAGTCAACAATCGTTGAGGCAGGACGACTCGCCCGAGCAGCAGCAAATGTCCGAAAAAGGCCATGCCGCCCAACGCCATGACAAGCCAATAGGCCTCCTCTGGCAAGCCGTTGGTCTCGGCGAGGCCTAAAGTCCAAACCCAATTCGTAATCTGCCAAACGGAATAGGGGTATTGGCGATAATCATTCCAGTGCAAACCGATCGAATAAGGTATCAACGCCATCACCAGCAGCACAACGGCCATTGCGGCCATACCAACACCAACGCGAACCGTATTGCGAGTTCTCAAGATCGAAATGATGACCCGGACGCCAATCAACGCGATGCACAAGTACGCAATTAGGAGCGTGATCATCATGCGATAACTGGCAACCATCCTTGCCACCGGTCTTACGTCTGGCAGTCTTTGCGCTTCATCAAAAAGCAAGCTCATTGCCAGCATCCCGGCAATCAGATTCACGATCGCGAAGACAAAACCTGTCGCTGGACCAGGGGTAAACCAAATAAACAGCAGTCGACTCAAAAACGTGCCCGGCAACTCGCGTCGAATTCGTGGCGTCATCGTCGGTGCTTCAGCACACATCATTGCTCCGACCGAGACCCATGTCACGACAAGGTGCCCGGTCATTGCAAGCAGCGTGAACCACGCGATGTCAAAACCGAGGTCGAGCGAATACGCGGCAATGCCTACAACGGCAACTTGATGAATCATCAGCGACATGCGGACCGGAGTCGAACGATTCTCGCTGTCAGGCGTTAACTGGACCGCCGTCGCCATCAAGAACACAAGCGACAGCGTACCCGTAAACAGCACAACCGCGACGACTAAGAATCCAGTCTGCTGCGCCGTCAACGGATTCCCATACTGGATCAGATTGATCGCCAATGAACCCGCAGCGATCTCACCACCGATCAGCAATGCCATGACGACCAACAGCGTGCTAACTTGGCTTGATCGAACCCTTGCCATCGGCGCGAAGAAGATTGACACGATCGTTAAGGTAAGTCCGAACGTAACCAATAGCCCCATCAGGATCGCAATCGTCGGTATGTCAACGCCACGCAACGTATACGCATACGCGACGCAAGGAAAAAGCGCGACGAAGTAAAGCATCATTTGCAGTACAGCGCTGCCGAGTTTCCCAAACACAATTTGACGTGGTGACAGCGACGTGACGCTCAACAGCTCAAGGGTTCCATCATCAATCTCGCCTTCAAGCGAGCGATAGGCCGCCAGCGGTACGACCAACAACATCGGTACCGCAAGCACGAGATAGTAGCCAGTCAACATCGTTGGTGCAGACGGCAAGAAATAGATCTGAGGCATCAGCAACAAACTGCCTGCGATCGTCCACCCCAGCGCCGCAAAAAGTAGCAATGAGAAAGTCACTAAGAACTGGCGACTCTTCAATGCTTGGCGAGTCTCTTTAATAAGGATCGGATTGATCGCATCGCCGGCTCGAACCGCCACCTTGTCAAGCCATCGCAACCACTTCGGTTCGGCGGGCGATTCTCCAAGGATCGCTGCCAAGTTTACATCTTTCGGTTCCTGGATCGCGGTTACACTCATTGCACCAAGCCCTCGGTCACTTGAAGGAAAACATCTTCCAGGCTCTTGCTATGCGCTCGCGCTTCCGCAACCAAGCAACCAGCCTGAACCAGCTTCCTTACCAGCTCTGCTTGATCCCTGATGTCACCCGTAAATTCGATTCTTAAATGTTCTCCGTCGATCACAACCTCGTTAACATGTTCGCTGCCGCGGATGACATTTGCCGCATCGCCTGTGTCTGATAGTAGCCGAATCTCTAACTCGCGATGAGCAGCCCATTCTCGTTGGATTTCATCGACGGTACCGGTTGCCAATAATCGTCCTTGTTCAATGATTCCAACTCGATCGCACATCTCCGCGAGTTCGGTCAAGATATGACTGCTGATGATGATTGTTTTGCCACGTTCGGCAAGCTCACCGATCATTTGACGAAGCTCAATCCGTGCCCGCGGGTCCAGGCCTGCTGCGGGCTCATCAAGAATCAACACCGAAGGATCGTGGATCAACGCTCGACCGAGACAGAGTCGCTGCTTCATCCCTTTGCTTAAGCCACGAATCGGCTTTTCAGCAATCTTTCGTGTGCCTGTGAAATCCAATACCCAGCGCAATCTTTGTAAACGCTCTTGGCCGGTCAATCCATAAGCGCGAGCGTAGAAATCAAGGTATTCCCAACAATTCACATCGCGATACGTACCATACGAGTCCGGCATGTAACCCAAACGATGACGAACCAATTCCGGATCGTTGATTACCGAAAGTCCATCGATGAAAGCTTCTCCATAGCTTGGCAAATCGAGAGTGGCCAAGATCCTCATGCTGGTCGTCTTACCGGCACCATTGGGCCCGATGTATCCGAAAACGCTGCCCTTTGGAATCGCAAACGAGATGTCTTGAACCGCTTTCGTTGTTCCAAAAAAACGATAGATTCGTCGTAGCTCAATGCAGGGAGGTTCGTCCTGATGAACGCCTGGTGGAATCACAGAACTGGAAGATCTCCGAATCGATCCGCCCGGAGTTCTTTTTGTGTTTGGCGTCATCTTAATACTCCGATGACATAATGAATACTTTCTCTTAGCTCGCTCACAGGGGCCGCAACGCAATCGTCGGTGACTTCGGACAACGCAACGAAGGTTCCGGGTGGTAAAGTGGATCCGATCTGTAAAGAACTTCGCAACCACGCTTCAATCCGACTTTCGCCATTGGTTGCATTAAGACTCCCTGCTCCTCGGCGAGGCGATTGCGTTTGCATTTTAGCGATAAGATCAATCGTATACTCGCCTTGACGACGAGACGATGAAACTCCGGCGGGCGCAATCGGACGTTGCAGTGTGTAAAGCTTGCTCAGTGCCTCACCCGCTTCACTCTTCAAGAGGGGGCGAACGATGAAGCTTGCATTTGCCTTGCTGATATCAAATGAAAAGTACTGACCATCAAGATCACAAATCACGCCGTCGCGAAGGTCTAGCTTGGTTGAGTTATCGCCTTCTTTGCGTGAGGCGTCTTTAAACGACAACGACCCCAAGTTTTCAATCGGACGATAGGTCACAAACTGCTTCTGTTGACGCGATGGCAGAAAGCCTCGATCGAATCGAATCTTATCATCACCAAAGCGGATAGTTCCGATCGTGCTATGTTCTGCCGCAGAGGCTTCAAGCCATGATTCGACCGTGGGCAACTGATAAGACAATACGATTGAATCTGCAGGAAAAGCCAGTCCCTCCGCCGGGCTCACGCCCGCAAAGTAGGTCGAGCGACTGTAGCGAAACCCATTCTGAGCTGTGTCACCGATCCAAGTAACTTCTCGAATTCTTGCTTGAGTCGAGAGACCATCGGCCACCAAGCCGTAGGCAAACAGGAGCAGTGTCGTTGCAAGGGCCAACAGCGGCGCAACGAACATCATCAGATAACCACGACCAAGACGAGTAAAATATCGATACGAAACAGGCCCCACGACAATCGTGAACGCAAGTAGCAACCCGATAAACGCATAAACCGGCGGCTGGGCAACGTCAGGGACGGTCCAATCCCAAAATCGACGATCTCCAAAACAAGGATCCACACCGCGAACAGCGGTCTCCGACGCTCCGCTTGGCGTTAGCGAAACCATCGTTAACCACTGGCTACAGGTGCCTGGAAAAGGTGCCTGTGATTTGCAAATGACGATCGAGCCCAATCCTAGCAAACGAAGCATAAAATCTTGGGGTCCGACTGGATTGCCGGCTGTGTTCTCTTGGTTCTTAAGCCAGGACTTGTTGTCATCAAAGAGTTTGTAGACCGAAGTCAACGTCGGGGGCGTCGAGTTAATCTGGTTGTTCGCGTTTCGTCTCAATGCGAGGTCTCGCAGATAGGGACGCGAGATACCATAAGAAGCATTATTGGATGCGCGATAATCTTCAACCTGCTCAACATTGAAATTCGTCTTTATCATGTCAACGACCGAAGTGATCGTTTTTTCAAGGTCAGGGACGATCGGTGGCGGCAAATGAAACCATTGGTTGAGGTCAGTCTCAGAAACATCACCAACCACCCAAAGCGATCCTCCGCACAACACATAGTGCCTCAATGCTTTGAATGCCGTTGGATTGTTTTCGAATAGCAATCGAAGGGTCGCGGGTTCAATCATCCAAACATCAGCGGTATCGAATCCACGCCAATCGGTCGGAGCATCCTCTCGCTTAGTGATTCGAAACTGTTTAAATTCCTTCCCGAACTCGAAACCAGGTGAGCTTGCAATGTCATTTAGATTGAGAAGCTCCGGCCCCAGCATCGCAAGTAGCACGCGAAGGTCTGGTTGATCTTTGTCGTCATCGACAATCCAACCGAATCGAGACTCCGCCGATTCCGTCCAAAGCCATTCGCTCTGGGCAGCAGTGGCTCGCATTCCTGACAACCGACCGTCGTATCCTGGAACAGCGCGCCGATCTTCGATCACCGCAACGTCTAATTCGCCACCTACGGACCACTTGGGAAGATAGAAGATCTTGTTGATCGTTCGATCGCCCTGCTTCACCGCGATTGGTAACTCATATACACAATCACGACCAGGCGGTTGAGTGGCACGGGAGGCAAGATTAATCCGTATTATCAATTCTCGGTCGGCTGGAAACGGACCGCCGGTTGGGCTCAGGCTCATATTGACAGGGACGTCACCGAACAAACGAAGCTCTTCGGTCGCGATCGTCAATGTGAACCCAGCCGATGAAGCACCTTGCTCGGGCAATGATAAAAAGTTGCTTTCGGGGCCCATCGCGTCCGCGTAGGAATTAATAAAACCAATCCACAAGGCAAGGATCGAACACGCTATCACAACAGCAGGATACGACTTAATTGGCATGGCGAATTGATTAGGTTCCTGGGTCCCGAGGAGGCAGCACCTGGGGAGGCAACTGGTCGATCGAAAACGGATTGCCAAGGTTTAAATCTTCAAGGCTGTCGCGGCCCAGGATTGCCGGAATCCAGGCGATGAGAAACAAGGCTGCAAACAATCCAAAGCTAATCGCCACCGTCGCGATCGAGTAGATGACAGCGGTTGCAAAAACCGAACCATCAAACGCGTTTCGGGCCGCAAATGCGATTCCAGCTCCGATGGTGACGATGCCCAACATGAAGCGAAACGAAAGCCGAGGTAACGCTCGGCTGATCTCTTTCTCAGAAATCGACGGCGTTGTGGCAAGCGGCTGGTTGGCGGAATGCATTTCCGCCGAGTCAGAATGAAATACTTCGTTTGGCACCGCAGACTCCCGAACCCTGGGAAGAGATGTCTACAGTCTAGGGTGCCATCAAGTTTCCGGGCAGTACGCGGGAAGATACGCGTTATTCTCCCTCTGTCGTTGGAATTTATCGAATGGCGCTGCCGTCGTTTGGCTGAGTAGCCTGAAGCGGAGCGTTCGGACGGTACGAGTCGTTGATGACCTTCCAATCTGATGGTGGCGTTTCTTTGATCCACAGGTCCGCCCAGTTCGCGATGCCGCTGGCGATTGAGTTTCGCTGCACGTCGAGGAACTCGTAATGATCGTAAGACGGTGCGGTTTCCGGATCGAAGTTTGGACCGAAGAGAATCAACGCTTGAGGCAAAAAATTCTGAGCGTTGATGATGATCCGTACAAATTTGTACTGGGCTCGGTCGGATTGCAGCTTTGGGTGGGCTTCGATGACAACCATCCCGGCGGGAGCCTCTAATTGTTTCAACCAATACCGCTGCTTGATTTTCGCAGCGTCGAGGTTAAAAACGAACGGAAGCGGACTTTCGAAAATTTCTTTTCCCTGAAGCTCGGGAGGCAGTTGCTGGATTCGGCACTCTTTCTTGGTCCGGTCAAACTCAAGAAGCGCCTGTCCGTTGCAAACCCAGTGTTCACCGAACTGGCCGGGGGTCTCAGCGTAAGTCGCTTTTGCTTCAACAATTCCCGTGAAAAACTTCAGCGTATCGACGCGGAAGAGGCCTTTGTCCGGTGCTCCGTACTTCAACACCCCTTCGGACCAGCTTGAATGGACCCCTGCAGGTGCGGCGATCAGGTCATAATGCCAACGCCGAAACTTGGATTCTAGGCGTTTTGTGCCCTGGCTTTGCTGTTGCCAGGCGAGCAAAACTTGGTCTAGCGCCGCTTGCTCTTGAGGCTGCAGGACGAAGGGAGCCCCAGTTGGGTTTGCCGCAGCCGCCTGCGGTGGTTGCCCTTGTTGAGCCTGCTGCCCTTGCTGTGTTTGTTGGCCCTGCAACTGCGGTTGGGCTGCCGATGGTTGCATCTCCAAAGCCAGTAGCGACAAGGAAATTGCCGAAAACTTCGCTAAATTACGCATCATCCGTGACGCCTCTGTATTGTTTTGCTCGACGGGAACCGTTTCACTGCAAGCCTTCATCCGATCCGGCTCTCGGCGGGAGCGTAGCAAGGTCGGCAGGCGAAGCGAAAGGTGAAAAAAGTGGAACGACTTCGAAGGAAAGCCCGGCGATGGTTATTGCCCGCTCTTGACGAAAAAAAAGATGATTTCTATGCTTTTACGCTCCCCAGAAGCCGCCAGCGTAGCTTCAATTGGTAGAGCATCGCATTCGTAATGCGAGGGTTGCGGGTTCGAGTCCCACCGCTGGCTTTGTGTTGCGTAAACTTGTGATGGAGCTGATGCTTGTGGTAGCCCACGTTGAAAGTCATGTCGATTTGCGGGATTTGGTGCTTTCGAACCAATCGTTCGGACCCGCAGATGTTGTTTCGATCCGCCGAGCGATTCTGGAAAATCACGGTCATTTTACCGATTTGAGAGACGCTGTCGGTGAACTTGAACTGGATACGGCGCTTAGCCCAGCGGCTCAAACCAAGTTAGGCGTCTGCCAATTTTTGCTAGGTAAGTTCAAAACCGCGAGCGATACGCTTTCGACGGCCGACGGCAGCGCGATGGCTATTTTCTACTCGGCCAAAAGTGCCTTTGAGCTCACGAATTACTCCGCCGCGATTGAAAAGTATCAACAAGCCGGCAAAGCGGGTTACGACCAGGATCGCTGTAAGTTGGGCGTTGCCGAGTGCTATCGCTACGTCGGCGATCTCGATAACTCGATGAAATTGCTGGACGATATGTTTGGCCCGATCGAACAGACGTCTGACTACCTTTACCAACGTGCTTCGACCGTTTCCGCCATTGGGGGAAACATGAGCGAAGCGATTGCGTTGTTCGAGCGAGCCGTTTTGATCGACGAGCATCATGCCGGAGCGTTGTTCGGACTTGCATTGGAGAATGATCGCCGTGGGAACGATGAAGAAGCGTTGTCGCTTTACGAACGAGCCGCGAGTGCCTTCCCAACCGGGATTGGTGCACTGCTGAACCTTGGGGTCTTTTACGAAGACAACAACCAATACGACAAAGCACAAATCTGTTATCGCCGGATTCTAGAGTCGTACCCAGATCACCCGCAGACAGTTCTTTATATGAAGGATGCGTCTGCGCTCGGCAACGTCCTTTACGATGAAGAAACTCAGCGTCGAAACGATCGACTGGCTCAGATTCTTAATCAGCCCGTTACCAACTTTGAACTCTCGGTTCGCAGCCGAAATTGCCTTCAGAAGATGGGCATCGATACGATTGGCGATTTGACTCGTACCAGCGAGCAAGAGCTTCTCGCCAGCAAGAATTTTGGCGAAACCAGCTTATACGAGATTCGCGAAATCCTCAGCAGCAAGGGTTTATCACTCGGCCAGTTTGCCAACGAGAAACGGTCCAGTGATCCACCGATCGACGTGTCGCACATGACACCTGACGAGCAAGCGTTGCTTGACCGTCCAATGGCGGACCTGAACCTCTCGGTTCGCGCTCGCAAGTGCATGGTTCGTTTGGGAATCAACACCATCGGCGAATTGGTGCGTAAGACTGGCGACGACATGTTGGAATGCAAGAACTTCGGCGTGACCAGTCTGAACGAAGTTCGCGAAAAGCTCTCTGACCTGGGGCTCAAGCTACGCGGCGATTGATCGTCGTTACAGCTACAAAGTGACCGCTTTTCGCTTTACGCTTCATCATCGCGATACCGAAACCGGTGCACGGCGTGGAACCTTCTCCACGCCTCACGGTGACGTTCCGACGCCCGCGTTTATGCCCGTTGGTACACAGGCGACCGTTAAGGGCATGACGATCGATCAGGTGCAATCCACCGGTGCGGCGATGATCCTCGCCAATACTTACCACCTTGCACTTCGGCCTGGGCACGAGCTGGTGAGGAAACTCGGCGGTCTGCACGCGATGATGCGTTGGGACGGTCCTATCTTGACCGACAGCGGTGGTTTCCAGATCTTCAGTCTTGGCGAGTTGAACAAGGTCACCGAGCAAGCCGCAACGTTCCGAAGTCACGTCGATGGCAGTAAGATCGTGTTGACGCCAGAGCACTCGATCGAAATTCAAGAGTCTCTCGGAAGCGACGTTGCAATGGTCTTGGATCATGTCGTCGCGCTGCCGAACTCGGTCGAAGTGATCACTGACGCGGTCGAGCGAAGCGTTCGATGGGCCAAGCGGTGCTTGGATGCCGCCACTCGCCCGACGCAAGCTCGTTTTGCCATCGTGCAAGGAGGCTTAGACGAGACGCTTCGCAAACAGTGTGCTCGGGATCTTGCGTCAATGGACTTCGAAGGCTTTGCCGTTGGTGGCTTGAGTGTCGGCGAAGCTCCGTCGGAAATGTATCGCATCACGGCTGCAACGACCCCCGAACTTCCGGTCGATAAACCGAGGTACTTGATGGGCGTTGGCACTCCGATTGATTTGTTGGAGTCGATCGCTCGAGGGATCGACTTGTTCGATTGTGTGATGCCAACACGCAACGGACGAAACGCGATGGCATTTACGGATCAAGGCAACATCAAGATTCGCAATGCAGTGCATCGAGAAGACACTCGACCGCTGGAAGAGCACTGTCCGTGTTTGGCGTGTCGACACAGTCGCGGGTATTTGCGACATCTTTTTGTTACGAATGAGATGTTGGGACCGATCCTTCTTTCGATCCACAATGTGACGTACTACCAGCGGCTAATGAAGAATGCACGGCAAGCGATCGAAGAAAATCGATTCGACAAGTTCCATAGCGACTATCGCCAGAGCCAACAGAAAGCAGGGGGAATCGAGACTCAATCCGAAACTAGCGGGGAAACGAAAGATGTCCGGCGACCCGGCGTTGACGAGTCGATCGATATCTGAAAAGCTAACGTACACAAAGGCACGAGCGGTCGTGGCGAAATTGGCAGACGCGCTAGGTTGAGGGCCTAGTGGGGGCAACCCCTTGGAGGTTCAAGTCCTCTCGACCGCATTTGAACAAACCCCGTGACTGACGGGGTTTATTCGTTTCTTGGCCCAGATCGCTGTTTTCTTCCAAGGGTGCCAAAGAACATCGATACGCGAGATACATGGCGAAAATTCTCTTCCTCCACGGCTGGCACTCGGTTCCCGGTGGCGTCAAACCGACCTACCTGAAAGACCACGGCCACGAAGTCGTCAACCCGGCACTTGATGACGACGACTTCGACGCTGCAGTTGCGACCGCCCAAGCCGAGTTCGATCAGCATCGGCCACAGATTATTATCGGAAGCTCCCGTGGCGGTGCAGTCGCTCTAAACATCAATTCCGACCAGACGCCGCTGGTATTGCTCTGCCCAGCATGGAAGAACTGGGGGACCGTTAAGACACTCAAGCCAACCTCTCTGATCCTGCACAGCCGCGATGATGACGTGATTCCGTTTGCGGACTCCGAAGAACTGGTTGCTATCAGCGGCCTGCCTCCTGAGATGTTGATTGAAGTCGGAAGCGATCATCGCTTGGCCGACGAAGCTTCACTGTCCGTCATGCTATGGGTCTGCAACTTGTTTGCGTCAGGCAAGTCGTTGCCATGGCTGGACGTTGAGCAACAATCATCTGCGGATTCCTCAAGCAATGGGAAAGCCACTTCGCATGAAGAAGCCAGCTACATCTGCGATGCCTGTGGAGAAGAAATCGTTATCCCGCTGGACCTTACCGAAGGTTCTCGCCAGACGTATGTGGAGGACTGTCCGGTCTGCTGCCGAGCGAATGCGATCCATGTCCACATTGATGAAGATGGGAATGTTCAAATCTGGGCTGAACCAGAACAAGACTACGATTGATTTCAGGTCAGTGCCGCAGAGCAATTCATGGAGTACTCTGCGAGCCGACCGCAGTATCAGCGCCTTAACGATTGCTTGTGATCATTCGGTCTAAGATGTTTCGGGTGATTTGTCGCTGTTGTTGGTTTGGTCCCTGAGGCGAAGTGTAAGCACTGGGACGGACGTATCCTGGCGGCGCTGATAAGCCGTCGGCCCACCAACAGGTGGCTGCGTTGAAGACGAAATTCTGTTTCGGGCCCGGATAGATGGTGGCTGTGTACAAACCGTCGTTTAGCATGCCGGGTGCAGACTGCGTCGGTCCGCTGGCGACGATCTCCAGACCATGTATATCGGCTGGATCGCCGTGCCATTCCCAACCGATGACTCCGGGAATTTGGTCGCCGGCCTTCATGCCGGTATCCGTATAGATCCAATGTTCTGGCAAAGTGCAAATCCAATCGGCGCCACCCGTTACCGGTCCTGTGCTATGTGCCCCAATCAATTCGTTGGCGTATGGTCGCTCGTGCTTAAGCGATGACATGGAGCTAAATTCATGAGTACCACCTGGCGGGCCGAAAACGCCAACTCGTCGAATTGAGCGATTGGCCTCGTCCCAAATAACTCGTCCGCATACGGCGTTACCGGAGAAGAAGCCGACGTTGACGCCGCTGACAATGGCAGCTTGCAGATGATTGAACATCTCGATCGTCCAATACTCATCATGTCCGACGCTGATAAAGCCTTTCCCGCGCTTGGGTTGGTCTGCGTCGCGATGCAAGTCGGTGTTTGAAATGTAGGTAACGTCGTAGCCTTGCTCTTCCAGCCAAAAAACAAACGGAAACTCCCACAGGAAGAACTCGCCCGAACCGGTCGATAGCGGCGCGTCGATAATTTGACAGTACTTTCCATAGGGACGATTAAAACTGACTTGAGATTTGTCACCCCAATGCCATTGGTTCTCGCCATCATCATAGAGTGAGAATTGCGATGGCCAGCGGTTATAGGCTTGCCAAGTGTGGTCGCTGATTTGAAAAACTAAGTCGGCATTACGATCATCGCGAACGGCAAAGATCACGTAGCTCTGAACACCTTCGCGAATTTCCGTCAATTTGCCCACGTAAATGCCACTCAGCCAATCTTCTGGAATGAGCAGTTCGTAGCTTGGCTTCCATTGGCAGTTTTGCAATCTCCGCGTACCAATTTCCGGCATGGCTTGCACGCTACCGGCGAGCTTGATGGGTGCGATGACCTGCTTGCCACCATCACCGCCATAGAATCCCAGCCGAAAGAACTCGATCGTAAAGTCACTCGCCGGATTGGTGCTGACCATTACTTGTAAGGTTTCACCTGGCCGAATGCTCGCGTGCGAAACGTAGCCTTCGATCCACGGACAACGGTACTTCGTCACCGGGTCGATTCGCGTTTTATTCAACATCCAATCGCGCGTGCCCCGTCGCGAGTTCTCTTCCAACAGTCGTTGATTTTGAGGCGTCGGCTGTCGCGCCATCAGTTCGCCATTTGGCAGTAACAGCCCTGCGCTTCCAACAGCAGTGAGTGCCAACAGCGAACGGCGGTTGAGCTCTTTCTTGTATTGCTTGCGCATTTTTCATCAATATCCGGGGGAACGCGTCACATGGGGCCAGACGCTGTATTTGGGATTGAAAGAATTTAACGGTACTGGGGATTGCGGTTAGTGGTTTGCATTTTTTAAAGGCTATCCGGTTTCGACACTAGGAAGTCCGAAAAAAGATTGCTTGCCTTGATTTTCTTTCTGTTGGACAAGCCAACCGGTGAGTCAGTGAATAGGTACGACGGTGTTAACGGTAAAACGCCAGCTCCTGCTGGGCGAGCCAGCAGGGGGCCAATCGCAATGAGATCTTCATCCATCATCGAAGCCCGAGAACGCGACGCCATTGACTATCGATTGAAACTATTCGTGACTTAGCTTGGGTGGAACGCGACTAGCGAACTCAAACGGCCCATGCCGGCAGCTAGTCGTTTCAGTTCGTTCTCCCTGCAAAGTTTTCTATGATCTAAGTTCCTTCCTGAGACGAGGTTATCACCGATCAGAAAGCAGCGTTTGACGCCTCGCTTAATGGCATGCACGCCCGCAACGATTCGAGGATCGAAGAGTCAGATTGTTTGCTCAACAACGGCGCGGGTTCGGAGTTACCGTTCACTGCGGAGGCCACGTCGGTGAGCCGGCAACGGTTGTCTGGAGGCTCCATAAGCTGCCGCCCGCCGTAACAAAGAGCGTCTTCATATCGTCTCCACCAAAACCGCAATTGGTCGTCTCATCGCGAAGGATCGGCGCGAAGTCAAGAAGCTTGCCATCGACTGAGAACACATAAACACCCGCGGTCGCCGGATCAGCTGTTTCCTGAGGTAGATTTGGTTTATTGAGACCTGCTGCCACGTACAAGCGTCCTTGTTGATCGAGCTTCATGCCATCCGGGCCACGCGTGGTGCCCCAATCATAGATCAGCGTTTGCGTTGCAAAGTTGACCGTCCCGCTGGGCCGTAGTTCATGACGAAAAAGTTTTCTCGCTCCGCCTTCGGAATTGTTGTTGTCAGCGACAAAAAGGTACTTGTCGTCTGCCGTGACCACCAAACCGTTGGGCCGGTCGATTTCATGCGCGATGATGCGAGATACGGACCCATCAGCGTCGATGCGATAAACACCTTCGATCACCCGTCCGATCGAATCTTTCATTTCTAGATTTGAACGATCTCCGTAGCAGGGATCGGTGAAGTAGATGCGACCTTGAGAATCGATCGTCATGTCGTTGGGTTGATTGAACTTTTTGCCTTCGAATGTCTCCGCAAGTACGGTGGTTGAGCCATCGGCTTCGATTCGTGACACACGGCGCCGAACCGGCTCACAAACGACAAGCCTACCCTGCGAATCAAAAATCAGGCCGTTCGAACCGGCATTACGAACAAAGACGGTCGAGCGTCCTTGCTTGTCGCGCAGGTTAATGTTGCCCTCACCGCTGGTGAACAAGCCGCGATCTGGATGCCAAGCAGGACCTTCGCCGGCCCCGTGTTCTTGCAACAGCTTGAGTGCAGAAGCAAAGATCGCGGGTGATGAAATTTTGATAGTTGCCATGATCGGAATGTGATCGGAAAGGGTCTCCGTTACATCATCGCGTAGGATTTCGCTGGTGATGACTTGATCGACGAGATTCGCGGACACAAAGATGTAATCCAATCGCCGATCGGGACCATGGTTCTCGTCGTTGACAAGTAACGTGGGAAAGGTGCCAACGAATGGTTGATGTGCGTCACGTGATTTCGCAATGAGGTCAGTGAAACCTTGTGCCAAGATCGCTTTAATTCCACCGAAGTCGATGCGGCCCTTGTTCAGATTCTTCGCCTTGTCTCGCTTGTCGAGCATTTCAAAGAAGTTGGTAAGCGTGTCGTCGCGGTCATAAGTTTCGCGATCTGTTGGTGAGAAGCCGTTAAAGTCACCTGCAAGCACGATCTGTGGGTTGGTATCCGGCAATGAAGCAATGTCTTGCTTTAGCCAGTCCGCTTCCTCGATCCGCCGTGAAAAGTCGGAGGGATGAAAATGAATCACATAAAACCAAACGCCTCGAACGCGACAACGCAGTAGGCCGTGGTGCATGCCTTCGCGAATTCGTTTGACGTCGGTGATTGGATAGCGTGACGTGATGCCGATGGGAAAGCCATCTTCTTTGAGCAGCACTGAATATGGATGGCCCCAGGAACCAGCATCTGCCGCAAGTTTTTCGCGAGTGTAGCCGTTCAGTTCTTGCAGCGAGACAACATCCGGCTTTTGGTTGGCCATCCACTTAAGCCAGTTTGCATGTCGCGGTTCGGGCTTTTTCGTGAAGCCATACCAGACATTGTAAGTGACAAGCTTCAGCGATGCCGCAGAATCTCCGGCGCACGTGTTGGTTACGGCGATGGCGACGGCAAACAACAGGATTAAAGATCGGTAAAATGCAGTCATATTCCAACGCTTCTTGAAAAGTTCTCAGATGTCGCCGATCGCTTCGCAATCGTAGCGTATTTTCTTTCTATCAAAGTTGTCGATCAACGCCTGCAGTTGGTACGGTTGGTACCGGACACTTATTTCCCGCTCGATCCTAGCGAGTTGTTGATCGTGCGGATCATTTTCAAAACGCTCGTCTCGTCTGAAGTCGTATGGTTGAACTGAGCGAGCGGATTTTCAATATCCTTAGGTAACAGATCGATTAAGAATGTACAAACTCGATTGGACGGAAGACCTTTAGCCAATGCGCCAGCTTCGAATAGAATCCACGGATTTGATCGATTGTCCATCGATATGCAGATGATGCCGATCGAGCTCTCTTTAAGCTGTTCATTTATCTCGCTAATCCAAAGTGCACCTCCTTCAATGTCACGAGTGGATAACCATGGGCGAGTTCCTTGTAGAACTTTTTGAATCCAATCTCGCAGAATTTCGGCGACGGCGCGGCTCCGAGAGCCAGACCAACTTATAAAAACATTCATCTTGTAGTTGCTCTGGTGTAATGCTTGTATATTACAATCGCAACGTGAATCCTACCACAAGACACACTCGCTATACATTGTACCGGCATCCCTCGCAACATCTGCACCCTTTAAATAGAACAAGATATCCGGTGTATCGTCCGCCCTGGCAAACGACCCTATCAAGAGCACCAGCGGCAACACCAGCGTCTTGTGAATTATGGTTTCCCCCAATTCATCGCCGTGATGGATAGTTGCAGCACGGTCGCCAGTGAAACCCAGATAAAGTACGGCACCTGTGCGACGGCAACCCAGCGGTAATGTCGCCAGACGGCGATCACCATCCAGATGATCGTGGCCCATACGATCAGGATGTCCACCGCCGCCATGGGTAGGTTTCGCATCCCGAACTGAATCGGCGTGAAGATTAGGTTTGCAACAAGATTGATGGCGAACGGCAGCGCTACCAGCCACGGCACTTTCTTTCGTATCGCTTGCACGAACACGATCCCAAAACTAACAAGGATGATCGGATAGAGAATCTGCCAAATCAGCCCAATGGTCGCCGGTGCCGGTGTCCAGCTTGGCTTGGAGAGCGAGTTGTACCATTCGATCCAAGGCATTAATGATTCTCAACCTTCTGGCTCAGTTCCCTGATCTCTGCCCTCAGTCGTTCGATCTCTGCTCGCAGTTCACGCACAACACCTGGCAACTGTTCGCCTTGCTGGTGATGAGATTCTTGCATCGCTGCCGCCATTCGCGATTTTCCTTCATGCAACTCTTGCTCCATCGCATCAGCCTTTTCCATGAGTTTATAGGCGAGGTCGTGAGCGTCAGCCATCTTGAGGTTTTGGGCTGCAAGTCGGATATGGTGAATGCGTCGAGCGGCGGCTTCGAGCTTCTCGGCGTGGGGTCGGAACTCTGGGGGAAGTTCGACCTTCCCACCGTGGCGTGCATGGATCGCGTGTAGTTCACGTTCCTTGCCCTTCCCCTGCATTCGTTCCGCGGCCTCCAAGAGTTTTTTGGATTCCATTTCCAGCCGCTCGGCTTCTTCCTTGTTCCCCTTCTCTGCCAAAGCCAAGGCTTGTTTTCGTATCATCTTCGCCTTTTCCCGAAATCCATCGGCTTCGGAAGCCCTTACAACTCCGCTGATCCGGAACAGCAAAAGGACAACGACCATTGCCGACAAGATTGTGCGTTGCATTTCGTTTTCTAGCCGTTTAGGCAGACTCTTGAATCGGTCGAATGACCGGTCAGATTGTATTCGACCCAGGATTCAACGGCCACATCGAGTGCCTGAAAAGGAAATATGAAGAAGCAAAAAAGTCAAACACCGTGACAGGCACACGACGCCAGACTGAACCGGCTGATTTTGAGATTACTACTTTGTTCAACTTTTAGAACCTATCCGAAAACCGGAGGAAACCGCGGCTAACGCCATGCGGCTAACGGTTTTCGGATAGGTTCTTAATGGAAGAGAATAAGGTGTCCGAGAGGATAGGTTTCGGGTACCTTTCTCGATTGACCGGGCAGTTAGCGAGGCGAAGAATTGGATTAGAATGCAGTGGTGCACCATCACCTTCAAGCTTGGAGCCATCATTTTGGATCGAGAGGAACTTAACGAATGGATCCGGTTGGGCCCCATTCGGATCACGATGAATAGCGGCGATACTGTTGATATCATCAATCGTGAGCTGGTCACGGTCAGTTCAATCGCTGCCGTTGTGCTCGTTCGATGTGATGACGGGAGGTATCGTCACCAAGTCTATCCACTCGTCACGATGAGCAAGGTCGAGCAGCTCGAGCCTGCCTCCTGAACGCCAATCGAAGTTTGGAGCGACTTAGGGATTTTGCAATCAGCGCCGTTGATATCGGTGTAGATGAACAAAATTGGAAAACGATTTGCCGATGCGGGATCAACGGCGGGAGATCGCAGTGGCCTACTCCCGAAATAATAGTGGAA
>Ga0105046_10005243_pt1 | contig 20518 bp, 16 predicted proteins | sample MAT03_FD_78385 | JGI IMG/M metagenome (GOLD analysis project Ga0105046, IMG submission 78385) | Freshwater microbial communities from Lake Fryxell liftoff mats and glacier meltwater in Antarctica - MAT-03 (megahit assembly) | ecosystem: Environmental > Aquatic > Freshwater > Ice > Liftoff...
AGGGGCGGCTGGCCGAGATGGCCACCGGCGAGGGCAAGAGCCTGACCGCGGCACTCGCCGCCGCCGCCGCCGCGCTGGCCGGGCTGCCGGTGCACCTGGTGACCGTCAACGACTACCTGGCCGAGCGCGATGCGCAGGCGCTGGCGCCGCTGTACGACGCGCTGGGCCTGAGCGTGGGGCGCGTCGTGCACGGGCAATCCAGCGCCGAGCGGCAGGCCGCCTACGGCTGCGATGTGGCCTATTGCAGCAACAAGGAATTCGCCTTCGACTATCTGCGCGACCGCGTGGCACTGGCCAGTGGCGGCGGCCGACTGCCGATGGCCGTGGCGGCGCTGGCCGGCGCACACAGCGCGCCGCTGCTGCTGCGCGGGCTGCACTTCGTGCTGGTGGACGAGGCCGACAGCGTCTTCGTCGACGAGGCACGCACGCCGCTGATCCTGTCGGCCATGCAGGGTGCCGATGACCTGGCGCTGGAGGCCGCGCGCTGCGTCACGGCGCTGGCGCTGGCGGCCGAACTGGTGCCCGATCTGCACTATCGCAACGTGCAGGCCGAGCGCCGCGTGGTGCTCAGCATCGCCGGCGAAACGCTGCTCACCGAGCTGACGCCGTCGGTGGCCGCGCAGCATGCGGGGCCCGCCGGCGTGGACGCCGTCTGGGCCTCGGCGCGCGGCCGGCGCGAGATGGTGCAGCAGGCGTTGAGCGCCAGACTGCACTACCTGCGCGACCAGCAGTACCTGGTCAGCGAGGACAAGGTGGTCATCATCGATGAGTCCACCGGCCGCACGATGGCCGACCGCAGCTGGGAGGCCGGGCTGCACCAGATGATCGAGACCAAGGAAGGCCTGACGCCGAGCCCGCGCCGGCTGACGCTGGCGCGCATCACCTATCAGCGGCTGTTCCGCCGCTGCCTGCGGCTGGCCGGCATGACCGGTACCGGGCGCGAGGTGGCGGGCGAACTGTGGCAGGTGTACCGGCTGCCGACGGTGGCCATCCCGCTGCACCGGCCCTCGGCGCGCCGCGTGCTGCCGCCGCGGCTGCTGCCCGACGCGGCCGCCAAGTGGCAGGCCGTCGCGGCACGCGCCCATGAGGTGGCGCTGGGCGCTCAGCGGCCGGTGCTCATCGGCACCCGCTCGGTGGAGGCCTCGGAGCAGCTCAGCCTTTCGCTGCACGCCGCCGGCGTGCCGCATGCGCTGCTCAATGCGCGCCAGGACGGCGAAGAGGCGGCGGTGATTGCGCGTGCCGGCGAGGCCGCCCGCGTGACGGTGGCCACCAACATGGCCGGGCGCGGTACCGACATCGCGCTGGCCGACGGAGTGGCCGCGCGCGGCGGGCTGCACGTCATCCTCACCGAATGTCACAGCTCGGCGCGGGTGGACCGCCAACTCTTCGGCCGCGGCGCGCGCCAGGGCGACGCCGGCAGCGCAGAGATGATCCTGGCCGCCGACGACGAACTGCTGCGCACCCACGCGGCCGTGCTGCTGGGCCTGCTGCCCGGGCGCTGGCGCCACGGCCACGCGCCGCGCTGGGCCATCCTGGCTTTGGTGCGCGCCGCGCAGGCGCGCGCCGGCTGGCGCGACGCGGCGCAGCGCCGCGCCACCCTGCGGCTGGACGAGCGGCTGGACCGCGTGCTGGCCTTCACCGGAAACCCTGAATGAACCTGTTGTCCCGACCCCCTGCCCTCACGCTCGAGACTGCAGCACTGGCCGCACTGGCCGCGCTGGCCAGCCTGCTGGCCGCCCCGCCCGCTGCCGCGCAGCGCGGCTTCGACTGCCTGATCGAGCCGCGGCGAATGGTCGAGCTGCGCAGCCCGGTGGAGGGGCTGATCGAGCAGGTCAACGTCGAGCGCGGCGACAGCACGAAGAAGGGCCAGGTGCTGGTGGCGCTGTCGAGCACGCTGGAGCGCGCCAACCTCGACGTGGCGCGCCACCGCGCCGAGATGACCGGGCGCATCGAGTCCTCACGCAACCGCATCGACTTCGCGCGGCGCAAGGTCGAGCGCGCGCGCCAACTGCTGAGCGAGAGCTTCGTCTCGACCCAGGTGCGCGACGAGGCCGAGACCGAACTCGCGCTGGCCGAATCCGAGCTGAAGGACGCGCTGGAGAACCAGCAGCAGGCGCAGCTGGAGGTGCGGCGCGCGACCGAGATCCTCGAGCTGCGCCAGATCCGCAGCCCCTTCGACGGCTATGTGGTCGACCGCATGCTCAACCCGGGCGATCTGGCCGAGGCCGGCACCGGCCGCAAGGCGGTGCTGAAGCTGGCGCAACTGGACCCGCTGCGCGTGGAGGTGCTGCTGCCGCCCAACGCCTACGGGCGCATCAGCGTCGGCGCCAGCGTGCGTGTCAGCGTGGAGGGCCAGGACGCACCACGCAGCGCACGTGTGGTGGTGGTGGACAAGGTGATCGATGCCGGCAGCGGCCTGTTCGGCGTGCGGCTGGAGCTGCCCAACCCGGGCCAGCGCATCCCCGTGGGGGCCCGCTGCATGGTCGAGTTCCCGGGCGTGGTGGCGCCGGCCTCGCCCACCGGCGCGATGCCAGCGGCCGCGGCCCGGCGGCCGCCGCAGTAGCGCTGCAAGAAAGGGCGGCGCGAAACGCGGGCGACGACGATGGGACCGGCACCGGCCAGCGCAGCAGCCGACTTCACCATCACCGTCGCTGCGGCCGATCAGACCGCTGCCGTGCTGGCGCTGCTGCCCGAGCTGCTGGTCGCCGACACGCTGCCGGCCACGATGTTCGTTGCCCATGCCGTCGGCGAGCCCTCGCGGCTGCTGGGCGCAGGCGCTGTCGAGACGGTGGTGTTGCACAGCCACGAGCGCGGCTTTCATGCGCAGTGCCGGGTGCTGCCTGCCTTCCGCCGCGCCGGCATCGGCCGCGCGCTGGTGCAGCGCCTCGGCAGCCAGGCGGCGGCCTGGGACGCTCAGCAGCTGATGTCATGGGAGGCGGTCGAGGACGGGCCGGCCAGCCTCTTCATGCAGGCGCTGGGATTCCGCGTCGGCTACACGCTGCACCACTACATGGGGCTGGGCACCACCAGCGTGCCGCTGTTCGCCCGCCGGGCAGCGCGGCTGCGCGAGCGCGAGCGAGTGCCGCCGGGTTTCAACCTGCTGCCGCTGGCCGAGCTGCCGCGCGCACCGGTGATCGCGCTGCACTGCCGCGAGTTCGGCGCCACGCGGGCGGGTGCCGCGACCCTGCTGGCCCAGATGCTGGCCGATCCGCGCGCGGCCGCCCTGTCGTCGGGCCTGTGGGACGGCCGGCAGCTGGCCGGCTACCTGCTGGGCGTGCCGGCAGGCGATGCGTGCGAACTGCGCTTCTGGGCCAGCGACCCGGCCTACCGCAGCGGCTGGGCGGCGACGGTGCTGCTCGAAGCCTTCATGCAGCGCGGGCTGGAGAGCGGCTTCGACCGCGCGCGCTTTCACTGCAACGACCACATGCTGGCCACGCACCGCGTCGCGCGGCGCGTGGGCGCCGAGCTCGAAGCCGTCAAGCGCGGCTGGGCGCTCGACCTGCCGGCCCCCGCATGACCGAGGCCGCCCCGACCGCACCCGGCGCACGGGTGCTGATCCTGGCCGTCGACGGCCTGGACCTGGCGCATTGGCTGCGCGGCGCCGACGAGGGCCGGTTGCTGTGGACCGCCACGCTGCTGGCCGGCGGACTGCAGGCGGCCGTGCGCTGGCCGCCCCCTTCCGCACCGGCCGCGCGTTGGGCAACGCTGGCCACCGGCGTCACCGCCGACCGCCACGGCATCAGCAGCAGCCACGCGCTGCGGCCTTGCGGGCTGCTGGTCGAGCCGGTCGGCGCGGCTGACCTGCGCTGCCCGCCGCTCTGGCAACAGGCGTGGCGCGCTGGCCAGGTGGCGCGCGTGGTCGGCTGGCCCGCCAGCCTGGGCACCACGCTGCCCGCGCATGCGCCGGCAGGCAGCGCGCTGGTGGCGGATGGCTTCGCGCTCGCCGGGCCGGGATCGCACCGCTGCTGGCCGCTGGCGCCAGGCAGTGTCGCGCCGCGGGCCGAGCGCGCGCTGGTGCGCGCGGCACGCATGCATCCCTTCGACGCCAGACCCGAGGGGTTGCAGCCGCTGATCGGTGGCTTCGACGAGGCCACGCAGGTGGCGCTTCGGGCATCCGCGGCCGATTTGCTGGCAGGCTGGTCGAGCGTGCACAACCTGGGCGTGCACTGGGCTGCGATGGCCGACTGGCGGCTGCTAATGCTGCGCCTGGACGGGCTGCGCCAGTGGCGCCGCGAGGCCACCGCGCTGGGTGTCAGCGACGAAGATGCCGAAGCCCCGTGGCAAGGCTTCCTCGACATGATGATCGGCCGCTACCTCGAGCTGATCAGCCCGCACGCACACCTGCTGCTGGTGAGCGATGGTGCCGCTGACCGCGGCGCTGACCGCGGCGCTGACGGCGGGCTGGTGCTCAGCGGCCCGGGCGTCGCGCCGGGCAAGCGGCCGGCGCCGGTGCATGCCGCTGACATCGCCGGCGCCGTGCGGTCACTGCTGGGCCTTGAAGGCCCGGCCGCGGCCACCGCTGCGTCAGCTGAGGCCGAGGACGAATCGCAGCGCTGCCTGCAGGCCTTGCAGGCCACGGCGCAGACTGACGATGCGGCGCTGCAGTGGCTGGCCGCACAAGGCACGCCGCCGGCACCCACCGACGCTCTGCGCCGCCATGCGCAATCTGTGCAGGACGTGTCGCTGGCCGGCTGGCAGGCGGCGCGGCTCGCACGCCAGCGCCGGGGCGGAACACACTCGGCCTGAGTCAGCGCGGCCGGTTTCCCGTGCCGCGATCTCTTCGACCAGAAGGCCTTGCCGCGCTCGATCTCGCGCTCCAGGCTTTGTAAAGCATGAAGATTCCGCTCAGACGGCTCGCTCGGAGCGGTTCATGAAGGTGGGCGTGGCGCGAACGCCGCTGCGCTCGCCGGCGCGGCGGTGTTCCTGGATCCTTTGCGTATAGATCCGATCCGCCATCTCGGCGTTGAAGCGGTTCATGTCGAGGCCGATGGATCGCGCATGTGCGGTCGCTTCTGCTGCCTCGGCGGCCAGCTCGGCGTGCGGCCTGCAGCAGACGGCCGGCTGTCTGCGCGCAAGGCAACGCAAGCCCAGCGCCTGGCACCCGACCGCCAGCGCAGCCGGCCTGGCGATGTGCTCATGGGCGCTGCACAGCGATCGAGTTGTCGACAGGGCCGCCCGGGCTGCGCGCGTCGCCCAGCCCGGCCAGTCCGGCCAGCACCCGGCCCAGTTCGTCCTCCAGCGCCTGCTCGAGCGCCTTCATCGCGCCGGTCTCGCAGATTGCCGCGGCCTGCTCCAGGCGTCCGGTCAGCGCGGCCAGGTCGGCAGCGCCGATCGATGCCGATGCACCCCGGGTGGTGTGCGCCAGGCGGGTCGCCAACACCCAGTCGCCGCACATGTGCGCGGCGTGGAAGTCGGCCGGCAGGGTGCGCACCGCGCCGTCGCGGAACAGCCGCAGCACCTTCAGGTAGACCGCGATATGGCCACCGCAACATGCCAGCCCCTGCCGCGTGTCGATGCCGGGCAGCTCCGGCAGGGTCACGTGGTCCGCCGGGGCGCCTTGCGGTGGCAGCGGCGCGGCGCCCGCGTCGACCTGCTGCGGCGGCAGCCACTTGGCAAGCGCGGCATACAGCGCGGCCGGGTCCACCGGCTTGGTGACGACGTGGTTCATCCCCGCCGCTTCGCAGCGCCGGAGATCGTCGCCAAAAGCATTTGCCGTCATCGCGACGATGGGTCGGCCCTGCCAGCCTGGCAGCGCACGGATGGCGCGGGTGGCGTCCAGCCCGTCCATGTGCGGCATGTGGACGTCCATCAGCACCAGGTCGTAGTCATGCGCGCTGGCCATGGCCAGCGCCTGCAGGCCGTCGGTGGCGACGTCGGCGGCCAGGTCAACCGCCTGCAGCAGTTCGAGCGCCACTTCACGGTTGACTTCGTTGTCCTCGACCAGCAACAGGCGGTCGCCGCCGTGGCGCTGGAGCAGCCGCCGCCGTGCGTCCAGCCCGGGGTCGGTGTCCAGGCTGGGCATGCGTCCGAGCCCGGGCTTGAGCCGGGCGGTGAACCAGAAGGTGCTGCCGGCGCCGGGGGCGCTCGTGGCCTGGGCTTCGCCGCCCATCAGGCCGGCCAGGCGGCGCGTGATGGCCAGGCCCAGGCCGGTGCCGCCGTGCTGCCGCACGGTGGTGGCATCGGCCTGCTCGAACGGTTGGAACAGCCGCGGCAGAACATCCGCCGCAATGCCGATGCCGGTGTCCTGCACTTCGAAGCGCACGAGTTGCCCGGCCGCGTTCTCGTCCATCACGACGGCGCGCAGCACGATGCGGCCGCGCTCGCTGAACTTCACCGCGTTGCTGGCCAGGTTCAGCATCGCCTGCTGCAGCCGCGTCGCGTCGCCGTGGAACCACGGCGTCGTGCAGGTCACCTGCACCTCGATGCCCAGACCCTTGTCGCGCGCCTGGCCGGCGATCAGCGACACCACGCCGTCGATGAGCGACATCAGCCGCAGCGGGCTGGCTGCCAGTTGCAGGTGGCCTGCCTCGATCTTCGAGAGGTCGAGCACATCGTTGATGAGCGCCAGCAGATGCCGCCCGGCCGCGTCGATCTTGTCCAGCCGAAGTCCCTGCGCCGCCGAGACGCCATCGGCGCGCAGCAGGTAGGTCATGCCGATGATCGCGTTCATGGGCGTGCGGATCTCGTGGCTCATGTTGGCCAGAAAGCTGCTCTTGGCCAGGTTCGCGGCCTCGGCGGCGCGCGTGGCGATGACGAGCTCGCGGGTGCGCTCGCCGACCAGCCGTTCCAGGTGCAGGCGGTGATCGATCAGCTCGGCGTTGGCCTCGATCAGGCGCGCGGTGGTGCTGTGGATGGCTTCTTCGGCACGCTGCCGCTCGGTGACGTTCATGTGCAGCACCACGGCACCGTACCGGTGCGGGCCGGTGGTGGGCGAGACCATCAAGGTGAAGCTGCGCTGTTCCCCCGGCGAGTCGCAGAGGTACCCGAGCTCGAAGACCGATTGTTCGCCGCGCATGACCGCGCGGATGCCGGCGGCCGCGCTGGCCGCCTCGCCGGCGTTTGCACCGATCGCACGGTCACAGATGTCGAGATAGTTCATGCCCACGCCGATCGGGCCGGTGCTGCCGAGCGCGACGCCGGGCGCGCCGTTCTCTTCGCCGAACCGGCGCCAGGCCGCGTTGACCGCGATGATGACGCCGTGAGGGTCGAGCAAGGCGATGTGTGCGGGCAGCGCATCGAGAATCGCCGCCTGGTGTGCCGCCTGGTCCGCACGCCAGCGCGCCTGCGACGATGGCAGCATCAGCGCGACCCCGCTGCGGTCGGTCACCGCGTCCACTTCGCCCGCCGTCAGCGCCTCCAGGCGGGCGCTGGTGCGGTGCAGGGTGTCGATCAGCGCACTGATTTCTGCGCCGCTGTCGCCCTGCGACCCGGCATCGCCCGCCGTCATGGGGCTGCGTCCGTCAACCCCAGAAACGCCAGCACCTGCTGCGTGCGGCTGAGGTTGCCCACGATCGTGCGCTCGGGCGTCGGCTCGAGCCTGATCAGCGCGGGCGTCATGAAGATGCCGTCGGCCAGCGCGCGGCGCGGGTCGGCGAACACATCCACCACCTCGATCGTGTGCCGGTCCGGCAGGCGGGACTCGCACAGTGCGGTGAGATTGCCCAGCGCCTGCGTCGAGTTCACGGCCGTGCCCGCCACATAGAGCCTGAAGCGGTGGAGACCTGAGGTGCTCATGACCTTTTCGGATCCGTGTCGATCGGCTCGTTGTCCGCGCCGCGCAGTTGCCCCATCTCTGCGCGGCCGTGTGCGAGATCGGCTTCGCGGCGTTCGGTGGCACGGTGCAGCACCGACTTCTCGATCTGCTTGGCCAGCAGTTCTGCGTTCAGCGACTTCAGGCGCACCTCGAGTTCCGCCTCTTCCAGGTCGAGCCTCACCTGCTTGAGCCGCAGCTGCACCGCCTCGGCCTCGGTCATGGCGCGCTCGGCACGCTCCTTCTCCCAGCGCAAGGTGCCCATCAGCACCTCGCCGCCGGCGCTGTAGGCGTCGGCCAGCGTCACGCCATCGGCACTCAGGACGAGTTCGCGCACCTGGTTGGAATGCGCAGTGCCGCGCGACTTGATGATGGCCAGCCCGCGGTTGCGCTCGCCGGCCTGGACCAGATAACTCAGGTGCAACCAGGTGTCCACCATGGTGGAGATCTGCAGTGGCGCGTTGCCCTCGGCGAGGCTCGACATCTCGTCGAGCAGTCGGGTGCACACCAGTGTGATGCCCTCGCCCTTGCACCAGTCGAGCAGGCGCTCGGCCACGCCGTGCTCGCTCAGGTCCTTGCCCGAGCGGGCCCAGGTGGAGACCGGGTCGACCACCACGCAGCATGCCGCGTGCTGGCGCGCCAGGGTACGGATGCGGGCCAGGTAGGACTCTGCGCTGCCGCTGATGGCGCGCGCCGAGACCATGCGCAGCGTGCCGCCGGCGATGTGGCGGTCCAGGTGGATGCCGACCGAGGCCAGGTTGCGACGCACCTCGCTGCCGTAGGAGTCGAAGGTCACGAACAGGGTCTGCTCGCCGCGTTCGCAGGCGGCGTCGACGAAGGCGCCGCACAGCGTCGTCTTGGCGGTGCCCGAGAAGCCGGTGATCAGGATGCTGGCTCCGCGGAAGTAGCCGCCGTGCAGCATGGTGTCGAGGCGCTCGATGCCACTGGAGACGCGTTCGCTCGTCACCGGCCCTTCCGCGCGCCCCATGGCCCAGGCCACCACGACCTCGAAGCCACGGTCACCGATGAGGAACGGCGCCTCGTTCTCGTCGAAGCGCGAGCCGCGGTACTTCTGCACGCGCAGGCTGCGCTGGGAGACGCCGTCCACCATGCCGTGCGTGAGCACGACCGCGCAGTCGACCATGAACTCCATGAAGCCGTAGGGCCGCCGCAACTGCACTGGCGCGTCCTCGTGGTCGGATTGCAGGCTGACGAGGCCCGTCAAGCCCTGCTCCAGCAGCCAGGCATGAAGCCTGTAGACCTCGCGCCGGCGCGCGGCGTCGTCGGGCAGCAGCGCCAGCGGGATGTCCAGCGCGTCGAACACGATGCGGCGTGCGCCCATCTGCGCGACCTTCTCGTGCAGCGCGGCGAACAGCCCGCAGAGATCGAAGTCGCCCGCGGCCACCAGGTCGGGCGCGGGCTGGGCATCGACGAAGAAGAGCGTTCCGCCGGCCAGCGATTCCTCGAGGCGCCAGCCGAAGCTGGACGCATTGGCCATGAGGCGCTTCGAGTCTTCCTCGAAGGCAACGAAGATGCCCGGCTCGCTGCACTGCTGTGCGCCGTGGGCCAGGAACTGCAATGCGAACAGTGTCTTGCCGCAACCCGGGCCGCCGATGGCCAGCGTGGTACGGCCCAGCGGCAGTCCGCCGCCGGTGATCTCGTCGAAGCCGGCGATGCCGGTGGACGCCTTCAGGGGCGGCACGGCGCGTGAAACGGTGTCGAGGCTCATGCCAAGCCGAGCGCTCATGCGGCGGCCGGGGTGGTGGCCAGACCCCGGCGCCTGACTGCTTCCATCGATTCATGGGCACGCGCGATGCGGACGATCTCCTTGGCGATGTCTTCCGGCGACAGCACGAAGTCGATGCAGCCGCTGTCGATGGCGCTCTGCGGCATGTCGGGCTGGCTGGCGGTGTCGAGCTTCTGGGCCATCGTGATGCCGCCGACTTCCCTGATTCCGCACAGGGCGGCGGCGCCGTCTCCGTCGTAGCCGGAAACGATCACGGCGATCAACGGGCCGTCCCAGAACCGGGTCATCGAGCGCAGAAAGACGGTGATCACGTCGGGCCAGCCGCGCAGCTTCGAGATCGGCGCCAGGTGAAACACTTCGCCATCGACATGCAGGTCCCGGTTGGCGGGGATGATGTAGACGCGGTCGGGCTGGATTAGCAGGTCTTCGGTGATGAGCTCGACCGGCATGCGGGAAAACCGCGGCAGCACCTGATGGAGCTGGGTCGGCATCACGGTGATGTGATTCACGATGACCACCGCCACGCCCATGTCGGCCGGCAGATCCTTGAGCAGACGAATGTAGGCGTCCAGACCGCCAGCGGAGCCACCGACGCAGACCACCGGGAAGTTTTTCATCGTCGCTCTTCTTGCTTGGGATCAGGCTCGGGGGTGTTTCCATTGCTTGCGGGAGCACATCAAGATCTTCCATTGGATACGGTGCGCGCACACCGCGGCGCGGTCTGTTCGCCAGCGAACACATGTCGGTCAGTTTCCTTTCGCACAGACGCCAACGCGGGCGGGATTCAAGCTAACTGACTACAGAGCGCGCCGGGCTGGTGGCCGGCGGAGATGGTCAGGTCTCGATGCCTCGACCCCAGGCTCTCGGACAGAATCCAAGGCCACCCCAACGCCCGAGGCACCCATGGTCATGAAGTTGCGCCAGCACGCGGAAGAACGGATCGAGAAGGGCACCGCACCCTTCACGAGGGGGCACCCCACGGGCAGGACGGCGCTCACGCTGTTGCATCGTCTGGCCAGCACGCCCGAGACCGCCGGTGACGCGCTCAAGCTGCTGCATGAGTTGCAAGTGCACCAGGTCGAACTGGACCTGCAGCACGAGCAAGCCGAACTGGACCTCCACCAACTCTCAGAAGACCTGAAGCGCTTCGCCGACCTCTTCGAGCTGGCACCTTTCGGCTATCTGACGCTGGACGCCGAAGGTCTGGTGACTGGCGCCAACCGCATCGCCACGGACTGGCTGGCGGCGAAGAATGGCGAGGCCGAAGAGTGTGAAGGCCAGCGTATCGAGGACCTGCTGGCACCTGAAAGCCGGTCGGCGATCCGGGGCCTGTTTGCCGGGCTGCGCAAGGGCGAGGGCGAGGGCGAGGGCGAGGGCCGGCAATCGTGCGCGGTGCAGTCCCGGGCTGGCGCCAGCGCGCAGGCCATCGCAACGGCCCTGCCTGGCGGCGGCCGGGTGTCGATGGCCTTTGTGCCTGCTGAGCCAGGTTCCGGGCACCGAAGTCCGAGGCAAGCCAGCCCCTGACTTGCCTCGGGCCGCAGGCTGACAGGGTGCACACTGTGTCGTGACTTCCTCGCCGACATCCCTCGCGCCGGGCCATCCGGGGGTGGTGGCGAACATCGTCGGCGTCGGCGCCTCGGCTGGCGGCCTGGAGGCGCTCGAGCAGTTCTTTGCGCGGGTGCCGGCGGGGTCCCGCCTGGCCTACGTGGTGGTCCAGCACATGGACCCAACGCAGAAGGCCATGCTCGCCGTGTTGCTGCAGCGGGTGACGTCGCTGACTGTGCGCGAGGCCGGCGAGCAGATGCGCATCGAGCCAGACCATGTCTACGTGATTCCACCGAACGCCGAACTCAGCCTGGCGCAGGGCATGCTGCACGTGAAGCCGCCCACCGAACCGCGCGGCCTGCGATTGCCCGTCAACGTGCTGTTCTCGTCCCTGGCCCGCGACCAGGGTGCCTCGGCCATCGGTGTGGTGCTGTCGGGCATGGGGTCGGACGGCACGCTGGGGCTGCAGGCCCTGAAAGCCGTGGGCGGCCTGACCGTCGTGCAGGAGCCATCGTCGGCACAGTTCGACTCGATGCCGCGCAGCGCCATCGACGCGGGCTGCGCCGACATCGTGGCACCGCCGGCAGACATGCCCCAGCGCATCCTCGACTGCATCGCGCGACACGGCCGTGCCACGCCGCCGATCGCCGAACCCGGGGCTGCCCTACCGACCGACACCCGGGCCGACACCCGGGCCGACACCATCGAGGGCATCTTCGACCTGTTGCGGCAGAGAACGCGGCACGACTTCTCGCTCTACAAACCCAGCACACTGCACCGCCGCATCGAGCGCCGCATGGCCATCCACGGGCTGCCCGCGTTGTCCGGTTATGTGCGCCATCTGCGGCAGAACCCGCAAGAGATCGACTTGCTGTTCAAGGAGCTGCTGATCGGTGTCACGAGCTTCTTCCGCGACGCCGCGGTCTGGCAATACATGCTCGATACCGCCCTGCCTGCGCTGCTGGCGCGCCGCGGGCGCGAGACGAAGTTCCGCGCCTGGGTGGCAGGTTGCTCGACCGGCGAAGAGGCCTACACCCTGGCCATCGCGTTCACCGAGGCGGTACAGCTCAGGCCCGAGCATCACGATTGCAGACTGCAGATCTTTGCCTCTGATCTCAGCCCGGACGCCATCGCCACGGCCCGCGCGGGCCGTTACCCGGCCACGATCGACGCCAGCATGCCGCCAGACGTCGTGGCGCGCCACTTCACACCGCAAGGGGCCTCGCTGGTGGTCGGCAAGCCGATCCGCGACATGGTGCTTTTCGCCCAGCACGATGTCGTGCTCGACCCGCCTTTCACGCGGCTGGACATCCTGTGCTGCCGCAATCTGCTGATCTACTTCGACGCCCCGCTGCAGCGCCAACTGATGCCGCTGTTTCACTACAGCTTGCGCCCGGGCGGCCTGTTGCTGCTGGGCGGTTCGGAGACGGTCGGCTCGTTCAGCAAACTGTTCGAGCCGGTGGACCCCAAGTTGCGCCTCTACCTGCGCAGGCATGCGCCGTCTGCCGCAGGCCCCGGGTTCCTGCTGAAGTCGTTCCCGCCCCTCTTGAAGCTGATCAAGGAAACCTCGATGCCCGCTCCAATGAACGCAACAGAAGGCGGTGATTCATTGCAGGGCGCAGCCGACCGGGTGCTGCTGCAGGTGCATGCGCCGCCGGCCGTCGTGGTCAACGCCGGGGGCGACATCGTCTACATCAGCGGCCGCACTGGAAAGTACCTGGAGCCCGCCGCCGGCAAGGCCAACTGGAACTTCCACGCCATGGTGCGCGAGAACCTGCGCGAGCCAGTCGCCCAGGCCTTGCTGCAGGCCGTCACGACAGACGCGGTGGTGCAGCTGCGCGGGCTGCAGCTCGAGGCGGCGGGTGGCGTGCAGGGTGTCGACGTCACCGTGCAGCCGCTGCACGAGCCCTCGGCCCTGCAGGGCACGGTGATGATCGTCTTCCGTGATGTGGCGGCACCGCCACTGCGCAGAGGCCGGCGAACGGCCGCCAGCGCCGCGCCGGCCAGCCACACGGCCGAAGTGCAACAGTGCCGGGACGAGATCCAGAGCCTGCGCGAGGAGAACCGCGCCTCCAGGGAAGAACTGCAGTCGGCCAACGAAGAGCTGCAGAGCACCAACGAAGAGCTGCAGTCGGCCAACGAGGAGCTGACCACGTCCAAGGAAGAGATGCAGTCGATGAACGAGGAACTGCAGACGGTGAACGCCGAGATGCAATCCAAGCTCGATGACCTGGCGCTGGCCCAGAGCGACATGAAGAGCCTGCTCAACAGCACCGAGATCGCGATGCTCTTCCTGGACCAGAACCTCAACGTGCGCCGCTTCACCGACCGTGCCGCCAAGATCATCAACCTGCGCGAGAGCGACATCGGCCGCCCGCTGAGCGACCTGACGACGAGCCTGCAGTACCCGACCCTGCACGACGATGCGCACGAGACGCTGCGCACGCTGGTCTTCTCGGAAAAGCAAATTCAAAGCAGTGACCAGCGCTGGTTCTCGGTGCGCATCATGCCGTACCGCCGGCTGGACAACGTGATCGATGGCGCCGTGATCACCTTCGTCGACATCACCGCCACCAAGCAGGTCGAAGCGACGCTGCGCAAGGATGCCGAAGCCTGACTCAGGGCCTCGCCCGCGGCGCCGACGGCCTTCGGCGTGCCGTCATCTACCGTGCATGGCGACGCGGCAGCAGCCGGTCGTACTCCCGTTTGACGATGCCGAAGCACTCGCAGGTGCGGGCTTCGAGCGCCGGGCGATCGAGCACCTTGATCTTGCCCCGCGCGTACCGGATCACCCCGGCCTCTTGCAAGCGCAGCGCAGCCTCGGTCACGCCTTCGCGACGCACGCCCAGATTGGCGGAAATCAGCTCTTGTGTCATCACGAGTTCTGAGCCCTCCAGCCTGTCCAGGCTGAGCAAGAGCCAGCGGCAGAGTTGCTGGTCCAGCGCATGGTGCCGGTTGCACACAGCGGTCTGCGCCATCTGTGTGATGAGGGCCTGCGTGTAGCGCAGCATGAGGTGCATGGCTGCGCCGCCGAGTTCGAACTCGTCCTTCATCAGCCTGGCATCGAGCCGAAAGCCCTCGCCTGCGCACTGCACCACGGCGCGGCTGGGCGTGGAGCCGCCACCCATGAAGGCCGTGATACCGACCAGACCCTCTCTGCCGACGACGGCAATCTCGCTTGTCGAGCCGTTTGCAGTGACGTTCACCAGCGAGACGATTGCGGTGGTCGGGAAGACCACCTGTTCCCACGTTTCACCAGATTCGCACAACACCTGGCCCAGCGGCATGTCCGACAACTCGAGCTGAGGCCGCCAGCGCTGAAGCACGTCCGGAGGCAGCACCGCGAGCAGTTCGTTCAGTTTCAAATCCGCCGGATCATTCATGACATACCCCTGGATCTGGTCGAGATCGAATCGCGGCACCCGGGTGCGGGCTCACGCGTCGGCTTCGGGGCCGAGCACGTCGTCGCGCGTGTCCTTCTGCAGGTCCAGCCCGCGGTCGGGCGATTCGGCCGTCTGGTGGGCGCTGACTCCCGGAGGAACCAGTTCCTCGATCACCAGCGCACCGTAGCGCTGCGCCCGCGTGGCGTGCGTGCGCGTAGCCACCTCGGTGACGCGTTGCACCTGTTCGTCGTGGGCGGCGCTGACGACGACGAAGTTCTGACCCTCAAGTGCCAGCGCCAGGTGGGCCTTGACCAGATTCAGGTCCTGCCCCAGCGAAGCCAGCCCGCCGGCACGGCTGATGTCCAGTTCTGCCTGATCCTGCATCTCGCGCGGGGTGTAGCGCGAGATATCCGACTCGGCGAAGCCGGCCTCGCGCAGCGCGCTCACGGCAGCGTCGGAATGCGCCGCGGTCGCAAAGGACATCAGCACATGGTCCACCGGCTTGAACACGCCGAAGGAAGTGGGGTGGGGATTCATGGGCATGGCGGGCCTCTCTCGTGTGGGCGTGATCGGGGTGCGTCGGTGCCAGCCAGCCTCCTAGAACTGCACATGGCCTCCAGCCTGGCGCCGCCCGGCAGCCGGTGCTGCCGCTGCGAAGGATGCTGAACTTGCCCGAAACTGCGGCCGCTGTCCGTGCGACGACGCACATGGCGCGTCAACGCACGGAACCTTTCCACGCCCGACCCTTGCCGTAGGGCGAGATCAGCCGCCGGCCGCGCATGCATCAAGGAGTTGCTGCAGCGCTCGTCGATGCGGGTGACGTCGCCGACGCCTTGCATCGGTCACGACCGGGCCGCGGAGATTGCAAAGCCCGCAGCGAAGTTCAGCTGTCGATCTCGACCTGGTCGCCGCGCTTTTCCATCAGCTCGCGCCGCGCGGCGGCCTCGCCCTTGCCCATCAGCCGGGTCATCATGGCCACCGTCTGCGCAAAGCCGGTGGCGCTGAAATTGACTGGCAGCAGGCGCCGCGTCTCGGGGTTGAGCGTGGTCTCCCACAGCTGCTCGGCGCTCATCTCGCCCAGGCCCTTGAAGCGGCTGATCGACCACGCACCCTCGCGCAGGCCTTCCTTGCGCAGCTTGTCCAGCGCGGCCTGCAGTTCGCCCTCGTCCAGCGCGTACATCTTGGCCGCCGGACGTTTGCCGCGCGCCGGCGCGTCGATGCGAAACAGCGGCGGCTTGGCCACGTGCACATGCCCGCGCTCGACCAGCCGGGGGAAGTGGCGCAGAAACAGCGTCAGCAGCAGCACCTGGATGTGCGAGCCGTCGACGTCGGCGTCGCTCAGGATGCACACCTTGCCGTAGCGCAGGCCGCTGAAATCAGGCTCGTCATCGGGGCCGTGCGGGTCGACGCCGATGGCCACCGCGATGTCGTGGATCTCGTTGTTGGCGAACAACCGGTCGCGTTCGACCTCCCAGCTGTTGAGCACCTTGCCACGCAGCGGCAGGATCGCCTGCGTCTCTTTGTTGCGGCCCATCTTGGCGCTGCCGCCGGCGCTGTCGCCCTCGACCAGGAAGACCTCGTTGAAGGCCAGGTCGCGGCTCTCGCAGTCGGTCAGCTTGCCCGGCAGCACGGCGACGCCGCTGCCCTTGCGCTTTTCCACCTTCTGGCTGGCGCGCTGGCGCGTCTGCGCTTGGCGGATGACGAGCTCGGCCAGCCGCTTGCCGTGCTCCACATGCTGGTTGAGCCACAGCTCGAGGGCCGGGCGCACGTAGGCCGAGATCAGCCGCAGCGCGTCGCGGCTGTTGAGCCGCTCCTTGATCTGGCCCTGGAACTGCGGGTCGAGCACTTTCGCGCCAAGCACGAAGCTGGCGCGCGAGAACACGTCCTCGGGCATCAGCTTGACGCCCTTGGGCAGCAGCGCATGCAGCTCGATGAAGCCCTTGATGGCGCCGAAGAGCCCGTCCTTCAGGCCAGACTCGTGCGTGCCGCCAGCGACGGTGGGGATCAGGTTGACGTAGCTCTCGCGCAGCGTGCCACCATCCTCTGTGAAGGCCACGCACCAGCTGGCGCCTTCGCCGGGCGCGTTGTTCTCGGCCTCGGCTTCGCCGGCGAAACGCTCGCCGTCGAAGAGCGGGATCAGCGGCTCGCTGTTCAGGCCCTGCAGCAGGTACTCGCGCAGGCCGCCCTGGTAGAGCCAGGTCTGCGTCTCGAGATCTTTGCTGCCGGGCTTGTCGATGCCGAGCGTGACTGTCACCCCGGGCATCAGCACGGCCTTGCTGCGCAGCAGGTGGGTCAGCTCGTTGCGCGGCAGCTCGGCGCTGTCGAAGTACTTGGCATCGGGCCACACGCGCACCGTGGTGCCGTGGCGGCGCTCACCGCGCGTGGCGTCGCGCTGGCTCAGCGGCTCGATAACGTCGCCACCGGCGAACACCAGGCGCGCCACCTGGCCTTCCCGCCAGACGGTCACCTCCAGCCGCCGCGACAGCGCGTTGGTGACGCTCACGCCCACGCCGTGCAGCCCGCCGCTGAAGCTGTAGGCGCCGCCGGCGCCCTTGTCGAACTTGCCACCGGCATGCAGCCGGGTGAACACGATCTCCAGCACCGAGACGCCTTCGTCCGGATGCAGCCCGAAAGGGATGCCGCGACCGTCGTCCTCGACGCTGACGCTGCCGTCGGCGTGCAGCGTGACCGCGATGCGCGTGCCGTGGCCGGTGAGCGATTCGTCGGCCGCGTTGTCGATCACCTCTTGCACGATGTGCAGCGGGTGCTCGGTGCGCGTGTACATGCCCGGCCGCTGCTTGACGGGCTCGAGGCCTTTCAGGACGCGGATCGAGGCTTCGGCGTAGGAGCTGTTCTGCTTGCTGGCCATTGCCAGGATTCTAGAGAGCGCTCAGCCGCGCCCGTAGCGCGCCATGCCCAGCGCGGCGACGTCGATGTCGGGCTTGCGCCCGGCCACCAGGTCGGCGATCACGCGGCCGGTGCCGGCCGCCATCGTCCAGCCCAGCGTGCCGTGGCCGGTGGCCAGCAGCAGGCCCTGCACAGGGGTGGCGCCGATGATCGGCGTGCCGTCGGGAGTCATCGGGCGCAGGCCGCACCAGAAGCTGGCCTTCGACACATCACCGCCGTTCGGGAACAGATCACTCACGACGTGTTCCAGCGTGGCCCGGCGGGGCTCGCGCAGCGCAATGCTGTAGCCGGCCAGCTCGGCCGTGCCGCCGACGCGGATGCGGTCGCCCAGCCGCGTCACCGCCACCTTGTGCGTCTCGTCCATGATGGTCGACTCGGGCGCGCCGGCCGCGTCGGTGATCGGCACCGTGATGCTGTAGCCCTTGACCGGGTAGACCGGGATGTCGATGCCGGCCGGCTTCAGCAGCTTCGGGCTGTGGCTGCCCAGCGCCAGCACGACGCGGTCGGCGGCCAGCCGCCCGGCGTCGGTGAAGACGCCGGTGATGCGCCCGCCGCCCACCTGCAGCCCGTCGATGCGCGTGTTCCAGCGGAACTGAACACCCATCGCGGCAGCCATCTCGGCCAGCCGTTGGCTGAACTTGAAGCAGTCGCCGGTCTCGTCGTTGGGCAGGCGCAGTGCGCCGACGAACTTGTGCTGCGTGAGCTTGAGCGCGGGCTCCACCGCGCAGAAGCCGTCGCGGTCGAGCACCTCGAAGGGCACGCCGTACTGCTTGAGCACCTCGACATCGCCGCCGATGCCGTCAAGCTGCTGCTGCGTGCGAAAAAGCTGCAGCGTGCCCTGAGCGCGGTCGTCGTAGGCGATGCCGGTGTCGGCGCGCAGGGCCTTCATGCAGTCGCGGCTGTACTCGGCAATCGGCACCATGCGGCTCTTGTTCAGCGCATAGGCCCTGCGGGTGCAATTGGCCAGCATCATCGCGCCCCAGCGCCACATGGCAGGGTCCAGCATCGGCCAGATGACCAGCGGGCTGTGCGTCATCAACATCCACTTGATGGCCTTGAGCGGCACGCCCGGCCCGGCCCAGGGCGCGCTGTAGCCGGGCGAGATTTCGCCCGCGTTGCCGAAGCTGGTTTCCAGCGCCGGGCCCGCCTGGCGGTCGACCAGTTCGACCTCGTGCCCGTCACGCGCCAGGTAGTAAGCACAACTCACACCGATGACACCGCCGCCCAACACCAGAACCTTCATCCGCACCTCCGAGTTCTGACACTGTAGCGAGCCATGCGCCGCCGGCCTGCGGCGTTCTCTTGGACAATCGCTGAATGAATCCCGTTTCCACCCACACCAGCCTGTCGATGTCTCAGGTGCTGCTGTGCAGCGCCGCCATCGTCACGCTGAGCATGGGCATCCGCCATGGCTTCGGCCTGTGGCTGCAGCCGATCACCATGGACCGCGGCTGGACGCGCGAGACCTTCGCCTTCGCAATCGCAATCCAGAACCTGGCCTGGGGCGTGGCCGGCACCTTTGCCGGGGCGCTGGCCGACCGCTTCGGCGCCTACCGCGTGCTGCTGCTCGGCGGGTTGCTGTACGCAGGCGGGCTGGTGACGATGGCGCTGGCCACCTCGGGCGCGGGCTTCCTCGGCGGCACAGGCCTGCTCATCGGCATGGCGCAGGCGGGCACCACGTACGCGGTGGTCTACGGCGTGATCGCGCGCAACGTGGCGCCAGAGAAGCGCTCCTGGGCGATGGGCGTGGCGGCGGCGGCCGGCTCCTTCGGCCAGTTCCTGATGCTGCCGTTGGAACACTGGCTGATCACCCGCTGGGGCTGGCAGGACGCGCTGTTCGTCCTGGCCTGCCTGTCTCTCGCCATCCTGCCGCTGGCCCGCGGTCTGAAAGAAACGGTGGCCCCGCCCGCCGTGGGCCCGCAGCAGAGCATCGGCGAGGCGCTGCGCGAGGCTTTCGCCTACCGCAGCTTCCAGCTGCTCATGGCCGGTTACTTTGTCTGCGGCTTTCACCTCGCCTTCATCGCCGTGCATCTGCCCAGCCACCTGCAGGACAAGGGCCTGGCCGCCGATGTCGCCCCGATCGCGCTGGCGCTGGTGGGGCTGTTCAACGTGTTCGGCACCTACGCCTCGGGCGCGCTGGGGGCGCGCATGCCCAAGCGATTCATCCTGTCGGGCATCTACGGGCTGCGCGCGCTGACCCTCACGCTGTTCGTCGCGCTGCCGGTGACGCCCGCCAGCGTGTACGTCTTCGCTGCGGTGATGGGCCTCTTGTGGCTGTCCACCGCGCCGGCCACCAACGCCCTGGTGGCGGAGATCTTCGGCGTGCAGTACATGTCGACGTTGGCCGGCTTCATCTTCCTGTCGCACCAGATCGGGTCCTTCCTCGGCGTCTGGCTCGGCGGGCGCGTCTATGACCTCAGTGGCAGCTACGACCTGGTCTGGACGCTGTCCATCGCATTGGGCGTCTTCGGCGCGCTGATCAACCTGCCCGTGCGCGAGACGCCGATCGTGCGCCTGGCGCCTCGGCCGGCATGACCCGCATGTTGCGCAGCGGACGCACCTGGCGCTGTTTGGGCGCCGGGCTGGCGCTGGCGCTGGTCTTCAGCGCCTATCTGAACCCGCACCTGCTGCTGGCGCTGGGCAACACGGTCTGGGCCTGCTTCTGATGACGCCGGCGCCTTCGGACTGGATCCTGCGCTGGGCCCCGCTGCTGCTGCGCCCGGGCGCCAGCGTGCTCGACCTGGCCTGCGGCAGCGGCCGCCATCTGCGCTGGCTGGCCGCGCAGGGCTTCGCCGTCACCGGCGTCGACCGTGACGCCGCTGCGCTGGCGCCGCTGGCGGCGCTGGCCGAGACCCGGCTGGCCGACCTGGAGGACGGCAGCCCCTGGCCGCTGGGCGGGCGCCGCTTCGACGCGATGGTGGTCACGAACTACCTCTGGCGTGGGCTGTTCCCGCGCCTGGTGTCGGCGCTGGCCCCCGGCGGCGTGCTGCTGTACGAGACCTTCGCCGACGGCCAGCAGCACGTGGGCCGGCCGACCAAGGCCGAATTCCTGCTGCAGCCGGGCGAACTGCTGCAGCGTTGCGCCGGGCTGCATGTGCTGGCCTTCGAGGACGGATGGTTGGCCGACGAAGGCGGCATTGCACGCCGCGTACAACGCATCGCCGCGCGCGCATCGGCCACCCCCGC
>Ga0105046_10005244_pt1 | contig 20518 bp, 20 predicted proteins | sample MAT03_FD_78385 | JGI IMG/M metagenome (GOLD analysis project Ga0105046, IMG submission 78385) | Freshwater microbial communities from Lake Fryxell liftoff mats and glacier meltwater in Antarctica - MAT-03 (megahit assembly) | ecosystem: Environmental > Aquatic > Freshwater > Ice > Liftoff...
CGAGAAGCTTGCGCCGCATGCGGCGCCTCGGCTCGAACGCCCGGCGGCTATGCCGACGGGCCGGACTGAGAGCCGAGAAGCTTGCGCCGCATGCGGCGCCTCGGCTCGAACGCCCGGCGGCTAGGGTGCGACCCAAACTGATGTGGTCACGTTTGAGGTAGGTCCAGAGCAACGATGCAGGAAAAACGTCAGCACACAGCGCCGACCCAGAGCGGGCCTTTGGTGGGTTCGATCTGTGATCGAACGCTTCTCCCTCACATTGCAGGAAAAGCCTCAGCGACCACGAATCACCACATCAGTTTGACTCGCACCACTGCGCTGGATCGCCGCGGCCTGCCCGTGAACTCTTCTAGGTGCGTTTGGTCAGCGCCGGGCAGGCCTCGCGATGACGTCGCTTGGCGGCCCACATCAGTTTCACTCGCACCCCTTTTCGGCAGCGCTGCGCCACTGCGCTATCTTGCGGCGCTTGCGCTGGCCGAATGTCCGATGTTGATTTGTTGGCGTGCGGCGCATGCTTCTATCTTTCACTCTCGCGGGGGCCATCAATGAGTACAGCACTGTGGACGCCGAGTCCTGAGCGCATCGCCGGCACCAATCTCACCCATTTTTCGCAATTTGTGAGTGAACGCTACGGCACATCGTTTGCTGACTATCCGGCGCTTTACGCCTATTCCAATGCGCATCCAGATCATTTTTGGACCGCGGTTTGGGAATTTTGTGGCGTTGCAGGCAGCGGCGCGCTTGATCCGGCGTATGAGCGCTTCGATGCAATGCCTGGGTGTCGCTTTTTCCCGGATGTACAGATCAACTTTGCTGAGAACTTGTTGCGTTATCGCGACGAGCGTGTGGCAATCATCGCGCGCGGTGAAGACGGTTCTACTCGCGAGCTGTCTTACGCGCAGTTGGCCGAGCAGGTACGCCGCGTGCGCGCTGGGTTGGTCGCGGCGGGTGTGGTGGAGGGGGATCGGGTTGCGGGTTTTGTGCCCAATCGGCCAGAGGCGATCATCGCGATGCTGGCAGCGGCCAGTTTGGGGGCGATTTGGTCGTCCTGTTCGCCGGATTTTGGCATTAATGGTGTGCTTGATCGATTTGGCCAGATTGAACCGAAGGTTTTATTTACCGCTGACGGTTATTTCTACGCGGGTAAACGCTTCGATTGTTTGGCCAAAGTGGCCGGTATTTTGACCCAATTACCCAGCGTGCAACAGGTGGTGGTATTTCCATATGCCGGCACCGATCGCCATTTAGCCAGCGTGCCGCATGCGATTGCTTGGGATGATTTCGCGCCCGTCACTGAAGAGCCGCTCAGTTTCAATTACGGCGAATTTGATCGACCGCATTACATTCTTTACAGCTCAGGCACCACTGGCGTACCCAAATGCATCGTGCATGGCCAAGGTGGCACGCTGCTGCAGCATCTGAAAGAACTGGTGCTGCATACCGATTTGCGCCGCGAGGATCGTTTGTTTTATTACACGACCTGCGGCTGGATGATGTGGAATTGGTTGGTTTCTGGCTTGGCGGTCGGCGCTACCGTCGTGTTATTTGATGGTTCGCCCTTTCATCCCGGCGCCGGCGCTTTATTTGATTTAGTCGATGATTTAGATATCAGCGTATTTGGTACCAGCGCCAAATGGATCGCTGCCGCCGATAAAGCCGAGGTGCGACCGCGCGAAACGCATAAGCTGAGCAAATTGCGCACGATTTTGTCGACTGGTTCGCCGTTGGCGCCGGAAAGTTACGATTATGTGTATCGCGATATCAAGGCCGACGTATTGCTCGCGTCGATTTCCGGCGGTACCGATATTGTGTCCTGTTTTGCACTGGGTAATCCGGTTTTGCCGGTGTATCGCGGTGAGTTGCAATGCCGCGGCTTAGGCATGCAGGTCGAAATTCTCGACGACGATGGTCAAAGCTTAGTGGGTGAGCCCGGCGAACTGGCCTGCACACAGCCTTTCCCGTCGATGCCGGTGGGTTTTTGGAATGATGGTGATGGCAGTAAATATCGCGCGGCGTATTTCGACAAGATCAAGAATGTCTGGTGCCACGGCGATTTGGCGATGCTCACCGAACACGCGGGCATCATCATCTTGGGCCGCTCAGACGCCACCTTGAATCCGGGTGGCGTGCGCATCGGCACCGCGGAAATCTATCGGCAAGTGGAAAAATTAGCCGAAGTTCTGGAATCGATTTGTATCGCACAGGACTGGGATAGTGATGTGCGCGTAGTGTTGTTTGTGCGGCTGCGCGACGGTCATACACTCGATGAAGCGATGCAGGCGCGCATTCGCAAAGTGATTCGCGACAACACCACGCCGCGTCACGTGCCAGCCAAAATCCTGGCGGTGCCGGATATCCCACGCACCATCAGCGGCAAAATCGTCGAACTGGCGGTGCGCAATGTGGTGCACGGCAAACCGGTTAAAAACACCGACGCGCTCGCCAATCCGCAAGCCTTGGAGCATTTTCGGGACCGGGTGGAGTTGGCGCAGGCTTAGCGGGAATCCAACTTGTTGAACGCGCAAAGCATCTGATTCCGCAACAAAAACGCTCGACGTTGACGCAAAAAAAACGGCCCGCAAAGCGGGCCGCCTTTTGTAAAAATGCCGTAAAGATTACGTGCGGCAGTTTGCAGCGCGGTACTTCGCCAACACGTCTGTTGCCGCGTCAGCTCCACCAGCAGCGGCTTCAGTGAAGCCCGTCGGAACCGCACGCTCACCGCAAACCCATGAGATGTCACCGTTGGCATTAACGGCTGCGCCCAGACCCAGGGTCGATCCAACAACGACGGAGTTGGCATTATTGCCGTAGGTGATGGTGAGCGTCCCGCTATCGTTGGTGACGCTTGAGACGTAGGTGCCGCTCACCGTGTTGGTTATACCGAGCGAAGCATTGTCGGCCGGCCACGTGCCACGGTCAGCGTAGAACTCAGACACGCCCGTCTTCAATGCGGCTGAGGTGATCGGGCCTTCGCCGACTTGGGCGCGGATGGTGTAGTCCTGGTAGGCCGGAAGAGCGATGGCAGCCAGGATGGCGATGATCGCGACAACGATCATCAGTTCGATCAGGGTAAAACCTTTGTTCAACTTAGTCATGTGAATCTCCTTCGCGAAAGGGGTAGGTGCACGAACGAATTTTGGCGGGTCGTTTCGACCCTTAAAAGTGGGTCCGTTCGTTCCGTGCGACGCGCCAGTGAGTCCGCAGGCCTAGTGTAGCAAGGCGCGTGCCAGATAGAAGCGTTGGCACCGTCAGCGAGTCAAAAGCCACGTCGCGCCGCGATTATCCACCACTAGCATGGTGTCGGGGATAGAGTTTCCATTGAAATCTGAAACGAATGACTGACTAGGCGACACTGCCCTTGCCACAAAGGGTCACAAATTGACCCGGATTGGTTGCTTGGGTTGCTTGGGTTGGTCGTCACATCCGTTTGAAGCGCATGCGCGAGATCCCAGTTCCCGTCGCAACTCTTCGGTGTAGTCTTTGGCCCTGGGCACTCTGGCGGCCTGCTTGACCTTGCGTGAGTGGCATGAAACTGATCATTCAAATCCCTTGTTTTAACGAGGCCGCAGCATTGCCAACAACGCTGGCGCTGTTGCCGCGGCAGTTGGCTGGCTGTGACCAGGTTGAGTGGTTGGTCATTGATGATGGGTCATCAGACAACACCAGTGCTGTAGCGCGCGATTGTGGGGTTGACCACATCGTTCGCCACCCGAGCAACCGTGGTCTGGCCACCGCCTTTATGACCGGCTTAGAGCAGGCGATCTCGCTGGGTGCGGATATCGTCCTTAACACCGACGCTGACAATCAATATGACGCTCGCGATATTCCGCTGCTGCTAGCGCCGATCCTGGCGGGACGCGCGGACTTGGTGGTTGGCGCGCGGCCCATCGAAGGCACCGCACATTTTTCGTGGTTGAAAAAGCGCTTGCAGCGCCTGGGTAGCTGGGTGGTGCGGATGGCATCGGGTACGGATGTGGAAGACGCGCCCAGCGGATTTCGGGCGATGACGCGGGACGTGGCGATGCGTCTGAACGTGTTCAACACCTACACCTACACGATTGAAACTTTGATTCAAGCTGGCCGCAGCAATATCCGCGTGGTTTCCGTACCGGTGCGCACCAATGCGGATATGCGGCCCTCGCGCTTGGTGCGCGGAATGCTCGATTACGTTGCTAAATCCTTGGCGACGATCGTGCGCATCTTTGCCACCTATCGTTCATTGACTTTCTTCTGGCTAGTCAGCTTGTTATTTACCGGAGTGGGTTTACTTGCGGGCTTTCGTTATTTGATCTTGAAGGCGATGGGTTTTGGCGACGGCCATGTGCAATCGGTGATTTTGGCCGCTGCTTGCGTGACCATTGGTTTGATCACCTTTGTGCTGGGGTTTTTGGCCGATCTGATTTCGGTCAATCGCCGCTTGTTAGAACGCATCGAATGGCGGTTGCGCCGGCTGGAACACAAGCGAGATAGTGATTTGGAGCCATGACGTGATCGAACAACCTGCTGGTAACTTTTATGACAAGTACCACACCAGGAATCCCATCGCGCGGTGGCTGATGGGCGGCTTTTTAGATGCGTTTGGTACCCTTGTCTTGGCGCAGCCAGAGCGGGTTGCGGTCGAGGTGGGTTGCGGCGAAGGTGAGCTTAGTATGCGCTTGGCCAAAGCTGGTTTTCGGGTGCAAGGCTACGACATCGCGCTAGACGCAGTGATAGAGGCGCGTCGGCGTGCACTGGCGGCGGGCTTGACGATACCGTTTGCCCAAGCGGCGCTCGCCGATCTGCGCGCCACGCTGCGCGCACCGCTTTTGGTGTGTTGCGAAGTCCTAGAGCATCTGCCCGATCCAGAAAGTGGATTGGCCGATTTGGCGCAGATGGCTGATCCCTGGCTATTGATCAGCGTGCCGCGCGAACCACTCTGGCGCGCGCTCAATATGTGCCGAGGCCGTTATCTGCGCGATTTGGGCAACACGCCAGGCCATATTAATCACTGGTCGGCAGCAGCATTCCAACGCTTGTTGCGCACGCGTTTTGACATTCACGAGCTGCGCCAACCACTGCCGTGGACCATGGCTTTGTGTCGCCGTCGCGGTTGAGTGAAGTTGCCCGCGGCATAGGCGCGCTGCTGGCGCTGGCCAGTTGTTGGTATATCGGCCAAAAACTGTGGGCCGTGCTCAGTGCGCCGGAATACCTCGGCTTGACCTGGCCGTCAACTACGCGTTTTCTGGCTGCGTGGGTGTCGTGCAGCTTGGCCATCGCACTGCTGAGTTGTGGTTGGTTCTTGGTGGTACGAGCGAGCGGCGCCAAAATTGCCTTTGCGCCGGCCTTTCTTGGCTACGCGCTATCGCAGCCTGCCAAGTACTTGCCGGGGAATCTGCTGCACTTTGCCGCACGACACGCTTATGGTCGTGCCGATGGTCACAGCCACGGCGGACTGTTGGTTGCCAGCGTGTTGGAAGCGGGCATGTTGGTGATGCTGGCACTGCTGCTCGCGATCTTGTTCTCGCCGCTGCCCGCCGAGTTGGCGGTGCATCGTTTGAGTCTGTTGGTCGTCGTGGTGTTGTCAGGTCTGTTGGCGTTGATGGTGGCGCGTCGGCGCTGGCCTGGACGCGCCAGTTGGTCGATCGGCTATGGCGCCTGTGGGCTGGGCTATTTTCTATTCAGTACGTTGGCCTTTGCCCTGTTAGCGGTCGATTTGCTTGATGCGATCGTGCCCGGCCATCTGCTCGGCGCAGTCGCGTTGTCCTGGATAGGCGGGTTTTTGGTGATCGGTGCACCTGGTGGCATTGGTGTGCGTGAGGCTTTGCTGCTGCAGTTCCTTAACGGCACGGCCAACGATGCTGAGTTATTAGCGCTGGTGATCAGCTTTAGAATTGTCTTAGTGGCTGCTGATTTCACTCTGTTTGCGATTGCCTGGATGTGGCAACGCAGCGCCAGCCAGCCGGCGCGCCGAAACGCAACTGCGCAGAGTGACCGTGACTAACCCCGCCGTGGTTCGAATTCGCTAAATTGGGTTTTAAGAGCCTCGTAGGCTGCGCGATCGGCGTCGGTTAGCGCCGGGGGCACGTGTACTTGCAGCACCACAAACTGATCGCCGTTGGGTTCACCGGGCAGGCCGCGGCCTTTCAGACGCAGGCGCCGACCGCTCTGCGTGCCGGCCGGAATTGCCATCTCCACCGCGCCGCCTAAAGTGGGTACCGATACGCGCGCGCCGAGCGCCGCTTCCCACGGTGTGATCGGCAGTTGCACGCTGATATCGCGCCCGTCCAACTGGAATCGCTCATCGGCTAATAATTTGATTTGTAACAGTAAATCGCCGGGCGTGCCGTCCGGGCCGATATGACCTTGTCCGGACAGGCGGATCGTCTGTCCGGAATGGGTGCCCTTCGGGATTTTCACTTCTAGCGTGCGGGTGCCGCGTGGGCCCTGCAGCGTGAAACGTTGCTTGCCACCGTTGTAAGCCGTCGTGAGCTCCACATCCAGTTCGGCGCGCACCTCGCCGCTGCCCTCGGGGCCGCGTGGGCGCCGGCCGGTGCCAGCGGCAGGACCGCGCCCGCGACCAAACAGGGATTCGAAGAAATCGCTGTATTGGCCGTTGCCGGCGTCGCCCATATCAAACTCGAAACCGCCGCCGCCCGGACCGGACGGTCGAAACTCGTCGCCGGCCCGAAAGCCATTGGCTTTGGCTTGATCGTACGCTGCGCGCCGCTCCGGTTCTTTTAGCGCCTCAAAGGCTTCATTGAGATCCTTAAAGCGCTCCTCGGCGTTTTTTTCCTTACTGACATCTGGATGAAACTTGCGCGCCAACTTACGGTACGCCGCTTTGATTTCATCGGCCGACGCATCGGGCTTAACGCCGAGTACTTTGTAGTAATCCTTGAATTGCATGCTGGTAATGAACCCTAGAGACGCAAAATGGTGATCGCGGCTTCCAGAATAGCTTAGTAGCGCAGGTTGGCCTTTGACGTCATATAGTCCGCTGCGCGGGCCAAAAGTTCAGCGGAGCGCAGCTGGCGCCGCTTTGCGACGCCAGCTGTGTGCCGAACAACTCAGTTGTTGATCGCAATCCGCCGCGCTGTGGTCTGCGGGCGCTTCGGGATCACGATTTGCAGTACGCCATGTTTGCCGCTGGCACTGATGCCTTCGGCATTGGCGCTGTCTGGCAGTGCAAAGCGGCGATAAAACACCCCGCGCGAACGCTCAATGCGGGTGAACTTCTCGTTTTCTTCTTTGACATCGGCCTTACGCTCGCCCTTGATCGACAAGATGTCCTTCTCCATATGGATTTCGATGTCATTTGGATCAACACCCGCAATATCGGCCTGAATGACAAATCGCCCGGGCTCTTCTTTGATGTCCACCTGCGGCGCCCACTGACTGGTCACCACATTCGACTGGTCTTGGCTATCGCCGTGGAAGAACTTGTCAAGCAAATCGCGCAGTTCACCGGGCGCGTTCACCGGCAGATTCCAAGGAGCGTAGCGGGTAGCAATGGTCATGAACCTATCCTCATCTCAGATGGCGACAGGCTGTCGCCGATGCTAAAAAAATGAGGTTGACTTTGTCTGATTCAAGTGGGTTGAAGTTTTGTGGGCGATCCCCACTACAGCGCGCGGTCGCTCAATTCGGTTACCAGCGGGTGAGCTTGGTCGCGTTCTATGCGCAGACGTAGACGAATCCCGATGCCCTCCAAAACGTCCTTTTCTTGGCGCAAATCGGCCCAGGTCAGTGGGCGCAGCGTGAGCCAGCCGCGCGGAAAGGCGACCCGCAGGTCACGGCCGGCGACTTCCAGCAGCAGTTCTGGCAAGGCTTCGGATGCGCGCGAGCGGTGCAGTACCGCGGCCAGGCGGAACAAGGTCAGCGTGCGTTTGAGCGCATCCAGATCGCGCGGTGACACGTCGGCAAAGGCGTTTTCTGGAATGCCGCGGCGGTGGCAGCGTACTAAGGTGGCTACGGCTTCTTGTTCTTGGCGTGAAAAACCGGGAAGGTCTGAGTTTGCAATGATGTAGGCGCCATGTTTGTGGTGCTGTGTATGCGAAATGGAGAGGCCAATTTCATGCACCAGCGTCGCATGGCGCAGCATTTCGCGCGCTTCATCGCCTAGTCGCCACGCCGTGCTGACCTGATTGAACAGCAACATCGCCGTGCTTTGTACGCGCAGCGCTTGCTTTTGATCCACTGAGTAACGTTTGGCTAGCGCAAGCATGCTGCGTTCACGCGGGTCTTGTTGGTTAAAGCGGCCCAGCGTGTCGTATAACAAGCCTTCGCGCATCGCGTATTCGCTGACCCGCAGCGTTTCCAGATCGAGCGCCTCAAAACAGGTCCAGAGTGCGGCAACCCCGCCTAGAAAAACCGGCCGACGATCTTCGCTCAGGCCCGGCAAACGCACGCGGCTGATCAAACCCACTTCGATCAGGCGTTCGATCAGTTCAAGTAAGCCGGCGCGGGTGATTTCATTTTCGCGGCCGCCAAACGCATGCAGGATGGCGCTGATCGATTTGATCGTACCCGAGCTGCCAATCACCCGATTCCAGCCGCGCGCCTTGTATGCAGCGCTGATCGGGGCGAATTCGATTGGCAAACGTAGTTGCGCATCTTGCCAGCGTTTGCGCGTCAACCGACCATCGGCGAAGAAGCGTTGCGTGGTCGCCACGCAACCCATCTGCAGACTTTCCGTTTCCAGCGTATCAAAGCCCTGTCCGATAATGAGCTCGGTGCTGCCACCACCCACGTCGATGACCAATTGCTGTTGCTGCGGATCGTTCAGACCATGGGCGACGCCGAGGTAAATCAAGCGCGCTTCTTCACGGCCAGAGACCACCTCAATCGGCGCGCCCAGCGCGGTTTCGGCGGTCAGCAAAAAAGCCCGCGGATTACGCAGTTGGCGCACCGTATTGGTCGCTACGGCACGCATGCGGCTGCGTTTGATGCCGCGCAAACGTTGACCAAACCGCGCCAAACAGGTCAGCGCGCGATCGCGAATTTCCGCGCTCAATTGCCCATCTGCGGTCAGACCGGCGGCCATGCGCACCGGGTCGCGCAGGCGGTCGATCACCTGTAAACCGCCGTCGGTAAAACGGGCGACGATCATGTGAAAGCTATTGGAGCCTAAGTCGATCGCCGCCAATGGCTCGTTATTGGCGATTTCCATCACCCGCAAATCCTGGCTAATAACGCGGCTTGTGCTGAATGTGGCATTTCCTCGCCGGCATCAATGCGGGTATATTCGCCATCCGATTCCAAGCGCCACGCTTGGGTATTATCAGCCAGATAGTTCTCTAATGTTTCGTTGAATACCCGTTGCCGTAACTGCGGGTCGAGAATCGGAAAGCAGGTTTCTACGCGATTAAACAAATTGCGCTCCATCCAATCGGCACTGGAGGCGTATAACTCTTCATCGCCGCCATTGCGGAAATAATAAATGCGGCTGTGCTCCAGAAAGCGGCCGACGATCGAGTGCACGCGGATGTTTTCGCTGATCTGCGGCATGCCAGGCCGCAACACGCAGATGCCGCGCACAAACAGCACAATCTCCACACCCGCTTGCGATGCGCGATAGAGCGCCTCAATGACCTGCGGCTCGCTTAAGGCGTTCATGCGCGCCAGAATCTTGCCTTGCCGACCTTCGCGAGCGTGCACGGCCTCACGATCAATCTTGGCCAGCATTTCCGGATGCAGCGTAAACGGCGAATGCAGCAAGCGTTTGAGCTTCATCACAGCGCTCAGGCCGGAGAGTTGCTGAAACAATTTGTGGACATCTTCGCAAACCTCCCGATCGCAGGTGATCAGGCCAATATCGGTGTAGGTCCCCGATGTTCCCTGGTGGTAGTTGCCAGTGCCCAGATGCACATAACGCTTGGGTTTACCGTTCTCACGGCGCACGATGAGCAACATCTTGGCATGCGTTTTGTAGCTCACCACGCCATAGACCACCTGCACGCCGGCCTCCTGCAGACGATCGGCTAGGTCGATATTGGCGGCTTCATCAAAACGGGCGCGCAGCTCAACCACGACGGTCACATCTTTACCGGCGCGCGCCGCCTCGATCAGCGCATCGACCAAGACGGAGCGTCGGCCGGTGCGGTAGAGCGTTTGTTTGATTGCCAGCACGTCCGGATCGACGGCGGCGTGTTTGAGCATATCGATAACCACCGAAAAACTATCAAAGGGATGGTGCAGCAGCACATCTCCCTCACGAACCATATCGAAGACCGTGTCGCCATCCTTCGGCGCCTGCACGCGTGGCTGAAATGGCCGGTATTTCAAATCCGGGCGATCGACCATGTCATATACCGCACCCACTCGATTTAGATTCACCGGGCCATTGACCCGATACATATCGTTTTCGCCTAACTCAAAATGTTCCAGCAGGAAATGGCCGAGTGTTTTTGGACAGGTATCGGTGATTTCTAAACGCACTGCGCGCGCAAATCCGCGGTCGAGCAGCTCGTCTTTCAGCGCATGCGCCAGATTATTGACATCAAACTCGTCGACCATTAACTCGCTATTACGCGTGACCCGAAATGGATAAACGCCCTTGATTTTCATGCCGGGGAATAGATCGTCGACGAAATCCTGCAAGATCGCCGACAGCAACACCACATCGTGTTCACTAGATGCCACTGCCTTAGGCAAACGGACTAAGCGTGGCAGAGAGCGCGGCGCACGCACCAGCGCCAGATCGGCCTCGCGGCCAAAGGCATCTTGGCCTTTCAGCGCAACCGCGACGTTCAAGCTCTTATTCAAAATGCGCGGAAACGGATGCGCCGGGTCCAAGCCCAGTGGACTCAACACCGGCATCAGTTCCTCATGGAAAAAATGGTGCAACCAGCGGCGTTGCCGCGCGCTCCATTCGTCGCGACTCAAAAAGCGAATGCCTTCGGCGGCGAGGCTAGGCTTTAACTCGTCGTTCCAGGTTTGGTATTGCTCGCGCATTAGCTTGACCACGTGTTCGCGAATGGCCAGCAACACCTCGGCTGGCGTGCGACCGTCGGGCCACGGCTGGCTGCCTAGAAAGCTCAGTTGATAGCGAATCGTCGCCACGCGCACCTCAAAAAATTCATCCAGGTTGGTGCACGAAATGCATAAAAATCGTAAGCGTTCGAGTAGCGGGACGCGTGGATCTTGAGCCTGAGCGAGCACCCGTCGATGAAAGGCCAGCAGGCTGATTTCGCGGTTCAGAAACAGTCGAGGGTCGCGGGTAGTCACGGGCGTGGGATCGCTTAGGTCAATGAAAGGGAAAGTTAGCAGAACAAAGCGCGCGCAGAGTGCATGGATATGGGACGGCCGGCTACGCCGCACCCGGAATTTGGGTTAGCCCGGTTTGACTTGCGACATCACGCCGCCTCCAGCCCACGCGCTAGCCGTGCTGGCGGGAATACGCATCGAAAACTACTGCCGTGGCCCACACGCGAGCTAATTTCCAATGTCGCGCCATGCGCGCTGAGCACATGTTTGACGATGGCAAGGCCAAGCCCGGTGCCGCCGCTGTCGCGGGAACGCGAATTGGAAACCCGATAGAAGCGCTCGGTCAGGCGCGGCAAATGTTGTTCGGGAATGCCTTGACCGGTGTCGATGACGCTGAACACGGCATCATTGGCGCGCCACTCCCAGCGCAGGCGAATGCTGCCGCCGTCGGGCGTGTAGCGCACTGCATTGGTTACCAGATTGGAAAAAGCGCTGCGCAGATCTTTGCTCGACCCGCGCAGGTCCAGATCAACCACGGCCTCAATCTCGATGCGATGCCGAGCCGCGCTTAAGGCCTGCGCATCGCGAAGAATTCCGGCTAACAACGCTTGCATCGAAACCACTTCGTCGGCCGGGCCGGTCTGCGCTTCCAGGCGCGACAGCATCAACAAATCTTCGACGATATGCGCCATGCGCCGGCTTTGTTCGCGCATTTGCACAAACAGATCGGCAAATTCACCGAGTTCCTCCGGTTCCAGCGTCTCCATATAGCCGTTGATGACCGTCAGCGGAGTGCGTAATTCGTGCGATACATTGGCGACGAAATCGCGGCGAACCTGCTCCAGGCGCATCAAATTGCTGATATCGCGCACAATCAACAAGCGAAAGCCCGGTCGGTAAGCGATCAAACGGCACAACAAACGCACGCGCTCATCTTCGGGTGATGGTAGATCAATCAAGGGCTCGCCTAAGCGACCCTCACCCAGCCATTGCACAAAACGTGGTGTCCGCACCAAATGGGTGAGGTGATTGCCGACATCGGCCGGGTAAACAAAGCCCAGCAAGCGTTTGGCGGACTTGTTGAACCAATGAATGCTGTCGGCATCGTCGATGGCGATGATGCCATCCGGCAGCGCACGCGCGGCGTCGCGGAAGGCTTCCAACGCGTCCAACAGACGCCGCCGACGGCGCCGCTCTGACTTACGGCGGCGTTCCAGACTGTCAAAAATGGATTGCCAAGCGCCGTCTGACTCTGGCGCGTGCAAACGCTTGGAAGCCAGCCAGCTTTGCAGACGCGCCAGTTGGCGCAACTGTAGCGCCGCCCAAACGGCCAAGCCGCCAGCCATCCCGAAACCCGATTGGTCAGCGAGACTGCCCAATAACAAACCCAGCAGCGCCAACACGCTCAGAATGGCGGCGCTACGTTCGACGGATCGGAATGTTGTCATGGTGAACCTTACTTACGGTGCACTACATTAACGCAGCGTCGCCGCGCACCACAGCCTGCTTACACGGTGATCGAAAACCGATAGCCGGCGCCGCGCACGGTCTGGATATACTCTTCCAACGCGCAGGGTTCCAAGCTTTTGCGCAAGCGCCGAATATGCACATCGACGGTGCGTTCTTCTACGTATACACCGCTGCCCCAGACGTTATCGAGCAGTTGTCCGCGCGTGTAAACGCGTTCCGGATGGGTCATAAAAAAAGCCAGCAGCCGATACTCGGTGGGGCCCAGTTGCACCGGTTTATCGTGCGCAAATACCCGATGACTGAGCGTATCCAGCGTCAAGCCGCCCAAACAAATAGTCTGCCCATCACCGTGCGGCTGGGTGCGGCGCAACACCGCCCGAATGCGCGCAATCAACTCGCGCGTCGAAAACGGCTTGACGATGTAGTCATCAACGCCGGCATCTAAACCCAAAACGCGATCATCTTCCTCACCGCGCGCGGTCAGCATGATGATCGGAATCTCGCGCGTCAGATCTTCGCGGCGCAGACGGCGGGCAAATTCTAGTCCACTGGAGCCTGGCAACATCCAGTCCAGCAAGATCAAATCTGGCAAGCGCTCAGCAATCAAATGCTGCGCGTTGCGCGTGTCCTCAGCGAGCATGGGCAACAAACCCGCGCGCTTCAGTGCAAATGCCACCATGTCGCGAATGGCGGTTTCGTCTTCGACAACCAGCACACGTTGTTCCAAGAAACTCTCCACGGCCGCAGCGATTAACAATGCCGCCATTGAAAGACAGAAATATGACCGGCGTGTGACGCTGTCACAAGTGTGGTGCAAATAAGCTTGGTTTGCTCACCTAACGCTGTTGGGGATTGCGCAAAGCGCGCTGACGACGCCGAGTAACGCGTGGCTTTGCCGAGTTTCCCGCTATGGGTAGGATCGTACCCAGCATGGGAATGAATTGGCAATCTGCTGCCAGTGCGTCGGCGGATGCCCTGTTCACGCCGGTGCAGCAGGGCGTGCCCATTGTTTGGCCAGCCGGCGCGACGATTCCAAAGCGGCGAGTTGATCCGGCTGGCAGCTTCGGCCACCGGCGCATCGCGGCACTGCCGCGCTTGTTCGTGCTCGGGACAGAGCATGAGCTCAGCTGAGCTGAGCTGGGCCTTACTCCAGATTCTGCACCTGCTCTTTGATCTGTTCGATGAGCACTTTCATATCGACGGCGAGTTGGCTGGTGCGCGCGTCGGTGGATTTGCTGCCAAAGGTGTTGGCTTCGCGGTGCAGTTCTTGGGTTAAAAAGTCCAAGCGACGGCCGACCGGTTCGCTGCGGTTTAAGGTGCGGGCCATTTCTTCCAAGTGCACGCCAAGGCGGTCGATTTCTTCGTCGACGTCCATGCGTTGCAACGCGAAGACGATCTCTTGTTCGATGCGTTGCGGGTCGACGCTGGCGCTGATCTCGGCCAATTTGGCCATCAATTTGTCGCGCAAGCCTTGGCGGATATTCGGCAACAGCTCAATGGCGGCGGCGCGTGCGACGCGCAAACCGGCTACGCGTTCGCCCATGATCTCGGCTAGGCGTTTGCCTTCGCGTTCGCGCTGGGCTTCGAGGGCATCAAGCGCGCGATCGGTCAGCGTCAGAACTTGTTTGCTGAGTTCTTCAACATCGAATTCACCGGTGGCGACCAGTCCCGGCCAGGACAACAGGTCGCTGGCATGCCCGGCGATCAATCGGCCATTGCGACGGGTCAGCTCGTCGACCAAATGGGTCAGTTGATCGAGCAAAGCGTGATTGATAGTCAGCGTGGCCGGGCGTTCTGGGTCGCTGCGCAAACGCGCCGACAGATCCAGCTTGCCGCGCGACAAACGCTGGCCAATGCGCTCGCGCAAAATAGGCTCCAAAGAGCGCAGTTCTTCCGGCAATTTGGTGGAAATCTCCAAGAATCGATGGTTGACGCTGCGCATTTCCAAGCGCAAATGGCCGACGGCGGTCGGACCTTCGGCGCTGCCGTAGGCGGTCATGCTGCGTGGCATAGGTAAGCTCCGCTGGGTGTGAGATGGCCGGATGCTATCGGAATCGGCAGATGGCGGTTGTTGGTTGTTGGTTTATCCAACCAACCTCGTGAAACAGCCCGGTGCATACTGGTTATCCGCGGCGCACTGCATTAGCCTGCCTGCATGCATGCACTGACCGACACTCTGCTGGGCCGCGCGGTTGAACACCAACCTGCGTATAGCCCGTCTATTTTGATGCCGATTGACCGCGCCTTAGCCCGCGCGCAACTGGGGCTGGGCGCTCGTTTGCCCTTTGTCGGCAGTGATCGTTGGACGGGTTTTGAATTGTGTTGGCTGCAGCCGGGCGGTAAACCTGGTGTCGCGGTGCTGCGCGCGACGGTTCCGGCGCAGTCGCCGATGTTGATCGAATCAAAGAGTTTCAAGCTGTATTTGAACTCCTACGCGCGCGACACTTTGCGGTCGATGGAGGCGGTAGGTGCGCGCATCGCCGGCGATTTGTCGGCGGTGGCGCAGGCTACGGTCCATGTGGAGTTGCTGGCGCCGCCCGATTGGGGTCAGTTGTTGCCGGCTTTTCCGATCGGGATCTGCATTGATGATGTCGAGTTAGAAATTGATGCCAGTGGCGGCCTACAACCGCACGCTTTAATCGCGAACGCGGAGGATTTTCGACAGGAATGCTTGGTTTCCAATCTGCTCAAGTCCAATTGTCCGGTCACCGGCCAACCCGATTGGGCAACGGTCATCGTCGAATATCGCGGAGGCGCAATCGATCGCGCGGGATTGTTGCGCTACTTAGTGTCCTTCCGCGAGGTGCGCGAGTTTCACGAACAGTGCGTGGAGCGCATCTTTTTGGACCTTCAGCAACACTGCTGCCCGCAGTTTTTAGCCGTCGAGGCGCGCTACACCCGGCGTGGCGGCTTGGATATCAATCCGTACCGGGCCAGCAGCGGCGCAGCGAGCATTGCCGATCGCCGCACCTGGCGGCAGTAGCCACAAGCGCATTTAGCATTTGGCCGCGGCCCGCGCGGCATACTCGCTGATCCTGCGTTAGCACCTGCCCGCCATGCGCGTTTTTTTGATCTTGATGATGTTCGCCGTGACTACTGCCCACGCTGCGCCTGATCCACATTCCTACGCCAATGCCGATGCCATACGCGTGGTACACGCGCACCTGGATCTGACCGTGTCGTTCGAACGCAAGCAGTTGTCGGGTTTTGTCGAACTGCGCCTAAAGCGTATCGACCCAAAGGTCAACACCTTGGTGCTCGACACCCGCGATCTGAGTATTGAATCGGTGCTGGCGGTCGATTCAGAACAACGCTTTCTCAAGGTGCCTTTCAAACTTTCCAAACGCGATCCGATTTTTGGGCAGGCGCTAATCATCCAACTGCCGCCCAAAAGCACCCGCGTGCGCATTTCTTATCACACCGCGCCGGAAGCCAGCGGCCTGCAATGGTTAGAACCCGCGCTCACCGCCGGTAAAACCAAGCCGTTTTTATTCAGTCAGTCGCAGGCCATTCATGCGCGCTCTTGGGTGCCTATTCAAGACACGCCCATGGTGCGCTTTCGCTATTCGGCGCGAATTAACACGCCGAAGGGACTGCTGGCACGCATGAGTGCCGACAATAATCCGCTGGATGCCGCCGACGGTGATTATCGCTTTACTATGGAGCAGCCGATCCCGAGTTATCTGTTAGCCATCGCCGTTGGTGAACTGAAATTCGCGCCCTTGGGCGAACGCAGCGGCGTTTATGCTGAGGCCTCGGTACTCGATAAAGCGGCTTATGAGTTCGCCGATACCGAGCGCATGATCGAAGTAGCCGAATCTTTGTATGGCCCGTATCGTTGGGGCCGTTATGATTTATTGGTGCTGCCGGCGTCGTTCCCGTTTGGTGGAATGGAAAATCCCAGGCTAACCTTTTTGACACCGACAATTATTGCCGGCGATCGCAGCTTGGTTGCATTGATCGCCCACGAGTTGGCGCATTCCTGGTCTGGAAATTTGGTCACCAATACCACCTGGGATCATTTTTGGCTGAATGAAGGATTTACGACTTACGTCGAAAATCGCATCGTCGAAGCCATGTTTGGCATTGCACGCGCCGATATGGAACGCGAACTAGCCGAGCGCGAGTTAGATCTGGAACTGGCCGATTTGCCGGCCGCTGAGCAACACTTGCGCCTGGATTTGGCTGGTCGCGATCCAGACGATGGTTTAACGGGCGTGGCTTACACCAAGGGCATGACTTTGTTGCGCTTTTTGGAGCAGCGTTTCGGGCGCGAGGTGTTTGATCCTTTCGTGCGCGCTTGGTTTGATGCACATGCCTTTGGCACAGCGGATACCGATGATTTCCTGGCTTTCCTGAAAACCCAATTGCTCGATCGCCATCCCAATAAGGTGACTGATGCAGAAATCGCGCAGTTTATCGACGGCCCAGGTTATCCGCGCATTGCGCCGCGCACCCATTCCGAGCATTTTGTTGCGATTGACAAAATGCGCAAGGATTGGCTAGATGGTTCGCTTATGTTGGATTCAGTGGATGCCAAATTCAGCACGCAGGAATGGATGCGCTTGATTGAAGGTTTGCCGGCCAGTGTTACGCCGGATCAATTGGCCGCTTTGGACGCGCGCTATCATTTGAGCAGCGCCGGTAATAGTGAGATTGCTTTCACCTGGTATATGCAAGCGATAGCGCGCGATTACAGGCCAGCGTTCGCGCCCTTAGCTGATTTTCTGCAGCGCATCGGCCGGCGTAAATTTGTTTTGCCCTTATTTACCGCATTGATGCGCGACAGCGCCCACCACGCTTTTGCGCGCGAAACCTATGCCAAAGCGCGACCTGGATATCACCCCATTACGCGCGCCAGCGTTGATGAAGTGATGAAGTAAGCGCGCTGGCAATGATAACTATTTATCATCCGGAGATTCCAATCGCCGAGCGCTTGATTTTTGCGCTTGATGTAGCTGACGTAGAACAAGCACGCGCGTGGATTGCGCGCTTGGGTGATGCTGTTACGCATTATAAAATTGGCTTAGAATTGCTCAGCGGTGGCGCTTATTTTGAGTTACTCGGTGAACTTAAAGATGCCGGCAAGCGGGTATTTGCCGATTTGAAATTCCACGACATCCCGGCCACCGTTGCGGCGGCAGTGGCGGGTCTGGCCTCGCATCAGCCGGATTTGTTAACCGTGCACGCCTATCCGGCGGCCATTCGCGCCGCCGTACCGCGGGCCGGCACCAGCAAATTGCTGGCGGTGACCGTATTAACCAGCATCAGCGCCGATGAATTACGCGCCAGCGGCGTAGCCAGCGCCATGGATGAAACCGTGTTGGCGCGCGCCCGCGATGCCATATTGGCCGGCGCCGCGGGGCTGGTGTGCTCAGGATTGGAGGCCAAACACTTGCGCGCCGAGTTGGGCGCGGCGCCGCTGATTGTGTGTCCAGGAATCCGCGCTGCCGACTCAGGGGATGATCAGCAACGCACGGTGAATGTCGCAACGGCGTTCGCCAATGGCGCCGATTACATTGTAGTGGGCCGGCCCATTCGCCTCGCCCATGACCCGCGCGCTGCGGCGCTGGCTATCCAGCAAAGCATCGCAAAACTATTCGAAAGCTAAAACCTAATTGCGCGAGGCCCGCGCTCTGTACATCCCCGTCATTCGGGCGATCAAAATGGCCACAAACAGCACGCCGACTACCTGCTGCAACATGGCCAAGGCGCGTGCGGCGGGCGCGACGGGGGTAATTTCGCCATAGCCGGTTGAGGTCAGCGTGGTCATGCTGTAGTACACCAAGTCTGACCAGCCAATCATCCCGTCTGGATCATTACTCGGGTTTATATAGATTGCGCCAGGATCAAAGTGCACGACGATCCCGTAGGCGCTGGCCCACAACAGCGCCAGTAACACGTAAATGCATGCCAATGCGTACAGTTCGTCGATAGTCACAATGTCATCGCGCAGCACATAGCCCAATAACAACAGCACCGCGTAGCCGTGAAAGGCCACCTGGCTCAGCAGCATAGGCACCTGCAGAAAGGCATGTCCAGGCATAAACAGGTGAACGAGTTGCAACAGCACCAAGGGAATCGAAATCGCCCAGCCGCTGCTCATCCAAAGATCGTGTACGCGCAACATCCGCAGCACACTGAGCACCACGGCAATATCGAGAATCTGCGCCAGGGGCCGCACGCTCGGTGTGCCATCGGCAAACGGATACAGCACAATGGTGAAGGCCAACACCATTAACAGGCCAACCGATGGCTGTAGCCAAGGTAAACGGAATCGCGATCGTGCCATGGGCTTGCACCGAATTAGCTTGCTGCGATGTTAGCGCCGCCAGCGTATCGAAAGGCGCAAGGAGCAAAATGACTTTGTCCAATTCAAACTTTCGAGCACTGCCGCCGCCGACTCTGGCAGCTTTGTATCCGCCAATTCGCGGCTATCGCTATTTTGACGCACCAGCAGGCTGGGCTTTCCAGCCCAGCGCTGGACTGGAAGACCTGCAAGCACATTGGTGGTTGGCGGAGCACGCGCTACTCGCTTACGAGCGGGCAGGCAAACTCAGCGACGTATTGGGGGCGTCTGGCTACCGCGTTGCCGTCGCGCGCGATGTAGCCAGCAGCAGTTTCGCCTATGCGGCGATCGCCGCTGATCACGGCATTTTGGCTTTTCGTGGCACTGAAGCACTCAAACCGGGTGATTCCTGGCGCAAGCTGGCCGCCGTTGCGCGCGATTGGTGGATCGATGCGCGCGTGGCGCGTATCGCCGCTGACCATGGCCAAGTGCACGCCGGATTCATGCACGCTTTGGACGCAATTTGGCCGCAATTGCGGACTCACTTGCACAAGGCGCCGATCTGGTGGTGCACCGGGCATAGCCTAGGCGGCGCGCTCGCGGTGCTGGCCGCAGCGCGCCTGGCAGACGAACATGCCCACTTGCGCGGCGTGCTCAGTTTTGGCCAACCCCGTGTTGGGGACATCGATAATGCGGCTCGCCTGCAACAGTTGCCCTTGCTGCGCGTGGTCAATGCCTGTGATCTAGTGCCCGATTTGCCACCCGAGGCGCTGGGCTATCAGCATGCGGGCGCTTTGCGACACCTCGACGCACACGATCGCGAGCACTATGGCCGTAGGGTGCGCGCCTACTGGTCGCGCCTGCCAAAGAACCTGCAGCACGGCATCGGCGCACTGACACCCATCGAACTGATCGACCACGCGCCGCTGCATTACGTGGTCAAATGCTTCAATACTGCGTTGCAGCTAACCTGTCGGTAAGGAATTTCGTGGACATTTTTCTGTACGTGCTGGCGGCCTTGCTGGTGGTGATTGGCCTCGCCGGTTCCATCTTGCCCGCCCTGCCCGGGCTGCCCTTGGTCTTTGGCGGATTACTGCTGGCCGCCTGGACCGGTGATTTTCAGCAGGTCGGCTGGATGACGCTGAGCGTGCTGTTGGTGCTCACGTTATTGGCCATGGCCATCGACCTGATTGCATCCTTACTCGGCACGCAGCGCGTAGGCGCCAGCGGATTGGCGGTGCTAGGCGCCGCGATTGGCACCGTGCTTGGCCTGTTTTTCGGTCTGATCGGCCTATTGTTAGGCCCGTTTGTCGGCGCGCTGTTGGGCGAATTGATCGCCGGACGTGGCCTACAACAAGCTGCGCGCGCCGGCATTGGTGCGTGGATTGGCTTTGTCGTTGGCACCCTTGCCAAGTTGGCGCTGGCCTTCAGCATGCTCGGTGTATTCACACTGAGTTGGTTAATTTCGTTCTGACTCGCACCCAGCCGTGGGCGGCGGCGCCTGACGCCCCCGCAGCCGATGTACAATTGAGTAACACGTTGTCTGACGCATTTGACGGAGATCGACATGCACAG
>Ga0105046_10005247_pt1 | contig 20515 bp, 18 predicted proteins | sample MAT03_FD_78385 | JGI IMG/M metagenome (GOLD analysis project Ga0105046, IMG submission 78385) | Freshwater microbial communities from Lake Fryxell liftoff mats and glacier meltwater in Antarctica - MAT-03 (megahit assembly) | ecosystem: Environmental > Aquatic > Freshwater > Ice > Liftoff...
CTCTTTCACTAACGATACTTCGCGACCAAAAGCTGTAACTTCTTCCGCGTCGCCGGCGGGATGAGTTTGCGGTCGGTCACGAGCGCGCTTGCCAATGCGTGCCGGCAGGAGCAATCAGCGGCGGCGTCCAGCGTCGCCAAGGCCTCGCGGACGATCCGTTGCGCGGTCGCGGCGTTGCGCTGCAGAAAGCTGATCACCATCTCTGCCGTGACGGCTTCCGCGCTCGCGTGCCAGCAATCATAATCCGTCACCATCGCCAGCGTGGCATAACAAATCTCGGCCTCACGCGCGCACCGGGCTTCGCCGAGATTCGTCATCCCGATCACATCCCAACCCTGCGCCCGGTGAAACAATGACTCCGCCCGGGTGGAGAACGCCGGGCCTTCCATGTTCACATACGTTCCGCCGTCGTGAACCGTGGTGCCGGTTTTTTTGGCGGCTGCGACCAGCGTTCGTCGCAACGAGCCGCACACCGGATCGCCGAACGCCACGTGCGCCACCGCGCCGGCACCGAAGAAGGTGAAATCCGCACTCCGTTTGGTCCGATCAAAAAATTGGTCAATCACCACCACATCAGTCGGTTTGTATTCTTCTTTCAAACTACCGACCGCGCTGACGCTGATGATCGTACCCACCCCGAGTTTTTTCATCCCATAAATGTTTGCTCGATGATTCAACTCGCTCGGCAAAATGCGATGCCCCCGCCCGTGCCGGGGGAGGAAAACCAACTCGCGTCCCGCCAGCCGGCCCGTGAGGAATTGATCGGAAGGTTTTCCGAACGGCGTCGTCACCGTCACCCACCGTTTCCGCTCCAAACCTTCCATCGCGTACAACCCGCTGCCGCCAATGATGCCGATTTTCATGTGCTCTGCATACGGAATCACCCGGGCCTGCGCAACGCAAAAGTTTGTTTGGTGGCCCGAGCGTCCCCGCGAGGGGGCTGAGTCTTGCTCGCGGGGACGCGCGCACCACCGGGGTTATTGTCACCACTGGCCGGTGGTGAGGTAGTCGGCCATGGCGTGGGCGGCTTTGCGGCCGGCACCCATCGCGAGGATGACGGTGGCTCCGCCGGTGACGATGTCTCCGGCGGCAAAGACGCCGGGTTTGGAAGTTTTCAGGGTGACCGGGTCGGCTTCGATGTAGCTGCCTTTCCGTGTCTTGAGGTCCGGGGTGGTGGATTGGACGAGCGGGTTGCCACTGGTGCCGATGGCGATGATGGCGAGATCCAGCGGCACATCGAATTCCGAGCCGGGCACGATGACGGGACGGCGACGGCCGGTGGCATCCGGTTCGCCGAGTTCCATTCGTAAACAACGCACGCCGGTCAGCCAGCCGTCGGCAGTACCGAGAAATTCCACCGGCGCAGTCAGTGGGAGGATTTCGACGCCTTCTTCTTTGGCGTGTTTGATTTCCTCCCCGCGCGCCGGCATTTCCTGTTCGGACCGGCGATAGATGAGCAGGGCGCGTTTGGCGCCGAGACGGAGCGCGGTGCGGACGGAATCCATCGCGGTATTGCCGCCGCCGAACACGGCCACGATTTTGTCGCGGCAATCATAGACCGGCTCGTCGTACTCGGGGAAGCGGTAAGCTTTCATGAGGTTGACGCGCGTGAGAAATTCGTTGGCGGAATAGACGCCGCAAAGATGTTCGCCGGGGATGTTGAGGAAATGGGGGAGGCCGGCACCGGTGGCGACGAGGATGGCGTGGTAGCCTTGTTCGTGGAGGAGTTCGTCCACGGTCACGGTTTTGCCGATGACCACGTTGACTTGAAACTCGACGCCCATGCGGCGGAGGTTTTCGACTTCGCTGCGGACGATGTCTTTGGGGAGGCGAAATTCCGGGATGCCGTAAATCAGGACGCCGCCGATTTCGTGGAGCGCCTCGAAGACAGTCACGTCATGACCGCGTTGGATGAGATCGCCGGCGGCGCTGAGGCCGGCGGGGCCGCTGCCGATGATGGCGACGCGTTTGCCGGTCTTGGGCGCGTTCTTCGGCAATCCGATCTGGCCGGACTGGCGTTCGTAGTCGGCGACGAAACGTTCCAGATAGCCGATGGCGAGTGGCTCGAATTTATTGCCGAGGACGCACGCGCCTTCGCACTGGTCTTCCTGCGGACAGACCCGGCCAGTGACGGCGGGGAGAACATTGTCCTCGCGGATTTTGGCGGCGGCGGCGAGATAGTCGCCGGCGAGGACGAGGGAGACAAATTCGCGGACTTTCACGCCGACCGGGCAGCCGTGGACGCAGGCGGCGTTGGTGCATTCGAGGCAGCGGAGCGCTTCGCGTTTGGCGATTTCCGTTTCGAGGCCGAGGTTGACCTCTTGGAAATTATGGCGGCGCTCGGTCGCGGCCTGCTCGCGCATGTGTTGGCGCGGGATGGCGAGGCGTTCTTTGGGTTTGAGGGGATTGCTCATGAGCCGGTGAGTCGGCAGATATGCGGTGCGGCCAAGGCGGCGCGTTCGGCGTGGTGATACATCGCGTTCCGTTTGGCGAGAATGGAGAAGTCCACTTGATGCGCGTCGAACTCCGGCCCGTCCACGCAAGCGAACCGGCTCTCGCCATTGACGAGGACCCGGCAGCCGCCGCACATGCCGGTGCCGTCCACCATGATGGGATTGAGGCTGACGATGGTTTTGATGCCGTGGGGCCGGGTGACCTCGGCAACGGCTTGCATCATGCGAATCGGACCGATGGCGAGCACGAGATCCACCGGCGTGCCGGCGGTGATCATTTCTTGGAGTGGATCGATCACCAATCCGCGCCGGCCATAGCTGCCGTCGTCAGTGGTGATGAACAATTCATCGCTGACCGCGCGGACTTCGTCTTCGAGGATGACGAGGTCTTTCGACCGGCCACCGATGATGGAGAGGACGCGGTTGCCGGCTTGTTTGAGGGCTTTGGCGGTGGGATAGGCGATGGCGGTGCCGACGCCGCCTCCGATGACAACCGCTGTGCCGACGTGATGGACTTCTGATGGTTTGCCGAGCGGCCCGACGACGTCGAGGATGGATTCGCCGACGTTGAGACTGCAAAGCAGCTTGGTCGTTTTGCCGACCGCTTGAATGACGAGGGTGATCGTGCCAGCGGCCGGGTCGGAGGCGGCGATGGTGAGCGGAATGCGCTCACCTTGCTCGTGGACGCGCAAGATCACGAATTGCCCGGCGAGTTGCTTCTTCGCGATCAATGGCGCGATGATACGCATCAACACGATGTGATGCGCCAGTTCTCGTTTCTCCACGATCGGAAACATGGTAGTCACCCGCTAACGGTTTAGCAGTGGTGATGCCACGGATTTCGCGAAGGCCGTAAACACTTGGCTTACAAGCCAGTGCACCGGTGTTCGACAGTCCCGCCATCGTGGCCGGCCTGTCAGGCTGTCAGACGGGTGGGGAGGTTATGACATTCTGGCAGCGGCTCAGATATGTTTGCTGTCGTGCTCGTCTTTGACTTGGTAACCGCTGGCTTGGCGGGCGACGTTGACTTGGTGTTTCTTGGTGTAGGCGTCGTAGAAATCTTGCGGAGTCATTTCGAGGACTTGAGCGATGCTGATGAGGAAGTGGAGGAGGTCCACGACTTCGACGCGGGCGTTTTGTTTGTCGAACTTCTGGTACTTGGCCCACCATTTCCACGGGACGCTGTCGGTGAGTTCTGCGGTTTCCTGGGTGATGGCGCGGCAGTAGTTGAGCACCCACTGGATGCGCTGTTCGTCGGTCATGTTCGAGGTGTCCACGCCGATTTTTTTGTTGAGTTGTTCTTGGAGGTGAAAAATTTCTTCGAGTTTGTCGGGGGAAGTCATGGGCGGGAGTATCGGGGATTGAGGGTGGAAAATCACGGAGTTTTTGGTACAACCGCCGGCAACATGAAACCGCAACCACGCGATGCCCGTTTGACGGCGATTAATTTCGTCGCCGACGCCGTTAACCGCGCTCTCGACCTGAAAGAGATCGCGGACAATGCGTTGCATAGCGTGTTGGCGGTGATGAAGCTCGATGCGGGAGCGGTGTATGTGTTGCAGGACGGGGACCGGGAGTTGCGATTGTTTGCGTGGCGCGGAGTGTCGGAGGCGTTCGCGCGGCAAGCCAGAGTGATTCGGAAGGGGACGGATCCGGTGATGGATTCGGCGTTGGCGGGCGAGACGCGGATCATTGAGGACTTCAAGCTGGCCGGCCATTTCTTCGAGACGGATGCCGTGCGAGCCGGGTTTGTCTCGGCGGTGTTTTCGCCAATCCGCGCGCAACGGTACGTAGTGGGATTGTTGGTGTTGGGCACCTACAAGCGGCGGAAAATTGAGTTGGGCGACATTGATTTGATCGAGGTGATCACCAACCAGATTGGCAATGCGATGGTGCACGCCCAGTTGCAGGCCGACTTGCGGGCCAGCGAGGAACAGTACCGGACGATGGTGGAAAATTCCGACGATGCGATTTTCATCACGGACGCGGATGGTCGGCCGCGGTTTGCGAATTCGGCGTTTCAAACCATGTTCGGCTACACGGCGGCGGAACTGGCGGCGTTGGGGTCCTACGCGCGGGTGGCGGAGGACGACGCGCATGCGTTGGCGCAGGCCGTGGCGCGGTTGGTGCACGGCGAGCCGGTGCACAATCTGGAATATCGGTTTTGCCGGCTGGACGGCGTGTGGATTGATCTGGAATGCAATGGCAGCGTCTTCTCGCGGGACGGCGACCGGGTGCGTGAATTGCAGTTTGTGGTGCGGGATGTTACTGAGGCGAAACGCCGGCAGGAAGAACTACTGCGCACGAATCAACAACTCGGCGCGTTGCTCGACATTAGCGGCGGCACGGCGCAGCAGTTGGAATTGACACCGTTGCTGCGACTAATCCTGACGCGCGCCGCGGAGTTGTTGCGCGCGGACGCGGCGTACCTGATTCGATTTCCGCCGGCGACGGAGCAGGCCGAAGTGGTCGCGGCGACATCGCCTTTTGAGAGTTTGATCGGACCGCGTGGGCCGGCATCTCGTGGGTTGTCAGGGTTGGTGCGACAAGCCCGGCAGGGGCGGATTTTTACGCCGGCGGAAGTGCAGCAATTTGGTTACAGCCCGATTTTACGGAACGCGCAAGTGCGGTCGGTGCTGGTGGTGCCGTTGATTTCGCGGAGTGAATTGATCGGCACGCTGACGCTCGTGCGGCAGGTGAGTGCGAGCCGGGATTTTTCGCGGGCGGATTTGGAATTGATGGAAGTGTTCGCGAGCCGGGCGGCGATGGCGATTGATAACGCGGAACTCGTGAAGGATTTGCAGCACAAAAACAATCTGCTGGAACTACTCGTCGAGGAGGCGCATCACCGCATCAAGAACAACCTGCAAATGGTGTCCGGCTTGTTGCAGTTGCAGGCCGAGGCGGTCGGCGGCGGAACCGCGGCCGAGCATCTGCGCGATGCCAACGCGCGCATCTACGCCATTGCTCAAGTCCACAATCTCCTGAGCCGGGACACGCCGGAGAAGGTGAACGCGCAGGAGTTGATTGAGACGGTGGTGGATCGGTTGGCACAGACCGCCGCGCGCGAAGCGACGCCTCGCGTGGATGTGGCAGTGGAGCCGGTCTGGCTGACGTCCGAGCAAGCGGTGGCGGTGGCGTTGATTGTGAATGAACTTTTGTCCAATGCGATGTTACACGCGCAGCCGGCGGTGGGTCAGCCGCTGCAACTCCGGGTCACCTGCCAACGCGTCGGCCGGCAGGCGCGGTTGTCGGTGAGCGATAACGGCGGCGGATTCCCGGCCGGTTTTGATTGGCGCAACTCGCGCGGGCAGGGGATGAATATCATCATCCAACTGGCGCGAGTGAACTTGCGCGGTCACCTCGACATCGGCGTTCGCGAGGGTGGCGTGTGGGCCGCGATTCATTTTGATCTCGCGCCGGAGGCCGAGGAGTCGGCGCGGCTCGCTTGACTTTTGGTGGGCAATCTCTATCATCCCACAAAGGAGTCGCGGTAATCGCACCGTAAACATCGGCCATGAAGCCACTGCGAGTTTTGATAGCGGATGACGACGGATTGACGCTGATTGTGCTGCGAAAAATCCTCCTCGCGATGGGCCATGAAGTTGTTGGCGAAGCTCCTGATGGTCAACAAGCGGAAGCGCTCGCCCGCACCGCGAACCCCGATCTCTGCATTCTCGACATTCGCATGCCACGCATGGATGGGTTGGAAGCCGCGCGGCGGATTCAGGTGATCAAGCCGACGCCGGTGATCATTCTCAGCGCCCACACCGAGTCCGGGTTGGGCAGTCAGGCGGCCAGCGTGGGCGCGCATGCGTATTTGGTCAAGCCGTTCACTGCTCAACAGATCAAGCCGGCCATCGAGCTGGCGTTGGCCAATTTCACGCGCAGCCAGGAGCAGGAAGAAAAGCTGCAACATCTCAACGAGCAGTTGGAAACCCGCAAGGTCGTCGAGCGCGCCAAAGGTATTCTCATGCGCCAGACCGGCCTCGACGAAGAAGCGGCGTATCTCAAACTGCAAAAGACCGCCCGCAACGAGAATCGGAAACTCGCGGATGTCGCCCGCGCCATCATCCTTGCCGACGAGGTGCGGCGCGACAGCGTCAAGAGCGTTCACTCCGCCAACCGCGATCAGCGGTAGCATGGGGTACGTTCGCCAGCTTGGGTGGTGCTGGCTGCTGGCGAGTTATTGCTGGCTCGCGGGTTGTGGCGGCCAGCCCCCGAATCAGAATGAGCGGACGCCGGCACCCGAGTTGAACGGCGGTTTGACGTGGTTGAACTCCACGCCTGTGAAGCTGGCCGATTTTCGGGGCCGGGTGGTGCTGTTGGATTTCTTTGAGTATAGCTGTGTCAACTGCCTGCGCACGTTGCCGTATGTGCAGGAGTGGCAACGGCGGTACAGCGACAAGGGGTTGGTCATCATCGGCGTGCACTCGCCGCAATACGGATTCTCGATGGATCCGCAGAATGTGTTTCTCGCGGTGAAACGCTTGGGGCTGACCTATCCGGTGGTGGTGGACAGCAACCTGATCATCGCGCAAGCCTATCAAAACCGGTTTTGGCCGCGGAAAGTCATCATTGATCAGGACGGGCTGATTCAGTTCGATCACACCGGCGAGGGCGCGTATGAGGAGATGGAAAAGATGATTCAAGCGTTGCTCCGCCGGGGTAATCCACAAGTGACGTTGCCGCCCATCATGGAATTGCTGCAGCCGACCGACCGATTGGGGGCGGTGTGCTATCCGATCACACCAGAATTATACTTGGGAAAGGAGCGGGGCAAGTTGGCCAACCCGGCCGAGGCGACGACGAATTCGTGGAGCTTCTACACGCTGCCCGATCAACTCGAGCCGGACCGGATCTACGCCGCCGGAGCGTGGCAAAACCATTCGGAGTACTTCCGCCATGCCCGTGACACCGAGGAAATCGAGGACTTCATTGCGTTGCTCTACCGCGCGGTGGAGGTGAACGTGGTCATGAAACCCGAGGATGTTTATTGGTTCCAGATTTTCGTGAAACAGGATGGCGCATGGTTGCGGAAAGCGGTGGCCGGCAGCGACGTGTTGTTCGATGAGGAAGGCCGAAGCTATGTGAAAGTGGATGCCGCGCGCATGTACAATCTGATCGCCAATCAACCGTACGGGGCGCACGATTTGCGGTTGTATCCGCTCAGCCGGGGACTCTCGGTGTACTCGTTCAGCTTCGGCACGTGTCTCGTGCCGGCGGACGTGAAACGCTTGGAGCAGGGCAAGAACGGCAAACGCTGACGACGTTCGGGTTACAACCGTTCGCGGTCGGAGTAACCGCAGTCAATGTCGTGCCAGAACTCGATGTCGTCTTCCTCGAGTTCCCAACAAAGAAATACTTCGCGACCGTCGCGGATGTGGGGGAAGTCCAGCAAGCCCCGGTCGAAGTCCTTAATCTGGACGCCCATATCTTGAATCTGCTGCAACTGGGTCTTGGTCTGCGCCAAATCCATTAACAACCCGGTGACGAGAGGACCGCCGAGGTCGCTGTGGGTGGATTGCAGCAGTTCGCCCAGTTTTTCATCGGCCCGGCTCACGGCATCGCGCCGGCGGTGGGCGTCTCGCAAAATGGAGCGCAGTTGGGGAAGCAGGCTCTGGGCTTCGGCGAGGGTGAAATGTTTGGAGAATTGGTGGGCGGATTTCACGCGGCCTCGCCTTTGAGGGTGGTAATGCCTTTTTGCGCGATGTGCCACGCGAGCGTCGCGCATTTGACGCGGACGGGAAATTTCAACACGCCTTCCAATGCCTTGATGTCGCCCAACTCTTTGCCGCCAAATTGCCGTTCGCCGCGCATCATTTTCAGCAGATCCGTGATCAGGTTCTCCGCCTCCGGCAACGTTTTGCCGACGAGCTTGGTCGTCATGATCGAGGCCGATGCCTGACTGATCGCGCAGCCGTGGCCGGCAAACTTGATTTCCTCGATCTTGCCGTCTTTAAGCCGGGCCGTGACTTCGATTTCATCGCCGCAGAGCGGGTTGCTTTCTTTGGCGGCCATGTCGTGCGGTTCCAGCGCGCCCTTGTTCCGCGGCCGGCGGTAGTGGTCGAGGATGATTTCTTGATACAGGTCGTCGAGCATGTCGTGTCTCAATAACCCATTTGCCGGGCGGTGGGGCAGGCACCGAAAACTTTCTTGGCTTCCTTGAGGGTACGAATCAGGGCATCCACCTCGGAGCGGGTGTTGTAGAGCGCGAAACTGGCGCGGGCCGTGGCGCCGAGTCCCAAATGTTTGTGCAGCGGCATCGCGCAATGATGGCCGGCGCGAATGGCGACGCCTTGTTGGTCGGCAATAGTCGCGAGGTCGTGCGGGTGGATGTCGCCAAAAGTGAACGCCACCAAGCCGCCCCGTAGTTCGGCGTCCAGTGGACCATAGATCTTGATCTCGACCAGTTCGCTCAGCCGGTCGAGTGCGTACTGGGTGAGTTCCTTCTCGTGCCGGCGAATTTTGTCCATGCCGATGCGGCTGAGATACTCGACCGCCACGCCGAGGCCAATGGCTTCCGCAATGTTGGGCGTGCCGGCTTCAAACTTGTAGGGCAGATCGTTGGTGGTGTAGCCGGTGGCGGTGACTTCGCGGATCATTTCGCCGCCGCCCATGAATGGCGGCATCGCTTCCAAAAGATTCTCCCGGCCATACAGAATGCCGGACGCCGTGGGGCCGCACATCTTGTGGCCACTGAAAACAAAGAAATCCGCCCCGAGCGCCTGCACGTCAATCGCCATGTGCGGGATGCTTTGTGCGCCGTCCACAAGGACGACCGCGCCGGCTTGGTGCGCGGCATCGGCAATCTGCTGGATGGGATTGATGGTGCCGAGGACGTTGGAGCAATGCGTGATCGCGACCAGTTTGGTGCGCGCACTGATCGCCGGGATGGCGAGTGTGCCGTCCGGGTTCAATTCCATCCGTTTGATGACCGCGCCGGTCTGCTCGCAGAGTTGGTACCACGGGATGATGTTGCTGTGATGTTCCATCCACGTGGTGAGAATTTCATCACCGGCCTTGAGGTTTGTGCGTCCCCACGACTGCGCGACGAGGTTGATGGCTTCGGTGGTGCCCCGGGTAAACACGACCGAGCGCGTGGATTCGGCGTGAATGAATTGGGCGATGCGTTCGCGGGCGCGTTCGTACTCGCGGGTCGCGCGTTCCGCGAGGGTGTGGATGCCCCGGTGGACGTTGGCGTTGTAGCGCTGGTAATAGTCGTTCAACGCCTCAATTACGACGCGCGGTTTCTGCGAGGTGGCGGCGTTGTCGAGATAGACGAGCGGTTTCCCGTGAACCTGCTGATGCAAGATCGGAAAATCGTCGCGAATTTCTTCCAACTCGACGGTGTCGAGAACGGGAACCATGGCGCTACCGTAGAACTTTCTGATGGATGAGCCGAGCGAATTCTTCCCGCACCGGGTCCACTTGAATCCGCGCGAGCACGGGTTCGAGAAACGCCTCGATCAAGATCTGCCGGGCCTGGACCGGCGCGAGACCGCGGGAACGCAGGTAGAAGAGTTGGTTTTCATCGAGCCGGCCGACAGTTGCGCCGTGGGTGCAGCGGAGTTGATTGGATTCGATTTCGAGAATCGGCCGCGTGTCACATTGCACCGTGTCGCTGAGAATCAGGTTGCGGTTCGACTGGTAGGCGTTTGTGCCGTTGGAGTGTTTTTCCACCTTGATCGTGCCGGCGTAATTGCTGACGGCCTGGTCGCGCAGGACGTTCTTGAAAAGGAGATCGCTGACGGTGTTGCCGACTGTGTGATGCTGGCGGGTGAACTGGCCGAGCTGTTGTTTCCCTTCGCCAATGCCGACGCCATACATGTAGCTGGTGCCGCCTTCGCCTTCCATGATGCATTCGACATCGTAGCGCGCGAAGCCGCCGCCAAACATCCCGATCACCCAGTCAATCTCGGCGTCGCGCGCCACGTGAGCGCGCTTCAAGGTGAAATCGTACGCGGTGGGGGCGAAATTCTGCATGCTCACGTAATGCAGCTTGGCGCCTTCCTTCACATAAACTTCCGTGCCGCTGGCGTGCAGGGTGGGATTGCCGATGTACTTCTGGACGACCGTCGCTTCCGCGCCGGCTTCGATCACGATCAGCGACCGCGGAAATCCAAACGCGCAGTCGTAGGTGATTTCGATGGGGGTGGTGAGCCGGGTGTTCCGGGGGACGTACACGAAGGCGCCCGTTTCCCAGAGGGCGTTGTGGAGCGCGGCAAATTTCTGCGGTTCGCTGGCCGGGATGCTCCGACCGAGATGGGCGTTGACCAAGTCCGCGTGTTTCACGAGCGCCGTCGGTAAATCGCAGACGATGGTGCCGTGGTTGTGGCCGGCGGAGAGCGAGACGTTGACTGATTGCGCCTGTTTCTCGACACCGGCCAACTTGAGGGCGCGCAGGTCGAAATGTTGCCAATCCACATCGCGCCGGGTCGGGACGGGGAGGCGTTCGTAGAGTTGCCAGGCGGCTTGGTTCATCCGACGGAACCTTCCATCTGCAAGTTGATCAGCCGGTTGATTTCGACGGCGAACTCCATCGGCAATTCTTTCACGATGGGTTCAATGAAGCCGTTGACGATCATGCTGACGGCTTCTTCTTTGGTGATGCCGCGGCTCATGAGATAGAACAACTGTTCTTCGGAGACGTTGGAAACGCTGGCTTCGTGTTCCACGGTGGCGAGGTCGCCTTTGACTTCCATGACAGGGTAGGTGTCGGAGCGACTTTTGTCGTCGAGGATCAACGCGTCGCAATTGACTTGCACCCGGCAGTTCGACGCTTCACCGCGCACTTGCACCAAGCCCCGGTAACTCGCCCGGCCACCGTGGCCGCTGATGGATTTGGAGTTGATGCGGCCGGTACAGTTCGGCGCGAAAAAAACGAGCTTCGCGCCGGCATCCTGCCACATGCCTTTGTCGGCGGATGCCAACGAGAGAATTTCCCCGTGGCCGCCTTCGCCGAGCATGTAACAGGACGGATATTTCACGGTGCGTTTGGAACCGAGATTGCCGTCCACCCATTCCATGACGGAGTTTTTGTAGAGCATCGCGCGTTTGGTCACGAGGTTGAAGACGTCGGTGCTCCAGTTTTGAATCGTGGTGTACCGGCACCGGGCGCGATCTTTGACGAAGATTTCGACGACGGCGGAATGCACGGAGTTTGTCGTGTAGACCGGGGCGCTACAGCCTTCGACGTAGTGACAGAAACTGTCGTCTTCGCAAATGATCAGCGTGCGCTCGAACTGACCGAATTTCTCGGCGTTGATGCGAAAATAGACGCTGAGCGGAATGTCGCACTTCACGCCTTTGGGGATGTACACAAACGAGCCGCCGCTCCAGAAGGCGGAGTTGAGCGCGGCGAATTTGTTGTCCTCGGGCGGGATGCTTTGCGCGAAGTGTTGTTTGAAGATGTCCGGGTATTCCTTGAGACCGTCATCGCAGCTCAGAAAAATGACGCCGCGTTTGGAAAGCGAGTCCTGGATGTTGTGGTACGCCATCTCGCTGTCAATTTGCGCGCCCAAACCGCCGAGCAGTTTTTGTTCTTCTTTGGCGATGCCCAGCTTGTCGTAGGTGCGGCGGATTTCTTCAGGGACATCCTCCCAGCGCCGCTCGGATTTGGTCACCGGGCTGGCGTAGTAGGTGATGCTGTCGTAATCAATCTCGTCGCGCAGACCCGGCATCCACGCCGGGATGTCTTGTTTGAGAAACAGATCAAGGCTGCGATGGCGGAATTGGCGCATCCAGTCCGGCTCACCTTTGACCTCGCACATGTAGTCAATGACTTCATGCGACGCGCCTTTGGGAACCTGATGCAGGGCCTTGATGTCGTCGTGAAAACCTTCTTTGTACTCGCCGCCGAGAATGGGGGTGGTGGTGCTCATACGGTTTGCTCCTTGATGATCCAGTCGTACCCGTGTTCTTCGAGATGTTTGGCGAGGTCGGCCCCGCCGGATTTTACAATCTTGCCATTCACGAGAATGTGAATGTAGTCCGGCTGGATATAGCGCAGGATGCGTTCGTAATGGGTGATGATCAGAATGCCGAGGCCGGGGCCGCGCAGTTCGTTGACGCCGTGCGACACGATCTTCAGCGCATCAATATCGAGGCCGGAATCGGTTTCATCCATCACCGCAAACTCCGGTTCGAGCATCATCATCTGCAAGATTTCATTCCGCTTCTTCTCGCCGCCGGAGAAACCTTCATTGAGGTAGCGCTTCACGAATTTTTCGTCCATGTCGAGCGCCTTCATCTTCTGCTCGAGCTTGTCGTGGAATCCCATCACATCGAGGTCTTTGCCGGCGCGCGCATTACAGGCCATCCGCAGGAAATTACTGACGCGCACCCCCGGCACCTCGCACGGATATTGAAACGCGAGGAACAACCCCTTCCGGGCGCGCTCATCGGTCGCCATCTCGACGATATTCTCGCCCTTGAGCAAGATTTCGCCGCCGGTCACGGTGTACTTCTCATTCCCCATGATCGCGTTGGCCAACGTGCTTTTGCCGGAACCGTTCGGCCCCATCAACGCGTGAACTTCGCCCTTGCGGACGGTCAGATTGACGCCCCGCAGGATCGGTTTATCCTCAATGGCCACTTGCAGGTTCTTGATCTCGAAGTTGTCGCTCATGTGTTTTCCCGTGCTCATTTGTTCAAACAAGACAAAAATTGTCCTGATTGGATTTCACTCTAGTGGTGACATAGTTCAAGTCAAGAGCGCAATCCAAAAAAACGTCGGCAGTGCCACGATTGTTTTGCGGGATGAGGTGTGTTACCAATGCTTTGTAGCGTGGAGGATGCGGGGTGGGACGGATGAAACTACGAATTCGTGGCAAACTAATTGGCATACTGCTGATTGCGGCGGTATTGCCACTGTGCATTGCCATCCTCGCCATCGAAGTGCTGGGCTACCATTACTACAAACGCGAACGGGGCCGGCTTCTCCAGCAAACAGCTTCTTTTCTTGCGATGACGATCGAGCACAGCCTTCATCGGGAAATTCATAAACTCCATGACTGGCTTGCGCTGGCACCGCCCGCCGACCTGCTGCTCCCCTCCGAACGCGCCGTCGCCGCGCTCAGCGAGCCGGCTTTAACCAAGCAGATCACCGATTTCGAAACGCGCTGGCCAGCCTTGACCCCGGAATCTCCCGAAATGGCCACGCTGCTCACCAATCAACTCGCGCGCGCCCTGCGTGAGTTTCAAGCCCTCAACCCGCTCTACGCCGAAATCTTCATCACCGACGCGCGTGGCCGGCTCGTCGCCGCCACGCACAAGACATCGGATTACTGGCAGGCCGATGAAGATTGGTGGCAACGCGCCAGCCGCGTCGCCAGTCCGCGCTATTATGGCGAAGGCATTCATTGGGATGACAGTGCCGGCGTTTATTCGGTGGATATCTGCATCCCCATCCGCCGGCCGGGCGAAACCACCTCGCCGCCGCTCGGCGTCCTGAAAGCCGTCCTCAACGCCTCCCCGGTATTCTCGTCCGTGCCCAGCACGCTGCTGGACGAAGGTCCCTCGCGCGAAGTCGTGCAAGCCAATGGCAAAGTCCTGTTTGAACTCTACAGCCGGATGAGCAATCGCATCGGTGAACAGGTCGCGCCGGCGGCGCTGGCGCCGATCAGTGCTCGCCAACCCGGCTGGAAAATGCTGGCGTTGAATGGGGACAGCGTGCAGTTGGTCGGCCACGCCCCTTTGAATCTCGGCGGGACGCTGCTCGATACGGCCGGACCGACCGGTATCGAACCGCTCTTCGTCATCGTGCATGACAACGCCGCCGCAGTCCTCGCGCCGGTGCGCAAACAATTGTGGATGCTCTCCTTGTCCGGCGCCGCGATCATCCTGCTCTTCAGCCTCGCCGGCCTCTACATCGCCACCCGCAAAATCATCGGGCCGATGGAAGTGTTGCGGAACGCCGTGAAAACCATTGCCGAATCCGCCCGACTCAACAGCGGCGTGGATCAGGAAGACGTCCACACCGGCTCCCCGGCGGCGCGAGCGGCGCTGGCCGAAGTGCAACGCATTGACACCGATGATGAGATTGAAGATCTCGCCCGCGACTTTGCCTCCATGGCACGCCGGGTCTTGCGCTACCACGAACAACTCGAAGAAGAACTCGCCGCCAAGACCTCTGAAATCCAACAGGACTTGCAGTTCGCCCGCGAATTTCAAGAAGCGCTCATGCCCCGGCACTATCCCCAGGTTGCCTGTGCGCACGCCCGCCACACGCTGGCGCTCAACTTTCACCACGTGTACCAACCGGCCAGTAGTGTCGGCGGAGATTTTTTTGACGTCTTGAAACTATCCGACAAACGCGCCGGCATCTTCATCGCCGACGTCATGGGACACGGCGCGCGTTCGGCGCTGGTCACCGCGATCCTCCGGACATTGCTTCAGGATCTGGCCAACCACGGCAACGACCCCGCCCGGTTCCTCGCGCTCATCAACCAGCACTTCGCCGACATCACCGCCCAAAGCAACCAACTCGTCTTCGTCTCCGCGTTCTACCTCATTGTGGACACCGAAAAATCCATCGCAACCTACGCCTCGGCCGGTCACCCGTCACCGTATCTGGCCGACCGCTCCCAAGGCACCGTGACCGCGCTCATTGAAAGCCTGAAAGACAACCCGGCGCTGGGACTATTTCCCGACAGCCACTACACCAACTTCACCAGCTTCATCAAACCCGACGATGTGTTCATCCTCTACACCGACGGCATTTTTGAAGCCACCTCTCCCGGTGGGGAAGAATTCGGCCTCCCCCGGGTCCGCCAAGCCATCGAAAACAATCTCGCCCAAGACCTCCCGCACATCTGCCACGCGCTCCTCGAAGAACTGAACGACTTCACCGAAACCCAATCCCTCCCCGACGACATCTGCATCGTCGGCGTCGAAGTAGCCGGCGTCGGCCAGCCCGCGCCCTTGCCAACCTAGCGGCTATTCGCTTACTCGAACACCGCCTCCCGTTCCTTCACAAAAAACGTATGGTGTTCCAGTAACCTTCCGGTAGCTGTTTGAATGGAATTCTTACGTCAAACGACTTTTGGCACCGAGCGAGAATTCGGCGGCGCGATTTAGTGGCCGCTGATAGGCGGTTGACGCCAGTTACTTCTGGTGTTGGGTAGCCTTGGCGAGTAGCTCGGCAACTTTTACGTTTCCGTCTTGTTCGGCAATCATGAGAGCCGTTTTACCGCGATGATCTCGGAGATCAACCTTGGCTCTATAGGCCAGTAATTGGGAGATCAACTCTAGGTCTCGTCTTCTTGCGACGAGGTGGAGGGGGGTTGTCCCGGTTTTGTCCGCCACGTTTGGATCGGCACCGGCGGCCAGAAGCGCTTCGACGGCACCAGACTGATTGAACACTGACCCTCTGTGGAGCGCTGTTTGTCCGTTACCATTGGTGGCGTTGATTTTGGCTCCCGCGAAGAGCAGCGCTTGGAGAATTTCAAGGTGACATTCGGCTGCAGCGATGTGGAGCGGTGGCTGGCCGGAGGAGTCCAGCGCGTTGGAGTCAGCACCATATCGCAATAAGTTGTGGACAACATCCTTGTGGCCTGCGCGAACCGCGCCCCACAGCGGTTTTGAATCATCGCCGCCACCATTCACATCGGCCCCATTAGCCAGCAAGAGTCCGACCAAATTCGTATGACCCAGCATTGCAGCGATGTAGAGTGGGGTGACATCGCGGACGGCACTGGCATTCACGGCTGCCCCGTAGTGAAGGAGGACTTCGGCAACTCTATATTGATTTTGCATTGCGGCATAGTGGAGCGCTGTTAGTTGGTACGAATCCGTAGCGTGTCGGAGCGCGGGCTGGGCGATCAGCAGTGTGGTGAGACGGGGCAACAAACCCCGTGCTGCGGCCACGAAAATGTCTACTTCCTCATCGTGCCGGCACATATAGTCAGCAAGGTATCCGTACCCGGGCTCGCGGATCGCGAGCAAAAGTGGGGTGTCGCCTCGCTTGTCAGGCCGGCGCGGATTAGCTTGATACTCCATGAGCAGTTCGATGATTGACTCCGCTTTTGCTCGGACGGCGCAATTCAGTGGCATCCAACCGTCGTAGTCAGGCGACGACTGATTTGGATTTGCGCCCTTTTCAAGCAACATCCGGACGAGGTTCGCAGCGGCTTCCTTGGTCTCCTCCGTGACGGTCTCACCACAATGCGACGTGGCAGAACGGATTGCGCGGAGTAGAGGCGTCAAACACTCAACATCTTCGCTACTAATGTCCGCTCCGTGAGCAATCAACCATTCTGCCAAGTGGTGATGTTGGAGGAACAAGGCGGTGTGGAGTGGCGGGTAGTTGCCGTTGTTAACGCGAGCACCGTGCTTTACCAGTAGTTGACTGATTTCCAATTGCCCGGCGTCGGCCGCTGCTGCCAGAGGGGTGGAGCCAGATCCATCAAGCGCGTCTACCTCGGCACCATATTGAAGCAGAAGCTCCACGGTCGCGAGATGATCCCGGAGTTCGGGACTCACAGACATTCCGCTCCGAACGCCATAGCCTGCTGCCCAATGCAAGGGGGTAAGTCCACCACGATCCGGCTCGTTGACCAGCTTGGGATTCTGGTTCAACAGCGTGCGAACGATTGCTACCTCACCGGCCCCAGCGGCTTCGTGAATTTCGCCGGCTGTCACTACCGTAATGAAGAAGGTCGCCGTCGCGATCAGCAATGCAACCGGCCGGCATCTGGTCGTCCAAGGTTGCATATTGATCATGGTGCTGCCTCACTCTTTAACCAACCACTGCCGGAGCACGAAGGGTAGAGTGCCACTGTGCCGGTCGTACTCGTCTTCGGTGCGGCAGATTACAACTCACGGTACACCTCCCGACGATGGCGAACGTAGTGGATGGTCACCTGTTTGTCGTCGGTATCTACCCCGTACACGATGCGATAATCGCTGACACGAATCCGGTAGAGACGTTCCGCCCCGGCAAGTTTGATGGCTTGGTTGGGAAACGGATCGGTTTTCAGATTCTCAATGCGCTGCAAGATTTTCTGAATCAGCGGCGCAGACAGCCGCCGAAAATCCTTGTGAACGGACGGTCGCAAAATGACGTTATACGAGGCCATCCCGCTTGAGCCGGCGTTTCATCTCGTCGAGACTGATCGTGCCTTCGTTCCGTCGCTCCGCCACGACGGCCAAGTCGTGGAGGTCTTCCATGATCTGCTCGTAACGTTTGGCCGTGACAATCACCGCCGTCCTCCGACCCTTGGCATCGACTACGAATTGATCAGCCAGTACTTTCATGTCGCCAAGCTACACGACGCCACCGGTCGATACAAGAATACACCGCCAGCGACCGGCCTAGCTTTCGCTACTCGATACGTCGTTCAACTTAGCCACTGCCGCAACACGTACGGCAGGATGCCGCCGTGGCGGTAGTATTCGACTTCAATGGGGGTATCAATGCGGCAGATGACCGGCACGCGCTTCGTGCCGTTGATCACCAGCGTCAACTCCTGCCGGGGTTTCACGTTGTCGTCGAGCCCGAGGAGATCGAAGGTTTCTTCGCCGGTGAGACCGAGCGTCTGGGCGGTCGTGCCGTCCTTGAACTGGCACGGAAGCACGCCCATGCCGACGAGATTGGACCGGTGGATCCGCTCGAAGCTTTGCGCGACGACCACTTTGACGCCAAGCAGTTTGGTGCCTTTGGCCGCCCAATCGCGTGAGCTGCCGGTGCCGTATTCCTGACCGGCAAGGATGATGAGGGGCGTACCGGCCTGTTGATGTTTCATCGCGGCATCGTAGATCGCCATTGTTTCACCGTTATACTTCGTCACGCCACCTTCCACGCCGGGTACCATGAAGTTTTTGATGCGGACGTTGGCGAAGGTGCCGCGCGTCATCACACGGTCGTTGCCGCGCCGGGCGCCGTAGCTGTTGAAATCGGCTTGGGCGACGCCGCTCGCAATGAGGAACTTGCCGGCGGGGGAGTCTTTTTTGATGTTGCCGGCGGGGCTGATGTGGTCGGTGGTGACGCTGTCGCCGAAGATGCCCAGCGGTTTTGCGCCTTTAATCTCGGTGATGCTGCCGGGTTTGAGGGCGAGCTTGTCGAAGAACGGCGGTTCCTGGATGTACGTGCTCTGCTCGTCCCACGCGTACACGTTGCCGGTGGGGGCGGGGACGGCGTTCCAGAGCGGGTTCTGCTTTTCGAAATCGGTGTAGAGCCGGCGGAACGTGGCCGGGTCGAGCGCGGATTTCATCGCGTCGCGGATTTCGGCGAGCGTCGGCCAGATGTCTTTCAAATATACGCCGTTTGCGATCGGTTCTTTTGTGAGATCAATATCCACCCGACCGGCCAGCGCGTACGCGACGACGAGCGGCGGTGACATGAGAAAATTCGCTTTCACGTTTTGATGAACGCGCGCTTCGAAGTTGCGGTTGCCGGACAGCACGCTCGCGACGATGAGATCTTTGCCGAGCACGGTTTGCTCGACGGCTTGGGGCAGGGGACCGGAGTTGCCGATGCAGGTCGTGCAACCGTAGCCGACGAGGTTGAAACCGAGTTTGTCAAAATACGGTTGGAGGCCGGTCTTCTGCAGATAGTCGGTGACGACGCGCGAGCCGGGCGCGAGTGAGGTCTTCACGTAGTCCGGCATTTTCAAACCTTTCTCGACCGCTTTCTTCGCCAGCAACCCGGCGCCGAGCATGACCGAGGGATTGGAAGTATTCGTACAACTCGTGATGGCGGCGATGACGACGGAACCATGATTCAGCCCGCCATTCGGCTGCGGCGTTTTGCCATAGCCATCGGGAACCGGCTTCTGGAGCAATTCGGTGAACTTGGATTTGAGGTCTTTGATTTCGATCCGGTCTTGGGGACGTTTCGGGCCGGCCACGCTGGGCTGGACGGATGCGAGATCAAGTTCGAGCACGCTGCTGTAATCGCATTGGCCGGCTTGCGGGATGCCCCACAGCCCCTGCGCCTTGTAGTAATTCTCGAACGTCCGGCAGTGTTCATCGCTGCGGCCGGTCTGGCGCAGGTAGGCGACGGTCTGCTCATCAATCGGGAAGAAACCCATCGTCGCGCCGTATTCGGGCGCCATGTTGGCCACGGTGGCCCGGTCTGTTAACGGCAGGCTGACGGCGCCGGTACCGAAAAATTCCACAAACTTGCCGACCACCTTCGCCTTGCGCAACATCTGCGTGATCGTGAGCACGAGATCGGTCGCGGTGACGCCTTCGCGCAGTGAACCGGTCAGGTTCACGCCGACGACTTCCGGGGTGAGGAAATACACCGGCTGGCCGAGCATGCCGGCTTCGGCTTCGATGCCGCCCACGCCCCAACCGACGATGCCGAGACCGTTGATCATCGTCGTGTGCGAATCCGTGCCCACGAGGGTGTCCGGGTAGTAAATGTCCCCGGCATGGAGCACGCCTTTGGCGAGGTATTCGAGATTGACCTGATGCACGATCCCGATGCCGGGCGGGACGACGCCGAAGGTCTGGAACGCCTGCTGTCCCCATTTCAACAACATGTACCGTTCGCGGTTGCGTTGGAATTCGAGATCGAGATTCTGTTGCAACGACGTCGCCGATCCGAAGAAATCCACCTGCACCGAGTGATCCACCACGAGATCGACCGGCACGAGCGGTTCGACTTGCTGCACATCCTTGCCCATCCGCGCGAGGGCGGAACGCATCGCGGCGAGGTCCACGAGCAACGGCACGCCGGTAAAATCCTGCAACACGATGCGCGCGACGATGAACGGGATTTCTTCCTGCGCCGGCGCTTTCGCGTTCCAGTTCGCGAGCGTTTTCACGTCCCGTTCCGCGACCTTTTTCCCGTCCACATTGCGGAGGACGGATTCCAGCACGATGCGGATCGAGACCGGCAGCCGTGAGATCGGGCCGATGCCGGCCTTTTCGAGCGCCGGGAGGGAGTAGAACTTCCCTTTCCGTCCGTTACCGAGTTCAAATTCCTGAAGCGACTGAAAGAGATTGTGTGCAGTTGCCATAGCGGCACGAACTATAGGCAGAGCGTCGTGACAGGCAAGTGCAAATCAGGGGACGGTGGTGCTGCGTTGCAACCATTGCACATCGGCATCCAC
>Ga0105046_10005249_pt1 | contig 20512 bp, 7 predicted proteins | sample MAT03_FD_78385 | JGI IMG/M metagenome (GOLD analysis project Ga0105046, IMG submission 78385) | Freshwater microbial communities from Lake Fryxell liftoff mats and glacier meltwater in Antarctica - MAT-03 (megahit assembly) | ecosystem: Environmental > Aquatic > Freshwater > Ice > Liftoff...
GGGCGCATGGTCGATGGCGTCGTCGTGCCGAAGGACGAGGCGCGCCGCATCTTCGAAAAGGAGGTCCGCAAGGGTGTCGACCCGGGGCTCGTCGAGTGGACGCGCGGCAACGTCTTCAAGACACGGGTGTTCCCGATCCCGGCGAACGGCTCACGCACGGTGCGCCTGAGCTGGGTGGCGCCGCTCGAAGGGGGCGACGCGGGCGCGACCTACGCGCTGCCACTCGCGTTCGACCAGAAGCTCGCGGAGCTGTCGCTGCGCATCGAGATCGTGCGCGGCAAGGAGCGCCCCAAGGTGACGGGCGCTGGATCTCTTGCGCTGACATTCGACGAGCGGTTCGTGGCCGAGGTGAAGCTCGCGAACCAGGCGGTTGTTCAGGACCTGAAGATCGTAATCCCCGACGTGAGCCGGCGCCCCGTACAGGTCGAGCGATCGGTCGATGGACGCCACTACTTCACCGTGCGTGATTGGGTGCCGCCGGCGACCGACCTGCGGAGGATCACCCCGAAGCGGCTGCGCGTCTTGTGGGACGCGTCGTTGTCGCGCGAATCGTCCGACCGTGGGCGTGAGCTCGAACTCCTGCGCAAGTACCTCGGCACGCTCGCCGCAGGCGCCGAGGTCGAGCTGGTCGTCGTGCGCAACGAGGCTCAGGCGCCAAGGAAGTTTGCCATCCCGGCCGAGACCGAGGCGCTCGTGGCCTGGCTCACAGCGTTGCCCAACGACGGCGGCACGCAGCTCGCGCGTTTGTCACCGGGTCCGGGCGCGGCCGCGGTCGACCTCATCCTGGTGTTCAGCGATGGGCTCTCGACGTTCGGTGACGACAGCCCGAAGCCGCTCGGGGCGCCGGCCTGGTTCGTCTCGTCGAGTGCCGCGGCTGCGCACGACACGTTGCGCCGCCTGGCGGCTGACAATGGCGGCGTTTACCTCGACCTCGGACGCGTCGGTGACGATGCGGCGCTGGCGCAGATAGGTCGCCCGGTGTGGAGCCTCCTGTCGGCGGTGGTCGAGGACGGCAAGGTCGAGGCACTCCTGCCGGCGGGTGCCGAGCCCGCGCCGACGGCGAGCCTGGTCGCGGGTGTGCTCACGTCGGAGCGGGCGGTCGTGCGCCTGTCGTGGGGCGTGCCGGGTCAGGCGGCGAGCGTGGTGAAGCGCTTCGAGATCACGCGCCCGACAGCGGGCAACAAGACCGAGGTGCTGCGCTTCGCGTGGGCGCACAAGCGGCTGGCCGACCTGATGTCACAGCCGACGAAGAACGCGGACCTCATCGTGGACCTCGGCAAGGCGCAGGGGATCGTGACGCCGGGCACGTCGCTGCTCGTACTAGAGACCCTCGCGCAGTACCTCGAGCATCGCGTGCGACCGCCAGCGACGTGGCCCGAGATGCGCGCGGATTGGGATCGTGAAATCGAAAACCAGCACGTGGCCGCGCAGCGCACCGAGGCCCAGCGGCTCGACGAGGTGCAGGCCATGTGGAAGGGCGAGATCGCCTGGTACGAGCGGCGCTTCGACTACCCCGAGAACTTCCGTTTCCGGAGCGAGTCCGACAAGAAGAGCGCGGAGTCGCGCCGTGCGCCGTCATCGCCGGCCAGCGAGGACCGGGGCAGCGACGGCATCATCGAGGGCCTGAAATCGGAACTAGCACCCCCGCCAGCGCCGTCTCCGGCGAAGCTCGACGCGAAGCCCGAGGCCGGCAAGGACAACGCGCCCGAGCCGGGCGTGTCGCTCACCCCGTGGGACCCGACGACCCCGTGGACCACGGCGCTCAAGGCCGCCGCCCCGGACGAGCGCGTGCGCGTCTATCTGGCGCAGCGCGCGACCCATGGCACGGCCCCATCGTTCTACCTCGACTGCGCCGACTTCTTCCTCAAAGTGAAGGACGAGCCGATGGCGCTGCAGGTACTGTCGAACATCGCCGAGCTGAAGCTCGATGACCCGCCGCTCCTGCGGGTGCTGGCACATCGCCTGGCCCAGCTCGGGCAGCTCGCGACGGCGGCCACTATCTTTGAGGAAGTGCTGCGCCTTCGCCCGGAGGAGCCGCAGTCACATCGCGACCTGGCGCTGGTGCTCGGGCTGCGCGCTGCCAAACAGAAGTCGACCGTCGCCGCGAAGGCCGATTGGCAGGGCGCGCTCGACCACCTCGCGGCGGTTGTGAAGCGGCGCTGGGATCGCTTCGAGGCGATCGAGATCATCGCGCTGCACGAGCTCAATCACATCTGGACGCTGGCCCAGCCGGCGGGCGCCACGCTGCCGCTGGACGCACGCTTCGTCTACCCGATGGAGCTCGACGCGCGCATCGTGATGACCTGGGACGCGGACGCGACCGACATGGACCTGCATGTGATCGAGCCGAGCAACGAGGAGGCCGACTACAGCCACAACCTGACGACCATCGGCGGCAAGGTCTCGCGCGACTTCACGCAGGGCTATGGCCCCGAGATCTATGGCCTGCGACGCGCGATGCACGGTACCTACAAGGTGAAGACCAAGTTCTACGGCAGCAGCGCCGCCAACCTCATCGGCGCCGTCACGCTGCAGGTCGACGTGTTCACGAACTGGGGGCGCCCGAACGAGAAGCGCCAGTCGATGACGCTACGCCTCACAGACTCCAAGGAGGAGTTCGTCGTCGGCGAAATCGAGTTCTAAAAAGTGTCGCATAGGCGAAGGAGACGAATCGTGAGGCAAGGAGCGACTGCTGGAAGCGCGGAGCCGTACTCGTCGTACGGCGCACAAGCGACCGAAGGAGCGACGCTGCATCGCGGTTCGGATCCGAAGCTGAAGCCAGGTGACACTGTTTAGAGGGCCCTCCCTGAGACCGTCCCGTCGTCGGACTACGGCGCGTCCGAGAGAAGCGCCAGCACCTGATCGTGCAGCACGCCGTTGGTCGCGACCGCGTCGCCGCCATCGATGCGCCGCTCTCCTCGCCAGCTCGTGAAGCGGCCGCCCGCTTCCTCGATGACCGGCAATAACGCGGCATTGTCCCAGAGCGCCATCACCGCATCCATGGCGATTTCGGAGCGTCCGGTCGCGACCAGCACATACCCATAGCAGTCCGCCCAGGTGCGCTGCATCGCGGTCGCGGCCACCAGCGCGTCGTGCCCAGCCGGCCCGAGGCGCCGCCGCACCGCGGTCTCGTCGGTCGCGACGACCAGCGACTGTTTCAACGTGCGCGTCGCTGCGACCCTGCATGGGCGACCGTTCCAGCGGCAGCCGAGGCCGCGCCCGGCGGCGACCATCTCGTCCAACGCGGGGATGTAGATGACGCCGACAGTCGGCTCCCCGTGGACCTCGACACCGACCAGCGTTCCATAGAATGGGACGCCACGCAGGAAGGTGCGCGTGCCATCGATAGGGTCGATAATCCAGCGGATCGGCGCCTTGCCAATGACCTCGCCATGCTCTTCGCCGATGATGCCGTGGTCGGGAAAGCGGGCCGCCAGGAGCGCGCGCATCGTCGCCTCGGCCTCCTTATCGGCGATCGTCACGGGCGAGCCGTCGGCCTTTTCTTCGGCCGACACTTCGCAATTGAAGTACGCGAGGGTGCGACGGCCGCCGGTCCAGGCGAGGTGGGTCGCGAAGTCGAGCAGCTCGGCGGTGGTCGGCAGGTTCTCGGGCGAGGTCATCGCGGCTCCGGAGATGAGAGTCCTGGGGGTTGTTGCACAGGCCATCGCCGAAAACGAGGCGACACACGCGCCGGCAGTTCCATGGCCGTGATCAAGGGGACGCGAGATGACCGCAAGGTCATCTTTTAGCGCTTGAATCGAGGCCCGCGATCTGGTCTAGGAACGGTTCGGATGACTGTTGGGGGAGAGTTCGTTCCCAAGCATCGGGCACGCGCCACCGACGGTCGACGCACCACGCCTGGAGACGCCGATGACACGCCCCACCACCCTCCGCGCCGCCTACGGGCCATTGGCCATGCTCGCGAGCCTCATGCTCGCAGGTTGCCCGGACGACGCGAAGCGCCCGCTCGGCGGTAGCTGCGACACCGACTCCGACTGCGTATCGGGCCTGTGCTCGGGCTCGACCTGCCTCGACCCGGACGCCGACGACGACCTCGACGGCATCACCAACGGCGTCGAGGCCGAGCTCGGGTCGAACCCGATCGACCCGGACACCGACGCTGACGGGATCCCCGACGGCGAAGAGGTCGACGTGGTCGTCAACGTCGACACCGACGCCGACGGGCTCGCCGACATCATCGAGAGCGCGACCCTCGACGCGGACGACGACTGCATCCCGGACCAGTACGATGCGCGCAACACCACCGCCGACTCGGATCTGTCGCCGATGCTCGCGGTCGTGTGCAGCGTCGCCGGCGTCTGCCAGGGTCAGCGCGGCGTGATGCAGGTCGAGTGCTCGACCGGGACCGCGCGCTGCGTCTACGGCGCGGTCGTCGGCTACGGCGATCCCGAGCCGACCTGCGACGGCATCGACCAGAACTGCGACGGTGCGATCGACGACGGCTTCCCCGACCGGGACAACGACGGCGCCGCCGATTGTGTCGACGTCGACTGGGACAACGACGACACGGCTGATGCCGTCGACAACTGCCCGGACGCGTCGAACCCCGCGCAGGCCGACGGCGATGAGGACGGCATCGGCAACGACTGCACGAATGACTACACGCTCGTCTTCGTGACGAGCCCCAACGAGGTCGCCGCGGGCGCCCCGTTCGGCGTGACGGTCGGCCTTGCCCCGAAGAACGAGAGCGGCGCACCGTTGCCGCAGTTCAAGGGCACGGTCGTTTTGGCGCTCGACGGCGACGGCGCGTCACTCGGCGGCACGCTGAGCCAGGCCGCCAATGCCGAAGGCCTCGCGGTCTTTGCTGACCTCGTCATCGACGTCGCGGCCGACAACCTCGTGCTGACGGCGGCCAGCGGCGATCTCGCCGGCGCGCGCACGCCGTCGTTCGACGCGATCGCGAACGTCGCCTCCCAGTTCACGTTCGACGGGATCCCTGCCAGCGTCGTCGCCGGCACGGCTATCGACTTCGAGCTGGTCGCGCGCGACGCCAGTGGCAACGTGTTCGAAGACTTCACCGGCACCGTCTCGTTCCGCAGCAGCGACCCGGCCGCGAGCCTGCCCGGTAGCTATACGTTCACCGCCGCCGACGCCGGCCGCCGTTCGTTCGGTGGCATCGTGCTCGAGACCGCGGGCGACGAGACCCTGACCGCGACGAGCGGCGCCATCGCGAGCGACGTCACCATCGCCGTCGCAGCGGCCGCGTTCGACCGCCTGCAGGTCGACATCGCCGCAGTGGTCACGGCCGGCGACGAGGTCCCTTTCAGCGTCACTGCCCAGGACGAATATGGCAACACGATCGAGGACTACGCCGAGACGCTGACGATCACCGCGAGCGACCCGCTCGCCGCTGCGCCCGCACTGCTCACGCCCGACCCGCTCACGCCGGGCGAGTACGCGGGCACGCTCACCGCCGGCCGTTCGGGCGACCAGACGCTCACAGCAACCGATGGGGACGGATTGACCGCCAGCGCCGACTACATGGTGAATGCCGGCCCGGCGACCGCGCTCGAGCTCGCGGCACCCGCCAGCATCGGCGCATCGATCGCGTTCAGCGCGACCGTCACCGCGCGCGACGCGCTCGGCAACGACGCCGAAGGCTACACCGGCAACGTCACCCTCACGAGCAGCGACGCCGACGCGGTGCTTCCCGCCGCGCACGCCTTCATCGCCGCCAATAAGGGCAGCTACACGTTCACCGGCGTGCGCCTCGGCACGACCGGCAGCCAGAGCCTCACCGCGACCGGCGGCGCGTTCAGCGACGTCGCGACGATCAACGTGATCGCCGGTGACGCAGCCAGCCTCGTCATCACGAATACACCGACGACCGTCGTCGCGGGTGTGCCGTTCTCGTTGACGATCGAGTTCCGCGACGATGCCGGCAACCTGGCCGGCAACACGACGCGCGCGCTCGCGGTCCGCGGCGAAGGCGGCGACCTGCGCACGCTATCAGCGAACACCGCGACCGTCGTCATCACCAACATCGTGCTGACCGAGGCCGGCCCCGGCGCGACCGTCACGGTCAGCGCGACCGAGCTCGGCCTGAACGACACGACCGACATCGCGGTCACGCCCGGCCCGGCGACGCAGCTCTCGATCAGCGGTCCCGCCAGCGCCACGGCCGGTACCCCGTTCAGCGTGACCGTCAGCGCGCGCGACGAGTACGACAACGTCGCCCTCGACTACCGTGGCGGCGTGCGCTTCACGAGCAACGACCCGAGCACGGACCCGCTCCCGGTGCTGCCCGCCGACTACACGTTCACGGCCGCCGACCTCGGCACGCACACATTCGCGAACGGCGTGACGCTCTACTCGGGCGGACCGGCACCGATGCGCGTGACAGTCACCGACCTCACGCCGCTCGCCACGCCGAGCGCCACGCTCGAGGTCGCCATCGGCGGCGGCGTGGCCACCCGCATCGAACTCACCGGGCCGAGCACGACCGTGGCTGGCGCCCCGTTCGAGGTAACCGCGACGGCCTATGACGGCAACGGCAACATCGCGAACGGCTACACCGGCACCGTCGTCTTCAGCGCGACGAGCATCGCCGGGCGCCCGGCCCCCGGCCTCCCGACCACGTATAAGTTCGTCGCCGCCGACGGCGGTCGTCGCACGTTCACCGGCAGTGAACGCGTGACGCTGTTCGGCGCGGGCGATGTCGTCGTCACCGTCACGGACCAGACGCCGATCACGGCGCCGACCGCCACTCTCGCCGTGCGCGTTACGGCCGGCCCGGTCGCGGGCCTCGCGGTGACCCGCATCGGCAGCGGCAACCCGCTCGCGGGCGTGCCGTTCAGCATCACGGTGAGTGCCATCGACGCCCATGGCAACGCCGCGGCCGGCTACACCGGGCGCGTCGTGTTCACGAGCGACGACCCCCGCACCGCCCCGGCACCCACGCTACCGGCCGCCTATACGTTCACCGCAGGCGACGCGGGTGTGAAGACATTCGCGAACGTCACGCTCTACACCGCGGGCGCGCGCACCGTGACCGCCACCGACCAGACACCGATCGCCACCCCTGCAGGCGTGCTCGCATTCACGCTCGACAGCGGCGCCGCCAGCAAGCTGCGCTTCGTGCAGCAGCCGACCAACGGCGTCGCGGGCGTGCCGTTTGCGCCCCCCGTCACGGTCGAGGTCGCCGACGCCTACGACAACCGTTCGTCAGCCGCGGTCAACGTCATCACGATCGACGTCGCGACGAACCCTGGCCGCGCCGTGGCACTCGGCTCGATCGCGACCGCGGTCGCGGGCACGACCACGTTTGGAGCGCTCGCGATCGACCGACCTGGGGTGGGTTATGTCCTACGCGCGACGGCCGCCGGCCTCGCCGCGGCGACCAGCAACGCGTTCGCCATCACCTGGCAGGCTCCGACCGTTACCGCGCCGACGCTGGTCGCGCTGGGCAACTGCGTCGACGTCACATTCTCCGCCTCGCACAACCTCGCGCAGCCGATCGACGTGCGCGTCGAGTACGACCTCACCGGGGACAGCCCTGACGCGGGTTGGCAGATCGCCGCCCAGTGTGGCGCAGAACCCGCCGCGGTCGGTGGCACGGTCGGCGTCAACGGCATGCGCGTGGGTGCGACCGCCGCGCCGCGCACGTTCCGCTGGAACGCGCTGAAGGACCTCGGCGGCTTCGACGCCGTGCCGGTCCAGGTGCGCGTAGCCGCCGCGATTGGCGGTGCCGCCAGCGTCAGCGCCGCGACCGCACACAGCTTCGACGCGAGTTGGACGGGCACCTGGGTGCCTTCGGCCCATGCCGGCGCACCCGTCGCCTCGACCGTCGCCGACCTCGACAAGGACGGCCACCCCGACCTCGTCACGGTCGAGAAGTCCACGAACACGTTCTCGTACGCCAAGGGTGATGGCAAGGGCGCGTTCGCCGCCGCGATCGTGTTCAACCTGCCCAACCTCGGCCTGAACGCGGTCGCCGTCGACGTCGCGCAGACTGGCAAGTACTACGACGCAAGCCAGGGCATGCCGGACGTCATCATCACCGACAGCGCTGCCGACCGGGTCGTCGTCGCGCACATGTTCCTGAACCCGGATACGAGCCTCGTGTCGCTCGGCAACGTCACGACCATCGACTCGCCGTGCGGCGGCAACGGCCCCTGGGTGAGCGACGTCGAGGTCGCCTACCAGACCGAGTTCTACGCGACGCGGACCCTGTACCTGGCGTGCCCTGCGACGAGGAAGGTCGTCGGCTACGCCTGGAACGGGCAGAGCTTCGGGTTGAGGACGACGATCAATACGGCGACCTATGGCAGCCCGCGATCGCTCGCCAGCGCGGACCTCGACTGGAACGGCCACGCCGACCTCGCGATCGGCCTCGACTCGGGCGACGTGCTCGTCTACGGCGCGCCGATCTCGGTCGACTTCCAGCCGTTCTTCCAGCTCGTGGACACAACGACCCTCAAGTCGATAACCGACATCGCGATCGGTGACCTCGATCGCGACGGCGTGAAGGACCTCGTCCTCGTCGACAACGAGGCGACCTTGAAGCGGGTCTCGGTCGTGTTCGGCGGGGTGCAGCGCGACGCCAACTTCACCGTCACGCGGCTCGTCGATCCCGCGACCTTCGTGTCCTACCCGACGCCGAACATCCCGACCGCCGTCGAGCTCGGCGACCTCGACCGCGATGGCGTGCTCGACATCGCACTGGCATTTATCGCCCAGGACCAGGTCGCTGTACTGCGTTCGCGCGCCTTCCGTACCAGCGCCCCGTTCGTCGATACGATCGGCACGGGAACCACGTCCGATGGCCCCAACGCGCTGTCGCTGGCCGACATGAACCACGACGGCTGGACCGACCTGGCGGTCTCGCGCCGCTCAGTGGTGGGCACTCTGCGCATCGGCAGCGTGCTCACGACCCCGCGCGTCGATTGCGACAACACCTGGACCGGCGCCGCCGACGCGCCGACCTACGACTACTCACTGCGCAGCACCCTGACGCGCGACATCGACGGCGACGGCCGCACCGATCTTGTGCATGCGCTCGACTACGGCGACAGCCAGGGCGGGGTCGCCATCGCTTATGGCCGCGGCAACGGGCGCTTCTCCTCGGCTGAAGACATCGTCTTCGCATCGGCTGGCGCCACGCCTGACGCCGCCGTCGGCGACCTCGACAACGACGGCGACCAGGACGTCGCCGTCATCGATAACGGCAAGATCTCCGTCTTCAGGCAGACCAATCGCTACACCTGGGTGGCGGCCACCGGCCTCAACGCCCTGCCCGTCGCGAGCAGCGATCTGATCGTCGCCGACGTCGACCTCGACCGAAAGGACGACATCGTCTGGCTCGAGACCAATCCGCAGCTCGGCGACTCGATCATCCACGTCTTCCTGCAGGGCCCCAACGGTACGTTCGTCCCCGCCACGACCGCCGCCCTGCCGATCGGCACCTATGCGATCGGGCTCTCCCTCGCGGACTTGAACCTCGACGGCACGCTCGACTTCGCGTTCACGACCTATCGCCCGAACGAGCTGATCCCGAGCCTGTGCACGTTGATCTCGACCGGCGCGTCGACCTGGCCACTGACGCTCGCCGACGAGACCTGCACGTTCCTGCGCGAGAGCGGGCTGAGCCTCGACGTGAACGGTCTGCCTGGCTTCGTGAACGTCGACGCCGATCCCGAGCTCGAGCTGGTCGTCGAGGTCAGCGGTTCCTCGCAGCCCAACACGATTCAGGTCCGCAGCGCCTCGGCGCTCGGGCTCTACGACCTGGTCGAGGACGACGGAGTGCCGGTGACGTTCCCGAAGGGCTACCAGTTCTGTGTCAACGGGAGCGAGCCGGTGTTCGGACGCTTCGGCCCGCCGAGCGCGAACGGGGTCGACATCGGCCTGCGCTGTAACGACAGCCCGATGCTTGCGGTGTACGACCGTCTCGTCGGTCGCTTCGCCACCACCCCCCGCGCGACGGTCGCCCAGTATCTCTACCGGGGCTCGCTCGCGGTCGGGGACTTCAACGGCGACCACAAGGACGACCTCGTCAACGGGGCGACGACGTTCCCGCAAGGCGACATGCCGGGATCGCAGTCGTACGGATCCGACATCGAGCCGGCCTACGACGCGACAGCGGCTGACCTCGACGGCAGCGGCTTCCCCGACATCGCGGCCTTCTCGGGCCTGTCGAACAAGCTGTTCGTGACGCGCCAGCAGCCCGGCGCCGGTGGCACATTCGTGGCACCGGTCACCATCAACCTCACGAACAACCCGCTCACACGTGCGGCAGTCGGCGACTTCGACAGTGACGGGCGCCCGGACCTGGCGTCGACCTACTACGCGTCGAACACCGACAATGGCGCGCTCATCATCACCCAGAGCGGCGGCTTCCTGGGCACGAGCTGGTCCGAAGCCACCTACGACGTCGGGCGCAGCCTCACGGTCCAGTTCACCGATGCCGTCGTCGGCGACTTCGACGCCAACGGCCTCACGGACGTCGCGTTCGCGACGACCGACCTGAACGGCAAGGCGCACATCCGCTTCTTGGACCAGAACTCGCCTGGCAACCTCTCACCGTGGGACAGCAACACGGCCGCCGAGCAGGTGAGCGACCTCGCAGCGGGTCGCCTGCGCAAGGCGACGCCAGACTCGGCCATCACCGAGGCGGTGGCACTCGCCGGCACCTGCGGCCAGACGCAGCGTCCGTGCGTGGTCATCGTGAGCCACATCTCCTGCCAAGTCGTCTGCGACATCGTTGAGCTCTTCCCGAAGAACGCCGATTCGATCAGCGCCATCGCGGTCGGCGACCTCAATCGCGACGGGCTGGACGACATCGCGATTGCGCAGAGCGCCGAGGACGACTACCCGACCGTGTTCCTGCAGACGGCCGCCGGCACGTTCAGCGAGTTCTTCCCGGCCGCGAACGCGACCCCTATTTTCAAGGGCAGCGCGAACGACTTGGTGATTGCCGACGTCGATCGGGACGGCTTCGGCGACATCGTCGCGCGCACGTCGAGCTACAGCGGCGACTACCGGATGGACACGATCGAGGTGGTCCCAAACAGCGGCAACGCGACGTTCGCGCTCCTGGCCGCGACCCGCTTCGAGAGCTTTGGCTACGTCGCGGACTCGCTCCTGGTCGGGGACCTCGTCCGCACCGGTCGGCCCGCCCTGGGTGGCGCGCACAACCTGCGTGACCAGCTGCGCATCAAAAAGTAACACAGACCGGGAATCGGGCTGGTGAGCCGTAGCTCACCATGCCTCGGTCGCGGCATAGTAGTCGCGGCGCAATCTTCATTCATATACCTTGGGTACGGTTGACGTCGGGACGCGTTCTCCGCACAATCCCGGGTGCGCGGGTGTCGTCGGTGTCGTCCCCGCGCTCACACCACAGCGGCGAGCCGCACAAGGCATGCGCAAACAGTGGCGCCAAGGTCGGGGGAACCCGGCCCGAAACGGCAGGCATGAAGTCAGGAACGCGCATCGGCACGAGTACGAGGGTCGATGGAACTGGTCTGGGAAGAGGACGGCGAAGAGCACAGCGTCGAGATCGGGCCCGAGAAGCCCGAGGTGATGCTTGGGCGTTTGGCCGAGTGTGAGATCCGGGTGTCGCGCACCTCGGTCAGTCGCCGTCACGCGCTGTTCTCATGGTCGAACGGCAGCGTGGTCGTGACCGACCAGGGCTCGACCGCGGGCACGTTTGTCGACGGCAAGAAGATCAGCCGCCAGCGCGTCGAGCCCGGCACGGTCGTCAACTGCGGCGGCGTGATGGTGCTGCTCGACCTCGGGCAGGCTGCCGCCAAAGCACCCGCGAAACAGGCCGCATCGCCTCCCGCTGCTGTCGCTGGCAAGCCCGGTGCGCGCAAGAGCGACGACGACGTTCCCGACGCGGGCATGACGTTCCGCCCCGAGACCACCAACAGCGGCAAAGAAAAGCCCGCCAAAAAAGACGATCTCGACTCGCTGTTCGATGGCCCCACGCCTTCGCGCAGAAAGGGTGGCGGGGCGGAGCCCACGCCCGGCCGCCAGACGGCCATCCGCGACGAGGCCCCCGCGGCCAAGAAGAAGTCCGGCTTCGACGCCAACGACTTCTTCAATCAGAACCTGGACGACGAGGAAGAGTACGTGCCGCCGCCCGATCCGCGCGCGGCCAAGGCAGCGGCGGAGGCAGTTCCAAAGGCCGTCGCACCGGCAGCGCCGCCAAAGCCCGCCAAGGCGCATCTCGCGGCCTATCTTCTCTATATCGATGACGACGGCTCGGACTGCGAGGTCCGCATCGAGCGCGATCAGGAGCCGGTCACGATCGGCCGGCGCGAAGGCGCGACGATCAAGGTGCACAACGCCTCGGTGTCGGGCAAGCACTGCACGGTCGGCTGGAAGGACGAGGAGGTCGAGGTGCGGGACCTCGGCTCGTCGAATGGCACGTTCATCAACGGGGAGCGGATCCGGCGCGGCATCTTGAACGACGGTGACGTGCTGCGTTGCGGCCGCTTCGAGCTGCGCATGAGCTTCGTCGAGCACAAGGACGTCGCTCAGGCCGAATACGAGGAGTGGGGTGACGACTGGGGTGACGACGAGCTCGATCCCGGCCAGCCGAACTACTACATCGTGTACCGCGACAACCGGAACAACCTCACGGCGGTGACGATGGGCGAGCGCGAGAAGCGGCTCGCGGTCGGCAGCAAGGGGTGCGAGATCAGCATCGAGGGGCGTTCGGTCGAGACGGAGCACTGCGAGTTCGAGTGGGACGACGGCGTGCTGGTCGTGAAGGACCTGAACTCGGAGAGCGGCACATTCTTGAACGACGAGCCGGTCGAAGGCGACGAGACGCTGCGCAACGGCGACGTCGTGGTCGTTGGGCGGGCGCGGCTGCGGGTCGTGCGAGGCACGTCGGACGACATGGAGCCGCCGCCGCCGACCAAGCGCAGCGAGAAGGCCAACATCTGGTCGCGCCACCTCGAGAGTCGCGATGACGACATGGAGTTGCTGTTTATCGACGGCGAGGTCGACGACGACGGTGGGCGACACGAGCTGTCGATCTGGGGCAACGGCGAGTGCCGCATCGAGAGCCACACGAGCGCCGGCAGCACCTCGAACACGGGCATGCTCGACCGCGACCTGCGCAAGGTGATGTTCGACGCGATGATGAAGGCCGGCTTCCCGGACGCCAAGGCGACGCAGACACGCGCCGGCGAAGTGCCTGCCGAGCTGACGCTGTTCCAGGATCGCGACGAGGCGAAGGCGCTCTTGAGCAAGAAGCTCACGCAGCGTTCGCCGCCTTATCACGAGGTGCTGGAGGTCCTCCGCTCCATCGCCCTCGAGCTAGCCGCCGGCAAGTGAATTCGCGAAGCAAGAATCGCGCGGCCGAGGAACCGCGACGAGGCCAGCCTTACAGGCTGCCGAGGAAGCGAGCGACGAAGGCCCCGCGCGTCTCGCGAGCGAATTCGCGAAGCAAGAATCGCGCGGCCGCGGAACCGCGACGAGGCCAGCCTTACAGGCTGCCGAGGAAGCGAGCGACGAAGGCCCCGCGCGTCTCGCGAGCGAATTCGCCGCGACGGCAAGCGGGGGCGGCATCAGTCCCTCGGTCGTTCCTGCAGCGACCTCGAGATCGCCTCGTCACTCCCTTCGGGAGCCTCCTTGCCCGCGCTCGCCTCGCTGGCGAATTCACGGGCCCCGTGGCCAGAGACTCAGCCGAACAGCGCGAATGCCTCGCGGGATTCGTGCGCGAGCAGCCACTGCTTCTTGTCGAGGCCGCCGGCGTAGCCGGTCAGTGAGCCGTCTGCGGCGACGACCCGATGGCAGGGCACGATGATGCCGATCCGGTTTCGGCCGTTCGCCGCACCGACGGCACGCTCGGCGCCGACCTTGTCGAGCGCGCGGGCGATGTCGCGATAGGCGCGGCGCGCGCCGAACGGGATGGCGACCAGCGCTTGCCAGACCGCGATCTGGAACGGCGTGCCGCGCGGCGCGAGTGGCACCGTGAATGCCTCGAGCGTGCCTGCGAAGTACGCGTCGAGCTCGCGCGCCGCGTGCGCCAGTATTGGGTGGCGCGCAGCCGCCTGAGGCGGTCCGAGGGCAGCCGCTCCGCGGCGTTCGTGAAGCGGCCCCGCAGGCGTGGGGTGTTGCGCCGCGAACAACATCTCGACGAGGCCATCGTCCGAGGCTGCCAGGTGCAGTGGTCCAAGCGGCGATCCGATGATCGCGCGCGCCAGTTCGAGGTCGAGTTGCCGCACGACAGAGCTCCTCACAGCGAGTGCCACAGATGCACGAGCGTCCCCGAAAGCCATACCCTGAAGGCCGAGGCTGAGCAGGCCGGATTCAGGGCATGTCTTCGTTGTCGTCCGGAACTCGCGCCGGCGTCCGCGTCGGTCGATGCGAACGCGCGCCTCGGGCGGCTGGCGGTCGCGCGCATCGAGGCGGGGTTCTTGAACGAGCAGGGGATTACTGCGCTCGCGACGGAGTTCGGCGTGAGCGATCGGCACTTGCGGCGGGTGTTGTCGAGCGAGCTCGGTGTGACGCCAGTGATGCTTGCGCAGACGCGGCGGCTCGCGATCGCGAAGCAGCTGCTCCAGGACACCGGACTCCCGCTCGCGGAGAGATCGTTGGAACGAACGCGCTACGGCTGTTTGCGCAGCTCGAGATGCTGGTCCGTGCCGCGATCGCCGTTCACGAACTGGAGGTCGACATCGATGTAGCCCTTCAAGCTGATGCGCACGATCGGCGGCTGCTCCGTCGCCGACCACGGCACGAGGCACGGCGTCACACATAGCTTCTTCTTGTCGCGCAGCAACGTCGCACCAGCCGGCTCCGTCGTCACCGTCGCGCCGGCCGACTTATCGACGTTTTCGCCATCGACGCTGCCAACATCCGGAGCGACCGGTCCGACGTCCGCCGCGTTCGGCTCGAGCGCGACCTCCGCCGCCGCCGCAAGTGAGCCGGCCGTATCGCTTGCGGCTGCCGCCGCATCGCCTTCAGCCGTCGCCGTCAAGGCAACAGGCGTCGCTGCCGCATCCGCGGAATTCCTCATCTCGGTCGCCACGTCCGCGCCCGCCGCGACGGGCCCGTTCGGCTTGGGTGCCTCCGCGGCCACGTTGTCCTTGACCAGCATCACGAGCGCGAACCCAGCTCCACAGGCTGCAAGCCCGACTAGCAACCACAACCACCAGCGACTCTTCGCGACCGCCACCGGTGGTGCATCCGCCGTGCGCTGCGCGAGCCTCACGCCCTGCAGATGGGTCGACGTATTGCTGCCCTCGCCACCGACGATCTCGAACGCCTGCACGCCAGAAGGGCGCGCTGGCCGGATCTGCGAATCGAGTCGCCGCAACTCCACCTGCCTCACGACAGGCGCCTGCGGCGGCGGCGCGGTCGCTGCTGGCGGCGGTCGCGGCGTGTGCGTCGGCTGCAACGCGGCCATCGTCGACGCCGACTGTGCCGCATTGAGCCCGCCTGATGCGTGCTGCATCGTCGGCGCCCCGGCCCCTGGATAATTGCGTACCGGCAGCTCGCGACACCCTTGCAGCGCGATGATCGCCTCCCGCGCATTCGCTGGTCGGCCTGGCGCCTTCTTGTTGAGGCAGCGCATGATGAAGTCGACAAGCGGTCCCTGCAGCGTCGTGCCACGCACCTCGGGCGGCTTCGGCTCCTCCGTGATGTGGGCAATCGCGCAGTCCGCGGGCGATGGATAGTCGAACACGCGACGGCCCGCGAGCATCTCGTACAGCACGCAGCCATACGAGTAGATGTCGGTGCGCGTCGTAATCTCGCCGCTCTCGACCTGCTCGGGCGAGATGTAGCGAAGCGAGCCGACGATGAGCCCGGCCTTCGTCTCGACCGTGTTGTTCTGCGGTCCGTCGCGCTTGATCTTCGCGACGCCGAAGTCGAGCATCTTGATGAAGTCCTGGCCACCCGCGGTCGCCAAGACCATGATGTTGTCGGGCTTCACGTCGCGATGAACGACCTGCATGTCGTGAGCGACCGCGAGCGCCTCCGCGATCTGCAATCCTGTGTCGACCACCCGGCGCGGATCGAACGGCGCATCGCGCTCGATGATCGCGGTCAACGACTCGCCGTCGATGTACTCCATCACGAGGTAGAGGCGACCGTTGTCCTCGCCGAAGTCGATGAGCCCGACGATATGTGGATGCTGGAGCTGTGCGATGAGCCGCGCCTCGCGCTGGAAGCGCGCGACCGTCGTCTCATCGGCGGTGCCGTGCAGCACCTTGATCGCGACCATGCGCGAGAGCGGTTCTTGCGATGCGAGGTAGACGGCGCCCATGCCGCCTTTGCCGACCTGCTTGGTGATGACGTAACGCTCGGCGAACAGCTCCCCAACGGCAAGCGCTGCACCGGTGCCCTTGATGCCGCTGTGTCCCGCCTTCGCGCGCCCCTGCTGCGGCGCACGCACGGCAGCCTGAGCGCCCGTCGTCGGGCGGGCCACGGTGCGTGAGATCGGCGGCTGACTACCGGCCGGCGTCGTGCGAGCAACGGCAGGCGCGGACGGCGTCTGCACGCGGCCGCCCTCGCGCACTGCAGGCATGGAAACGGACGACGGGCGCGGCGGCGGCGGGGTCGCGGCGGGCGCAGGACGGGGCTTGGCCAAGACAGCGAGAGGCAATACTGAGGTCGCCGACGTTGCGGGCGCGCGCGGCGCGGGACGAGGGATGGCCGTGCCTTGGCCACTCGCGGCGGGTGCCGACGACGCAGGGCGAGCAGGCGGGCGAGGGATCGCCCGCGCGTTCCCGTTCGCCGTCTCGTCGCTCTCGTCGGGCGGGAGGTCTTGGCCAGCCATGATCCGCGGTTGCTCCCAGTCTGCTAGAACTGCGTCGTATGCCTGAGCTGAAGGACCCTAGCAGGAAAAATTCGGATACGCTCGCCACGGACATTCACATCGGGTTCGGCTTCCGGTCAAGCCGACCCGAGGGTCGTGCAGGGTCGTGCAGGCCTTGTAAACAAGGTGAATGCCGCCAGCTGTAGGCGCGTTGGCACTGCTTTGGAGGTTCGCATGGTCTCCCACCGAAGAGCGCTGCTCACGTTGCTGGTCGTGTTGCCTCTCGGCCAACCGCTTCTTCGCGGTTCGGATGCCCATGCGGAGCCCGGCGTGGACGCGTCGGGGCGCTCGTACGAGCAGCTCGAAGAGGCCGTCTTGGCCGAGATGAACCTCCTGCGGCGTGACCCGCGGGCGTATGCCGCCAAGCTCCTCGCGCTACGGCCGAGCTATCGCGGCAATCGCATCTTGCGCGGCCCGGACGAGCCCGCCATCGCGACCGTCGAAGGCGTGTCCGCGCTCGACGAGGCCGTGCGAGCGCTGCGGCGGGCCCCACGCAGGTTGCCGCGGCTCGGGCTGTCAGTCGGGCTCACCCAGGCGGCGCGCGGCCACGCCCGTGACCTCGGGTTGAACGGCGGGCTCGGTCACCAAGGCAGCGATGGCTCGTCGCCCGACCAACGCGTCTCACGACACGGAGTCTGGGACGGCATCGTCGCCGAGAACATCAGCTTTGGACCAAACGACGCAGAAGAGATCGTCATCGGGCTGCTGGTCGACGACGACGTGCCCGACCGCGGCCATCGCGAGGTGCTGCTCACGCGTGAGCTGTTCTTTGCTGGCGTGGCTTGCGGTCCTCATCCGACCTATCGGGTTGTGTGCGTGATGGACTACGCGACCTCGTTCCGCGCCAAACGACGCCTCGATCTCGAGCGCACCCCGCGACGGCCACCCGCCGCCCCTGGCCCACTCGACCATCGTTCATTCTAGAACAGTCCGGGGCAATGACCTGGAAGACCTCGGCTGTGGCACGGCAGCGGCGGCTGCCAGCTCCGACGGCCCACCGTGTGGGTGACCACCACCCTCGGTTGTGCCAGCGCGGACCCCGGTGTAATGCACCTCTGGTCTTGGACCGATCCGGACGGGGGCACGCGATGGACTCATCCCACGCCATGCAAGCTGGACCTCGCGAAGCTTGCGGGGTCTTCGGTATCGTCGCCCCGGGACACGCGCCAGGCCCGCAGTCAAGGCTTCGCCATCCTTGGGAAGGCTTGGGTCTGGCCGAGCCAGATGCGACGGCCGAGGCGGCGAAGTCGGCCTTCTTCGCGCTCTACGCGTTGCAGCATCGGGGTCAGGAGTCGGCTGGGATCGGCGCGATGGGGCCGGGTGGGATCCGGGTCCACAAGGGCATGGGCCTCGTCACCCAGGTCTTCACCGAGCGCGATCTGGCACCGCTCGTCGGCGACCTGGCGATAGGCCATGTGCGCTATTCGACGACCGGGACCTCGAACGTCACGAACGCCCAACCGTACGTGATCCACACCGGCGCTGGGCCGCTCGCGCTCGCCCATAACGGCAACCTCACGAACGCGCGCGCGCTCCGCAGCTACCTGCATGAACGCGGCGTCGGCCTCATGTCAGAGAGCGACTCCGAGCTCCTGACCCAGCTCCTGGCGGGCGGCGAGGGCGACTGGCTGGCGCGTATCGAGCACATGATGCGCCTCGCCGAAGGCGCCTATTCGTTGGCGCTGATGACCGCTGACGCGATCTACGCGGTGCGTGATCCGTTTGGCTTCCGCCCGCTCTATCTCGGCGAGCTGCCGCCCGTGCCGGTGCCTCCAGGCATGCCTGCCGGCACAAAGGGCTACGTCGTCGCGAGCGAATCGTGCGCGTTCGGCCCCATCGGTGCGCTGCTCTTGCGCGAGGTAGAGCCTGGCGAAATCGTGCGCCTCGCGCCCGACGGCATGACCTCGCGCTTTCCATCGTTGCCGCCCCGCCCGCGTGCGTTCTGCTCGTTCGAGTACGTCTACTTCGCGCGCCCCGACTCGGTCATCGAGGGACAGCTCGTGCATGCCACACGCCAACGCATGGGAGAGATCCTGGCGCGTGAGGCGCCGGCCGATGCCGACCTCGTCATCGGCGTGCCCGACTCGGCGTTGCCCGCGGCGCTCGGCTACGCGCGCGTCTCGGGCATCCCGTACGGCGAAGGCCTCATCAAGAATCGCTATATCGGGCGGACGTTTATCCAACCCACGCCCGAGCAGCGCAAGGCCGGCGTGCGCCTCAAGTACAACCCGCTCAGCGCGAACCTCGCGGGCAAACGCATCGTGCTGGTCGACGATTCGATCGTGCGTGGCACGACCGCCGGACCGATCGTGCGCCTCTTGCGCGAAGGCGGCGCCACGGCGGTGCACATGCGCGTCTCGAGCCCGCCCGTGCGCAACCCCTGCTACATGGGCGTCGACATGCCGCGGCGCGAGGACCTCGTCGCGAACGACCTCGACGCGGCCGGGATCGCGCGCCTCATCGGGGCCGATTCATGCGCGTACCTGTCCCACGACGGCATGATGCAGGCGATTCGCGATGGCCTGCGCAGCGGCTCGCCGCACGCTCACTGCTCGGCCTGCTTCACCGGCCACTACCCGCTCGAGGTCCGCGATGTCTGAGGACCCAGCCACGACCATCCCGGGCCAGGTCGTCCTGGTCGTCGGTGCCGGTGCACGCGAGCACGCGCTGGCGGTCGCATTGTTGCGCTCGCCGCAGGTCGCGCGGGTGCTGGTCGCGCCGGGCAACGCGGGCCTGGCGCATGAAGCGCTGCGCGACCCGCGCATCGTGCGCGTGGTCGCCGTGAGTGACGATCCGCAGGCGCCGCTGTCGGCCGCGGCGCGTCTCCTGAGCGAGCCGGAGGATCTGCTCGCAGTGGCCCTGCGTTATGGGGTCGACTTGACCGTGGTCGGCCCCGAGGGTCCGCTCGCGGCGGGCGTGGTCGATGCGTTCCGCGCCGTCGGCCGGCGCATCTTCGGACCGACGCGGGCGGCCGCCGCGATCGAGACGTCCAAGGCGTTCTCGAAGGCGTTTATGCAGCGCCATCAGATCCCGACGGCACGCGGCGCCTCCTATAATGATTACCCGGCGGCACGCGCGGCGCTGCACGCGATCGGTGCGCCGGTCGTGCTGAAGGCGTCCGGCCTCGCGGCTGGCAAAGGCGTGTTCGTGTGCGACGCGCTCGCCAGTGCCGAAGACTTGCTCTGGCGCATGATGGAAGGCGGCGACTTCGGGGCCGCGGGACGCGAGGTCGTGGTCGAGGAATGCCTCGTCGGACGCGAGGTCTCGGTGATGGCATTGTGCGACGGCCAGCGCTTCGTGACGTTGCCCGCCGCGCGCGACCACAAGCGTCTCGGCGATGGCGACACGGGGCCGAACACCGGCGGCATGGGAGCCTACGCGCCGGTGCCCGACGTCGGGCCCGAGCTGTTGGCCGAGATCGAGCGCACCATCCTGGCGCCCGCCGTCGCGGGCCTCGCCGCCGAGGGACGACCGTTCGTCGGCGTGCTCTACGCGGGCTGCATGCTCACCGCCGACGGCCCCAAGTGCCTCGAGTTCAATGCGCGCCTTGGGGACCCCGAGGCGCAGGCGGTGCTGCCGCTCATCGCGAGCGATCTCGTGACGCTCATCGACGCGTGCATCGATGGCCGCCTCGCCGAGGTACCGCTGACCCTTCACGACGGCGCCACAGTCGCGGTGGTCGTCGCGGCGCCGGGCTATCCAGGGGCCGTGCAACCC
>Ga0105046_10005251_pt1 | contig 20509 bp, 21 predicted proteins | sample MAT03_FD_78385 | JGI IMG/M metagenome (GOLD analysis project Ga0105046, IMG submission 78385) | Freshwater microbial communities from Lake Fryxell liftoff mats and glacier meltwater in Antarctica - MAT-03 (megahit assembly) | ecosystem: Environmental > Aquatic > Freshwater > Ice > Liftoff...
CGGCATGGTAGGCTAGTATAGCCAGACGGAGTATAAATGAAAAGATGTGAATGGGTCGTGGAAAGCGAACCGCTGTATGTCAAATATCATGATGAAGAATGGGGAGTGCCCGTACATGACGATCGAAAATTATTTGAGATGCTGATTCTCGAGGGAGCACAGGCGGGCTTGAGCTGGTTGACGATTCTCAAAAGAAGAGAAGGATATCGGAAAGCGTTTGCAAGTTTTGATCCGGTGAAAGTAGCTAAGTTTGGGCCAGAAAAAGTAGAGGCGTTAATGCTTGAAGAAGGGATTATCCGCAATCGACGGAAAATTGAATCGACGATCGAAAATGCCAAAGCCTTTTTAAACGTTCAAAAAGAATTGGGAAGTTTTGACCGCTATATTTGGAGATTTGTGGAGGGAAAACCGATCATAGGGAAATGGAAATCCCTTCGGGAAATCCCCGCTGAAACCCCCTTGTCAATTGCGATTAGTCGCGATTTGCGTAAACGAGGTTTTAACTTTGTGGGACCCACCATTACGTACGCTTTTTTACAAGCATGTGGACTTGTGAATGACCATGTGTGTGAAATGTGCCGTTAAAAGGCTCCAACACCCAAAAAAGGAGAAGCTGCTGGAGGAGCTGCTGGAGGAGCTGCTGGAGGAGCTGCTGGAGGAGGAGATCCGCTACCCTCGTCGTCATCTTCATCTAGCAGTTTTTTTTTTGTGATGTCTGGCGAGTCAGCCGCAGGTCGGGTGCCCGTCGAACGCCCAGCGGTTTCACGATCGTGAGCGGCCTCTCTTTCAAAGATCGATTGGACAGCGCTCAGTATCTTGTTTTGGAGATTTTGATCGATTTGATAGGTTTGTCCGCCTAGTTGGACCACTGAGGGGCCGACGGAAACTTGCGAAAGATCGCTTTCGGTAAATGTTTGATCGGTTTGGCGTAGAGAATCGATAAAGATTTCAGCAAAACGTTGGGCTTCCTTGGGTTCGAGGTTCATTCTATTGCCGCCACTCTCTACCACGACACGGTAAAAGGTACCTCCAACCCTAAAAGTTCCTTGCTCGGTAATGGACCTATAAAGAGAGTCGAGATTGAGAGTGGGAGAAGGGGAAGGTCCTGCGGCTGGGGGAGGGAGAGGTTGAGGGGCGCCACCGGTAGTCGAAGTAGAAGCAGTCGACATAAAAACCTCACTAATTAATTATTTAACTATTAATATTATCGCATTTAATTAAATAACGGATCAAGTAGTAAGGTTTTGGATCATCTCGTTGTGCAATAGAAGTATTAGAGGCCAATATTCTAATGTTTTGAAGGTCAAGAGGTTGACCCGTATAAGAAGTCACTTTTCCACCGGCTTCTTGTACGAGGAGTTGTCCCGCGGCAATATCCCAGAGTTGCACCCCTCGTTCCCAATAGGCGTCGAGTCGACCGGCGGCTACATAGGCGAGATCGAGGGAGGCGGCACCAGCCCTTCTGACCCCTTGGGTTAAATGGGTCAGACGGGCGAATTCAGGGTAATTGGTGTCAGGTTGATCCCGCCGGTCATACGCAAAGCCGGTGGCAAGGAGGGAACGAGACAGTTGGGAGACGGAAGAGACATGCAGAGGGGTTCCATTGAGAGTGGCACCCAAGCCTCGCACGGCCGCAAAACATTCATGCAGGATCGGATTATATACGACACCAACAATGGGCATTCCCTCTTCTAAAAGGGCAATAGAGACGGCGACAAAAGGGAATTGATGCACAAAATTGGTGGTCCCATCCAGGGGATCGACCACCCAAGTCAACCGATGAGAACCTGAAATGCCACTTTCCTATCCTATTAACGCGTAGTCAGGCGTGTGTTCACGTAGATAGGAAAAGATCGTCTTTTCAGAGGCTTGGTCGGCAAGGGTGACAAGATCGGAAGGAGATCCTTTCACTTCAAAGCGTTCCAGTTTCCCCCAATAGCGGAGCAGTTCCTCTCCCCCACGTCTTGCAGCTTCCAAAGCGATCTCTAGCATGTGCGGCTTTCCCCCGGTTCCAAGATCCAAAACGTGTCTGAAGGGATCGTATATTTGTGGAGCGCCTCTTGAAAATCGGCTTTTTGCGTCGTGGAAGATTCATCTGCGAGAGGAAAGGTTCCGTGATGGATAGCGAGACTCTTGTGTGCCCCGAGGGCTAAATGGGCCTGTACCGCCTCTTCAGGATTCATGTGAACGGGTTGCATAAACCAACGGGGCAGGTAAGCGCCAATCGGGAGCAATGCGAGTCGCGGAGAACCCCAGCGGTTACGAATCTCGTTAAAATGCGGTCCAAAGGCGGTGTCACCGGCAAAATAGAGAGGACCTTCTTCCGTTTCGACGACAAAACCGCCCCACAGCGTGGTGTCTTGATCGACGAGGTTGCGAGCCGAAAAATGGCGCGAAGGCACGAAAGTAAAAGTGTGTTTGTGAAGTGGGATCGATTGCCACCAATCGAGTTCATGCACGTGCGTAAATCCTTTTTTTTCAAGATACTTTTTGTTGCCGAGTCCAGTCAGGATGAGAGGGTTGCCAAGTTGACGCAATGTGGGGATATCCATGTGGTCATAATGATTATGACTTAAAAGAATCACATCCACTTGGGGAAGATCTCTGAGAGGAATTCCAGGGGCATGGATCCGTTTCGTGCCCGATAAAGGGAGAGGGCTGCAACGCATGGAAAAAATGGGGTCCGTGAGAAGGGTGAGATGGGGCGTTTGAATCAGAACGGTGGAGTGATTGATAAAAGTTGCCGTTATCCCTTTATTACTTTGAGGAAGAGTATGGGAGGGGTATTCGACACAACGCGGCCAGGGTTCTGGTTGACGTGTCAACGTCCATTTTAACAACGCACGAAAAGAGCGGGGATGTGTGGAATAGCGTTTGCGGGGAAAAACAAATTGGATGATGTATGCGATTCCCCACGTGAGAGCAAAAAAAGGAATTAAAAAGATCCTCCCCCTCATTCGAGGAGCCTTTTTTGAATCTCTAGATCCTGCAAATTGGGTGGAATGGTTTGGGCAGGCGTGGAGGTAAACACCAGTTGTCCTTGATCGAGATGAAAGACAAAATGGCTGTCCATGGCTCTATCTGAATGGGGATAATCGCTTCTTTGATGGGCACCTCGACTCTCCTTGCGTGCAAGTGCTCCGAGCAGGGTCACTTTAGCGGCAAGCAGGGAGCTTTGTAAATCGCATGCATGAGCCAAATCCTGAAATCCTTCAGAAGAGGGACGGACATCGAGGTGTGTGGCCGCTTTTTTAATTTCTTCAACGCGTTGAAGTCCTTCTTCCAATCCTTTTCCATTTCGAATGACTCCACAGCAGACCCAAAGCGTTTCTCTCAGGGCTCTTTGAAGGGGACGGGCATATTCGCTGCCTTCCTGAATGTGGCTTTGTAAGACTTGAATGGTCTTCTCCACTTGTTCGGGGGAGCGGAGTTGTTTATCGAGAGTGCGTGAGTAGAGAGCGGCGGCTTCTCCCACCCGTTTTCCAAAGACCACGGTTTCCGCGAGTGAATTACCCCCTAAGCGATTGGCTCCATGGACGCCTGTGGCGGCTTCTCCCACTGCAAACAAAGCCTGCACGGAAGTGGCATGGGTTTCTGGATTGACGACAATCCCTCCCATCGAATAATGGGCGGTAGGTGCCACTTCCATCGGATCTTTCGCAATGTCGAGCATCTGAATATCGAGAAATTGACGGTACATGCGCGGCAGTTTTTTTAAAATCGTCTCTTTTCCAATGTGGCTGACATCGAGAAATACCCCTCCATGTGGTCCTCCACGCCCTTCCATGATCTCGGTATAGTTAGCAAGAGCGACGCGGTCGCGGGTCGAAAGTTCCATCCTTTCGGGGTCATACCGTTTCATGAACCGTTCCCCTTGTGCGTTGAAGAGACGTCCTCCTTCCCCACGCACAGCTTCTGTCACTAAGGTGCCTTCCCATTCTTCAGGATGGACCATGCCGGTGGGATGAAATTGGACAAATTCCAGGTCGGCGACTTCAGCCCCCGCTCTCAAGGCTAGCGCATAACTATCGCCTCCATTTTCATCGCGACGCGAGGAGCTGCGTCGCCAAAGGCGGGTGTGGCCCCCGGCTGCTAGAATGACGGCATCGGCATAATACAGGGTGAGCTGACCGGACTGGAGATCGAAACCGAGCGCTCCAAAGCATTGATTCTGTTCGGTTAGAAGTGAATAAATATATTGGTTTTCAAGGATTTGAATATTTTGTTTTTCAACTTGATCCACGAGCGTATGTAAAATAGCCCGTCCGGTCCAATCCCCGGCATAACAAGTACGGCGGTAAGTATGGGCTCCAAAATAGCGTTGATCCAACTGCCCATTTTCAAGGCGTGCGAAGGGACATCCCCAAGCGGCTAGTTCTTCCACACGGGCAGGGGCTTCGCGGGCCAGAATTTCCACCACCCGAGGATCAGACATCCCATAACCTTCACGTAGGGTATCTGCAAAATGGCGTTCCCAACAATCGGCGGGGTCGACGGTGCCGAGAGCGGCATTGATGCCGCCCGCCGCCAGCACGGTATGGGCATCCTTTTTGAGTCGTTTTCCTAGGATCATGACTTCCGCCCCGGCAGCATCTGCTGCCAAAGCCGCGCGCAGGCCAGCGGCCCCGGCGCCAATGATCAACACATTTGTGACTTCACTTCGAACGGGTCGTTGTACCACGCAAATCCTTGCACTCAATTTGACTGCAAAATATACTATCTTCGTATTTCGCGGCCATGGCGGAATTGGTAGACGCGCTAGATTCAGGTTCTAGTCGGGGCAACTCGGTGGATGTTCGAGTCATCTTGGCCGCATAAAATTTTCGGAAATGTTCCTTAACCCCCTTAGGTGTCCCAGACCATGACACATCGTCAACACAATCCTAAATATATCCGCAATTTTTCTATTATTGCGCATATTGACCATGGGAAATCAACAATAGCCGATCGTTTATTAGAACTTACGCATACGGTCGAAAAGCGGGAAATGCAAGAACAGCTCTTAGATGACATGGATTTGGAGCGGGAGCGGGGCATTACTATCAAAGCGCACCCCGTCACCATGCATTATAAGGCGCCTGATGGGCATACCTATCAAATCAATCTGATTGATACGCCAGGTCACGTGGATTTTACCTACGAAGTGTCTCGCTCGCTCTCAGCGTGTGAAGGGGCATTGCTGGTGATCGATGCGGGGCAAGGTGTCCAAGCGCAAAGCTTAGCTAACGTCCATTTAGCCCTCGATCGTAATTTAGAGATCGTGCCGGTGATCAACAAAATTGACTTACCGATCGCCGATGTCGAGGGGTGTCGTAAGCAAATCGAAGATGTGATTGGACTGGATGCCTCTGACGCGGTGTGCTGTTCGGCCAAATCCGGATTGAATGTCGATCAAATTCTCGACAAAATCATTGAGAAAGTTCCTCCTCCTCATGTTCCCGATGATGATTATTTACGGGCTTTGGTCTTTGATTCTCACTATGACAACTATCGCGGTGTCATGGCCTACATCCGGGTTGTCAGTGGCGAATTGAAGAAAGGCTCGCATATTTTGATGATGGCCACGGGCAAAACATTTGAAGTTTTAGAAGTGGGCATCTTTACTCCGAAAGAAAAATCGATCGATAAACTTCTTCCTGGGGAAGTGGGCTATTTAGTGGCTAACATCAAAAACACAGCCGATGTGAAGATTGGGGATACGGTGACCGAAGCCAAAAATCCTGTGGCGGAAGCGTTGCCGGGTTTCAAGCTGATTGCACCGGTTGTCTTTGCCGGGATTTATCCGATCGATTCTGGAGATTTTGAGGCGCTACGTGATGCTTTAGAAAAACTGCGGTTGAACGATTCAGCTTTGCATGTCGAACAAGAGAGTAGTACCGCGTTGGGATTTGGCTTCCGTTGCGGATTTTTAGGCTTGCTCCACTTAGAAATTGTGTTTGAAAGGTTGCAGCGGGAATTTGATCTCGATATTATTTCGACAGCTCCCAGCGTGATTTATATGTTCCATTTGAACGATGGAACCGTCAAAAGGGTGGATAATCCTGCCCACTTCCCCGATCCGACCCATATCAATTTTGTAGACGAGCCCTGGGTGAAAAGCCATATCATCATCCCCTCTGAGTATCTGGGGGCATTGATGAGCTTAGGCATGGAAAAAAGGGGAGCGCTTCTCAAAACGGAAACGCTTGATACGCGACGACTGATGTTGACTTATCACTTTCCTTTGAATGAAATTTTGACTGACTTTAATGATAAATTAAAATCGGCCACGCGCGGATATGGCTCTTTTGACTACGAATTTGAGAAGTATGAGCAAGGGGATATCATTAAATTGGAAATCCGCGTCAACGAAGAGCCGGTAGATGCCTTCTCTTGCTTGGTGCACCGGACAAAAGCGGAATTAAGGGGCCGTGCTATTTGTGCGAAGCTTGTGGAAGTCATTCCTATGCAACTTTTTAAAGTACCTATCCAAGCTGCAATTGGAGGAAAAATCGTGGCGCGTGAAACGATCAAAGCGATGTCCAAAAACGTCACGGCAAAATGTTATGGCGGCGATATCACTCGAAAGCGCAAACTATGGGAGAAGCAAAAGAAAGGGAAGAAGCGGATGAAGGAAATCGGTAAAGTGAACATTCCGCAGAGCGCATTCATGGAAGTGTTGAAGGCAGGCGATGGATGAGTACTGTTGTTGATTTTCTTGAAGAGATCACTTACTTCACACCTCAACAGTTAGCCTCGCTTTCTGCAGATCTAATTCCCCACCATGTAGCCTTTATCCCAGACGGCAATCGCCGTTGGGCACGTCAACATCAAGAGAAAACCCTACGGGGCCACCAAGAAGGAGCGGACATCTTGATGGATGTTGTCCGTGCCTGCAAACAAATCGGCATTAAAACCGCGACTTTCTATGCCTTCTCGACAGAAAATTGGCGCCGCACACCTGAAGAAGTAGAAGGGTTGATGTGGATTTTGGAACATTATCTCGCGGATAATTTAGCAACGATGTTGCAAAACAATGTCGCATTACATGTGATTGGCGATGTCACCAAAGTGCCTGTCTCTTTACAAAATGCCATTGCCCATACGCATGCCTTGACGTCCCATTGCGATGGAGTCAATTTGGTGCTCGCTATTAACTACGGTGCACGTGATGAAATTTGCCGTGCCGTGCAAAAATATATGCAATCGGGACAATCGGCAGAGACGATAACACCTGAATTGCTGCATCCCCATTTTGATACGGCTCCTTTTGGAGATCCAGAACTGCTCATCCGTACAAGTGGAGAGCAGCGGATCAGCAATTTCTTACTTTGGCAGCTCTCCTATACCGAAATTTACGTGACCGATCTTCTTTGGCCCGATTTTAATCCCCATCATCTTTTAGAAGCGATCGCTTCTTATCAGCGCCGGAATAGAAGAGAAGGAAAGTAGCTGTGTTATCGCCTCATTTTAAAAAAAGGCTTAAAGCCAGTACATTGATTGTTCCGATTGCTTGCTTAGCGATTTACTTTTCCTATCAACCTCTCTTCCGTCCTATTTTCGCTTTACTTGTAATTGCAGCGATTAGTTTGGGACTATGGGAATTTTACCAAATTGCCAAAGAGAAAAAACTAGAGTCGATGCCGACGTTAGGGATGACCTCTTCGGCCGTCTATCTCTACAGCGTTTTTCTTTCCACACAGATGAGTGGCATTGATCTATTACCTCCTTTGGTTTTGTTAGGCACCCTCTTAGCGGGTTTTCTCTATTTCTTTTTTGATGGGCGCTCTCCTATGGTCAATCTAGGCGTGACCATGTTGGGGATTATGTATCTCACACTCCCGCTTAGTACTTTATTTCTGATCAATTTTGAGCAAGGAAGATGGTGGTTTCTTTACTTGCTTCTGGTGGTCAAATTGACCGATACGGGTGCCTATTTTACTGGGAAAGCCTTTGGAAAACATGCTTTAGCCCCTTTTATTAGCCCCAAAAAAACCTGGGAAGGAGCGATAGGAGGCTTAATATGTGGAATCGTCGCAAGTTTAGTCCTCGATTACATTGCCGATGGAGTTTTTCCTGCCGGAGCCTTTAGTCTTTCATTGAACCAAGCGATTGTGTTAGGGGCTGTACTCAGTCTCATCGGCCAAGTCGGAGATTTGGCAGAATCGCTTTTAAAACGCGACGCAGGCATGAAAGACAGCAACCTTTTGCCGGGGCTTGGCGGTATGCTGGATATGGTCGATTCGTTGATTTTTACCGCCCCTCTTCTATACCTTTATCTCAGGTGGCAGACATGATTATTACCATTGACGGCCCCGTTGCAACAGGAAAAAGTACGATTGCGAAATCGCTTGCACGCGCCATTGGGTTTATTTATTTCGACACCGGTGCCATGTATCGCGCGTTGACTTATGCCTTGATGAAACAAGGGATTCGTTTTGATGAGACTGCGCAGATGCAAAAGTTTTTAGAGACCTTTGATTTTGATATCAAAATCATGCACGGAGAACGCCGTTATTGGGTAGGCAAGGAAGATGTCACTGACATTATTCGCAGTGATAAAATCACACGCGAAGTCTCCCGAGTCGCTGCCGTGCGAGAAGTGCGCGAGAAATTAGTGGCGATCCAACGTGAACTCGCCAAAGGAGTCAATGCAGTATTTGAAGGACGTGATATGGGGTCTGTCGTTTTCCCCGATGCGGATGTCAAGATTTTCCTCACTGGCCGTCCTGAAGTGCGTGCTAAACGTCGTTTTGAAGAAATTGTCGCGAAATATCCCGATCAAGCCCAAGGCCTTACTCTCGAGCAGTGTTTACAAGATCTCAATGAGCGCGATCACTTCGATTCTACACGATCTAATTCTCCTCTGATCCAAAGTCCTGATGCCCACGTTGTCGATACATCCGATCTGACCATTGACGAAATCGTCTTCAAAATTCTCGAATACCAAGACACACGAAAAACAGCTCCTAAAGACACATGACACCCTATGATAGTACCCACACGCGCTTTATTTTCATCTGCTAGACTGACACCTTTCCCTTTTAATTCACCACGCGTTTTAGACACATATCTTTTGCAGAATCTTGTAAAAGAAACACGAGCGATTGTGATGAGCGAAGGATGTTTCGAGAGGGATGAAATCACCTTTCGTTTTCCTACTTCACTTCTCATACCCGCTATTTCGATAGATGCGTTGCAAGAGAGATTAAATTTGAGTTGCTGATATAGTTTTTGCCAAAAGGTTGCATATGCCCGAAACTGCCATTACTCCTACCCGTGCCCAGGATTATCCTGAGTGGTACCAGCAAGTCATCGTAGCGGCTGATCTCGCCGAAAATTCGCCTGTGCGGGGATGTATGGTGATTAAACCTTGGGGGTACGGCATTTGGGAATCGATTCAACGGGATTTAGACCGTCGTATTAAAGAGACAGGACATGAAAACGCCTATTTCCCTTTATTTATCCCTTTAAGCTATTTGCAAAAAGAAGCGACCCACGTGGCGGGTTTTGCAAAAGAGTGTGCCGTCGTTACCCACCATCGTTTGGAAGTGAAAGAGGGAAAATTAGTGCCCACAGGGGAATTAGAAGAGCCCCTAATTGTACGTCCTACATCTGAAATGATTATTGGGGAGTCGTTTTCGCGTTGGGTGGAGTCGTATCGCGATCTTCCCCTTTTGATTAACCAATGGGCAAACGTCGTTCGCTGGGAAATGCGTCCCCGGATTTTCCTGCGTACCACCGAATTTCTCTGGCAAGAAGGGCATACCGTGCATGCCACGGCAGAAGAGGCGCAAGCCGAAACGCTCAAAATGCTGGAAGTGTACCGCGCGTGTGTTGAAGATGTGTTGGCAATCCCCGTGATTCTGGGAGAAAAATCGCCCGTAGAGCGCTTCCCTGGAGCAGATGCCACCTATACGCTTGAAATGATGATGCAAGATGGCAAAGCCTTGCAGGGTGGAACTTCTCATAATTTAGGTCAAAATTTTGCTGAAGGATGTAACATTCGTTTCAGCAATAAAGAGGGACAAACACAATATGCCTACACCACATCGTGGGGAATTACGACCCGTTTAATCGGTGGGCTTATCATGGTGCATGCCGATGATGATGGAATGCGCCTTCCTCCTAAAATTGCGCCTAAACACATCGTAATTTTGCCTGTCATTCCAAAACTTGAAATGGAAGCTTCGATTTTGGAAGCGTGCCACACATTGGCGACTCAACTCCGTCAAATGTCTTTTGGAGATCGTACGCTAGTCGTGCAAGTGGACACACGGGACAAGCGTGGAGGCGAAAAGAATTGGGAGTGGATTAAGAAAGGTGTCCCTCTTCGTCTAGAAGTAGGCCCCCGCGATTTAGAGGCCCGTCAAGTGACGCTATATCGGCGAGACAAAGGACATAAAGAGCGTCATACGCTTTCATTCGATCAGATCGGGCAAATTCCTGCTATCCTTGAAGAGATGCAGCAGGGTTATTTTGAATCTGCTCGGGCAGCGCGTGATGCGCGTATTCATACGCATATCACGCGTTTTCAAGAGCTTGAAGCTTTTGCGGCCACAGATGAAGGAGGCTTCGTTTTAGCTAAGTGGTCGGGTGAAGCGGGTACGGAAGAGCGTCTTGACCCCCTCAAGATGTCGATTCGATGTCTCCCGCTTAAACAAACGGGAACCGAAGGGGCATGTCTTTTCACAGGGAAGCCTGCTAAAACCGATATCCTCATTGCGCGCTCCTATTGAAAAAAGGGAACTTCACTTTGCGTGCGTGCCAACACGCACGTCTTTCGCTTCTGTCAATTAGATAGTAGGGGTATTAACGGACGTGAAGCCAGTGGGAGCCGACGGCGGGCAGTTTTTGGGTTTTGCTTTTGATCTTTGTTAGATCGCCTTCTAGTTTGGCTTCGATCTTTTTTCGGGTCTTTTGAAGTTGCACCCACTCCTCTTTGGAGAAGTGATCGGGATTTGCGAGAAAAAGGAGGAGTTGTTTTTCAGTGAGCTTAAGATCATGCAGGAGTTCTTCCCTTTTCCGTTTCAACCCCTCGTGTTCGAGCTCAAGCTCACGAATACGGCGTTCGACTTTATCCATCTTATGCGTTATAAAGTGATCGTGGTACATGCCTACATCATACACGATTAGAGGAATTATTTTCACCTATGATCTCCCTTTATCTCCTTGAACCTCTAGGAGGAGCGCTCATTGGCCTCGCCGTGGTTCAAATGATTGGATGGCAAATCCGGAAGATAACTGAACGGCTCAACTTCTATTTAGACCGAGAATTACAGGCCTATCCTCTGGAAAATGAGGTAGAACCGATAGTCGATGAAAAATTAGACCGTATGATACAAAGCTTTAAGGAACAGATACCTATGGGAGGTATGTTTCTTTCAGGGAAGTTAGTCACTGGTCTTCGCTCGCAAGCGAAACACGAATTAATCTCCGCTGTGCCCCTTTTTAAAGCGAAATTAAAAGAAAGAGCCGAAGAGACCATTGCCAAATTGTCTCTTGCCTTTCCCCTGGTGCGCCTCTCATGTATAGGCGCGGCGATCGGCTTTTGTCTGGGCCTCCTAGAAGCCTTTTTGTGGGGCTATTTCCGTGGAGCTTGAACAGGGTGTCTCGTTAAGCCATTCCCACGTGTGGAAGCTGCAAGAGAATGCCTACAAGCAGTACGGAATGAATGCATGGGCTACAGAAGGAGTCCCTCAATTTCCTACCAGCAATCCCTGGACGGCCATTCGTGCGGCACGTCTTGTGGCTGCCTATCTTGAGAAAGCGAAGGCGGCTGAATGCCCTATTGTGTGGGATTTAGGAGCAGGCTCAGGCCGTTTTGCCTATCTGTTTCTCCAAGCGTATCGAGGTCCCCCGATTCGCTACATCATGACCGATATTGTGCCGGCGAATGTGGAGTTTTGGAAAAATAACGCGCAGCTGCGTCCTTATTTTGAAGCAGGGATTTTAGAGGCCCGTTTACAAGAAGCGCGCGCTCCTTTTGAATTCTCTTCTATCGCAGTCGCGTTTGCCCATTATTTTTTTGATACAATTCCGCAAGATTATTACCGGGTCGAAAAAGGACAATTACAAGAGGGGAAGATCACGTTGACAACCCCTCATGAAGTCATTGATCGTGAAGATCCACGCCTGATCCCTTCTCTTTCCTTGACTGCCCATTTTGAGCCGGCCGCTCACCCCCTCCTAACAGCGGCGCAACTAGAAGAGTGGGAGGGGCACGCATTTTTCTATCCTACCTATGCTTTACAGGTTTTAGATCATCTCTACGACGCCACATCAGGTCATTTTTTGTTATTAGCGGGGGATCAAGGGACGCCTATACCAGCGACCTTACCTCTCGATATGGCCAAGCATGGAACCTTCTCGACCGCTGTGGCTTACCCCTTGATTGCCGATTGGTTCCAACAGAAAGGAGGAGAGGTGTGGTTGAACCCTTACGCGGGTGAAACATTCGTTCCCTTCATTGGCCTCTTTCAGGGGACCTCTAAAACATGGGAGAACATTGAACGGGATTTTGTCAGTTTTGACATGAGTGACTTTTTGGCGCTTTTACTATGGATGAAAGAGCCTCCTTTCCCTCTATTTCTGCGCCTTTTGAAATGTGCGCATCATGATCCGGTTGTTTTGCTCACTCATTTTGAACAGATTCGACAAGCTCTTTCCACGGCTACTGAAAGGGAAAAAAATCAGCTGCGTGACATGCTTCCCCTCGTTTACCAATATTGTTATCCCTTAGGCCCTGTGGATGGCGAAGCCATTATGAATATCGGAGTCATCGCCTACGAATTGGGCGATCTCAAGCAAGCGCGTGCCTTTTTCTTAATGGCTCAACCCTTTCTCAGTACAGATATGCGTCTTCAACATAATCTGAAGCTCACCGAAACTACCCTTCACCTTTAATTGCGCGGTTTAAGATTTTTTAGCGGTTTTGAGGTTAGGCAGGAGTGTATAAGGAAAACAATTTTCAGTTGTCCCATACAAAAGAAAAGCTAGCCGTTTGCGATTTGCAGGGATGAGGAAGGATTTAGCCGTTTTGGAAAATTCTTCAAAAGTGAGGGCTTTGAGTGTGGTCATGCGTTGATCAATCCATGTAAAATCCCCATCGAGATTAAAAGCGAGTTTATTAAGGATGTCGACCATATCACGAGGGTTTTTTGGAGGTTGTTGCAGTTGGATCACTTGCGCATTCCGGTGGGCTTCAAAAAGTTCAGGTGAAAGAGCAAACGTTTCGAGAAAAAGTTCGAAGCGGGCAATCAAGTCACGTGGATCGTAAAGACTCGATTGAACCGAGAAGATTAATAGGAGATGCCTTTCTATTTCTTCTGCTGTGCTGTAAATGAGGTAACCGGTTTGTTGCCGTGTGCGCAATTCGTTGTAAAAAGGATCCTTAAGCATTTGCCCAAGCAGAGCGTGGACAGTACGTCTTTTAAGAGAGAAGGGGTCGCAGGAGATATAGAGAAGAGCCGCGTTGCCTTGAGTAGGCGTCTCTTTTTTGAGGAGATGAGGACCTTCTTCTTCTGAAAGTTCACGGAAAGGGAGAGGGGAGGGTGTCTGACCGGCTACAAAAATGTTTTCTGAAGCACTTTGAAGCCCTTTCGCTTGTGCCAAGGATAAAGAACCGTAGGACATCCCTTGGACAAACCCTTTCTTATGAAATTGTGCGATAAAATTCTCGAGCTTATCGGGCGACACTTGTTTAAGCGCTTTGACACGCGAACTATACGAGCTCCATCCGAGATAAAGAGTCTCTTTGAACCAACTGAAGATTTGTTGAATGGGCATTTCCCGGATTTTGGCTTGATATTCTCTCCTTAAAGATTCAACAGCGCTATTCAGTTCATCAGAAGAGATTTCTTTCAATTGAAAGGCCTCGAGCATTTGATGCGCGAGCAAAAAGGCACCTTCAGTAAACCCTTCCACTTTGATCACGATCCCTTCGGGTTTCGCCTCTAGTTCACTTTTAATTTTCACTAAATCAGCATCATAAGAAACGGTTTTCAATCTCTCTTCCACGAGTTTGCAGATCAAATCAGCCATCGCATTTAGAGAGGGTTTTCCGAGACAATGGGGGGATTTTAAAGTGAAGGTAAAGGCACTTTGGGGGCTTTGAAAAAAGTGATCTTGACCATAGTAAAAATGGCTGCGTGCAGTTTTATCGAGCAAAACAGGGGCGGGGAGTCCTATGTAAGTTGAAGCAGACGCGGGTTTTTCGGGAAAAGAGGCAGGAACAAAAGGGTTGGAGATAGGCAGCACGAGAGCTGCATTGGAAGACGCTTCTGCCCAATTTTTTAACCATCCTTCAGGGGCAGGATAAAGGCCATAGCGGGCTCCTAACCACTGTTCTTTATCAGGCGTTTTCCATCCCGATTTTTGAGGTTGGGCTTCCAACAGATAAATCGCATTTGTAGGTTGAAGCATTTCAGCTAAGGCTTTCACAGGAGCCGGATTGTTTTCTGTGATCAACTCAGAATGCTCAGGAAAAGTCGCAAAATCTTCGTAGGGCATCTTGCGTGCTAAATCGGTCACTTTGTCAAAGGGGTCTTTACGTACTTGATATTGATAATTGAGCTGATAGATTTTTTGAATATTGGTAATGGTGTCAGCAGAGAGGGTGTTGATCAAGCGAATCTGTTGAAATAAGGCTCTCCCCACATCCTCCAATTGATTAACACCTTTATCAGTCAGTCCAATTTCAATAAAAAGAATTTGATCATCCAATGTGCCATGATCAAAACCGGCGCTTAGCTTTTCAGCAAGTCCTTTCTCTTTTAAATAGGCGAGCAAAGAGCCTTTCCCTTCATATCCTAAAAGGAAAGTGAGGATGTTATCAGCGCGTGCGGGCGTAAGGGTGGACAAAGCGGGAGGAATTTCCCAAATAACGGTGAGACTTTGACTCTCTTGAATGGGTTCGACCACAATCCATTTCCCTTGGATGGGATCACTAAATGTCTGAGAGAAGGGGAGAGAAATCGCATGTGTCGAAAGACTCGAGAACGTTTCACGCACTTCTTTTTCCAAGGTATCGAGCGATTGATTCGAGAGAACCACAAGCCGCATCAGATTGGCTCCATAATGCGCGTGGTGCCATTGACGAAGCACATCGGGATTTGCATTCGCTAAAGTTTCCAAACTCCCAATGGTAAAACGGTGTTGAGGATGATTGGCTTTGGAAAGACCTTTGAACACCAAATAGGCGCGGAAATCGTCGTTGTTTTTATTTTTTTGATACTCTTGATCCACCGCATTCATCTCACGATTGACACCTGAGGCATTAAAGAGAGGGGATTTGAAGTTTTCTGCAAATCGATCAAGCGCTTCTGGAAAGGCTTCGTTTTGGATATCAAACATGTAAGCGGTGTAGTCCGTGGAGGTATAGGCATTTGTTGTCCCCCCATTTGCCGTGATAAACTGACTAAATTCGCCCTCATTGGGATATTTATGACTTCCCAAAAACAACATATGTTCGGTGAAATGCGCCAGTCCTAGTAATTCATCGGGATCGGACCAACTTCCGGTAGCTACTGTCATAGCCGCTGCCGATTGTGAAGTGCGGGGATCCGAAATCAAAAAGGCTTGCAGACCATTGTCGAGTTTGATGGCACGCGTTGTTTGTTCCGCGAGATCGGGATTGAGAATGGGAATCAAGAGAAGAAAAAGGGAAATCATCATGTGCGACGTGTCCTTTGGTAAGCTTCTTCAATTCTTGCGGGAGCCACTTCCCCTTCTTCCACTAGCTGAAGAATGAGCGCTTTCACGCTTGAACCGATTTGAGGGTCATATTCGTGTTGATTTCCAAACAGAAGAAGATCAACGCCTGCATTGAGCGCGAGTTTCACGCGTTCTTTTAGTGAGTAATGAGCGGACACTGCTTTCATTCCCAGGTCATCCGTGATCACGATGCCTTGATAACCGAGAGTTTCACGCAGCAGCCCTTGTATGATGGCTTTCGAGAGTGTAGCGGGATATTGAGCATCGAGATGAGCATGGAAGACATGGGCCGTCATGACCATATCGGTATTTAAAAGGGCTTTATAAGGTTCAAGCTCGTCGGATTGCCACGTTTGTGTGACGTCGACAAATCCCATATGGGTATCTCCCATCGCACTTCCGTGCCCCGGAAAATGTTTGAGGCAACAGGCCACTCCATGGGAGTGATGCGCGTCCACCACCATACGTGCTAGATCCGTCACGCTATTAGGATCGGCCCCGAAACAGCGCCCACTCTTAGCCATCACATCGCTTTTACGTTCTCGCAACAAATCCACCACAGGGGCGAAATTGAGGTTGATCCCGAGATCATGGAGAAGTGCGGCTGTTTGATGTGCTTGTTTCAAATTTTGTGCCGGATCCTCGGCGAGAGCTTCTTGAGAAAGAGTCGAAGGAAAGCCATATGTGGGATGTAAACGGTTGACTTTACCCCCTTCTTGATCGATGGCAATCCAAATCGGATAAGTCGACAAAGCATGACAAAGGGAATGCAGTTGTTCAGGAGATTGGATATTCCGGTCATTGTTTTGATGGGGAGAATCCCAATCATAGAGGATGATTCCTCCAATAGCGTGCTTGTCTAATTGCATTTTGAGCTCGGGTGCTTCGTCGAGAGACATTCCTCGAAAGCCCATGATAATGAGAGCACCCACTTTATCTTCAAAAGAGGTAGCGGTAAGGAAGAGGGGAATGAACAGCATCCATAAAAAAGGCATAGATGATAAACTAAACGATCGTCAAAACTTTGTCAAAAATCCTGATATAGAAAGGACTAAATAATGATTTTTAAAAAATCATATTAGAGCTATTTAAATAGAGGATAACGGGTTGATGCCTACATATACTTCAACCACTTGCGGCTCTTTGTAGAAATTGGGGCCATACATTTCAAAGTCGTATTGGTAGGTTCGATTGAGATTTTTTTTCCAAATGGTTTGCCAGGTGTCTATTAAACAGCGAGGAAATTCCCCCTCCGCTGTAAAACGTTCATAGGTGGCCGGTGGAATGAGAAGGGCGACCATCCCTTCTGGAATTTCTTGCACCAATTCTTTGACATCACATCCTAGAACAAGCGTATAGGCATTTTCGAAGATTCCTGCGTAATCACAATAAACGGCGTAAACATCAGGCTCTTTCTTATCGAGGATTTTCTCCCGAATATCGAGTTGATAAAAGTTCTCCCAATGGGCGGCAATCTCCCGTTCAACTTCGGGTAATGTGGGATCGATGCGCTTGGCAATGCCGACGATGGTTTTGGCTTCGATTGTTTCCATTTCCCTACTTTACAAAGAACAGCCTATTTATAGCTAGAATTGTACACGAAGAGAGGATGAAGAAGTTCTGCAAAATGGTGATAGGCCGCGAAACTACGTGGCAGGGTCTGTATTTCACCGGGAGGATGAGTCATGAGATCGAGTGCTTCAATACCCACCACTTTGACATTTTTTAAAGAGAGATTCGCTTGGAGTAAACGATAAAGGACCACATGCACATTATAGGAAAAGGCGATATAGACACGTCGGTTTCCAGAGGGTGTAGGTCCATAATAATGGGTATTATAATAGGCCCTGAAATGGGCTAAATTTTCAAGGGTGGGATTTTTTTCGATCTCTTTCCACGCTTCGTTGTTCTCAAATCCAAAGCGTACAGGTTTTTCAAATCCCCAATAGTCGGCAAAGTGATCTTCTTTCGTTTCTTGATGCGCGACACGGTAGCGATTCATGTGTCCGTTATAAGGATCCCACCCATGACGTGCGGCATGGGGAGCAATCAGTGTGATCTGATCACGATAAGGGAGAAGGATCGCCTACAACGTTTACGAGCGGCATATCCCTCCTCGCGCATATGGAATAGACACTATCGTCTTTCTCCAGTTCAACAGGATCTTCATAGATCTCATTGATAGTGGGAATGACTTGTAAAGTTCCTCCTTGCGCATAAAAATCGGCTAAATACGCCTGAGCAGAGCTTCTCTCTTCTTGCTCTCATTCAGGTTTATGTGTGAAGACAGCTGTTAAACACGGAACTTGAATTTCCCCTATGAGAAGGAGGTGCAATCATCGTTAATAATGGAAGCGCATTCCCACGGTCACTGGATAAGAGAGCACAGGTCCTGTGTTCCCATATCGTGTAAAGGATCCAGTAGAAGGGGAGATAAAGGAAGTTTCCCAATCGCCTGAGCACACCATTTCACCTTTGAGTACCAAAGAGAGAAAATCGCAGATTTCGTAATTGATCCCGAGCTGAAGCCCTCCACCGACCACGGTTCCGGACTTGAAATATGGATTGCTCGTTTTAAAGCTTACACAATTGGGTAAGTAAACGGTTTCATTCGATCGGTTCGTGTTCTGGTGAGCCACCCCTAATTTGGCTCCCATAAAAGGCGTGAAGCAGGAACATACCGTAGGCGCATAAAAGCGGACACCCCCATAATATTCCCAGTCCCGATAACGGGAGAAACGTCCTTAGTTGGAAAGCCCGTAGGTCCCGTGTAACACGCGGTTTCAGTGCGGGAGCTCACGAAATCGGCTTCGGCAAATAACTCCACACCGTCGCAAATCATGTAACCCATATTGGATCAGGCGGTCCACGGGAGATTGTATAGGGTCACAAATTTCCATAGACGAGTCACAAATGGTTCATTATCAACGGTAGGAGGGGCAGCAAACGAATAATTATTGCCCCGGATGGTGAAACGGGTGTTATCAATCCCTCCCTGAATACCAAAACTCCATACGCCTTGCGCATAAGGACCCCCACATTGTTTCCCGGAGTAATAACAGGGTCCCCCTTAATCCCCCCACCCCGCCTGAGCGTCTTTAATGCATACAAGGGTGCTTAAAGTGATACAGGCAAGGATGATTTGACCGATAGACATAAGCTCTTCCTTATTTTTTGAAATAGCTATTACAAAATTCCTATTATGATAGCGAGTTAAAAACAAAAATTCGGTAAAGTGGTAGGTTGATAGGAGCATCAATGAGTATTTGGGCCGACCGTGCATGTAATCACCGCAGGCATTTGTTTGCCGCCCCTCTTTGTGCGAGTCAGACCAAATGGCGACGGCTGATCAATATTATCTTTCATCTCTTCACAGCTCTTATTCCCTTCCTAATCTATCAACGGTATTGGTCTCAAAACCATTTACGTCTTACCCCCACGAAACAAGGGCTTTACAGTCGAGCAATCGCGACCGCTCGAGGATATTTAGTCAGGTGTCCTAGCCTTTCTCCTTTTGTATTTAAACAGTATTCACAGTTCCAACCTTCACTAGAAATCTGCCAATTAACCAACTTATTTCGAAGTTTGAATGCACAGTTCAAAATGGAGCAGGCTACGCATAACATGGATAAAAACGTAAGAGATGCCACCATTTTGTGGACCAATCCCACTCTTTCGCCCGAGACATTGATGAATGTGGGGTATGCAGTGAGTTGTTTATCTGTAGACTTACTTCAGAAAAATACCAATGAGGGTGAACATCATTCTCACTCTTATGCTAGTCAGACACTTTTTTATGGCGCGATGGCCTATCATTGCTTAAGACGAGGAGATTGGGGTCTGGGAAGGGCCGTTAAGATCCCAGAGTCCTACGCAAGCTGTTTTTATCAAGAATCTAAGCCTCAATCTCACTGTCGAGAACTCTATCTCGATTATTGCCAGCGTATTCAAGATGCTGCCTCAAAAGGGCAGCTTAAGAACCTAGATCCGTCTGTCGAGACCCTATTGCTTAAATGGGCTCGGCCGGATGTTTCGATAGGAACATACAAGTCTTTTCCAGGGCCTCTTCCTACCGATTGTTTTGTCGTTCTATCGTAAAGTATCGTTTGGTTTTCTTCCTATGGATGTGTAGGGGTGACTTCAATAGAAGGGGCCCAACCGGAACAGATCAGAATGTATCCTTTTCCATTCTCTTTAGGGAAAAAATAAACATAGTCCCCGAGCACCCAGAAAGATTGCACAGCGGAGCGATCGGGAGCCACCGTCCAAACCCGTTGGTCAGATGTGGTGAGGGTGCTTCCATCCGGGCTCATAGAGGCTATGGATAAATGTCCCCGAAAGAGAGACAAGGATAGAATCGCCTCTTGTCCTTCATATGTGATGACAGAAAAAGTTTCATTATCTTTGATTGCAAGGGCTTTCGATTGTACAGAAGGAAGATGGGTTTGCACATACTCCACAAAGTCCCAAAAAGTAGGATGAGAGTCGACAACCTGCAATAAAGAGCCATCTTCTAAGGTGATGAATAAATAATTTTGAGGTTCGGATGAGCGAATGGGATTTCACTCTAAATGATGGATCCAGTGAGGAGAATAGGGCAGATAAGAAGGAGTTTCTTGTGCTTCTATCTGTAGGAAAATGAGAAAGAATAAGGATAAAATATAGGACATGGCGCGTCTCGGAGACTGTCCATTTTTTTGTGTAAATGGCTTCAATCATGTGTCCTAACCCAATCTATCGCCGCAAGTAATTGATAGGTGGGAGATGATTGTTTTCCATCCGTGCATTGGCATAGTCCATTTTTTGGACACATCAC
>Ga0105046_10005253_pt1 | contig 20503 bp, 19 predicted proteins | sample MAT03_FD_78385 | JGI IMG/M metagenome (GOLD analysis project Ga0105046, IMG submission 78385) | Freshwater microbial communities from Lake Fryxell liftoff mats and glacier meltwater in Antarctica - MAT-03 (megahit assembly) | ecosystem: Environmental > Aquatic > Freshwater > Ice > Liftoff...
CGCTGGTGTTCATCGGCGTTGTCGCCTTCGTGCCGCCGCTGATGGGCAAGAGCAAGGCGTCGAAGTCAGCCAGGGAACTCTTCGCCAAGAACCGCGGCATCAACCTGCTGGCCGCCGCCCGCGTGGTGTTGTTCGGCGCCCGCGATGTGTGGTTCGTCGTCGGTGTGCCGGTATTCCTGTATGCCTCGGGCTGGACCTTCACCATGGTCAGCGGCTTCGTCGCCTTGTGGACCATCGGCTACGGCGTCGTGCAGGCGCTCGCGCCGGCCCTCGTGCGGCGCAGCGGCGACGGCCTGAGCACCGAGGTGCCGGCAGCGCGGCTGTGGTCCTTGCTGCTGGCGCTGGTGCCGATCGGCCTGGCCGTTCTGGTGGCGATGCAGGTGCCGAACCTGCAATGGGTGGTGGTCGTCGGTCTGGGCATCTTCGGCTTCGCGTTCGCGGTCAATTCGTCGGTGCACTCGTACCTGATCCTGGCCTATGCGGGTTCGGAGAAGGCCGCCGAAGACGTCGGCTTCTATTACGCCGCCAATGCGCTGGGGCGCTTCTTCGGCACGCTGCTGTCAGGCCTGCTCTACCAATGGGGCGGGCTGCTGTACTCGCTCAGCGGCTCGGCCGTGATGCTGGTCACCTGCTGGCTGATCACCTTGGCGCTGCCGGTGAAGATGCCTGGCAAGCCAATGAAGGCGTTGCCTGCCGAAGGCATGGGCACCATGCCCATTCCCACCTCGAACACGACGGGGCCCGTGTTGCCCGCTGATCGGAGCCCATGATGGAAGAGAAGACCGCAGTCGCCTTGCTTGCCGCGCTCGCCCAGGGAATGCGCCTGCGCATCTTTCGCGCACTGGTGGGTGCGGGCCCGCAAGGCCTGACACCGGGCGCGCTGTCGGCCACGCTCGACGTGCCCGCCTCCACGTTGTCCTTCCACTTGAAAGAGTTGCTGCACTCCGGACTCGTGACGCAGGAGCGCGATGGCCGCAACCTCATCTATCGCCCGGCGCTCGGCCAGATGAACGCGCTGCTGGTCTACCTCACCGCCCATTGCTGTCAGGGCGTCGACAGCGGCGGCTGCGAGATCCAGCCGCCTGGCTGCCCCACCTGCTGAGACGACACTTCGCACCCACGCCCGATCACTGCACCTCCCCTCAACGACACCGCCCAGGAGCCTCTCATGAAGGACAGGGTCTACAACGTTCTCTTCGTCTGCACCCACAACTCGGCCCGTTCGATCATGGCCGAGGGACTGTTGAACAGCATGGGCAAGGGCCGCTTCAAGGCCTATTCCGCCGGCAGTCAGCCCGGCGGCAGCGTCAACCCGTTTGCCCTGAAGACGCTGACCACGCTGCGCATCCCGAACGACGGCTACCGCAGCAAGGACTGGGCTGAGTTCGCCAAGCCTGAAGCACCGCAACTCGACTTCGTCTTCACCGTCTGCGACAACGCCGCCGCTGAGGTTTGCCCGGTCTGGCCCGGGCAGCCGATGACGGCGCATTGGGGTGTCCCCGACCCTGCCGCCTTCGATGGCACCGACGAGCAGAAGGCCAAGGTGTTCTGGGACACGGCCGTCATTCTGAAGCGGCGCATCGAGTTGATGCTCGCCTTGCCCATCCACTCGCTGGACAGGATGGCGATCCAGCGTGAGATCAAGGACATCGGTACTCGCTGACCGATGACTCATGCGAATTCTCCTGCGCAGGACTCGGCGCCGGCGCCGATGAGTGGTTTCGAGCGCTACCTCACGGTCTGGGTCCTGCTGTGCATCGTCGTCGGCATCGCGCTCGGCCAACTGTTGCCCGGCCCGTTCCAGGCCATCGGCCGCATGGAGGTCGCCAAGGTCAACCTACCGGTCGGGCTGCTGATCTGGGTGATGATCATCCCAATGCTGCTGAAGATGGACTTCGGCGCGCTGTCGGAGGTGAAGAAACACTGGCGCGGCATCGGCGTCACGCTGTTCGTCAACTGGGCGGTCAAACCCTTCTCGATGGCGCTGCTGGGCTGGCTCTTCATCCGTCACGTCTTCGCACCGTACCTGCCAGCGGATCAACTCGACAGCTACATCGCCGGCCTGATCCTGCTGGCCGCCGCACCGTGCACGGCAATGGTGTTCGTGTGGAGCCGCCTGACCGGCGGCCACCCGCTGTTCACGCTGTCGCAGGTGGCGCTGAACGACGCGATCATGGTGTTCGCCTTCGCGCCGCTGGTGGCGTTGCTGCTGGGGATGTCGGCGATCACCGTGCCTTGGGACACGCTGATCACGTCGGTGGTGCTCTACATCGTGATCCCCGTCGTGCTGGCGCAGCTCTGGCGCAAGGCACTGCTGTCACGCGGCCAAGCTGCGCTCGATGCCACGTTGGCGCGCATCGGTCCGTGGTCGATCACCGCTCTGCTCGCGACGCTGGTGCTGCTGTTCGCCTTCCAGGGGCAGGCGATCCTGAAGCAGCCGCTGGTGATCGTGATGCTCGCCGTGCCGATCCTGATCCAGGTGTTCTTCAACTCGTCCCTGGCCTACTGGCTGAACCGTCGGCTCGGTGAATCACATGCCGTGGCCTGCCCTTCGGCGCTGATCGGCGCGAGCAACTTCTTCGAGTTGGCCGTGGCCGCAGCCATCAGCCTGTTCGGCTTCGATTCTGGTGCGGCGCTGGCGACGGTGGTGGGTGTACTGATCGAAGTGCCCGTCATGCTGCTGGTCGTGCGCTGGGTCAATGCGAGCAAGGGCTGGTACGAACGTGGCGCAGCAGCGCGCTGAGGCAACATCGGGCATGGACATCTTTCGCGACGACCCCCCCCTGCCGAATATCGACGCCGCGTCGTTCGACCCCCCGACCGGGACGCGACTCGCCGGTGCCGGCGCATCGACACACGCGCCACGCGTCCTGATGCTCTACGGCTCGCTGCGCGAACGCTCGTACAGCAAGCTGCTCACGCTCGAGGCGGCGCGGCTGCTGGCCGCGATGGGCGGCGAGGTCCGCATCTTCGATCCCGCAGGCCTGCCGCTGCCCGACTCCGCCCCGGACACGCACCCGAAGGTGCAGGAACTGCGTGACGCCGCGGCCTGGTCAGAAGGCATGGTCTGGACATCGCCCGAACGCCATGGCGCGATGACCGGCATCATGAAGGCGCAGATCGACTGGATTCCGCTGAGCATCGGCGCCGTGCGGCCGACCCAGGGCAAGACGCTGGCCGTGATGGAAGTGTCGGGCGGCTCGCAGTCGTTCAATGCCGTCAACCAGATGCGCATTCTCGGCCGCTGGATGCGCATGATCACGATCCCGAACCAGTCCTCCGTCGCCAAGGCCTACCTGGAGTTCGACGAAGCTGGCCGCATGAAGCCCTCGGCCTATTACGAGCGCGTGGTCGACGTGATGGAAGAGTTGATGAAGTTCACGCTGCTGACGCGCGATGTGGCGCCGTACCTCGTCGATCGCTACAGCGAGCGACGGGAAAGCGGGGCCGAACTCTCCAGTCGCGTCAACCAGCGCGGCCTCTGACTGATTCGTTGATCCAGGCACGGCGGCGTTGAGTCCGACAGGGGCACACTGTCCGTGGATCAGTGTGACGGAGGTCGTCGCGATGGAACTCAAGGTTCTGGGGTCGGGCTGCAGCAAGTGCATCAGCTCGATCGGTCTGATCGAACGGGCAGCACGGGATTCGGGCGTCGAGGTAGAGATCGTCAAGGTCGACCGCCCAGATGACATCCACCGATACGGCGTTCGCTCGACGCCTGCCGTCGTCATCGACGGGAAGGTCGTTCATGCCGGCAGCCTGCCGTCGCGCGACGAGGTGCTGAACTGGCTGAAGCCCGGCCCCATCGGATTCCTGAATCACCCGACGCGGCATCTGTTCTTCACCGGAAAGGGCGGCGTCGGAAAGACGTCGCTGTCCACGGCCGCCGCTCTGACGCTGGCCGACGCCGGCAAGAAGGTGCTGCTCGTGAGCACCGATGCGGCGTCGAACCTGGACGAGATGCTGGGCGTCGAGCTTCGCAACACCCCGACGCCGGTGCCCGGCGCTCCTGGCCTGTAGGTGTTGAACATCGACCCGGACAACGCCGCAGAAGCCTATCGGCAGCGTGTCATCGCGCAGTTGCTGCTCGAAGACCTGCGCTCGCCATGCACCGAGGAGGTGGCAGCCTTTCTTGCCTTCTCGCGCATCGTCAGCGAAGGGCGCTGCGCCTTCGTCGTGCTGGACCCCGCACCGACCGGGCATTCGATGCTGCCGATGGACGCCACCGGCGCCTACCACCGGCAAATGATGCGCGAGTTCGAAGGGCACGGCGGCGGGCGCGTCGTCACTCCGCTGATGCGGCTGCAAGACGCCGCGTACAGCAGGATCATTCTGGTGACGCTGCCCGAGGTGACGCCGATGTCGCAGGCGGCCGCCTTGCAGGAAGACCTGCGCCGCGCGAAAGTCGAACCCTATGCCTGGGTGCTGAACAAGAGCGTGCTTGCGGCAGGCACACACGACCCGCTGCTCGCGGCACGACTGACAGGGGAACGCAAGCAGATCGAACGTTTGTCCGCCGGCCTTGCCAGGCGCCTCTTCGCGCTGCCTTGGCTGACCGTGCCGCCGATCGGTTTCATCGAGCTTTCGAAACTGGTCAATGAGACAGACCCGGCTTCAGCGGCGCAGACCTGAGCCTCATCACCGAATTCGCGGGGACACACTTTCTGCGGATTCACCACCACGCTCACCGGTGCGTCGTTCGAAGAGTTGGTTGCCAAGACCATCGCCGGGCTGAAGGCCGATGGTCTCTATGAGCCGCCGCCGAGCCCGGAACCCACCGGCCCCGGCATCCATCAGACCAGCGTGCGGATCAGGTGCGGCACGGCGACAAAGAGGTCCGCTTCGAGCCCGTAGTCGGCGACGCCGAAAATGGGCGCCTCGGGGTCCTTGTTGATGGCGACGATCACCTGGCTGTCCTTCATGCCCGCCAGATGCTGGATGGCGCCACTGATGCCGCAGGCGATGTACAGGGCCGGCGCAACGATCTTGCCGGTCTGGCCGACCTGCCAGTCGTTGGGCGCGTAGCCGGCGTCGACCGCGGCGCGGCTGGCACCCAGCGCGGCACCCAGCCTGTCAGCCAAAGGCGACAGCACGGCATCGAACTGCTCGCCGCTGCCCATCGCCCTGCCCCCGGCCACGACGACGCGGGCGGCGGTGAGTTCCGGCCGTTCGTTTCTGGCGATCTCGCTGCCTACAAAAATGCTCGCGCCGCTGACCGGTGGGGTCGCCAGTCGTTCGATCGGCGCGGGGCCGCCCTGGGCAGCTGCGTCGAACCCCGTGCTGCGCACCGTGATGAGCTTGATGGCATCGCTGCTCTGCACGGTTGCAATCAGGTTGCCGGCATAGATCGGGCGCTCGAAAGTGTCGGCGTCGATGATCCGCGTGATCTCGCTGATCTGCGCCACGTCGAGCCTGGCCGCCACACGGGGCGCGACGTTTTTTCCCGCCGCCGTGGCCGGAAAGAGGATGTGGCTGTAATGCCCCGCAATGGCCAGCACTGCGGCCGCGATGTTCTCTGCCAGACCGTGCGCACAGGCTTCGGCGTCGGCGTGCAGCACCTTTTTGACGCCGGCGATGCACGCTGCGGCTTGTGCTGCGCTGCCTGCGTTGTGGCCGGCCACCAGCAGGTGGACCTCGGCGTCGACGTGCCGCGCGATCTCGACGGCGGCAGTGACGGTATTCAGCGTCGCCCCCTTCAGGGAAACCTGGTCGTGTTCGGCTATGACGAGGATGGGCATGTCTAGATCACCTTTGCTTCGTTCCTGAGCTTGTCGACCAGGGTTGCCACGTCGGGCACCTTCACGCCCGCGCTGCGCCTGGGCGGCTCGCTGACCTCGAGCGTCTTCAGGCGCGGTGTCACATCGACGCCCAGCGCTTCGGGCGTCAGAACTTCCAGCACCTTCTTCTTCGCCTTCATGATGTTGGGCAGGGTCACGTAGCGCGGCTCGTTCAGTCGCAGGTCGGTGGTGACCACGGCGGGCAGGCTGACCGACAGCGTCTCCAACCCGCCGTCGACTTCGCGCGTGACCAAGGCCCGTCCGTCAGCGATGACGACCTTGCTGGCGAAAGTCGCCTGCGGCAAGTCGGCCAGGGCCGCAAGCATCTGGCCGGTCTGGTTGCAGTCGTCGTCGATCGCCTGTTTTCCGAGGATCACTAGGCCGGGTTTCTCCCGGTCGACCAACGCCTTCAACAGCTTGGCGACTGACAGCGGCTGCAGTTCCACGGCGGTCTCGACCAGGATGGCGCGATCGGCGCCGATGGCCATCGCCGTTCGCAGCGTCTCCTGACACTGCACCACGCCACACGAGACGACGACGATCTCGGTGGCCTGGCCTCTTTCCTTGAGTCGCACCGCCTCTTCGACGGCGATTTCGTCGAAGGGATTCATGCTCATTTTGACGTTGGCCAGGTCGACGCCCGACCCATCCGATTTCACGCGTGGCTTGACGTTGTAGTCGATCACCCGCTTCACGCTGACCAGGATCTTCATCGTCATTCCTTCTCAAGCCACACTGGGCGCACAAGCCAGCTTGCGCGCCATGTCGGCGCTGGCGCGGCGGCGCACCACCGAACTCGTCATCACGGTGGCTTCGCCCTCGATGACCACCGTGTCGCGAACCCGACACACGGTGGACAGTACGGCACGGGCCTTGGTTTCATCCACCGAAAGCACGGTGACCGTGGCATGCACGGTGTCGCCCGGTCGCACCGGTGCGCGGAACTTCAGTTGCTGGCTGAGGTACACCGTGCCAGGGCCGGGCAGGCGGTTGGCCACCGCCGCGGAGATCACGCTGGCAGTCAGAAAGCCATGCGCGATGCGGCCGCCGAACTGGGTGGTGGCCGCGAACTCCTCGTTCACGTGCACCGCGTTGTTGTCGCCCGAGACACCGGCGAACAGCACGATGTCGGCCTCGGTGATGGTCTTGGAATACGTGGCGTGCATGCCGGGACGCAAGTCCTCGATGTCATAACCGTTCATGTCGTTCATGCTGCGGGCCTTCGGTGTCAGAACTGGTGATCGGCGAGTGCCAGCGTGGTCTCGGCACCATGCGTGACGATCTCGCTCAAGGCCGCAGCCTCGACCATCACGTGCGCCATGTAGTGGCGCGCTGTGTGCAGCTTGGCTTGAAGGAAATCGGTCTCGGCGCTGCCCGCCGCCAGTTGCACTGCGGCGGCCTCGGCGCCGCGCGCCATCAGCCAACCGCCCACTACCGTGCCGGACAACTTGAGGAAAGGCACTGCACCGGCAGCGGCCAACGCTGGCTGCTGCGCGCCGTGCGCGAGCAGCCAGTCTACGGCCGCGGTCAACGCCTGCAGTCCGGTAGCCAGCGACGCGCCGATCACCTTGAGCGCCGCATCGTGGCCATCGACGAAGCGTTGCGCGTCGGCCTCCATCATGCCGATCAGCGCCTTCATCGTGGTGCCGCCTTCGCGCACCAGCTTGCGCCCGATCAGGTCGTTGGCCTGGATGCCGGTGGTGCCCTCGTAGATCGTCGTGATGCGTGCATCACGCAGGTACTGCGCAGCACCGGTCTCTTCGACATAACCCATGCCACCATGAATCTGAATGCCGTCTGACGTGATGCCCAGCGCGCTCTCGGTGCACCAGCCTTTCACGACCGGCGTGAGCAATTCGACCAGTGCCTGACTGCGCAAACGTTGTGGTGCATCCGGGTGGCTGGCGGCGCGGTCCATCTGGCCTGCAGTGAAGTAGGCGAGCGAGCGCATCGCCTCGACGCGCGACTTCATGTCCAGCAGCATGCGGCGCACATCCGGGTGCCCGATGATGGTCTTGCTGCCGGGTGTGGCGGTGCGGCCCTGCACCCGGTCCAGCGCAAAAGCGCGGGCATGCTGGTACGCGCGCTCGGAGATGCCCACCCCTTCCAGACCGACGTTCAGGCGGGCATGGTTCATCATCGTGAACATGTACGAAAGGCCCTTGTTCGGCTCGCCCACCAGGTAGCCGATGGCGCCGCCCTTGTCACCGAAACTCATCACCGCCGTCGGGCTGGCGTGGATGCCGAGCTTGTGCTCTATCGAAGCGCAGACCAGGTCGTTGCGCGCGCCCAGCGAGCCGTCGTCGTTGACGAGGAACTTCGGGCAGACGAACAGCGAAATTCCTTTCACGCCTTCGGGCGCATCGGGCAGGCGCGCCAGCACGAGGTGGACGATGTTCTCGGCCATGTCGTGCTCGCCCCAGGTAATGAAGATCTTGGTGCCGCTGACGCGGTAGTGATCTCCTTCAGGAACGGCGCGGCTGCGCACTGCCGACAGGTCGGAGCCGGCCTGCGGCTCGGTGAGGTTCATCGTGCCGGTCCACTTGCCAGCCACCATGTTCGGCAACAGGCGCTTCTTCAAAGTTTCGCTGCCGTGATGGGCAATGGCCTCGACGGCGCCCAGCGTCAGCATCTGGCACAGGCTGAAGGCCATGTTCGACGACTTCCACATCTCCAGCACCGCGGTGCTGACCAGCGTGGGCAGCCCCTGGCCGCCGAGTTCGATGCGTGCGGGCATCGCGTTCCAACCGGTTTCGCAGAAGCTCGCGTAGGCCAGGCCGAAGCCGTCGGCGGTGGTGACGACACCGTCCTTCCAGCGCACGCCTTGCTTGTCGCCGCTCGCGTTGATCGGGTCGAGCACGCCGCCGGCGAACTTGGCTGCCTCCTCGAGGATGGCCTCCACCAGGTCGAGCGTCGTCTCCTCGAAGCCAGGCTGGGCGCAGAGCGCGTCCAGACCGCCAATTTCCATCATCGTGAACAGCATCTCGCGCAGCGGCGCAGCGTAGGTCGTCATGGGGTTTTCTCCGCAGTCTGTTGGGGTGTGCCTGGGCGGCGGCCACGCAGCGCGAGCAGCTCACCGACGATGCCGCGGCGGAAGGCCAGCACGCAGACGACGAAGATCACGCCCATGATCACCGTGACCCACGGGCCGACCTTGTCGGCGAGTTCGTTCTCAAGCGATACGATGACGAGAGCGCCGACCGCCGGACCGAAGATCGTGCCCAGTCCGCCGAGCAGCGTCATCAACACCACCTGGCCCGACATGTGCCAGTGCACGTCGGTCAGCGACGCGAGCTGGAACACAAGCGCCTTCATGCCACCGGCGACACCGGTGATCGCCGCCGACAGCACGAAGGCAAGCAGCTTGTAACGTGCGACGTCGTAGCCGAGCGAGATGGCGCGCGGCTCGTTCTCGCGGATCGCCTTGAGCACCTGGCCGAAGGGCGAGTGAATGGTGCGGTGGATCAGCCAGAAGCCAAGGCAGAACACCGTGAAGACGAAGAAGTACATCGCGATGTTGTCGGTGAGGTCGATCAAGCCGAACAGCCGGCCGCGCGGCAGCCCCTGCAGGCCGTCTTCACCGCCAGTGAACGGAAGTTGCACTGCGAGGAAGAACACCAACTGCGCGAGCGCCAAGGTGATCATCGTCATGTAGATGCCGGAGCGCCTTATCGACAGTGCGCCGAAGCCCAGACCCACCACGGCTGCGAAGACACCGCCGGCCAGGATAGCCAGCTCGGGCGTGAGGCCGTAGTTCTTGCTCAGCGCAGCGCACACGTAAGCCGCCCCACCGAAGAAGGCCGCGTGGCCGAACGACAGCAGCCCCGCGTAACCCAGCAGCAGGTTGAAGGCCGACGCGAACAGCGCGAAGCACAGCACCTTCATCAGGAAGGTCGGGTACAGCACGAACGGGGCGATACAGCCAAGGGCCAGCAGCGCCAGCCAGCCCCAACGGGAAAATGATGTATTCACGGTATGTCCTTCAACCTGGCTTCAAGCCTGCTTGCCGAACAAGCCGGCGGGGCGGAACAGCAGCACGACGATCATGATCACGAAGATCACCACCGCAGAGGCTTCCGGGTAGACGACCTTGGTCAGGCCCTCGACGACGCCCAGGCCCAGGCCGGTGACGATCGAGCCGGCGATCGAGCCCATGCCGCCGATCACCACCACCGCGAACACCACGATGATCAGGTTCGAGCCCATCACCGGGTTGACCTGCAGCACCGGCGCCGCCAGCACACCGGCGAACGCCGCCAGCGCGACACCCCCGCCGTAGGTCAGCGTCACCATCAGCGGCACGTTGATGCCCAGCGCCTGCACCAGCTCGGGCCGCTCGGTGGCCGCGCGCAGCGTGGCGCCCAGCGAGGTGCGTTCGATCAGGTACCAGGTGGCGCCGCACACCAGCAACGAGGCCACCACCACCCAGCCGCGATACAGCGGCAGGTACATGAAGCCGAGGTCCACACCTCCTTGGAGCGCTTCGGGCGCTGGGTAGCTCTCGCCCGAGACGCCGAAGTAGTAGCGAAACACCCCTTCGGCGATCAGCGCCAGGCCGAATGTAAGCAGCAGGCCGTACAAGTGGTCGAGCTTGTACAGGTGCTTGAGCATCGTGCGCTCGATCAGTATGCCGAGCAAGCCCACCGCCAGCGGTACCAGCACCAGCGCCACCCAGTAGTTCATGCCCAGGTAGTTGAGCCCGAGCAGCGCGCCGAAGGCGCCCACCATGTAGAGCGCACCGTGCGAGAAGTTGATGATGTTGAGCAGGCCGAAGATCACCGCCAGCCCGAGACTCAGCACGGCATAGAAAGAGCCGTTGATGAGGCCGAGCAGCAGTTGGCCGAACAAGGCTTTGGCCGGAATGCCTAAGAGTTCCATCGCAGCGGTCTCCCGTGATCGAAAAAGAGCGGGGGTTGAGTTGTCCGCCGGGCACCGCATCGCTGCGGCGCCCGTTGGGCTGAGATCACTGTTTGACCAGCGCGCACTTCGAGCCCGAGAGCGGCTGGAACGCGTCGGCCGCGGGGATCGTCGCCACCACGTTGTAGTAGTCCCACGGCGTGGTCGACTCGGCCGGCTTCTTCACTTGCAGCAGGTACATGTCGTGCACCATGCGACCGTCGGCACGGATGCTGCCGTTCTTGGCGAAGAAGTCGTTCACCGGTGTCTTCTTCATCTGAGCCATCACCTTCTGCGTGTCATCGCTGCCGATGGCCTTGACCGCCTTCAGGTAGTGCATCACCGACGAGTACTGCCCGGCCTGCACCATCGTCGGCATGCGCTTCTGCTGCTCGAAGAAACGCTTCGACCAGGCGCGCGTTTCTTCATTGAGGTTCCAGTAGAAACCTTCGGTCAGGTACATGCCCTGGGTCGTCTTGAGCCCAAGTGAATGCACGTCGCTGACGAACATCAGCAGGCCGGCGAGTTGCTGCTTGGGCGTGACACCGAACTCGGCCGCCTGCTTGATCGAGTTGATGGTGTCGGCACCGGCGTTGGCCAGGCCGATGATCTGCGCGCCCGACGACTGTGCCTTCAGCAGGAAAGACGAAAAATCGCTGCCCGGGAACGGGTGGCGCACGGCGCCCAGCACTTCGCCGCCATTGGCCTTGATGACTTCGCTGGCGTCCTTCTCGAGCGAATGGCCGAAGGCGTAGTCGGCGGTCAGGAAGAACCACTTCTTGCCACCGGCCTTGGTCACCGCCTTGGCCGTGCCATTGGCCACCGAGTAGGTGTCGTAGGTCCAGTGCACGGTGACGTCGTTGCAGTCCTCATTGGTGATGCGGGTCGATGCGGCACCTGAGATCAAGGCGATCTTGTTCTTCTCCTTGGCGATCTTCTGCACCGCCAGCGCCACCGAGGTGGTCACCAGCTCCGAGACGACGTCGACTTTCTCGCGCTCAAACCACTCACGCGCCTTGTTGGCCGCCACGTCGCCCTTGTTCTGGTGGTCGGCCGAGACCATCTCGACCTTGAATGCCGGCTTCTCCTTGGCGATGAAGTCGGCGATCGCCATTTGCGTGGCGACCACGGTGCCCTTGCCAGCGATGTCGGAGTAGGCGCCCGACAAGTCGGTCAGCACGCCGACGCGCACGATGTTGTCGGACAGCTGGGCCTGGGCGGCACCAGTGGCGACCAGGGTAGCAGCGAGGGCGATGGTCTTGAGTTTCATGTTTGTCTCCTGAGGGGGGGGGTTGGCAAGGAAGAGGAAGGAAGTTCAGACGCCGAGCAGCTGGTGCAGCATCTCGGTCTTGGCGGAGAGTTCATCGCGCTGCACGGTGGCGACGACACGGCCGTGCTCGAGCACGTAGTGACGATCGGCCAGCGGCGCCGCAAAGCGGAAGTTCTGTTCGACCAGCACGATCGTGAAACCACGACTCTTGAGCAGGCGGATCACTTCGCCGAGTTTCTTGACGATCACCGGCGCCAGGCCTTCGGTGATCTCGTCGAGCAGCAACAGGCGCGCGCCGGTGCGCAGGATGCGCGCCATCGCCAGCATCTGCTGCTCGCCACCCGACAGCCGGGTGCCCGGGCTGTGGCGACGCTCATAGAGGTTCGGGAAGACCTTGTAGATCTCGTCGATGGTCATGCCGCCACTGCGCACCTCGGGCGGCAGCATCAGGTTCTCTTCGGTGCTCAGACCCGAGAAGATGCCGCGCTCTTCGGGGCAGTAGCCCACGCCCAGGCGGGCGATGCGGTGCGGCGAGAGCGTGGTGACCTCGTTGCCGTTGAACATCACCGAGCCGGTGCGCCGGCCCACCAGGCCCATGATGGATTTGAGCGTGGTCGAGCGGCCCGAGCCATTGCGGCCGAGCAGCGTGATCAGCTCGCCCTCGTTCACTCGCAGGTCGATGCCGTGCAGGATGTGCGACTCACCGTAAAAGGCGTGCAGGTCGGTGAGGCGCAGCATCTCGTTGCCGCTGGCGATATCGATGGGGGCGTTCATGCTTCCACTCCCACATAGGCTTCGAGCACCCGCGGGTCCTGCGACACAACGGCGTAAGTGCCTTCGGCCAGGATCTGGCCTCGCTGCAACACGGTGATGCGGTCGCTCAGACTCTCGACCACCGACAGGTTGTGCTCGACCATCAGCACGGTGCGATTGGCCGACACTTTGCGAATGAGCGCGACCACACGATCCACGTCCTCGTGGCCCATGCCCTGGGTCGGTTCGTCCAGCAGCATCAGCTCGGGGTCGAGGGCCAGCGTGGTGGCGATCTCGAGCGCTCGCTTGCGGCCATAGGGCATCTCGCTGGCGAGCGTGCTGGCGTAGGAAAGCAGGTCCACCGATTCCAGCAACTCGATCGCCCTTCCGTTGAGCTGGTTCAGGCTGGTTTCGGAACGCCAGAAATGGAACGAGGTGCCGAGCTTGCGCTGCAGCGCCACGCGCACGTTTTCCATCGCCGTCATGTGGCCGAAGGTGGCCGAGATCTGGAACGAGCGGATCACGCCGCGGCGCGCAATCTGCGCCGGCTCTTCTTTCGTGATGTCCCGGCCGTTGAAAGTGATCGTGCCCTTCGTCGGTTGCAGGAACTTGGTCAGCAGGTTGAAGACCGTCGTCTTGCCGGCACCGTTCGGGCCGATCAATGCATGGATGTGGCCGCGCTGCACCTGCAGGTTGACGTCCGAGACCGCGGCGAAGCCCTTGAACTCCTTGCTCAGGCCGCGGGTTTCGAGAATGAGGCCGGGTTTCATGTCTTGCGTCATGTCGTGCACCTCATTCGATCGCGCTGGTCGACTTGACCTGATGGCGCAACAGGAACTTCTGGATCTTGCCGGTGGAGGTCTTGGGCAGTTCGACGAACACGATGCGCTTGGGCACCTTGAAACGCGCCAGCAGTGGGCGGCAGAACTCCACCAGTTCGGCTTCGCCGACGATCGCCCCCGGTTTGAGCTCGACGAAGGCGCAAGGCACCTCGCCCCACTTGGCATCGGGCTGCGCGACCACGGCGGCAAGCATGACGGCCGGGTGCCGGTGCAGCGCGTCTTCGACCTCGAGCGAGCTGATGTTCTCGCCGCCGGAAATGATGATGTCCTTGCTGCGGTCCTTGATCTTGACGTAGCCGTCCGGGTGCATCACCGCCAGGTCGCCGGTGTGAAACCAGCCGCCGGCGAAGGCCTCTTCGGTGGCGGTCGGGTTCTTCAGATAGCCCTTCATGACGACGTTGCCACGGAAGAAGATCTCGCCCATGGTCTCGCCGTCTGCCGGCACCGGCATCATCGTCTCGGGGTCGAGCACCGCGATCGCCTGCTGCAGCGCATAAGGCACACCCTGGCGGCCGTTGAGCACGGCACGCTCTGCCATCGGCAACTCGGCCCAGCTCTCCTGCGGTGCGCAGACCGCCGCCGGGCCGTAGACCTCGGTCAGACCGTAGACATGCGTCAGAGCTATGCCTGCAGCCTCGCAACCCTCGATCACAGCCGCCGGCGGTGCGGCGCCAGCGATCAGCCCGTGAATCGTGTGCTGGATGCCATCGCGCAGCGCGGCCGGTGCGTTGATCAACATGCTGTAGACGATCGGCGCACCGCACAGGTGGGTGACGTGGTGCTCGCGCACGGCCGCGTAGACCAGCGCGGGGTCGACGCGGCGCAGGCACACGCTGGTGCCGGCCACCAGCGCCATCGTCCAAGGGAAACACCAGCCGTTGCAGTGGAACATCGGCAGCGTCCACAGGTAGGTCGGGTGCTGCGGCAGGCTCCAGCTGATGACGTTGCTGGCGGCGTTGAGGTAGGCGCCGCGATGGTGCGTCACCACGCCCTTGGGGTTGCCTGTGGTGCCCGAGGTGTAGTTCAGTGCGATCGCATCCCACTCGTCACCGGGCAGCGTCCAGGCGTGTGCGGGGTCCCCGCCGGCCAGAAAGTCTTCGTAGCTGATTTCGCCGAGTGTCTTGCCATCGGGCGCGGCGGCGTCTTCGACTTCGATCACCAATGGCCTGCGTTCGCCTAGCATCGCCAGCGCCTTCTGCACAACGCCAGCGAACTCGCGGTCGGTCAGCAGCACCTTGGCTTCACCGTGTTGCAGCATGAAGGCGATGGCCTCGGCATCGAGCCGGGTGTTCAGCGTGTTGAGCACGGCGCCGGTGGCCGGCACGCCGAAGTGCGCCTCGAACATCGCCGGTACGTTCGGCAGCATGGCGGCCACCGTGTCGCCGCGGCCGATGCCTGCTTTGCTCAGCGCGCTGGCCAGACGCCGGCAGCGATCGAAGGTCTGCCCCCAGGTCTGGCGCAGCGCGCCGTGGATCAGCGCGGTGCGCTGTGGGTACACGAAGGCCGCACGCTCGATGAAACTCAGCGGCGAAAGGGCGACGAAGTTGGCCTCGTTCTTGTCGAGCCCGAGATCGTATGGATGGGACCGCGTCATTGTTTGTCTCCACGTGTCGCTGCGGATGTCTGGCAGGGCATGGAGCCCGCCACCGGCGACCGAAGCAGTAGCATCGCGGACGACTGTTGCAGGAGCCGCCAGCCAATGTGACGAATGTTTGCAAGGACCGAAACGCCGATCCCCGACTCCTAGAATCGAGACCAAGCGACGAGGAGCGATGGACTTGAACGCATCTGCGACCGACGGCCCAGTGCAACGCCAGACGATGCTGCAGGCCGGGCTGGACTTGATCGACCAAGGGTTGACCGTGTTCGACGCCGATCTGCGGCTGGTGGCCTGGAACCGGGCCTTCATGACCTTGCTCGACTTCCCTGACGCGCTGGCTTTCGAAGGCGCCACCTTCGAGAGCTTCATCCGCTACAACGCACAGCGCGGCGAGTACGGCACCGAAGACCCCGAGGCGCACATTGCCGCGCGTGTGGCCGCGGCACGCAACTTCACACCGCACGACATCGAGCGTCTGCGGCCAGACGGCCGCATGCTGCGCGTGGTCGGTCAGCCGCTGGCAGACCACGGTTTCGTGACGCTGTACTCCGACACCACCGAACAGCGCCGCGCCGAACGCACGATCCGCGAGCACAACCTGGAGCTCGAACAAAAGGTCGCCGAACGCACGGCCGAGCTGCGTCGAAGCGAGCAGCAGATTCGGCTGATCACCGACTCGATACCGGCCCTGGTGGCCTACGTGGACCGCACCCGGACCTACCGTTACGTCAACCGCGGCTACCGCGACTGGTTCGGCCTCGACCCGGCGCAGCCTGGCAGCATCAGCGCCCGCAGCTTCCTCGGTGCGCCCACCTTCGAATCGATCAAACCGCACGTGGTGCGGGCGTTTGCGGGTCAAGCGGTCAACTTCGAATACGAGCTGACCCGCATCGATGGCTCACGCATCCGGGCGCGCACCTCGCTGATCCCTGACCTCGGCGCGGACGGCATAGTCGAAGGCTGCTTCGAGCTCACGTTCGACATCACCGAACACCAGCGCGCCCAGGAACTGGTGCTGCGGGCGCAGAAGATGGAGGCGCTGGGGCATCTCACCGGCGGCCTGGCGCATGATTTCAACAACCTGCTGACGGTGGTCATCGGCAACCTCGGCCTGCTGGCCGATCAGCGGTGCGACGCGCCGGAAACCCATGAGTTTGTCGAGCCGGCCCTGCAGGCAGCGAGGCGCGGCGCCGATTTGATCCGCCGGCTGCTCAGTTTTGCCCGCCAGCAGCCATTGAAGGCGGAGGCGGTCGATGCCGTGCAGGCGGTGACGAATGTTGCCCGCATGGTGCGCAGCTCGATGCCCGAAAGCCTGCAGATCGAACTGCACTGCGGGGCCCGGCCGCTGTGGACCTGGATCGACCCGTCCGAGCTGGAAACCGCCCTGCTGAACCTGATGCTGAACGCGCGCGACGCCACTGCCGCCAACGGGCGTGTGGTGGTGCACGCCGAAAGAATGGCGCTGCTGCCCGACGCTGCCAGTGCGCGCCAGTTGGCGCCGGGCCCGTACGTGCGCATTGACGTGACCGACGACGGCTGTGGCATGGACGAGGCGACTTTGTCGCGCCTGTTCGAGCCCTTCTTCACCACCAAACCTGTCGGCTCGGGCACCGGCCTCGGCATGGCGATGGTCTACGGCTTCGTGCACCAGTCGGGTGGCGCGATCAACGTCGACAGCGTACCCGACCACGGCACCACGATCTCGCTGTGGCTGCCCATGACCGATGCGCCAGTGGAGCCGGACGAGGTGGCGGTCGATGCCCGGGCGGCGCCGGACCGGGTGCAATACCACGACCTGGCCTTGCTGGTCGAGGACGACGCTGCGGTGCGTCACATCGTTCGGCGCAGCCTGCTGGGCCTGGGCTATGTCGTGCTGGAGGCCGAGAACGGTGTCGAGGCACGTGCCATCCTGGCCAGCACAACCGGCGTCAAACTGCTGCTGACCGACGTCGTGATGCCTGGCGGCGTCGACGGGCGTGACCTGGCCCACGAGGCGCGTGACGTTCACGGCGTGCCGCGTGTGTTGCTGATGAGCGGCCACGCGCCGGCGCGCACCCAGCCCGGTGACCTGCCGCTGCTGCGCAAGCCGTTTTCGGCGGCCCAGCTCGCTGCGGCGCTGCGCGAGGGGGCGGTGTGACGACGGGCCGCATGGCCCGCATGCCAGATGTGGCGAGCCCACCGCCGGCGCTTGTCTACGTGGTCGAGGACGACGACGACGTGGCCCGGCTGGTGGTGCACGCACTGCACGACTTCGGTTTTGTCACCGAGACCTTTCGCAGCGGCGGCGCCTTGCTGCGCCGGCTGCAGACCGAGCGACCCGACCTGTGCATCATCGACCTCGGGCTGCCCGACATGGACGGCATCGAGCTGGTGCGCACGCTCGCCGTCAACAACACTGCTGTGCTGATTCTGACGGGTCGTGGCCACACCGTCGACCGCGTGATGGGGCTCGAGCTGGGTGGTGACGACTACATGGTCAAACCCTTCGAGCCGCGCGAGTTGGTGGCGCGCGTGCGAAGCATCTTGCGCCGACGCGCCGCACCGGGCTCGGTTGGCGGGGCACAGCGTCGTTACGCCAGCTTCCTGGGCTGGACGCTGGACTGCGCAGCCAACGTGTTGCGCGCGGTTGATGGCAGCGAACACCTGCTGGGCACGGCCGAGACGCAGGTGCTGCGCGTGTTCGTCGAACGCCCGCACCAGATTCTCACGCGCGAGCAGCTGATCGGCGCGCGCGATCTCTCGCCGATGGACCGCAGCATCGACGTGCGCATCTCGCGGTTGCGCCGCAAGATCGAAGCCGATCCGCAAAACCCCAAGATCATCAAGACCGTCTACGGCGCGGGCTACCTGTTCGCTGCGGCCGTGATCTGGTCCTGATCCAGACATCCGAGCCGCTATGCCTGCAGTTGGCCGCACCACCACCCGCAAGCGCCGGGTTTGGCTGTCGCCATGCGGCCGGCGGAGGCCAATGCAGAAGCGCAGCTTGGTGGCCTCGCCGCGGCCGCGCCCGCCTGGCCGATGACGCTGGCCTGATCGGCGTTCGTCCCCTCGTGTCGAGCAGATCACGGGAAATCAGGTTCAAGGAACATCAATCGGGCACGGTCTGGACAGGACTCGGGTGGGCGTGCTGCTTACCTTCGCTTTTACCGTTTCATCCCGGACCGGAGTTCTCCACCACGCCGCGCCGCTTCCTCGCGAGTCCCGCCCGGCTGACCGCCCTGCGCCTCGCCCGCGTCAGCCCGACAGGCGCTTGCGCACTTGTCCAGGCCCACGATGTGCTTGCTGCCGAGGCCGATCCGATCAAGGTCGCCAACCGCAGCACCACGCTTTCTGCACTGCCCCAAACCGTGACGGTGCCGGTCACACGCAGCGGTGATACTGACCAGGCGGTCAGAATTCGCTGCAGCACACAAGCCGGCAGTGCCGCCAGACAGACCAACGGCCTATGCATCACTGCCTAGGCCGTTGATTTTACTGGTGGGCCCTGAGTGACTCGAACACTCGACCTACGGATTAAGAGTCCGCTGCTCTACCAACTGAGCTAAGAGCCCGGAAAACCGGTCGGCTGGGCCATCAGGCCTGCCTGGTGATGCATCGCGGCGCATTCAGATGCGCCGCAACGCCTGCTGCAAAAAACTTGGTGGGTCGTGCGTGACTCGAACACGCGACCTACGGATTAAAAGTCCGCTGCTCTACCGACTGAGCTAACGACCCGTCTGCAGAGCCTCAGATTATAGACAGCATTTCCGCCGATTTGCCGGCCTGGGCTGCAGAGGGCTCAGCCAGCAGCAGGCAGATCGCTTCGCTGGCGGCCACCATGCCGAAGGTGGCGGTCACCGCCACGCTGGAGCCGTAGCCGCGGCAGTTCAGGTTGCCGTCCACGGACGACGAAGCGTCTGCGGCGCAGGCAACTGAAACATCGTCATCCAGCGGCGCGGCCGCCGCGGCTGCCACCGGCCGCGCCACGCTCTCGCGGGAGAACACGCAGCGCAAGCCGATGCGGCCCTGGCGCGGCGCGGCGGCTTCCTTGCGCAGGCGTGTGCGCAAGCTGGCCAGCAGCGGGTCGTGGGTGACATCGGCGAGGTCCTCGACCTCGACGCGTTGCGCCAGCCGCTTGCCGCCGGCCGCGCCTACGCAGACCAAGGGCACCCGCTGCGCCAGCCCCCAGGCGGCCAGCGCCAGCTTGGCGCGAACCTGGTCGCAGGCGTCGATCAGCAGGTCGACCGGCGCGCCCAGCAGCGCCGGCCAGTTGCCGGGCTCGACGAAGTCGTCGATGCAGCGCACCTCGCAGCCGGGGTGGATGTCGGCGATGCGCTCGCGCAGCGCCTCGCCCTTGGCCTGGCCAAGCGTGCGGCCCAGCGCCTGCACCTGGCGGTTGATGTTGGACTCGGCGACATGGTCGAAGTCGATCAGCACCAGGCCGGCCACGCCGCAGCGCGCCAGCGCTTCCACCGCCCATGAACCTACGCCGCCGAGGCCCACCACGGCCACATGCGCCGCGCGCAGGCGCGCATATCCGGCGTCGCCATACAGTCGCCGCAAGCCGCCGAAGCGGCGCTCGAGCTCGGCGTCGTCGATAGGGTCGGGCGCGTTCAAACCTGGTGCTCCAGCCGCCAGACCTGGTAACGCAAGGCCAGTACCGCACCACCGACGATGCCAGCAAACGCGATGAAACTGCCCAGCGCCAGAGTCGACAGCCCCGACAGCCCCTGGCCGATGGTGCAACCCATCGCGGTGACGCCGCCCACGCCCATCAACGTGGCGCCCACCAGGTGGTTGGCAGTGTCCTCGGTGCCGCCGAAACCTTCCCAGCGGAAACTGCGAGTGGCCAGCGCCACCGCCGCCGAACCGGCGATCACGCCCAGCGTGCTGACGATGCCTATCGTCAGCACCTTGCTCTTGTCGCTGAACAGGATCAGCCAGTCCATGGTGTAGGCAATCGGGGCGACGAAAGTCAGCGACTCCATGCGCTGGGTGTTGGTGGCCAGGAAAACCTCTTCCAGCGTCAGCGGGTGCTCCATGAGGTGGCCGAGCACACCCGACACCCACCACACGGCCACAACCGTCGCGCCGATGCCGATGCCGGCCAGCAGCATTTCACCATTGCGCGCGGCGCGGCTGCCCAGCGCCCAGGCCGTCAAGCCCAGGCCGAGCCCGCCACCCAGCAGCAGCGCCAGCGTCTGCCGGCCCATGCCGGTCAGGTGCGACAGCAGGTAAGGCAGGTCCTGCCCTGCCGGCAGCGTCAGCGCCACGGTGTCTACAGTGGCCACACGGGCCACCGCGGCCACACCGCGCAGGGTGGCGTAAGAGGCGATGCCGAGCACCGCGAACACCACCAGAGCCTTCAGACTGCCGCCACCGATGC
>Ga0105046_10005255_pt1 | contig 20498 bp, 16 predicted proteins | sample MAT03_FD_78385 | JGI IMG/M metagenome (GOLD analysis project Ga0105046, IMG submission 78385) | Freshwater microbial communities from Lake Fryxell liftoff mats and glacier meltwater in Antarctica - MAT-03 (megahit assembly) | ecosystem: Environmental > Aquatic > Freshwater > Ice > Liftoff...
ATCCCCCGTTGTTCCCGAAGTCCCCGATGTACAGCCACTCGCTGTCCGTTGTAATGTCCTCCCAATCAGAGTTCGTGGCATTGTTAACCGTTACCGTACGGAGTACCTCGCCGCTGGTGGGATCGATGCGGTAGAGCTTGTTCGGATTGCCGCTGTCGAGTTGCGTCCACACCTCGCCGTTCAGCACCACAAGTCCGCTGGTCTCATTGAGGCTGGCGTTCAGCGGTGTGATCACCGTGGGCACCAACATCTGTGCGGTAGCCCCGAAGGACATCAGCACGGTCCACAACAAAAGCGCACGCATGGCACGAATATCCGCATTCCCCCACCCACCCTACAATGCGCAAATGCGTGCCCGATCACCCGATCGTGTGGAATACCCGCCCCGCCTTACCGGTGATCAAGCGCCAACCTGCCAGCCATTCGCTCCCTCGGATCATGCTCACACTCAGGCTCGAAACGCGCCAGGCGATAAGAACGGACCGCAGGGCGACCGGAACGGAACACGGTTGGCTGTGCCCTGATCAAACCAGCAACCATGAAAGCCATTCTCCGAAGCCTTTGGATAGCCACCGCCCTGAGCGGAGTTGTCCTGCTCCAAAGCTGTTCGAACACGGAAACACCTGCCGAACAAGCAAATGACACGAACGACGAAATGCAGCAGATCGCGGACGATGCAGCCAAAAAGCAGGCTGACACCAATTTGGAGTGGGAGAATCAGCGCAACGCGATCCTCACCGACCTACGTGACTTGCGTGATGGGATCGACAAGGACCTCGGCAAAACGAACGAGGACCTTGCGAAGAAGGGCCTGAAGGCCAGCGACCGCACAAAGCACGAAGCCATGAAGGCGGAATTGGAGCGTGAGAAAGTACGTGTGGATGAAACGATCGTGGCGATGGAAGGCGGCGCCGAAGTGGCTGTTCCGGAACGGGAGACCATGCGCATGAAGGCCGAACAGACGCGCGATGAGGTGAAGACCTGGTGGGAGAAGCGCAAAGAGGAGCAGGACAAACACACCGATGCCGACTACGACAGCGATGGGCATTGAGCCTTGACTTTCGACCTGGTCGCTTTTGGTGGAGGGGCCATCGTCGATGAATAGGAACGGTCCGCCGCACGGCGGGCCGTTCCCATGTTCAAAAAGAATGTGTGCGCCGCGACTACGGCACCAGGATCCGTCCGGTGCTGACCTGTTGATCACGCACAGCACGCACAACATACAGGCCCGCTGCGGCGAGCAAGGGGGCGGTCCATGTATCGCCATCGCGTTCGGCGGCGACCAACACGACACAGCGCCCGGCGGCATCATGCACCTGGAATATCACAGGCGCTCCACCTTCATCAAAACCCGTGAGCACGATGCGTCCACTCGACGGATCGCGCCAAAGCGTTGGCTCGCTCATCCCCGTTGCCTCTTCCGTTGTTGTGCTCATGTCCGAGGTGAGGCTTCCGTACTCCAGGAACACCGCACTGTCGTAGTTCGCATCGTCCACGTCGGCGATCGCGATGCGCAACTGGTAGGTCGCGCCTGCCGTCACCGCGGCCTTCGCCGTGAGCACCGTGGTGTATCCATCCAGCTGCATGTGTATGCCGTACGTGTTATCCACATAGTACACCGAGTCCTGTTCCCATAAGGGGTACATGCCGCAGAACCCGGTGGAGTTGAAACCGGGGATGCCGAGGTTCACCGTGTTCACCATCACGGGCAGGCCTGTGCCGGGCAAGGTGGCCATATTGATGCCCCCGTTGCTGAACGTGCCGTTGATGCCGGGTCCGGAAAGGAACATGCCCACCGCATCGTTCTTCGCCGTGCATACCCATTCATTGTATTCCTCCGAGGCGAACACATAGCGCAGTTGGAGCGAATCGCCCAAGGGCACCAGCGCGAGGGTGAGGATGGCCGCATCGGATTGCAGCAACTGCTGCGGAATGAGCACCTGCTGGAGATCAGGGTCCATCATGCCCGCATAGCCGCCGCCGATCGAGGTCGTCTGGGAGAAGTTCGGCCCCTGCGCCACGAACACATGACCGGTGGCCAGCATGATGCCGCCGTGCATACCGATGCTGCCGATGCTGTCCGTGAAGCTGCCCAGATGCTCCGGCACGTACTGGTAGGTGGCGCTGAGCACCACCACTCCAGGCCCGGCCAGGTCACCGACGGTTTGCGCGATGCTGTCCGCGAAAATGAAACTCGGGAGCACTTGCGCACGCGCGCCGAGCGACATGGGCAACACAACGATCAAGGGAATGGTTCGATACATGGGTGGCTTGGTCTGGCACAGGGTGGACGCCTGTGCGCTGCGCTCGGTTGTCCGGTCGTGTTGTGCCTGGCGTCCAGCGCGACCGTCAAAATACCCTGGATCGGGTATTTGAAGAGCTTCGACCGTAGCCGACCTTCGACGGGAAATATCCCCCACCCCATGCCCCTCTTCGACTTCCACGCGCACTTCAGCTTCAAGCCGGCGAACTCGCGCAACTTCCTCACCGATATGATGCCGGACGCCGACCATTGGAACGAACGTTTCAAGCGCAAGGCCGACCACAGCGCGCTAGCCGGGGTGGACAACGACGTGGTGAAAAGCAGCCAGTTGCACGGCAACAGCGCCACAGCCGGGGGCTTCCGTGTGATCTGCAATGGACTCTATCCCTTGGAACAGGGATTCACAAGCGCACTGTTGAACAAGCCGCTCGCCACGCTCACCGGCTTCTCACCCGAAGTACTGCAGGACATCTACGCGCGCAAGCAGTCATACTTCCAGCACATGGAGCGCGAATACACCAATTTGATCGTGAACCAGAACAAGACGCGCTTCAGCACAGCGGGCAACAGCTACCGTGTGGTGGATTCGTACGCGGAGATCGAGCGCACGCTGGCCAATGCACCGGACACGCTCTGCATCGTGAACAGCATCGAGGGTGCCCACGCCTTCGGCGACAACTTCTTCGACCGTCTCGGCAAACCGGTGAGCATCGCACGCGAGGAGGGGAAGTTCCTGCGGCGTGTGGGACAACGCGATGGCGACAGCTGGTTCGAGCTGTACATCGAGGGGATGATCGCGAACATCGACAAGATGACCACCACGTGGGAGCACACACCGCTCTTCGTGACGATGGCCCACCACTACTACAACCACTTGTGCGGCCACAGCCCGAGCCTCACGAACATGGTGCACCTCTTTCTGCCACAGAGCGGCGGCGCGCCCAACGCGCAGGGGTTCGATACGAACTACTTCTTCCTTGGCATCCGGCCATGGGGCAAGCGGATCATCGCGCACCTGCTGCGCCGCCGCAACAGCCGGGGCGAACCGGTGCGCCGCGTGCTGATCGACGCGAAGCACATGAGTCCGCAAGCGCGGTTGGACTACTACGAGATCGTGGACATGCGCATGGCGGCGCAGGACCCGATCCCCATCGTGGTGAGCCATACCGCAGTGAGCGGCCGCCGCGATATGCGCGCCACGATCGCGAACGACAACAACCTGTTGCCCGGCGAAAAGGACCGCTCACGCTTCTTCTACAACGGTATCATCAACCTCTTCGATGATGAGATCGTGCGTGTGGTGAAGAGCGACGGGTTGATGGGCCTGATGATCGATGAGCGCCGCATCATGGGCGACTCCATCCCGCCCGAAGCGGGCATCACCAAAGCCAACTTCGACACGCGCGCCAAGGCCAACCGCCGTGAGATGCGCGATTGGACCACGGCCAAACAGCAGCATGCCTGGGGCGACATCGACGATGCCGCACTGGCGCAGAAACTGGACACCGTGCATCGTGCGCGAGCGCCTTTGCTCAACGACCTGCGCCCCGCCTACCTCAGTGTGGTCTTCCGGCAGATCTTCCACATCCTGGACCTGGTGGGCACGCCTGCCGAACCGGCCAAAGGCTGGAACCACCTGAGCCTGGGCACCGATTACGATGGCGTGATCAACCCGATCGACATCTACCCGCAGAGCGCGGACATGAAGGACCTGAAGCGCGACCTGGTGAATTTTTGGAACGCCACCTGCCAACATCCCGATCCGGCCATAGCACAACTCTACACCGATCACCGCTTCGGCAAGAGCACAGCTTCACTGATCGAGAAGCTGCTCTGGAGCAACGGCATGGAGTTCCTGCGCAAGTATTACCACGATGGTTACCTGGTCAACGGGGTGGTCGGCTGACCGTTGGTGCTGATGATGCGGCCGCCCTCTAGAGTTTCCGCTTGCCACCCAGCCCCACCAGGAAGCTGAGCGCCGCGATCAGGTTGCCGTCCTTGGTAAGGGTCCCATCGAAGTTCCTCCCAAAACTGAAGGTGAGCAGGTCATTACTCCCGGTGGCGTACTGCGTGTTGGCCACCACGCGCCAGGTGGGTTCTATCCCATCCATATCGAGCACGGTGCGGTAGAGCGCTTCGCCGCTGAAGGTGAAGCGTCCTTCCGGTGGATCGAACGTGAGCCGTGTGCCACCGTCCATGGTTCGTATGTCCTGCGTCTCCAGGCTGTCCGCTTCGCCCATAAAGACGCTCCCGGGGTTCAGCAGATAGCGGCCAAGGAGTTGGAAGGAAACGTGTTCGTCGGTCTCCCAACTCAACGTGGTCCACACACCGGCGGAGGTGATCGTGCTGTTGTCCAAACGCCGGTCACGGAAGTCGAGCACCAGCCCGCCGGCGAGATCCCAGAAGAAGCCCTTGCGCTCGACCTTGAATTTCTCGGCGGCCATCTTCATCGCTGACAACTCCTCGGCGAACAGGCTCGCATCCGCGGACACCGGCACACTGAGCGCCGCCGCCCGATCCGCTTTCTGCCTCGCATAGCTCACCTTCAACGCGGCAAGGGTGGTGCGCAATGTTTCCAGGTGTATGCGATCATTCTCCGTCAGGTCGGCCCGGTCCAACGCGCTGTCGGTGCGGTTGATCGTCAGCTTGACACTGTCCATTGCCGCGCTGATCTCCTTTAACATCGGATCATCGGCGATCACGACCCGCACCGTGTCGTGCAGAGCGTAATTGTAGTTGCGCAGTGCCGTGCGCACCTTGATCAGTGAGTTCCGCGACGCTGCAGTGACCCCACCCCGCACAAGCGAGAACTTGAACCCGAAGCCCGCCGACGGATCGGCGGTGGTGCCCTCCACCGCATCGGGATCCTTCACCGCGCTGCTGATCACCAGGCTTTGCCAGATTGTGGTGCCCACGTTCACGGGTTTCTCCGTGCCGTCCGCATCGATACCGAGCATGTCAATGGCGCTGTTGTGCGCGCCCAGAAGCCAGGCGGGCGCAAGATCGATCGCGTAGTTCTTGGGGAGTTGCGAGAGATCGCTAGTGGCCTGGCGCAGGGACACCATGAAGCTGGTGAGGTCGCTCGGGCGTTGGATATCGCTCTCGGCCACGCCGAGCAGTACCGAAGCCGGCGAAGCCGGGGCGCGCAACACATCGAGTTCGATGGTGGTGGTATCCAGTTGCGCTTGGGCCGCATGGGCGAGGAAGGCCAGTAGGAACAGGGCGCGGGCTCGCATGGCTTAGGTGGTGATGATGGTGATGAACGCCATGATGCTGATGCCATCGCCGTGGTTCGGCATTGTCTTCTCACGCTTCTCATAGAAGGTGTCCGGGCCGGCGGTAAGCTTGATCTTGTAAAGCAGGTCGTTGTGGTCCGTTGCAAGGTCCTGAATGGTGGTGGTGGTGTGCAGCAGCGAACCGTCTATGTCCGTGGCCTTGCCCAGATCGAGCGTGAAGGTGTTGGCATGGTTCCCGAAGTCGGTGCTACCGAGCGACACGGCCGTGTCCCCCTCTTCACCGGCCCTGCCGATGGTGATCTCGAGTTTCACGCGGCTGGCCGGCTTGGTCACAATGAAGATGCCGTGTACCGGGGATTGGGGTTCAATGGCCATGGTGGTGGGGTGTTGGGGGGTGCGTTCTCAATCCATCGCGTTCAGCCTCATGGTCACTTCCTCGATGTAGGCGATCATCTCTTTGGGCACGGGGGCGTGGTCCGCGCGGTGCTTGTAGTACGCCGCGAGCAGGTCCTTCACCGCGTCGATGTTCTTCGCCACGGTGCTGAAGCTGTCGCTCCGGTCTTTGCTGATGTACCCCAGCACGGAGGTGCCCAACGTGAGGGCGGACACCGCGATCACGATCGCGAGTTTGCCCTTGCTGCCGAATACCGCCGTGAGGAAGGCGCTGACCGCAGCGGCCCCGGCGATCAGCAGGCCCAGGGTGTAGATCCTCCTGCGCAGCGCGTCCCGGAGTTGTTTGCGCACAACGATCCCCGCTTCGAACCTGCCGAGGAGCGCTTTGTGCGCGGCATCCACGTCACTGTCGCTGCCCACGATCACAGTGATGGCCCGGCCCGTGCCATCGTCGTTCTGGAAACCGGTGAAGAACTCCTTGTCCGCCCGCGGTATGCGATCGATCGTGCCGATGATGGTGTTCACCGCAGCGCTATCGCGGGGATGCAGCACGTTCACCGTAAAGCGCGAGGTGTCCAGGCGGGTCGTTGTGCTCTGCACGAGATCCATCTGGAAGTTCGCACGATCGGTCATCATCATCCGTTGTTCCGCCGGGGTGATGCGCACGCGCGCCAAGTCGCTCGCAGGCAGGCGCTGAAGGCGGACCTGCGCGGTGTCCGGCTGGGGATCCTCCGGCTCAGCGACACCAGAGGCGAGCGGTGCGGCGAAGGTGAAGAGGGCGATGCACAGCGGTGCGAGGCCGAGGAGGGTGGTGGCTTTGGTTCTCATTTGTTGGGCTTGCGCAATGCGGCACAGAGGGGTGTCCATTTCGTGATCAGGTGAAGCGGAGATCGGGGTTGAACCACTTGGAGCGGAGATACGCGGTGGTGTTCTCCGCTCCGATCTTCCGGAAGCGGTCCATCGTGAGCAGGTCGATGCAGCGTTGGAGCAGAACGGCTTCCTGGTCCTCGCGCACGGTCATGAAGAAATCGGTGCCATAGAGGATCCGGCCGCCGGACGGCCCGTCGATCAGTGTGCGGAGCTGGTCGTAGACCTTGTCGTTGAAAAGCGTGTAGCTGATGTCCGTGTAGACATGGGGCCATAGCGGCTCCGCCATGATCTTCTTCACCAGGTCGTGCCAATTCGTTGGGTCCATGCCCTGGTCGCGCACCTTCTTCGGTTCGTTGAGCATCTCATCGTCACCGCCGAAATGTGCGAAGCAGATCTTCAGCGCCGGGTACATGCGCAGCACGGGCCTGTAGTTCTCCGGATGCAGGAAGATGTTGCATCCGAACTTGGTCCCGTTCCAGGTGAGCGGGCTCTCGCGGAAACGCGCGATGCGCTCGTGGATCGACGTCATCTCCGGAGCGCCGGGGTTGAGCCCTGCCGGCGTGAGGTCGGTGAGCACTTCACTCATGCGTCCGGTGTAGAAGGTGCCCACGCGCGTGCAATGCGTCATCACCGGTACCGCGTTCTCCGCTGCCCATGCGTAGAGTTCGTCCAGCCGCGTATCGAACGGGAAGAAACCCATGGCCGGGTACATCTTGATGCCCACGAAGGCGCGGCGTTCGATCTTCTCCCGCACCCACTCACGCAAGGCCGCTCCACCCAGGTGCCGGGGGTCAACGCACACGAAGGGGAGGAACACATCGGGATAGTGCGCGCGCACCCGTTCCACCTCCGCGAGCTGGTCCTCGATGCGGGCATGGTGGCTGGAGCGCACGTCCATGTGGTCCATGTTCAGGGTGAGCGCCACGAAACGCACGTCGGGGCCCAGCGGCGTATAGGCCTTCTTCATGCAGAGGAACACCTCCTCCTGCGAGTTCTGTGTGCCCACTTCCAAAAAGCGGATGTAGCGTAGCAGCTTGCTGTTCTCGCGCAGCACGTTTCCTGGTCCGCGCCATTTGGCCCAGTTCTCCAACCGCTGACGCATCCAGGGACTGCGCAGCACCCAGTTCACCTCCTCCGCCCATCCGTGCAACTTCACGGGCAGTATGGTCTTCAGGAAATAGTCCGGTGCGCACGTGCCGGTGAAAACGTGGCTGTGGATGTTGGTGATGCGTTGCATGGTCGGGTCACTTGGCCGATCGTTGTTCAGTGGTCATGGGCTTCGGACCGGAGCGCCGTATGTTGATCAGCCGCACCAGCAGTTCGAACCAGAACGGGGCACCGAGGCTGAGGGAGACCGTGGTGATGTAGATGCCCACCACCCAGCGCAACCAGTTGTACTCGCACATGGAAGCGTTCCGGTCCTTGTAGTAAGCGAGCCGCGCTTTGTCCGATGGGCCGAACTCCGCTGGGATCGGTACCGGCTTCACGTCGCTATTGAACCAGCTCATCGGTGCTTCGTTCCGGTTCCAGCCAAGCGGCAGTTGCCAAGCCTGCACCCTGCCGATGACCTCCTGCGCCTGTCGCTCGTACTCTGTTTCGGCCAGGGCCAACCGTAGCAGGCGTTGTTGCGCATTGCTCACCGGCACCTTTTCTCCTTGCGCCTGGATCACCGCCACAAGCGCCCGGGTATCCATCAGCGTGCTGTCGCCGAGCTGCTTCTTCCTTTCGGTGTAACTGTCGGCGATCACTTCGGCTTGCGCGATCATGCGGTCACGCAGGTCCGTGTCCGACAACAACGTGCGGGCCAGGTGTATCGAATCGACGTTCAGCAGGATGGCGACCATGAAACCCAGGATCCGCAGTTTGCTGCGCTGGTTGTTCTTGTACTCACCGGAGGCGCGGTCCATGAAATCATCGAACCAACGGCCCAGTTCCAGCTTGAGCCTCTCCAGGTCGAGCAGTTTGGTGGCCACGCCTGCGGCGTCCTTGCCATCCAGTGTCCTGTTGCGATCGAGGAAATTGGTGAGCAGGCGTTTGAACTCGCTCTCCCGCATGGCCCCAACGCCCTTCTCCAGCCGAACGGCCAGCGCGTCGGATCGTCCATCGAAGGTCTTGGTGAACGTGTTGTCGGGCCCCTCCACAAAGCGGATCCTCACCGCCTGGTCCGCCAGCGTATCGATCAGCGCGTTCGCGAACCCTTCCGCCGGTATGTAATGCGGGTAGCTGTCCCCATCCTTGCGCATCGTGTTGATGATGGGATGCTGATAGATGAGGTAGCCGTAGTTGTGGTTCAGCGGATCGTCCAGCAACCGGAAGATGACCTTCTGCAGGAACACGCCGCGTTCCTTGGTGCGCTTGTTCCACGCCTCCAGCAGTATGCTCACCAATATGCTGAGCAGGGCGTACACCAGCACCAGCGCGATGATGGTGTCCAGGTAGGGACTCTCCAGGGCGGCTTGGGTAACGGGATCCATGGGGTCAGGTGTTCAAGCCTTCCAGCGGTAGCCGATCAGGTCGGCCGCCGGGAGGTTGGTGATGCTCACACTGTTGCGCTGATTACCGCCGAGCAAGTGGATGCGGCCGCCGATACGTTCAAGGAAAAAGGCCACATGCCCAACTCCGGGATTCCCCGGCACATGCCGCTTGAACACCGCGACGCAGCCCACGCGTGGCGCGGCCAGGGGTACGCCCCAGTTCGCCCAGCTGCGCGCGCCCGCGTGGTCGGTGCCGACGATGTTCGCCTTCAGCATGCACCAATTCACGAAGCTGCTGCACCAAGCGGTCTCATCGGCCGATGCGCGCAAGCTGGTGGCACGGTGGTACTCCACAATGCGCGGGTTGTGTTGCGGCCCGGCGAACTCGCGCACACCGATCTCGTTTCGCGCGATCGGCAGCCAGCGCGGTTCGTCCAACTGCGATATGGCGGCCACCGTTTCGATATGGTCCGCGCTCACCCAGCCGGTGAGGTTGCCATCGCGCAAATTGGCACGCGCACGCACCCAGCCACGCACGGGGCCTTGCAACACATCGAGCAATGTCCCTTGTGGCAGTCGGCCGATGATCGCCTGATCCGTTCCTGGACCAATACGCAAACGCAGGATGGAGGCGGTGGTGCGGTACGAAGTCATGATCGGGTGGGTTGGAGCGCACCAAAGAAGCGGAGCGATGCGGACCTTCACAATACCCGATCCAGGGTATTTTTCGCGAAGGGCGCCTATGAACGCGCTTGATGAAAATACCGGATCCAGGGTATTGTGGCACCGGTGCCGCCTGCGGTAATTCGCAACGCATCAAGAGCGCGAACCGCGGATGCGAACGGCTCCGTTGTCACTGCACCTCATCATCTCCTCATTATGCCCATCACACCGCGTTGCAACAAGAGGCTCTTCTTCGACCGTCCCGTTTGGAACAACAGTACGGGCACCGTCCAATTGCATCCGCTGCACTACTACGAACCCACCAGCCGGGCTGAGCTGGAGGCGTGCGTCTCCGAGGGGATCAAATACGAACTGCATGTACGCGCCGTTGGTTCGGGCCACTCCTTTTCCGATGCGCCGTTAACCGAAGACATACTCGTGGGCACCCGCGGAATTCAACGCGTGCTCGGCACGTACGCACACACGAAAATGCAGGGCCTCTTCAGAGAAGTGGAGGCGGGCATCAAAGTGTGCGATCTCAACAAGAAGCTCGATGACGAGGGTCTCAGCATCCGGGCCATGGGAGGGTACGACCGGCAGACCATCGCCGGGGCCATTCTCACGGGCACGCACGGGTCCTCGCTCACTTTCGGCGCCATGAGCGGCATGGTGCGCTCATTGGTACTGGTGACGAACGACCTGAAGGAGAAAGGCAAGGTGCGCTCCTACCGCATCGAGCGTGAACAGGGCTTCACCGACCCCGGCACCTACCCGAAGGATGAACCTGAATTGATCCAGGACGATGAGGTCTTCAACAGCGTTGTCGTGAGCTTCGGCGCCATGGGGCTGGTGTATTCATTGGTGCTGGATGTGGAACGCACGTACTATCTGGAAGAGAAGCGCATGGAGAGCGACTGGCCCAAGACGAAGGCGCTTTTGCGCAATGGCCTGCTGAAGAGCGGGGACAGCGTGTTCGTTCAGATCAACCCTTACCTCACCAAGCACAGCGCGCACGAGACCACCTTGATCATGACGCACCGCCGTGTGCCGGAGTCGGAGGTTTCGGGTATTGGTCAGGACCTGAAGTGGATCCGGCAATCGTTCATGAGCTCGATCCGCAGTCCGTTGCTCTTGATGGCCGGCCATTTCCAGTTCACGTATTGGTGGCTGGTGTGGCGCATCAATGGGAACTGGGAACGCATCGGCGGCATCCTGCGCTCGGCCATCCGCGCGCAGCGCGACCGCAGCTATACCCACAAGGCGCACCGGGTGATGTTCCAGGGCGCGGCCCGCTTCAAGTTGAACGCGTACGACAGTGAATTCGCCCTGCCGCTGAACGACCCCGAGATGGACTACCTGGATGTGCTGGACGAATTGATCAAGGAACTACGAAAGCTCCATCGCGAACACCATTCGCACCTGACCGCTCCCATCGGCCTGCGTTTCGTGAAAGGCTCGGAGGTTTACCTCACCCCCGAGCACGGCGGCGACGTTTGCTACGTGGACTGCCCGGTGCTGAAACACGCCTATGGCCACAACAACATCGTGGGCCGCCTCCAACATTTCTGGCAACGGAAAAAAGCGAGGCCGCATTGGGGCAAACGGAACGAGATCTTCACCAGCGCCGACATCGAGGAGCGCTATCCGCGCTTGAAGGAATGGCGTGCGCAGAACCTGCGGTTCAACTGGAACGGCATCTTCTCCAACGCCTTTACCAAACGTCTGGTGGAGCCTGGCCGCACAGGAGATGCCCCCGGTGTGGAGGCGCCCCCGAAGCAGGGGAGCCCCACGTAAGGAAGAACGTTTCACGACCGACCCGAACAACCCGGCTTACATCCTTGATGCTATCGAAATGGCGGATGGCGGTCTGCTTGTCGGTGGATGGTTCACGAAGTTCGGAGGCGTACCAAAAGCGGTTCCTTCACGATAGACAACAGCGAACCTTCCATGATCGCCGTGCCTGAAATGGACGGGCGACTTGTACCGAGCGATCCGGCCAGCGGTAGTGGTTCGCAGCGACCGGTGAAGGACCTCAGCGAACGGAAGCCGGGGTCTATGTGGTGAAAGTCTACCAACGGGACAGGGCAGTGGATCGCGCGCGTGGTTAGGCAATAAGCGAGGGGCACCAACGAGAACGGCCCCGATGCCGGGGCCGTTCTCGTTCTTGGTCGTTCGTCAAGCGATCGCGGGGCCTCCTTGCTGCGAGTTGCGCCCTGCCGTATCGAAGGTGCTGATGTCCACCGTGCGCAAGGAACGCTTCCAAGCGCGGCGGTGCTTGATCTTGGCGATGATGAGCAACATCACGGGCACCATGATCAGGGTGAGGAAGGTGGCGAAGGTGAGTCCGTAGATGACCGCCCAACTGAGCGGACCCCAGAAGATCACGTTGTCGCCGCCGATGTGGATGTGCGGGTTGAACTCGGTGAAGAGGGTACCGAAGTTGAGGTTGAGCCCTATGGCCAATGGCAGCAGCCCGAGCACGGCGGTAACCGCCGTGAGCAGCACGGGACGCAGACGGGTCTTGCCGGCCGTGATCAGCGCTTCGCGCGTAGCATCGTTGGGCAGGTGCGCATCCTCCGGCAGGCCCAGCTTCTCGCGTTGCCGCTCGAAGAGCAGCTTGGCGAAGTCCATGAGCACGATCGCGTTGTTCACCACCACGCCGATGAGCGAGATGATGCCGAGCATGGTCATGAGGATGATGAAATCCATGCGGAACACGATGAGGCCGAGGAACACACCGATGGTGCTGAAGAGCACAGTGCTCAGGATCACCATCGGGTAGCTGATGCTGTTGAACTGCCATACGATGATGAGGAACACGATGAAGAGCGCGATGAGGAATGCGCTGCCGAGGAAGCTCATCTCCTTCATCTGTTCTTCCTGCTGGCCAGTGAACGTGGTAGTGAACTGCTCGTCCTTGTCGTAGCTGGTGAGCACATCCTTCATCTGCGCGATCACCTCGTTGCTGTTGTAGCCCGCGATCACGTTGCTGTTCACGGTCACCACGCGCTTCAGGTCGGTGCGCTTGATCGCGCTGAAGGTGCTGGTGCGCATGTCCGTGGCCACGGCGCTGATGGGCACCTGCCGGATCTGGCCGTTGAGCATGTCACGGAACGTGATCTTCATATCCATGATCGCGTCCACGTCGTAGCGCTGCTCGTCCTTCAAGCGCACCATGATCTTGTAGTCATCGTCATCGCCCTCGATCCGGTAGGTGCTCACCTCCTTGCCGAAGAGCGCGCTGCGGATGGCATCGGCGATGGCATAGGTGCTCACGTTCAGGCGGCGGGCTTTCGCGCGATCGATGATGATGGGCATCTCGGGCTTCGCTCGGTCAATGTCGATGCGCAGGGCTTCAACACCGGGCACGTTCTTGCTTTCCATGAACGCTTTCAGGCGCTCGGCTTCAACAAGCAGTGGCTCGATCTCCTCTCCGGTGATCTCGATGTTGATCGGCTTGCCGGTGGGCGGGCCCGCGGCGTCCTTGTCCACGGTGATGATCACGCCGGGATAGCCGGGTAGTTCCTTCTGCAGTTTCAGCATCAGTTCGGTGGTGCCGTATCCGCGACGCTCGGCAAAGTCTACGAAGCTCATTTGTATGCGGCCCTTGTGGGGCGTGGTGCTCAGGTTCACCTCCCCCGTACCGGGATCGCTTGTTCCATTGCCCACTTGGGCGATCACCGAATTGATGAACCAGTTCACCGTGTCGATGCGCGTGGTGCCGTCCGATAAGGTCACTTCCTTGGTCTCGGTGTACGGCGGCTGATTGATGATCTTGTTCACCTGCGCCTCCATGATGCGCGTCACCTTGTCGGTCTTTTCGATATCGGTGCCGATCGGTGCCTCGATGAACACGTTCACGTACCGCGGCTCGTTGATCGGGAAGAACTCCACCTTGGGAGGCACCAGCGCGAGCAGGATGAAGGCGAGGAACAGCAGCCCGAAGGTGCCGATGAAGAAGGTGCGCGGATGGTGGCGGTCCAATGCATAGCGCAGGAAGCGCTCGTACCGCGCTTCGAGGCGCGGCAGGAACACATCCTGGAACCAGCGCGTGCCGGGCACACCCACCCAAAGGTTGAGCAGGCCAAGAATGCCGAAGAACACGGTAAGCGTACCGAGCCCTGTGACAAAGCTGCTGTGCGCAGCCTGACCCAGCACCGCGATCAATGTGCCCACCACGGCGAGGATGCCGACCAGACGGAACACCTTCCGCGCATTGGGCCGCTCGCGTTCCACCTTCATGAACTGTGTGCTCAGTGCGGGGTTCACCACCAGCGCCACGAAGAGCGATGAGCTGAGCGCCACCATGAAGGTGATCGGCATCCACTTCATGAACTGGCCCATCATGCCCGGCCAGAAGAGCAGGGGCATGAAGACCATCACGGTCGCGGTGGTCGCGGCGACGATCGGCATGGTCACTTCGCCCACGGCTTTGCGCGTGGCCGTCATGGCCGGCTCGCCGTTGCTCATGTGGCGGTATATGTTCTCCACGATCACGATGCCATCGTCCACCAGGCGACCCAAGGCGAGGATCAGCGAGAACAACACCATGATGTTGAGCGTGACGCCGAACGCGTTCAGCAGGATGAAGCTGATGAACATCGACATGGGGATCGCGAGGCCAACGAAGAGCGCATTGCGCAGGCCGAGGAAGAAGAGCAAGGTGCCCACGACCAGGATCACACCGAAGATGATGTGGTTGAAGAGCTCCTCCACCTGCACGCGCGTCTGCCCGCTCTGGTCGTTGGTAACGGTGATGGTGAGGTCAGGCGGCAGCACGGTGCCTTTGGCGCGATCGAGGATGGCGTTGATGCTGTCGCTGGCAATGATCAGGTTCTGCCCCGCTCGCTTGATCACATCGAGCATCACCACAGGCTTGCCGTATTCACGGGCGTAGCTGTCGGCTTCCTTGTAGTCGAAGGCGACGGTGGCCACGTCGCGCAGGCGCACTTCCTTCAAATTCTCGTTCTTGATCACCAGGTCGCCGATCATGTCCATGTCGGTGAACTCACCGATCACACGCACGGCACGACGGGTGCCGTCGGTGAGCACTTCGCCCCCGCTCATGGTGAGGTTCTCGCTCTGCAGCGCCTGCGCCACATCGTTGAAGTTGAGCTGCAGCGCCTCCATCCGGTGTACGTCCACGGTCACCTGCACTTCCTTCTCCGGCACCCCACGGATGTCCACCTTGTTGATCTGGGGCAACGCCTCGATGCGGTCCTCAAGGATCTTGGCGTAGTGGTGCAGTTGATCGATGCTGTGATCGCCGCTGAGGTTGATGTTCATCACCGGGATCATCTCGCTGAAGTTCATCTCGAAGATGTTCGGCTCGGCGGGCAGGTCCTTGGGGAAGTCGGCATCGCCCTGCGCTTTGTCCACGGCGTCCTTCACCTTGCGCAATGCTTCGGTGGGGCTCACGTCGTAATCGAACTTCACCTGGATGGTGCTGAAGTTCGGCACCGAGGTGGAGTTGATCTCTTCAACGCCGGTGATCGTATTGATCTCCTTCTCCAACGGTTTGGTGATCAGCTTCTCGATGTCCACCACCGAGCTGCTGTTGTACGCGGTGGCCACGTAGATCTCGGGCGTCACCACTTCGGGGAAGCTCTCCTTGGGCATGGCCATGTAGGAGTAGATCCCGTAGATGAAGATCAGCAAGGTGATGACCATCACCGTGGTGCGGTTCTTCACCGCCCAGCTCGTAATGGCGAACTGTTTGCCGTGGCCTTCGCCGTAGGCGTCGTTCTCTATGCTCTTGTGGTCCATCTCTATTTCATTTCACCACAGAGCCACAAAGCAGACAGAGAATAAATTCTCTTGGTGCTCCTTGTCGCTGCGGAATTGCCTTGCTGCATTCCTCCGTGCCCTCTGTGCCTCTATGGTGAACCCCTATCAGAGTTTCACCACTTTCACTTCCTGTCCGTCCGCGATGTTCTTCGCGCCTTCGTCCACCAGCGTTTCGCCGCCCACGAGGCCATCGGCTTCACCGGCGGCCACCACTGTCCAGCCCTTATAGCTCGCAATGGGCGTAACGAACACCTTGCTGCTTTTCTGCTTGCCGTCCTTCTCTACCAGCTTGAAGAGGTAGCTGTTCCCTTCCACGTTCTCCTGCAGGAGTCGGCTGGGCACCACCAGCGCACTGTCGATCACCTGATCGCGCACATGGATCACGCTCAAGAGGTTGGGGCGTACCATGTCCGAACCGCTGGGCAGGCGAACGCTGACGCGGAAGGTGCGGTTGGCCTTGTCGATGAACTTGCTCACGTTGCTCAATGTTGCGCTCAGCGTATCGCCGAGGCTGGGGAACGCCACGCGCACCGGGTCGCCGGTCTTCACGCTGGTCACGTAGGCTTCGGGCACATCGGCTTCCAACGTCGCACCGCTGGGGTCCACTACGCGGGCCACAGCACCCATCGGGCCGGTCATGTCGCCCTGGCTCACCATGATCTCGTCCACCACCCCATCAAAAGGTGCGGTCACTTGCGACATGCGGTACTGTTCGCGCATGGCTGCGAGGCTGGCCTCGGCCTGGTCCTTCTGCGCTTTGGCCTGCAGGTACTGGACCTCGCTGCCGATCTTCTGTTCCCACAAGCGGCTCTGCTTGGCGAACACATCGGCCGCCAGCGTAGCGCCAGCTTCCGCGGCACCCAGTTGCTTCGCAATGGCATCGTTGTCCAGGTCGATGAGCAATTGGCCGCTGCGCACACGGTCGCCCTCGCTCACCAGGATCCGGCGCACTCGGCCGCCCATGGTGTAGAGTTCAGCGCTCTTGTCGGCCTTCACGTTGCCATGCACCTCCACGAAATGCTCGAAGGTGGTGGGTGCGAGGACGAGCGTTGTCACCGCAGGCAGGTTCTTCCTCACCGTTGTGTCGTGCTCGGCGATCCAGGCATCGGCTTCCTTGATCCGCTCACCGATCTCCTTGTAGAGGGTCTTCAAGCTGTCGAGTTCGGCGCGCTTCGTCCCGAGATCATCGGTGGGCGTCGCAGCACCGCATGCGGTCAGCATGACCGCGGTCATCATAAACAGGATCGTGTTCTTCATCACTTGGTGTGGTAGGAGGTTCAATAGAGGTCGAGCGCTTTGCGCAGGTCGGTGCGTGCCAGCAACAGGTCGACCAGTTTGCCGATGTAGATCTGCTGCGCCTGTAGGAACTGGCTTTGGTCCTGGTTCAACTCGAAGCTGCTGGCCAGGCCGTTGGTGAACTTGATGCTGCTGCGGTCGAAAATGCGGCGCGACAGTGCGAGGTTCTCCTTCTCGGTGAGGTAGCTCTCCAGGGCGGTTACCGCCTTCTCGCTGCGCTCCTCGGCTTCCACTTTCAGCCGCTGATCGGTGGCGGTGAGGTTCACGCGGGTCTGGTCCAGCGTTAACGTTGCTTGCTTCACCTTGCTGCTGCGCATGCCGCTGCTGAAGATGGGTACCTGCAACTGCAGACCCCACAGCGTGGCTGGGAACCACTCCGTCTCGAAGGGTTGGTCGAAACCGAACCGTTGTTCCTGGTGCGATGCGAAGCCATAGAGCTTGGGGAGGTAGGCGGCCTTCTCGTTCTTCACTTGCATTTCCTGCACGCGCATCGTGGTACCGGCCACTTGGTAGTCGATGTGTCCGTCTATCGCCAATTGGTCGCTGGAGAGCGCCAGCTCCGCCGGATCGTTCACGATGGTCCCCAACTCATCGACGAGGGTGAGCGGCGTATCGGCCGGCACACCGAGCACCAGGCGCAGATAGGCCAGGGCCACGCGCTCCTGTTGCGCGAAACTGCGCGCACGGTCACGAGCGCTGGCCAGGGCGATGCTCAGGCGATCCACATCGGTGGCTTCCATGAAGCCCTGTTCGACCATCGCGCTGGCTTCGGTATGGCTCTTCTCCAGAACGGGCACACTTTCCGCGCTGAGCTTCGCCCCTTCACGGGCGGCCAGCACACCCAAGTAGGACTTCGCGGCCTGGTTCCGGGCATCGGACCGTGTCCGTTCGAGTTCCTGCTCGCTGAGCAACCGCAGTTCACGCGTGGCCTTCACGGCCACCAGGTAACTGCCATCGAAGATCAACTGGTTCAGCTGCGCGGTGGCGGTGGTGCTCCAGGGGACGCCGAACTGGATCTGCAGGTATTCCGGACCCTCTCCCGTGAAGTTGGGGATCACGCTGGTGGGCACGGTCAGGTAGTTGTTCAGGCTCGCGCTCACATCCACCTGCGGCAGTCCGATGGCCATCACCTCCTTGATGCGGGCCTCGGCTTTCCTGGCCTCCAGGACACTGGCCTGCACCTGGTAACTCTGCTGCGCGGCCATGTCCATGGCTTGTTGCAGGGTGAGGCTCAAGGGCCCTTGCGCATGGGCGAAGGGCACAATGACGGAGCACAGTAGAATGGTGAGGATGCTCTTCATGCGGGTACACGTTCTTTGGTCATCTTCTTCTCCAGGTAGTCCAGTCCTTTCTTGCTGGCGATCCCACGCACGTGGTAGCGGAAGATCTCCCAATGCAGGTCGTTCATGCTGAATTTCTCAGGGGGGAACAACGCACCATCGAACACCATGTCGAAGCGCGCGTTGTAGATCTTCGCGATCATCGGGATGTTCAGGTCCTCGCGGTACAGGCCTTCCTTGATCCCCCGCGCCATGTTCTCGGTCATGCACTGGTAGATCTCCTGGCGTTTGTTCGTCACCATGTCGTGGAACGCTTCGGGATGGTACTTCTCCAGGTCGAAGTGGATCGACGGGTGAATGCCCTGCAGGTGACCGGCGACCGTGGTGGTCACCGCGTACAGCTCATCGATCGCGTTCTGTTTGTCCCGCGCGCGCACAGCATCAATGTCGCACTTGTAGACGAAGCTCAGGTGCTTCAGCACGCGGTCCACCAGGTCGTTCTTGTCGGTCACGTACTGGTAGAGCGTCTTCTTGGAGATGCCGAGCCGCGTGGCCACATCGTCCATGGTCACGCTCTTGATGCCGAGCTTCCAGAAAACCTTGGCGGTGTCCTCCAGAATACGCTGGCCGCGCTCGTCCATGGGCTCAGGGCCGGGTTCGTCGGTGGGGTTGAGTTTGTCGTTGGCCATTGTTCGGGGGCGCAAACGTAAGACGAATAACACACAGGAAACACTTTAGGTGTGATAATGTTTCCGCCAGATCGGGAATGGCACGAAGCGACGGACCTTTGTTCCCCTCCAATGTCCTCGCCCCGCCTGTCCTTCTTTCTGGCCTACTGCTTCCCGGCGGCCATTGCTTTTCCCCAAACCACACCCATGACGAGTCCCACTGCCGCTACCCGCACCACGCACAAGCCCCTTCTCGTCGAGATCTGGAGCGACGTCGTTTGTCCCTTCTGCTACATCGGCAAACGCGAGTTCGAGAACGCCCTCGACCGCTTTCCGCATAAGGACAGTGTGGAGGTGATCTGGAAAAGCTTCGAGTTGGACCCCAACGCGCCTTCGCGCAGTGATATGAGCACCTACCAGATGCTCGCGCACAAGTACGGCATGAGCCTCGATCAAGCGCGCGAACGCGTGCGCGATGTGGTCGAGCGGGCAGCTGAGGTAGGTCTGCGGTACAACATGGACGCGACGGTGATCGCCAACTCCTTCGATGCGCACCGGCTCATCCAGTTCGCCAAGACCCAGGGGCTTGGTGACGCTGCGGAGGAACGCCTGTTCAAGGCCTACTTCACCGAGGGCGCCAACATCGCGGACATGGGAACACTGGTGCGCCTGGGATCGGAGATCGGACTCGCGGAGACCGCTGTGCGTGACCTGCTTGCCACTGCGGACTTCAGCGATGCCGTGCGCGCCGATGAGCGGGAAGCGCAAGAGCTTGGTGTGCGCGGCGTGCCCTACTTCGCGCTTGACCGCCGGTCCGCGGTGAACGGTGCGCAAAGCGCCGATCACTTCCTCGGTGCGCTGGAGCAAGCGTGGCGGGAACGTGCGCAGGTCGCCAGCCCGGTGCGCTAGACCCTCGGCGGTCTTTTGTTCCTTTGCCGCATCGCGCGCGCATGGAGGAGTGGGCGGGTGAAAGAGTGAACCGGTAAGCCCCCGCTCGATCGTCCGTCCTTATCACCCTCTCACTCTTTTCACCCTCTCGCAATGACCTCCATCAAAGAAGCGCTCGACAACGAAGCCCGCACCGGACAACCCGTTACCGTGGCCGGCTGGGTGCGCACCTTCCGCAACGACCGCTTCATCGCACTTAACGACGGCAGCACCATCCGCAACCTGTAGTGCGTGATCGACCAAGAGAAGGTGGATGCTGCCACGCGGCCATTGTGCGCAGCACGTTGCACACGCACGTTAAGAAAGTTTGTGCAAGCCCCTCGGTCTTTCATGGCCTTGAGTCCGAGCAGGATCGGTACTACAGCGCATCTCGCATCGAAACTTCGGCGCAGAGGTTTGGATATCGTTGGGCTCCGGTCGAAATTCCGGACCATTGGGTACCGGCATGGCGTCCATGGATCCGCATGCGATCCAGCAGTGATCCCGGACCATCCGCAGAAGCCCGTCCACAATAACTTCGGGGATCCAACGCATCGGTATTGTCGACGCTGAAATATCCTGAACCCGTCCGCATCACATCGTACGGATCATGAACCCCAGTTCCCTGGTCCGCACTGTCC
>Ga0105046_10005257_pt1 | contig 20495 bp, 19 predicted proteins | sample MAT03_FD_78385 | JGI IMG/M metagenome (GOLD analysis project Ga0105046, IMG submission 78385) | Freshwater microbial communities from Lake Fryxell liftoff mats and glacier meltwater in Antarctica - MAT-03 (megahit assembly) | ecosystem: Environmental > Aquatic > Freshwater > Ice > Liftoff...
GACCAGATCCTTGGTATCGGAGGCTTGCTCGAAGAACGAGCTGACGACGCCAGCTGGCAGAGCCGTGCACTGCTCGACCGGCTCCGACTCGTCGTCGTTCGGATCGACGCTTTCGCAGCCGACGAGCGAGGGAATGGCTCCGACGATGAGGAGCAGCGCCGACGCGAGCGATGTTCGGAGTCTCATGTCGCGAATGTACGTTGCAACCCGCGGCGCGTCTTCCCGGCGGGCTCAGAGCGTCGAGCGAATCGAACGACCCGTGCTGGTCGTCGAGCCGCTGTTGGTCGGCGGGGTCGCGGCTGGTTTGCCGGCGGGCTCTGGCTTCTTCTCGGTCGGCTGAGCCGTCGCTTTGCCAGTGGCCACAGCCGCGGGCTTGGTGCTGGCGGCGGAAGTAGCGGCCGCGCCCGAAGCTACGCCATTCGCAGCGGCAGCAGCAGCGACTGTTTCGTTCTGCTTACGCACGGCTTCGGCTTCTTTGGCAAGCTTCTCGGCCTCGAGACGCGCGGTCTCCGCCGCCTTCTGCTCTTGGGCCAGCTTGGCCTGACGTTCGACCTCGGCGCGCAACTCGGCAGCCTGTTTGTCGGATTCGACCTGCGATGCCTGAGCCGCCGCGTCGCCGTCGGACTTGAGCTTGAGTCCCACGCCAAGCGCTACAATCACGACAGCAGCGGCCACGCCGCCGATCAGCATGCCGTTCTTCTTCTTGGCGGGTGTCTCTGCCGTCGCGGTGTGCGCGCCGGTGGACGCCCACGCTCCTGCCGTGCCGCCCATCACCGTGCTGGACGGGCGCGTGGCGCCGTAGCCCGGAGCTGGCTCGGCAATGCCGAGTGGCACGATGCTGTTGCGCTGAGACCACACGTTCAGAGCCGCCTTGAAGTCCGAAGCCGTCTGAAAGCGTTGGGTGACGTCGCGCGCCATGGCCTTGGCAACCAACTCGACGAAGGCCGGGTTGACGTCGGGCAGGATTTCTTGGAGTGGCGGCGCCTCTTCGAGCACGATTTTGAACAACAGTTCGTTGAACGTCTCGGCGCTGAACGGCACGCGACCCGACAGGCCTTCGTACAGAATGACGCCCGCTGCGTAGAGATCCGTTCGGTGATCCAGATCGCGCGCGCCCTTGGCTTGCTCGGGGCTCATGTAATAGGGCGTGCCCATTACGGAACCGGTGCGCGTCATCGAGAACTCACCGCCTAGCGGGTTGAATTTCGAAATGCCGAAATCCAAGATCTTCACGAAGTCGGGCGCGCCCTCCTTGGGGGGAGGCAACAGGTAGACGTTGTCGGGCTTCAGGTCGCGATGAACGATGCCGGCTGCGTGTGCAGCCGCCAGGCCCTCGAGCAGCTGAACGGCGATGGGGTAGAGATCCTGCGGCGTCAGTTGCCCTCGATCGCGAATGCGATCGGCGAGGCTCTGACCTTCCATGAACTCCATGACCATGTAGCGGTCGCCACTGGGCAAATCGCCGAGATCGAGCACCTCGACGATGTGCTTGGAGCCGATGCGCCCCGCCGCCTGGGCCTCGCGCTCGAAGCGCTGCACTGCGTCGGCGCTGGATGCAACCGAGCCGTGGAGCACCTTGATGGCCACCTTGCGGTGGATGCGCGTGTTCTGCCCTTCGTAGACGGCTCCCATACCGCCTTCGCCGAGAAGGCGGACGATTTCGTATTTGCCGTCAACTACATCGCCGATTGTGAGTGCCATGAAATTCCACCACGAACTCTGTCAGAAACGACCCGACGTGCACTGGCCTGTCCTGGGCCTGCACTCCTCCAAAATGCCGCATTCGTCAAACACCAGCCCCAAGCCCTTACATTTCTCCGCCGTGTTGGTGTCCAGGCAAGTGGTCAGCGTAGGTCGGGCGGAGCACATGCTGGACAACAGCTTGACACAGCCGAAGCCGCCCTTGATGCCGTTACACACGTTGCCAGGCGCGCACTGATTCTTCAGCCAGGTCGCGCTGTCTTGCGCGCAGACTTCGAGCACGTTGCCGTCGCAGCGCGTCGCCCCCGGTTTGCAGCCACCACACTGGGCCTGGCTCCCGACTATTACGCACGCCGAGGCCTCGGCGTTGTCAGCGCAATCGACAGACTTGGTCCATGCCGCACTGGCGCTGCAGGTCTGGACAACGCTGCCGTCACAGCGCGTGGCGCCCGGCGTGCAGACGCCACCGCACTGGCCGCCTGCCCCGCCTGCGCAAACGAAGGGGCAACTATAGGGCGCACCGAAGGAGCCAGAATTGTTGCAGAGCTGCTCCTGCGTCCCATTGGCGCAAGTGGTCGTGCCCGGTGTGCAGGTGCCCTGGCATGGACATGCTCCGCCGCCCGTGCAGCTCTCGCTCGCGTTGCACACGTACGCGCAGGCCGTTTGACTCTGCCAATCTCCACCGATGCATTTTTCCCACGTCGTCGAGCCTGGGCCGCCCGTGCACTGGTCCACACCCTCCGTGCAGGCCCCGGTGCATACGCCGTTCATGCAGTTGTCCGCGCCGCCCGCGCAGTCAAGCCCGCCGTTCAGGTCCTCCCAAGCGCCTTGGTCGTTGCAGCGCTGCGGGAGGGCGCTCGCGGCGCCGCCGCAGCGGTAGGTGCTTGGCGAACAATCGCCGACGCAGGCTTCTTCGATGCAGGCCTTGTTCACGCAACCCACCGGCTCCGACCACTCGCCCGCTGTGCTACAGGACTGGTAGGCCCCGTTGCTCACGCATTGCTGGCCGCCGGGAACGCAAGCGCCAGTGCACAGTCCGTCGACGCACGCGAAAGGACACGAACCTCCGACGTCGATCAGGTCGGTTCCGGTGCAGATCTGCACCTGTTGACCAGCGCATGTCAGCTTCCCAGCGGTGCAAGTGCCCGTGGCTCCTCCGGTACCCGCAGCGTCGCCGCCCTGGCCGCCTTGCCCGGTGCCGCCCGACGCCGAGGAATTCCCTCCGCTGCCATTGAATTCGTCGTCCGGGACGAAGGTGATTTTACTGGTGTCTACGGTACAGCTCGCGGCCACCAAGGCTACGACTCCAAAGAGTGCGCCTGCCCATGTTTGCCTTGCGTTGAGTTTGTTCATCGTCCCAAGCCCTCGAAGTAAGTCGCCAAAAAAAGCCGCTGTTCCTGAAGGAACGCCACAAAACCTCAGAATCGGCCGATGGCCGAAAGCCCCGCCCCGCCCCACGTCGCCATGGGCACCAGCTGCACGCTGGCCGTAGTGCCCGCTGCGGAGTCGCTGGGTGAAGCGTTGCCGCCCACCAAAAAGAGCGTGACGCCCGCCGCCGTGAGCACGCCACCGCCAATGAACATCACGGTCGAAACCATGGCCAAGGACTTGGCGCCGTCGAAGTCGTCCTGGGAGCTATTGGGACAAGTGAGCGCGCCCGCGGCACCTTCGATGCACTGATCACGCGCGCTACTCTCGTTGCCCTTGGCGATGAGACCAGTGACAACGCCGCCCACCAAAGCGGCAATGCCTACGCCACCGGTGACGATGCCGACCGTCTGCATCGTGCTCAAGCCCGAGTCTTCGGGCGTCGCCGTAGCGGCTGCGGGCGGCGGCTCCGCGAAATCGAATACGTGGGACACGTCTTGGCCCGGCTCGAGCACCGTCTCCCAAACGAGCTTCTTGCCTTCGCCTTCGGCCGAGACCGAGTAAGAACCGGCGCGAATGCCCAATTTGATGGGCGCGTCCGCTAGCTTGTAGCTGCGTGACGGCGCACTCGAACCTTCACGGCGCACCGTGAGCTTCACATTTTTCGCCTTCGATTCGAAGGTGACGCTGGCCAGGTTGCCCGAAACGAGCAGCAGCTCTTTCTCGATCGACGTGCGCTCCTGGGGGTCGATTTCTTGGCCGCCCTCGTCGAGGTACTTGCGGTAGTAGGTGATGGCCTCGCCGTCGCGCTCCAGGTTCAGCGCGCACAAGCCGAGGTTGCCCAGCACCTTCCAGCTCTGATTGCTCTTTTGGTAGGCGAGCAAGAACTGGTTGTAAGCGTCCTGGTAGTTGGGCGGAGTTTGCTGCAGGAGCTCGACGCCATTGGAGAAGTAGAGCTGGGCTTCCGAAGGCTTGGCCTCTTGAGCGGCTGCTTGGTGGATCGGCCCCAGGGCCACGCTCAGGCTCAGACTTGCCAGGAGCACCGCTCGACCCATCCCGTATGTGTAAGCTCTCATTCGAATTGATTCCCCGTGTCTACCGACACTCGTATGCTGCGATTCTCGGGACCTTCCCGACCAACCTGCCCCGAGCGGGTCGAGCCAGCGCTCGACCTCTGGCGCCCCCCAACGCCCGCTCCGAAGCTTCTAGAGTACAGCCAAAGGCAGACGGAGCGCGAATGCCTTCACAGAAATCCCTTGTTTAGTGGGGCACCCGGTCGCAGTTTTCACCACATGCCCAAAGGTTCGGCTGACAGTTTGTCCGCAAATGCAGTCTCACGGTAGCGATTGGAGCCTCAAGCTGCCTCTTGCGCAGCGGCTCGGTGCTCGGCAGACAGTGGGGCTATGGGGAGCATGCTGTTGGTGGCTGCGGATGAGACTTTGTTCGGTGTCCCGGTGGACGCCGTGTTCATGCTGACGGCAGGAGTGGGCACCGCGCTGTTCCTCGTGCAGAGCGCCGCGCACATGATCAGCGGCGACGGCGCCAACCATGGCATGGCTGACTATGCCGACAGCGGCGGTGGCCCCGACGCCAGCGACGGCGCGTTCAAGTGGCTCAACCTGCAGGCCATCTCGGCCTTCCTCATGATGTTCGGCCTCGTGGGCTGGGCGTTGCGTTGGGACAACGGCCTCGGCATCGGCGTGTCGTTCTTGGGCGCATTTCTAGGCGGAGCGTTCGCCGTCTGGGTCGTGACGCGCATCTTCGCGCTCATGGGTAAACTGCAATCCTCTGGCACGCTGGACATGAACGCGGCGGCCGGCAGTCGTGGTACCGTGCACCAGCGCGTGCGCGGCCACTCGGGCAAGGTGCAAGTGGTGGTGCGCCAGCGTTTGATCACGCTCGATGCGTGTACGGAAGAAGGCGTGACGCTGGAGACGGGAACACCGATCGAGGTGGTGGAGGTCGTCAACGACGGGCTGGTGCGCGTGCGCGCGAGCCACGAGGGGAAGTATTCATGAGAGACCAAGCGGTATTTACACAAGAAGTTGGAATTTGGGCGCTCGCCCTCGTGGCGTTCGCGACCCTGCTGGTCTCGACGCTGGTGCTCCTGGCCTCGCGCTACAAGCGCTGCCCGTCCGACAAGGTTTTGGTCGTGTTCGGCAAGGTCGGCGACGGTCAGAGTTCGCGCTGCATCCATGGCGGCGGCACCTTGGTCTGGCCGCTCATCCAAGACTCGCAATACCTGGCGCTGACGCCGCTCACCATTGGCATCGATCTGCGCAACGCGCTCTCGCTCCAGAACATCCGCATCAACGTGCCCAGCACGTTCACCGTCGGCATCAGCACGCAACCGTCGATCATGTCGATCGCCGCCGAACGCCTCTTGGGCCTTTTGCCCAAGGAAATCGAAGAGATGTCGCGAGAGATCATCTTCGGTCAGCTGCGCCTGACCGTCGCCTCGCTCACCATCGAGCAGATCAACCAGGACCGAGAAAGCTTCCTCGAGTCGATTCGCAAGAACGTCGAGCCGGAGCTGAACAAGATCGGTCTGTTCCTGATCAACGTGAACATCACCGACATCACCGACGAGTCGGGCTACATCGAGAGCATCGGCAAAAAAGCCGCCTCAGAAGCCTTGAATCGTGCGCTGGTCGATGTCGCCGAGCAAGAGAAGATCGGCGCCATCGGCGAGTCGGAAGCGCGGCGCGAGAAGCAGGTGCGCGTGGCCGAGAACGACGCTCAGGCCACCAAGGGCAAGAAGGCCGCCGAAGCCGATCAGCGCGTCTACATTCAACAGCAAGAAACCACCGCTGCCGTCGGTGAATCGACCGCCGAACGCGACCGCGCCATTGGTGTCGCCCAGAACGCAGCCGAGGCCGAAAAGGGACGGAAGTCCGCCGAGACCGATCAGCGCGTGTTCGTCCAAGAGCGCGAGGCCGTCGCCATCAGCGGCGAGAATACTTCGCGCGCCAACATCGCGCGCAGCAACGCCGAACTCGCCGTCGAGCAGGCCCAAGCCAACCAACGCTCGCAGGTGGCCAAGAACGAAGCCGAAGTGCTCATCCAGCTCGCGCAAGCCAAGGCCGAGCGCGAGCGCTTGGTGGCCTCCGAGGTCGTTCGTCAGGAAATCGAGAAGCGCAAAGTCGAGATTGGCGCTGCCGCCGAAGCCGAGAAGACCCGCCTACTCGCAGCCGGTGAAGCCGACGCCGCGCTCTTCAAATACCGCGCCGAGGCCGAAGGTATTCGCAAAATCCTCGAAGGTAAGGCCGAAGGCTACAAGCAGTTGGTCGAAAGCTGCGGCGGCGACGCCAAGGCGGCTGCCTCGCTGCTCATGATCGAGAAACTCGAGCAGATCGTCAGCCTGCAGGTCGAGGCCATCAAGAACCTCAAGATCGACAAGATCACGGTTTGGGACTCGGGCACCGGTGCCGGCACCAGCGGTTCCTCGACCGCCAACTTCGCCTCCAGCTTGATCGGCTCGCTGCCGCCCCTGCACGAAGTCGCCAAGATGGCGGGGCTGGATCTGCCCGAATACCTGGGTAGCGCGCATCCAAAGGCGCCTGCTGCGCCGCCTGCACTCTGACAGAACGAAGAAGGCGCCACCCGGCGCCTTCTTTCATTTGGATCGAACGCAAGCGGTTCAGTTCGAAGCCGTGATGTAGACGAGCCAGCCAGGCTGATTCTCGGCTGTCTGGAGCACCTTGTACTTTTCTTCCTGGTCGTCGCCCGCCACATCCCAGTGGGTGCGGACGTCCTTGAAGCCGGCCTCGCCCAAGATTTCGATGATCTCGGGCAAGCTCCAGTAGCGCCACTCGTAGGTGAATGCCTTGTTCAGCTTGGTGCCGTCCTTGAACTCGAAGTGAATGTAATTCGTGACGGCGTGACTGATCGGGCAGAACAAATCTTGGTCCCAAATGTAGGTGAAACCCGCGGCAATGCGGCGCGGTTCGAGCATCGGTTGCTGCGATTCCCAGCCGCCGTAGGCGTCGAGCAAGAAGAAGCCGTCCTTGTTCAAGCCGGCGCGAGCGGCCTCGAAGTACTTGCGCAGCTCGTCGCGCGTACGAAAAATCCAGTAGCTGAAGTTGAGTGCGTTGACGACATCGAAGCGCCCCTTGCGCTTGGTCCGTACGTCTTCTTGCAAGAGCGTGATGCGGTCGGCGTCGGCGCCGAGCGGCGTGATGTTGTGTTCGATGCCCCAGTCGAGCGTCGGCTGGTCGATGTCGACGCCCGTAGCCGTGCGCTGCTTGCTCGACTTGACCCAAGTGGCGCAGAGCAAGGCGGTGCCGCAGAAGTCCTCGCGCATGCTGAGCGGGCGACGCTTGAACATCGCGCGGTAGGTCTTGTCGATGAACGAGATCTCGTGCTCGGGAGCTTGCACGCTGAGCTGGTAGAGTTCGTGGCGATCCGCCGTCTTGGCCGTGAATTTCGAGATCTTCGTGGCGGTCTTCTTTTTCTTGGTTTGTCGGCTCACCTGCTGCTCCTCGTTCGGGCCGGACCCTAGCGGAAGTACCGGCTTCGGGTCCATTCTGCAGGCGTGGAGACGCCACCCGTCGTTGGCCGCCTGGCACCTAGTCCCACGGGCTCTCTGCACCTCGGCCACGCGTGGAGCTTCTTGCTCGCTTGGTGGCACGCGCGGGCACAGGGCGGTCGCGTGGTCTTGCGGTTGGAAGACGTGGACGTCGAGCGCGCCAGCCAAGCGTCTAGCGACTCGGCCCTTGCTGATCTCGAGTGGCTCGGACTCGATTGGGACGGCGCGCCGCGCCTGCAATCGACGGGCGTGGACCGCATTCTCGCGGCCGCCCAGCGGCTCGAGAGCGAAGGCCGCGCCTACGCTTGCGTATGCACACGGGGCGATCTGCGCGCCCAGGGGGCGCCTCAGGCCGGGCACGACGAACTGCGCTACGCGGGGCGCTGCCGCGGTCGCTTCGAGAGTCCCCGTCAAGCCGAGTTCGAGGCAGGTTCTTGTGGCTTGCGGTTCCGGGTCGACCCCGGCGCGGTGCGGGTCCACGACGAAAATTTCGGTCCGACCAGCTTCGACGTCGATGCTGAGGTGGGTGATTTCATGATCGTGCGCCGCAGCAAGCTGCCAGCCTACCAGCTGGCCGTCGTGGTGGACGACGCTGCAGACGGCGTGACCGAAGTCGTGCGGGGCAGCGATCTGCTCGCCAGCGCGGCGCGCCAGATTTTGTTGCAAGGCGCACTCGATTTGGCTCAACCCCGCTACTTTCACGTGCCCTTGATGGTGGATGCCACAGGCAGGCGCCTGGCCAAGCGCGAGGCGGCTCTCGGGCTGGGCCACTTGCGCGCCGCTGGAGTCGATCCTCGGGCCATCATCGGCTTCGTGGCGGAAGCGAGCGGACAGGTTCGCGAAGCTTCGGCGCGCGAGCGCATGAGCGCGCGCGAGTGGCTGCCGCATTTCGATCCGAGTCGCGTCGGTACGAGTCCGATCGTGCTCACCGACGAGCGGCTCGCTGGCCTCGTGGCTTCGCGCTGAGGAATTGGCAGCGCGCGAGGCGCGCGACTCAGAAGAGCTTGGCGCCCGGACGAACGGCGACCAAAAGCGCTTCTTCTTCCCCGAGCAGCGGGGCTTCTTCGGCTTCGAGCGGACGCGCTTCGAGCTTGCCGCCAAGGATCTTGCGAACCGCGACGCGCACCGCCGGATGAGTAGCGCCAGCGCGAGGTCCGAGAGGCGCGACTGGGGTCGGCTTGCTGATCTGAATGCTGGGGCTGCTCGTGCTAGGCTGCGCGCGCGGCAGCGCGTCGACGATCGTCTTGTCCGAGAAGTCCTCGTCGGCGTCCAAAAGGACCTGAGCTTCTCCCGGCAATGGCTCGAAGACGTCGGGCGGCGGAGGGGTGCTGCTGGCGCCGGGGCTCCCGGTCAGCCGCGCAGCCAGACGCGAAACCTCGCCGGCGCGCTCGGGCCGCCCTTGCTTGCGGGCGGCACTCGCGGCGCGTTGCAGCCAGCGCGCAGCTTCGCTGCGGTCACCGCGCTCTTCTTCGACGCGGGCAGTCTCCAACGCAATGACGACGTCGTCATCATCCTCGGCGACGCTCCTGGGAACGAGTACTTCGTTCATTGCACGGGGCCATACTGACCGAAGGGGCGCGTGAGCGAAAGTCGGTGCAGGTAGGACAACCTGCGCCGTTCGACTTCAATTTCACAGTTTGACGAGATGCGAGCCAAGACGAGGCCCGAATCTTTGCCGTCTCGATTCAGCGAATCGCGCGTTCGCCGACCGTACCGAACACCTTGTCCCACACTATGTTCGAAACGGCGAATCGAGAATCGTGATCCTCGAAGTGGTGAAGCATGTGGTTCTTCTTGAGGCGGCGGCCGTACGCGGACTTCGGCGTGGCGTGATGCATCCAATAGTGACTGCAGTCGTAGAACACGTAGCCCAGCACGAAACCGGCGTGCCACGACCAAACGTACGCGGAGCCGAAAGCGACGTAAAAGAGCCCCAAAAAGATGAAGAAGAGGCTGACGCTGACCGCCGGCGGCATGACCAGGCGGTACTTGTCTTTGGGCCAGGTGTGGTGAACGCCGTGCACGAGAAAGTGCATCCGCTCGCCCCACTTTCCGGCTGGCTGCCAGTGGAAGAACAAGCGATGCAGCCAGTACTCGAGGAACGTCCAGAACACGAAGCCGGCCAGAGCCAAGGCCATCGAGATGACGAAACCCGTCGAAGTACGCGCGACGCTGTAAAACAGCATGAGCAGGCTCACCGGAATCCAAACGATGGGCACGACGGACCAATGCGTCCTGGAAAAAAGGTCGAGAAAGTCGCTCTCGAACATGCGCGGTGATTCAGGGGTCGCTCGAAGCATGAAAAAACTGGCCTCCGGGGGTGCCGAACCTTACGGAGCGGAACCCGAGCGTGCAAGGCGAACTCGGGTGACGAAATGCCGGTGTAGAGCCCACTTCGCAGTCGATTTTCCAGCGACGCTGTGTACTCAACGACTCGACCTTGGGCGCCCAATTCATGAAGTGACGGACGCCACGAAAACGGCACACGAGCTTGCTAAGGACCTACGCCAAGCGGCCGTTCAGCTCTGGCGAGGGGCAATGAGAGACGAGCACGAGGCGACAGCCACACTTCCGGAGCTGACCGGTGAGCCCGACCCGGGCCGGCTGACCGAGCCAACCACCGGCATCCGCCGCAAGCCACCCAGCAGCAATACGCTGTGGCAGGCACGGCTCGTGCTCAGCACGCTCGAGCCGCGCGACATCTGGTCCGGGCGTTTGCGCCTCGCCATCCGCCAAGGCGACACGGCCCTCGTCGATTCGCTGCTGGATGCCATCTACGCCGAGCGCAGCACCGGGGGGGTGGCGGCCGAGCGCGAGTCCCAGGTGAACGCGCCCATCTCGCAGACCGTGGTTCGCGCCGCGTCGACGATGCTGCCGCCCGCGCTCGACAAGAGGCGCGGTACGGCCTGAGCCGGGCGATTCGCCGTTCAGCTTTCTTCGCCTGATCCGTTCGGACGGACATGTTCCGAAAGCGAAAGCTCAGCATCTTGGCGGTGTGCATCGCTTTGCTGCCGGTCGTGCTCCGTGCAGCGCCGACCGTCCTCCGTGCAACGCCGACCGTCCTCCCGCCCGAGACGACCACGATCAAGTTGCCGCACCAGGTCGAACTCAGGCTCCAATCGGGTGCCGAAGCAGCAGCCGGAGCAGTGAGCCAACTACCGATCGGTGCCGCCGGCGCGCGCGTCGCCACTCAAACCATCCACGTGAAATCCGGTCGCGTCGACGTGCTGCTGCCCGGTAGATCCAAAGAACGCGGCGTGATGTTGCTGGCGCCCGAAGGCGTTTCTGCGCTGTCGACCAGCGGGCATCTCACGTTGATTGTCGAGCCCGAGGTGATCCTCGTGGCGGCTCTTTCGAGCGACGGACTCGTCGGCATCAAGTCGCGTTTTCGACCTCTCGCTCCGGGCGTAGTGCGACGCATTCAGCGGGCGACGAGCCAGTTCGAAGATCACGCGCTGCTCGGCGCGCCTCGGCTCGGCGCGCCTGGCCAACTCCACTTGGCCTTGTCGGGAACGACCTCCATTCCGCTCCACCTGACGCCGGTGGCTGGAGCACGCTCCTACCGCGTGCTCGTTTCCAGAGCAGCCAGCGGCCCGGCGCTGAGCGAGCGCTTCTTTGCCGATCCTGCAGCTGCGGTTGCAGAAGTTCCCGAAGCGGGAAACTACGTTGCAGTCGTCCACGCCATCGACGTGTTCGGCTTCGAAGGTGCGCCGAGCGCTCCGCTGACGCTCCACATCCTGGGTCTCGAACCCGGTCAAGACTTGTTGAGCCACGGCAGCACGATCCATCTCGAGCCGGGCCAGCGCGCCCGTCTGCGCGGCGCAGAAGGCTTGTTGATGCGCCTAGGCAACGCGGTCGATTTCGTGCCGGCCGTGGCCTCCGTGGGCCTGAGCGGCCAGCGCAGCACGACCCTCGAATTCAAGGACCCGACCGATCCCAACTCCGTCGCCAGCGTGACCTTGGTGCCGCGCCTGCTGCGCAGCCAAATCGACATTGGACCACACAACGTGGCTTGGCCCGACGAGCCAGTACAGATCAGCGTCAAGCTCTGGGATGGTCAAGGTGCCCCCCTGGAGAACATGACCGACTACCAAGCGACCGTGACCGTGAACGGTCAGCCCGTCACCGTGAAGTGGACCGCGGAAGCCGGCATGCTGGAGAGCACACTTTCGCCGCAGCCCGGCCTGGGACCTTGGATCGTCCGAGTGAGCCTGAAGAACGCGCGCGGACTCGAAGTGATACGGAACTCGCTCGAAGTCGTTCAGCAGCACCAGCGCATGGCGCGCCTGCCTTGACAGCGACCATCGGCTGGCGCGAAGACTCGGTCTAAGCTCGGGTGTGAACGCACGAACCCAGGCACTACTGTGCGGTATCGACGGCGTGTTGTTCGATCTGGATGGCCTGCTGCTCGACACATCGGGATGGGACCCCAGCTGGACCGTCGCAGCCAAACTCGCGCACTTCGAGAACTCGACGGCCTGCCCCGGCGCTGCTCGATTCGTGACCGAGCTCGGGAAGCGAGGGTTGCCTCTGGCCATCGGCACGTCGTCGGACCGGCACTTCTTTCGGGCCAAGTCGTCGCGCCACCCATGGTTCGCGCACTTTCGGGCCGTGGTCTGCGGAGACGACGAGGGTGTGGTCCGCCGCAAACCGGCGCCCGACGTCTATTGGCAGGCGGCTCGATGGCTCGGCGTCTCGCCAGCTCGCTGTTTGGTGTTCGAAGACTCGGCCGTAGGCATCGAGGCGGCGCGGCGCGCCCGCGTTGCCCGCATCGTGGCCGTCGGTCACGCCGCAGGCGCGACACGCGCGATCCACTCCTCCTTTTCGAGCTTCCAGGATCTCTGCGGCGAATGAAGGCGCGGGGCGCGACGTCGTTCAGGAAGAAGCGCCAGGCCGGCCGATGCCGAGCCAACCGAAGAATACGTGCAACTGCTCCCGCTGCGCTTCGGGCATGAACTCGAAGTTGCGCCCGCGATCGGTGATCTCCCAGAAATCCTTCGAAGTGACGCTGACCAGCGCTTCGAAGATGGACTCGAGACGCGTGACCGGCTCGTGGCTCATGTCGTCGGCGATACGGCGCGCCTGGGTCTCGAGACCAAGCGAAAGGTAGTAACTGGCCAGCTTGACCTGAGCCTTGCGCACGCCCACCAGCGCGCTCTCTTGCACCTGCGCGCGCAGCGGACGATCGAGCTCGAGAAAGCTGTCGAGCATGCTCGATTCCTCGCTCAGGCCCAGTTCGTGCGCCGATTGGCAGAGCGACGAAACGTCGTAGGCGACCGTCTCGGTCACGAACGTCAGCTTCATGTCGAAGCTGACGTGCCCATAGTAAATCATGTGCTTGAGGCCCTCGAGGGCCGCATCGCTGCGTCCGGCCGTCAACATCGACTCGACCAACAGGCGGTATTGGTTGAGCACGTTGTAGGCGGTGCGCACGTCGCGCGCATTCAGCGTAGCCCGCAGGTAAGAGTTCATGAAGCGGTAGACGAGTCGCGCCAGTTCGTCGTCGGCACGCTCCGCCGCGGCTTCGCCGATGTAACGGGTGTCGATGGCAATCAAGTAGTTGATGTCGCGCATGCCGGCCAAGGCTTCGTTGTAGATGCCGAGGTACTGGCGCATGACCTTCCACTCGACCCAAGTGCGACGCTCTTCGAGGTCGACCAAGCTCTCCGGATCCATCGCCACGAAGTCCGGATTCTTGGCGATGCCGGAATGGACACTGAACCAATGCGGCACGGCATGACGCTTCGCGTCGAGGTAGCCGATCGTCAGGTCCTTGAGCGCATCAACGGCGCCGCTGGCGATGATCTTGTCCTTGCCCGAAATCGAGGCGCTGGCGATGTCGGTCAGCTCTTCCATCGCCAAGAGCGTCTGTTCTTGAGCCAACGAAGACTTCGCCTCGTCCGTCTCCGCAGCGCCGCGGCTGGCCGCTCCAAGCGCGTAGGTGCGAATGCGTCGGATGATGTTCATCGGTTCGAGAAACCAGAACACGTAACCAAAGTACGGAACCATGATCACGACCGAGGCCGTGGTGAAACCGAGCATCGCCACCAAAGCGGCTCGCGGCACATAGCTCTGCTGCAGCGACACGCTGAGCCAGATGCCGCACACGCAGACGACGACGTAGTAAGCGATGACGAGCAAGGTCACCCGGTCGCGCAAGAACATGCGGGTGACGCCGGCGAAGCGCGCGGCGGACAGCTGGACCACGATGCTGACGACGGTGATGATGATGCCGAGTACGGCGGCGACCACACCCGCCAAGGAGCTGATGGCGTCGGTAATCGAACCGGGAGCGAAAGACAGGTAGCGACCGAGCGGACCTTCGCTCTGGGGGTCCGCCTGTGCCCAGCCGTCCACCCAGAAGAAGTCGAGCGCATACAAACCCCAAAACAGCGCCAGGGACAAGCCAGTCAGAAGGGCCGTCGGGCCCAGCCAGCGGCGGCCAAAGCTGTGCTTTTGCTCGGTCATTGTGCAGCGCTTTCGTGCAGACTCACACGCTCGGGCACTGCTCGATCACGGCTCGCGAAACCAGGTCTCGAGGTAGGCCTTTTGGAAGTTCCCGAACGCGCCGCTCATCATGTCCTCGTAGACGTCCGGAATGTCCTTCTCGACGAGCACCTGGAAGTTCGGGGCGCGCCACGTGCTGTAAACGTACTTGAGCGTCGTCTCTTCACCCGGCAGTTCGAGTAGGGCGGTGATGACCACGGTCGCGCCGAGGTACACGCTCTTTGGCTTGCCTCCAACGAACGCGCCCGAAAGGCTCTCTTTGTGGGTAAGCGTGAGCGTCGGCTTGTCCACCGGCGGGAGCTCCTGGTTTTCACCCAGCGAAGGACCGACGAACTCGAAGCGCACGACGTCCGCCGGAAAGGCCTGGGCGAGGCGCGCAATCAGCGCTTCGGCCAAGGCCGTCTCGCGCTTGCTCTTGGGCTCACCCAAGAAGTATTGGGTCGGCAGGCTCTTGCGCCCCAGGTAATACTCCTCCGACTTGCTGACGATGCTGTCGAGCATCTCCTTGCTCTGCGGGAACTGGTGAGCAACGCGGACTCGAACCGTCGGGCCGTGCACTTCCGTGTAGTCGAGCAGCGCCTGCACGAACGGCACGAGGGCCTGGTTCTTCTCGGCCGCTTGCGCCTGGAACACCTGCAGAGCCTGCGTGAACGCACTCTTGCGGGCTGCAGCCAGCTCAAGCTCGATCAGCTTGTGCGCGGGGTAGCTCTGCCGGACCTCTTCGATGGCAGCCAAGGTGCCAACGCTCTGCGCCTTGGCGAGTTCGGCCAGCAGGGCGGCGCGATGCACAGCCTGCACCTCGGCACCGATCTTGGTCTTGGGGTTCTTGGCGATGAACGCCTCGATTGCAGATACTGTCCCGACACGCATGGCGCGCTCGAGCTCGGCGCGCGGCAAGAACAGATCCGCGACGTCCGGTCGCGCTCCCCCGCGGGCCAGGTAGGCCTGGTACGACTCGGCCGTGTTGGTCTGAACCGCAGCACGGTAAAGCTCCTTCTCGCTGAACGAGTTGCGCAGGCTCGACACTCCAAAGCCCAGACCGACCGCGACGAGCGCCGTCAACGCCACGAGCGAGAAATGCGAGAAGAGCACGGGTCGACGATGCGCCTGCGTGGGGGCCAAGGGGTTGGGAACGCCGCTTTCCACCAACGAGTGGAGCCGCGCCCGCTCGAGCGATTCGTCTTCCCCCAGGGAAATCCAACGGTCGCGGCCGCTCTCGTACGCCGCTCGGACCTCGTCCGCGCGCTGGCCGTCGTTCAGCTGAAAAGCGAACCGTCGGCCGCCCGTTCCGACGAGCGTGACCAAGCTACCGTCGACGAGCACGGACCCCAGGTCTTTGGCGTCGAATTCGGAGAGCGTTCCACCCAGGACCTGGATGACGCCCGAGGGAAACAGGTAGGTTCCTTCGCCAAAAAACGCCCGTGTCGACTCCCAAGACGACGCATACGAGCGCAAGGCGCAAAAGACGACCAAGAAAGCCAAGGCGATGTGGATGCCCAGATGGAAGGTAGAGCCGAGCGCCCAAGAACTCTTCAGATCGCCGAAGCCCAGACTGGTGAAACCCACCCAGCCCACCAGGCCGAGCACGGTCCCGAGACCCCACTTCAGAGGTCGGGCGTTCGTCACGCGCTGCACGGCGAGCGGTGTCGGAACGGCAGCTCCACGCGACGACTCGATGAACCGGTCCTGAAGGCTCCGCGGCAGGCCGTAGAAGTCGAGTTTGCGCATCGCGGTCGTCACCTGATGATTCACCAGAGTGAACCATGCTGGAACCCGCTTTCACAAGCGGCCCCGGCCGAGCGCACCGGCTTTCGGCTTCGCCCAGCGCGAGGCAGAACAAACTAGACCATAAACGCTGAGAATTTGCCCATCTCAACGCAGAGCACTCGGACCTATACAAGTGGCGAGCGCCTCCTCGAAGGAGCGCAGCTGCTGCCTCACGAGCTCGAGCGGCTGGGCCCGAGTGGCGAGTCCAGCGCGCTCGAGCGCCTCGCGTAAGCTGAGCCGGGGGTAATAGTCATCCGTCAATCGGTGGATGAAGCGCAGGGTCGACAGACCGTCCCAGCGTTCGTGAACGCGTTCGAGCCGATGGCCGGCGCTCGGACAGCGCGCGAGCTCAGAAGCGATGCCGGCGACGAACTCTTGGGCTTGGGAGGCGATGCGCGCTCGAACGTCGGGCTCGAGCGTGAGTCCCTCGAAATGCGAAATGGGTGCCACTCGCTCCTCGACCTCGGCGTGTCTGCACACGTCGCTCGAGAAGCAGCGGAGCGCGACGAACACGCGCGGATCGTAAGTGCGCGCGCCGTAGGAGTCGTCTTCGGGGCGCGAGCGCCGGTACTCGATGCAGTCGAGCAGCGAGGGCCCCGTGCCGAACGGCACACGCGAGGACAGCCGCGTGCGAATGACGACCGGCGGCGTGTGCACGCGCCGCAACGGTCGCAGCTTCGATAGCTTGGAAAGCAGGTAGAAGTCCTCGCCCGCCTGGCGATTGGGCACGCCGCGGGCTTGGGCGTAGGCATCGAGGCGCACGGCGATGGCGCTGCCAAGAGCATGAAAGGCGTATGGCGAGCCCGCAAATTCCAACCCCAACACGTAGTAGCGAAACGAACACTCGAGCGCCGCCATCGACGCATCCAACTCAGGCGACCCGCTGGGCGCATGCCAGTACGGCAGGAGCCAAGCCGAGGCCTCGTGGTCCTGGCGCTCGAGCAAGCGCCAGTGCGACGAATTCCAAGCGGCGTCCGCGTCGCCCGAGCCGACCCAAGGGCTGATCAAGTGTCCGCTGGCCCAGAGGCCGAGCGTCAGATCGAAGCCGAGCTTGCGCGCGCGCCCCACACCCTCCTTCGGACCGAGACCGAACACCGGTCCGACACGCCGAATCAACGCGACCGCGCCTCTGCGCTCGGCGTCGACGAAGAACGATACTCCCGCGTCATCTGGAACTCTTGGGCCGAACTCGCGCTCGACGGCATCGATCAATCGGCGATTGGCGACACGCACCCCATCCTCGGCGTCGAGCCGTTCGTTGACGACCAAGACCAAGAGCCGGGGTTCATCGAGTTCTCTCCACGATGCCAACCAAGAGTCCAGCGCTTCGTGTTCTTCGGCCGCCAGCGGGACGACGACGGCCGTACGAAAGAGCAGTCCTTCGGGAAGCGCACTGGTGGCCGTCGCTTCCGCGTAAGAGCGCAGGTACTTGACGACCGCTTTGGGGAGCATGGCCCTCAATGCACGCGCGGCTCGAGCGGCAGGCCGACCAAGATCGCGGCCTCCTTTTCGAGCAGATCGTCCGCACGGCGTTGGACTTCGCTCTCGGGTACGAACTGCTTGGCCAAACGGAAGAACAGCGCGTGGTGTCGAGCTTCCGAACGGGCCAAATCGAGATAGAGCGACTTGAGTGAGTCCGTAGCCGGCAACGCCTCGGCCACCAGCTTCAAACGCTCGCAGCCGCGCGCCTCGACGACGCCCGCCACGAGTAGGGCATCGACCAAGCCCTCCGTACCGCCGCGCCGCGCCAAGGCGCGCAACTCACCGACGTAGACATCGCGGTAGTCTGCCCCCAGCTGGAGCCCGCGCTCGGCGATCGCTCGGTAAACCAGGTGAAAATGCTCGAGTTCCTCGCGAGCAAAGGCGATCATCGGCTCGAGCAGCTCCGGCCGGTCGGGATAGCGGACGACGAACGACATGCCGGTCGCCGATGCCTTGCGTTCGCAAGCAGCATGGTCGACCAAGAATTCGTCGAAATGTGCCAACACGACATCGAGCCATTCCTTCGAGGTGGGGACGCGCAAATTCAGCATCTGCTCAAGTCCCCATGACCGTGACGACCAAGCTACGATGGTGGGGGCGATAGCGGTGCTCCCAGACGTACAGCGCCTGCCAGGTTCCCCACGACAGCCGCCCGCGCGTGATCGGAACCGTTTCTTGGGTGCGCGTGAGCGCCGCCTTCACGTGCGCCGGCATGTCGTCGGGCCCTTCGTCGTCGTGCTCCCAGGCGCGGGCCTCGGGCACCAGAACTGCAAAAAAGGCATGCAAATCGCGCAGCACCGCGGGGTCTGCATTCTCGGACACGAGCAAACTGGCCGAGGTGTGCTTGATGAAGACACTGCACAGTCCCATCTGGACGCCACTCTTCTCGACGACGCCCGCCACGAGCGCGGTCGCGTCGAACAGACCCTGTCCGTGGGTGGCAACTTCGACGACCTCTTGGTGAACCAGCACGACTCGCCCTATAGCAAAGACCACAGATGGTTTCACCGCAGGACCCGCTCTCGCGACCCACCCGCCTGGCCCAGGTCGCCTTGCCTGCGTTCGACCTGCCCGGTGTGCCCCGCTCGGTCAACCAGAGACTGACGACGTTCTTCTCGGCCACGGAGCCGCGGCGCCGCATCTACCAGCTGCTGTTGTCGCTGCTCCGGCACCACTCGCTGCGCTCCGCCAACGCCATCGCCTTCGATTTGTTCTTGGCGTTGGTGCCTATGCTGGGCCTGGCCGGCTGGGCGGTGAGTCGCATCTTGTCCCGAGACTCGGCGGCCATGGTTACGAGCAGCTTGGTGCTCGACGTCACTCCGCATCAGTTTCGAGCGTTCATCCAGGACAACCTGCTGACGCTGTCGGCGACCAGCGTCGCCCCCTTCGCGACCATCGCCGGTTGGTGGCTCAGCTCCTCGGCTTTCTTCACCCTGATCTCGGTGTTCGAAGAATCGTTCGAGTGCATACCCCGACCCTATTGGAAGACGACTCTGCTCTCGATGGGCTTTGCCTTCTCGGGTTTCGTGATCTTGGCCGCAAGCGGGGCGGCAGGCGTGTTCTTCACGATCGAGCGATTTGGCCGCGTGCGCTCGCTCGTCGACGCCATCACCGAGTCGGGCCTGTTACGCGCAGGCATTGCGCTGGCCGCGTACTTCGTGATCAGCGGCTACTTTGCGTTCGTCTATCGCTACGCCATCGCGCGCTCGGTGAGCCGTCGCCGCGTCTGGCCAGGAGCCTTCTTTGCGGCGGGAGCGGGCAGCGCCGCGTCGGTTCTGTTCGGCTACTACGCGTCGCACATCTCGAGCTACACGCTCTTCTATGGTGGTTTGGCCGCGGTAGCCGTCGCGCTACTTTGGTTGTGGCTCTGGTGCACGGCCATGCTGATCGGCGCCGAGCTCAACATCGCCCTCGAGGATCTGACGGACCTGCGCGGCAGCAAAAGCCGGCTGAGCCGCGGTCCTCAACCCGAGAGTTCCTGAATCGCGTCCATTCGACGTCGGTATTCACCTGGCGAAGAAGCCGCCGTGGAACTCACTTGGCAACAGAGTCGCCATCGACGTGGGAGACACACACGCCCAAGTCGGTCGGGAAACCCGCGGGCGTCTGGCAGCTGTCACCCTGATCGCAGCCCGACTCGCTGCCGACGGTATTGCAGAGTTTGAGGCACCCCGAGCCCTCCGAGCAGACGTAGCCGTGCGCGCACGCTCCAGGCTCGTCTCCCGAGCAGGTATCGCCGTCTTTGCCTTTGGCCGGAACGGCGCAAGCCGTCTGCCCGTCGGAACGTACGACCACGCAGGCGCGATCGCCGCTGCAACCGCAGCTGCGGCCTTCGGGACACGGAAACGGCTCGGTAAGTGAGCACTTTTCAGTCGGAACGCAGACAGGCACCAGCGTGTCCTCGGCTCCGACGAGAGGTCGCGACCCACAGAAATCCTGGGCACCGCACGCGTCGGTCGTTCCACGACAGCAGTACGGCTGACAGCTTCCCGTCGCGGTGTCGCCAATGCAGGCGAAGCCCGCTGCGCAATCGCTCGAACCAAAACACGGTGCGCCACGCTCGCCCGAGCCGACTGCGCCGCAGCTCCGCTGAGGCGCGCATTCGTCGCCGTCGCAAACGGTCGACACCTGGCAGCTCGAGCCTTGCGGGCCCAAATCGCCAGGACCGGCAGGAAAACCGCTGGCTCCGCCCTGGCCACCCTGCGCCGACTCACCGCCCATACCCAGATCGCAGCTCTTGGCGTCGTCGGGCATGCAACTGCCCACACCGCACAGGGGGCTCAAGCCATCCGCGCCACTGTTGCCACCACCGCCCGGAGAATTCAGATCGATGGTCGAGCCGCCGCCACGCGAATTTCCTTCGTCATCGGCACTGCCGGAATCCGCAATGACCCCGGCGGATGAACTGCAGTTCATGGCCAATGCCGCGCAGGCAATCAAACCGGTCAGCGTAGCGAGGGGGCGCGGCGCACGTCGACGGAAAAGAGATGATTCAAGCAAAAGCGAAACCAAAGTAACCAGAGTGTAGCGCGCCATCTCGCAGGCGCCACGGACCCGGCCCTCACTTGGCCAAGCGCACGTGCCGCACGTCGAAGTTGCCGGCCATATCGAAGACTCGAACGGTGATCAGCGCCGGGCCAAC
>Ga0105046_10005258_pt1 | contig 20494 bp, 18 predicted proteins | sample MAT03_FD_78385 | JGI IMG/M metagenome (GOLD analysis project Ga0105046, IMG submission 78385) | Freshwater microbial communities from Lake Fryxell liftoff mats and glacier meltwater in Antarctica - MAT-03 (megahit assembly) | ecosystem: Environmental > Aquatic > Freshwater > Ice > Liftoff...
CAAGCCCATCACGTCCGGCATGGTCCGAGTCATGGACGAGAAACTTGATGCCAAGACACTCTTCTACAACGGCGGCGACGAACGCAACGTGGCCAAGGAGAAGCCACCGATTCCGCCAGGAGTACCTGGAATTCTTGGCGGGACGTTCAAAGTGGAACCGGTTTCGTTGCCTCCGGAATCTTGGTATCCGGGCTTGAGGGAGTACGTTCGGCGGGACGAGATTGAAATGCGTGAGCGGGCAATCGCAAACGTGCAGAGTGCGCTGGCTAAAAAATCCGATCGGATAAACGAAGCACTTCTGGCTACGAATCGATCAGACCTCGACGCCTTATACGCGAGAATCGCGGCCGACGATGTGGCCTATCGTGGAGCAAAGGGCAATCCCAAGGAGGCGGCGCAGGTCGCCGCATTCGCCGAAGCCCGTTATCGGCTGGACAAAGCACTATTTGATTTGGCACTGAAGCAAGCTGCTTTCGATGCGTCGAGAAACGCTCTGACCGTAGTGCAGCTAGAGGAGGCCCAGGCCAAGGCCGATGCTGCCTGCCTGGCGCTGGAGAATCAGCCATCGACCTACACGCCACTCTCTCCACAGTACCCGAAAGCGAGCACCGGGCGGCGCACGGCCCTCGCACGCTGGATTACTGATCGCGACAACCCGCTCACCGCCCGCGTGGCCGTCAATCACATGTGGACGTGGCACTTTGGCACGCCACTCGTTGAGACGACCAGCAATTTTGGCCGTCAAGGTAAGTCGCCGACGCACCCGGAGTTGCTGGATTGGCTGGCACTCGAACTCATGGACAACGGCTGGAAGATGAAGCCGTTGCACCGCCTCATGGTTCTCGCCAGTGCTTACCGCCAATCATCCAAGTCTCCAAGTTCCACTCCTAACTCCTCCCTCCTCACTCCTCACTTGTACGCCCGATTTAACGCGGTGAGAATGGAGGCCGAGGTCGTTCGCGATAGCCTCATTTATCTGTCGGGAGATCTGGATCTGACGCAAGGAGGACTGGAAATCGTCCAGGAGCAGGCACAAATTTCCAATCGCCGCAGCATCTACCTCGCGCATCACGGCGAAACACGGGCCGAGATTCTTGAGCTGTTTGATGCGGCCAACCCGTGCGATGCCTATCGAAGAAGCACTTCGGTGATGCCACAACAGGCACTGGCACTCAGCAACAGCGAAATGGCCATCCGCCTGGCACGTTCGCTCGCCAAGAAATTGCCGAGTGGCACCGATAAGATATTCGTGCAAACGGCGTTCGAGCAAGTATTAACACGCTCGCCGAGAACTGCCGAGCTAACCGCCTCGATCGGCTTCCTGGAGAAACAGCGAAAGCTGTTCGAGGCAGAATTGAAGGGCAGCGACGCCAATAGCCGAGCCCGCGAAAACTTGATCCTCGCCCTGTACAACCACACGGACTTCGTGACGGTGCGGTGAGATAAAAAGAAAAGATCACCACAGATTGCACGGAATTTCACGGATAAGACAGAACAGGAGAATGCGTTTTATCCGCTAAATTCCGTGCAATCCGTGGTAAAAATGCTTTGAGGTGCATGATGCGTCGTCGAACGTTTCTCGCCGATCTCGGCATGGGCTTCACTGGCCTCGCCCTCGGTGCGATGTTGCATCGCGATGGGCTGGTGCGCGCCAGCGATAGCAATTGGGTGCCGCCCGACGGCAAGCCGCACTTCGCGCCGAAAGCGAAGAGCGTGATTTGGATTTTCCTATCTGGTGGCGTTTCTCAGATGGAGAGTTTCGATCCGAAGCCGGCCCTCTCCAAGTATGCGGGCAAGACCTTTTCGGACACGCCGTTCGCTGATCCGCTGAAGTCGCCTCTGTTCTTCAAGCACTCGCGCGACGTTGTCGGCGGCACTCGCCCCTATCCGAAGATTTTCCCAATGCAGGTCGGCTTCAAGAAGCACGGCACCACTGGCGTCGAGGTGGCCGACTGGTTCCCAGAAATGGCCAAGTGCGTCGATGACCTGGCCATCGTGCGTTCGATGTACACGACCGACAACGATCACGGGGCCGAGTTTCAGATGCACACCGGCCGGCATCAACTCGATGAGCAACAGCCGGTTCTCGGCTCGTGGCTGAATTATGGCCTGGGAACCCTGAACGAGAACCTGCCGCAATTCGTTTTCCTCGGGCAGTACAAGGACTCACGAGTGAAGAAGAATTTCTTCGCCGACTATCTCGGGCCACGGTACGGCGGTGTGGAATTGTCGCTCGACCCGAAGAACCCATTGCCGTTTGCCACACGAGGCAAGGACGTGCTGGCCAAGGAACAAGAGAATCAGTTCGCCTTCGCGGACGAACTCAACAAGCTTGCCGCCATCGAGTATCCGGAGGACGAGCAACTGAAAGCCCGCATCAAGGCTTACGAACTCGCCTTCCGTATGCAGCAGGCGATTCCCGAAGTGCTCGACCTCACGAAGGAAACCGAGGAGACCAAAAAGCTCTACGGCATCGACAACCCGACCACGGAGATTTATGGCCGACGCTTGCTGGCCGCACGACGCCTGGCACAGAAGGGAGTACGGTTCTCGCTCGTTTACCTCAGCGATTATGGCGAATGGGATTCACATAACGAATTACAAAAGAATCACGCTCGAAGTGCTGCCCGCGTGGATAAGCCGCTGGCTGGTCTGATCCGCGATCTAAAACGCACGGGCCAGGACAAGGACACTCTAGTCGTCTGTGCCACCGAGTTTGGCCGCACGCCCGGTCTGGAAACTCGCGACGCCTACAAGATGCCTACCGGCCGCGACCATCACCCGCACGGCTTCACCGTGTGGCTGTACGGAGCAGGCATCAAACGCGGCATCGTCCACGGAGCCACCGACGAACTCGGCTTCCACGCCGTGGAACACCCGCACTACGTGACCGACCTCCATGCAACCGTGCTCGATCGGCTGGGGCTGGATCCCAAGAAGCTGGACGTGCCGGGAAGGAAGCGGCTGGACATCGATCATGGGAAGGTGATGCGGGAGATCTGTGTGTGACTTATAGATGGGTTGATCGATAGATAATGCATGCGAATATGAAGCAATTGCATGTCATGCCGGCCGGGGTTCGGGACACGGGGCCATCTTTCTAATCGGAATTTGCCATTTCAGCTAAGGTTGATTTGGCAGATGCGGCCGATTTCAACCCTGTCCTCCGTTGACTCTCGTGGTCCATTCAATCTACGATGAGGGGGATCGGCTCAGTCGTCTCTCAACTCGCGAGCATTTCCCATGAATGATTTCAACGAAAGCGTGGCCATCAACGGCTCCGCCAGCCTTAGCGATCGCGTGAAGGAACTGCGACTGACCGGGCGAATGGAGTCGGGGTCCGCGAAAGCTGGCGGCACGGCCTGGCTGCCGTGGCTACTCTGTTTCTTCCTTGCCGTCGGCTGGGCGGGCTTTGGCATCAAGTGGCTACGCGGCACAGATACCAAGACGCCCGACGCGGCGACGGACGGCTCTGTTGGGACGGGAGCATCCAAGCCGGGATCGTCCGGGGTCTCGGACGCCGTGATGCTCGAGGTCAAAGGTTATCTGATTCCGACACAACAGATTTCCATCAGTCCAATCGACGTGGCTGGCCGAGTGACCATGTTGAACATCGAAGAAGGCATGTCTTTCAAAAAAGGGGACATTTTAGCAGAGATCGATTCTACACCGTTCCAAGCTCAACTCGCGGAAACGAAGGCACAGGTCGCCGGAGCCAAGGCTAAGCTGGCGGAACTTCAAGCAGGCAGTCGGCCCGAGGAAATTGCTCAGGCGCTGGCCGAACTCGATGACGCGAAGGCACAACTGGATCAACTCAAGCGGGAATGGCAGCGATTCGAAAGCCAGAAAACACTCTCGATCACGACACGGGAATACGAGCAGTCCCAAGCAAACTACCTCTCGGGTTCGAGGCGTGTGGAAGCTCGACAGAAGGCGTACGATCTGGCCAAACTTGGACCACGTAAAGAACGCATTGAGGCGGCGGAAGCCGAGCACAACGCGACGCTCGCCCGGCTCAAGCAATCCGAATGGCGGCTCGATAACTGCACGATCAAGTCGCCGGTGACGGGCGTGATTCTCACCAAGAAGGCCGAGGTCGGAAGTTTGCTCAACCCGGTCGTTGGCGGCGTTTCGCCGAATCTTTGCGACATCGCCGACCTGCGCAAGCTCGAAGTCGATCTGGAGGTTCAGGAACGCGACATCAGCAAAGTTCGGCTCGATCAGGCATGTAAGATTAAGCCCGATGCATATCCGGATCGGACCTACGATGGCTATGTCGAGCGTGTGATGCCCATTGCCAATCGTGCCAAGAGCGTGGTACCAGTTCGCATCAAGGTCGTGCCGCGCGAGGACGAGAAGCAGGGCCAGTATCTCAAGCCGGAAATGGGCGTCACGGTGACATTCACCAATCGAACAGTCACGGCAGAGTTCAAGGCCGAAGTGAAGCGTAAGCTGGAGGACGATTCGGAGAATTCGATTGCGCCGAAGAAATAACACGAAGTCACATGTGGATTGAAACCTCTCTACAAACGGTCATGCTCGGCACGGCGATGCTCGGATTCATCGCCGGCTGCCTGGGTACATTTGCCGTGCTTCGCAAACAAAGTCTGCTGGGCGATGCAGTCTCGCACGCGGCATTGCCCGGCGTCGTACTCGGATTTCTACTCTTCGGCAAATGGCCCTTCGTGCTGCTCCTCGGGGCGGCCGCTTCCGGGTTGTTGGCCATGTTATTCGTGACGGGTATCACACGTTCGAGTCGGGTGCCGTTCGATAGTGCCCTTGCGGGAGCGTTGGCCGTGTTTTTCGGTGCGGGATTGCTTCTGAAAAGCCTGACGCCTGGATCCGGAACAGCGGGCATCGATCGCTATTTATTCGGCCAGGCCGCGACCCTTTTACCTCGTGATCTTTGGCTGATTTCGGGTGCGGGGGCAATCGCGCTGGTACTGCTGTTGGTGTTCTGGAAAGAATTCGCAGCGCTGACATTTGATCGCGAATTTGCTGCCGGGCTGGGACTGCCAGTGCGGGGACTAGATGCCTTGCTCACAGCCCTGATCGTACTCGCAATCGTGATTGGCCTGGAAAGCGTGGGCGTGGTCCTGATGAGTGCCCTGGTGGTTGCACCGGCGGCCGCCGCTCGACAATGGACGGATCGATTACCGCGAATGACACTGATTGCCGGCCTGTTCGGAGCGATCTCGGGGGCGATGGGGTCATATCTCAGCCACGTGCTCAGTGGTCCGGGCCGCAGCGTGCCCACCGGGCCCACCATCGTGTTGTGTGCCACGGGAATTGTGGTCGTTTCATTTGCGAGTCGAGCCGTGAAGAGTTGGTATCGATCGATGACGGTGCAAACTAACCCGGAGGGCAACGCCGTGTCAGGAAGTGCCGTTTGAACTGCCCTGCCATCGAACTCTGGCCTTGCGACTTGTAGAATACTATTGACTTGCCCTCCTACCCCCGCCGTTGAGCGACCAGCCGCCGATGTCCCAAGCCACCGCGAGCCAGTTCTTGGACGGAATCCGCTCCAGCCAATTGCTGGACGATGCACGGATTGCCGAGCTGCAAGCACGTCCCGAGGCCGTCTGGGGCGACGTGTCTGCCTTGGGTAAGTACGCCCAGGAACGGGGCTGGCTGACATCCTACCAAGCAGGCGAATTGAGCGAGGGACGTGGCGACCGCCTAAACCTCGCGGGATACCACATTTTCGACAAGATCGAGGAAGGCCCTTTTGGAGCACACTACAAAGCTCTCCATCCGGCTCTTCAACAGCCCGTCTCGATTCGAGTCTTACGAACCGATTGGCTCTCGCCGGCCGACTCGGTATCCGCTTACGTAATGCGGACCCAGGCGGCGAGCCTGGCCCAAAGCCCTCATATGGCAAACTTGCTCGACGGAGGCGCTCTCGACAGTGGCCCCTTCGTCGTTCACGAATACGTGGACGGTTGCGACCTGTTCCGCATGGTCAACGAGATGGGTGCGCTACCCTTGGGTCTAGCCTGTGAATATGTTCGACAAGCTGCCTCGGCTTTGCAAGCCGCTCATGAGAAAGGCATCGCTCACGGTGATGTCACGCCGCACAACATGCTTCTCACACCTGTGAAGCGTGTGGCGGGCTCCAACGGCGATGTCTCGATTCGGCCACGTCCCGGCGCATCCATCAAATTGGCCGAGTTCGGACTGGCACCCAGGAGGCCGGCAATCGGCGAACTCACCTTCGGCGAGTCGGATCGGCTCGGAACGCTCGGGTTTCTGCCGCCGGAACGCATGACGAACGGTGAACGCACGCCAGCCGGCGATTTGTATGGGCTTGGTGGCTCGCTGTATTTCCTGTTGACGACGCGGCCTCCCCACTCCGGTCACTCCAACTTGGAAGTGATGCTCGACATTCAGCAAGGCCAGCCGGCTCCAATCGAGAGTATCAAGTCCGATGTCCCGCCGGAGGTAGCCCGACTGGTCGCTCGGCTATTGGATAGTAACCCGTACTCGCGTCCGTCGGCCTCCGAAGTGGCGATTACCTTGCTGCCGTACTGCGAGCGATTGGCCGCACCCATACCGCAAGATATTATGCTTGCGCACGAGACGTCGACTCAATTCGGCATTCCGAATGCCGTTCCGGTCGCTCGCAATCTCGATCTGCCAACTCACGATCTTGACGATGGTCCTTACGCGGATGAGATTCCTCCCTCGAACGATCAGCCTTTGGTGGAACCGATGTCGTCCACTCGACTGGCCGGCCTGTTGCCAGAGGTTCATCCGTTCGACGAGCACGCAGCCCACGATGCGCCTGGGGACGGTCACCTTGAATCGTTCGACCACTCGGCAATGGGTGCGAATGCACCCCTGGCACCACGTCCGAAAACGAAGGCCACCGGCAAGAATATGGTCTGGATCGTGGCTGGCCTGTGCCTGCACGGAACAGCCGTCATCCTGCTCATTGGTTACCTGACGAACTGGTTCGCTTTCTCCAGCACGCCCACGGCACCGGAGCAAAAAGAAGAAAAGAAAGCCACGACAAAGTATAAGCCGAAGATCAAACGGGACTGATCGGATCGCATGCAACTCTGCATTAGCCAGGCAACCACAATGCCTGCCAATTTCGAGGACGACCTAACCGCATTTGCCGATGTCGGTTGGCAGGCCGTCGAACTCTGGCTAACCAAACTCGAAAAGCACTTGGAAAGCAATTCGATCGATGACACACGGCGATTGTTCACAAAGCTCAAGCTCGTCCCTGTAGCGGCCTCCTATCAGGGCGGTTTGTTGCTTTCCCAAGGCGAACAGCGAAAAACGCATTTCGAGCATTTTCGCGAACGCCTGGGATTATGTCAGTCGCTTGGGATTTCAACACTCGTGCTCGTGGCCGACTTCTCTCAAGACCCGGACGCGACTTCGCTTCAGCGTGCCGTGGTGTCGCTGGCACAGGCTGCTCAATGGGCAGCGGGCTTCGATGTCAGGCTGGCACTGGAGTTTCGAGGCGGAGATGCATTTTGCACCTGTCTGGACACGGCCATCGGATTGGTATCTGAATGCGGCGAGCCGAATGTCGGCGTCTGTCTCGATCTGTTTCACTACTACAAGGGGCCCAGTAAGTTCGAGGATTTAGCGGGACTGACTCGAGCGAACCTTGCCCACGTGCAATTCAGCGACGTGGCGGGCATTCCACGTGAATTGATGACCGATTCGGATCGCGTCTTTCCAGGCGACGGGGACTTTCAGTACGTGCCAGTCGTCGAAACTCTGAAACGAATCGGCTACGAAGGCTACGTTTCACTGGAAGTGATGAACCCGGTACTGTGGCAGATGAAACTGACGCAAGTAGCGGAATTGGGACTGATGGCTTTGCGGCGGGTTGTGGAATAATTTAGTCAAGAGCCTGGCGAGCCGTGCATCGTAAGCTGCCGGGTTTTGGACACAGAACCCGGCATTTTTCGATGCTCAGACTCGCCAGGCTCATATGCCCTACGACCGCGAGCCATAATAGAACGCGACGACACCGGTGAGGGCGGTTCCCCAAGGCAGAGCCTCGATCGGCTTGGGTAGCGTCTCGTTGATGAACACCTGAAAGATCATGTCGAGGAACAGGAACGCCATCGCGATAATCGCGCTCCAAGCCTGAAACGACTGAAATAGCCAGCCATGACGGAACGGGAGTATTTTCACAAGTAAGCCGAGTACGAAACCAATCATCAGGGCACCGAAGTAGAATTTCCAGGCGACTGTGACTTGTTCGGGACTCGGTGTCAAGCGATTCAAGTGATCGGGATGCTTCATAATCAGGAACGCAAAGACCGCTGCCGTGCCCGCGAGGATGAGGAAACGGAGTGTGCCCGACGGCAACCAGAGCGGCGAAGCGAGCGAAGTATCCCCTCGCTTGGCGATGGATTTGCCGTGCGACACGAAGAAAATCATGACCAGTGCGATCATGAAATAGAGGTTTAACGGTATCGGTATCGCCTTTTCCGAATCGGCCGGCGTGGGCAAAAGAAGCAAAATCCAGAAGACCAGAACGATCTGGATGGCCATGATGCCGCGGATACTGCCAGGCGGCAGACCGAGTGGTGGGCGAGCGTGAGCAACGGCTGACATAGGTTGGCCTTTAATCCGTAAGGACTCAAAATGTTCTTCGGTATCGCTTGACGAGTATTTGGTTCACTCTAAGATGTTCGTTTCCTACTTCCAGGCCTGGATCCGCTATTCCGATGTCCACGAAGACCACCTTACTCGCCGCCAATGCTCCCAAGGATTGGCTGCACATCGATGCCACCGACCTCGTCGTCGGGCGTTTGGCCGTGCAAATTGCCAATATTTTGCGTGGCAAGCACAAGCCGCTGTACACCGCCCACCTCGATTCGGGCGACTTCGTCATCGTCACGAATGTCGAAAAAATCAAGTTCACCGGAAATAAGTGGGAACAGAAGACGTACCAAACGTATTCCCGCTATCCGGGCGGCCAAAAGATTATTCCCGCCAAGGAAATGCGGGACCGGAAGCCGGAAGAAATCTTGTATCTCGCAGTTAAGCGCATGGTGCCTCGCAATCGCCTCGGCCGAGCGCAGATGGACAAGCTGAAGATCTACAAAGGTCCGCAGCATCCGCATCAGTCTCAGCAGCCGAAGGATTTCAAACCCAGTTTATAACTCGAAGGATGACGAAGGCGGCCTGAGCGGCGAAAGCTTGCCTCGGCTTATTGGTCATTCTGTATTCATTAGGATCGTCGGATATGAGCGCAGCGAAAAAGTTTCACTTGGGTACGGGTCGACGAAAATCCTCCGTGGCCCGCGTGCGTGTGGCCGAGGGTAGCGGCAAGATCCTCGTGAACGACCGCCCTTACGATCAATTCTTCACGGAAGAAAAGGATCGGGGAGCTGTTGTTGGCCCCCTCCTCCTGCTCGATATGCGGAATCGCCTCGATGTGTTCGTGAACGTCCGCGGCGGCGGCATCACGGGTCAATCCGGTGCCACTTGCCAGGGCGTTGCTCGTGCCTTGAAGTCCATGTTCGGCATCGAGTCAGGCGAAGCGGCCGCAGCCAATCCCGCGGAAGCGGCCAACGCCGAAGGCGGCATGGGCAAAAAGCTCCGCGATAGCGGCTACCTCACCCGCGATAGCCGGATGAAGGAACGCAAGAAATACGGCCGCAAGGGTGCCCGCCGTTCGTTCCAGTTCTCCAAGCGATAATCGACAAGCGAGTTCAATCTCTCCACGGCCGACGTCTTCTGGACGCCGGCCGTTCCATTTTCACGTCTTGGCAGCAATTGCACGCCGCTGGATTTCTTCAAGGGAGAGATCCTCGAAGTGCGTGCCGATCCACCAGTAGTTGCCGCACATGTCCTTCACGCCGCAATTGCGGTCGCCATAGAACTGGTCGGATGGTTCGCGGATCGACTCAGCACCGGCACCCAAAGCCTTCCGATAAGTTGCATCGACATCGAGCACGTAGAGGTAGAGTGCCGTCGGCATCGCTGGCCACTTCTCGCTTGCTTCGCCTGCCATCAACATCGAATCGCCGATGCGAAAATGGGCGTGCCAGATGGTTCCATCCTGACCCTGTGTGGTTCCCTCGATCGTGGCGTCGAACGCTTTCTGCACGAATTCCAGCATTTGTGAAAGGTTCCACACTGTCATGTAAGGCGTGACGGTGTGGTAGCCGGTGGGGATTGGATTGGCTGGCATGGGAGAATTCCCTAGTCGAGGGAAGGGTCGGATCGATGGCGCGAGGTAGGAGGCAGTCTTCGCAAAGTCAGTTTGGAGAAAAAAAATCAGTACGAATAACCTTCCGCAAAGTATATCAGACTTAGCTTCGCAGACAGCCTGGCGTCTAGATCGAGTTGTCGGCCCCCACCGAGATCGCACCATGGGTTCCACCATTATTCCCTTCGTGACGTTATTCTTCGGAGTGGTCTTAGGACTGGGGCTTGGTTTCGGCGGCGCATGGTTTTATTGGAAAGCCGAATCGGCCGAACTACGTGCAAAAAGCACTTCGGATGAAGAAAAAATCGAATGGATACGAGATTCGCAAGACAGGCTGCGAGAAACCTTCGAAGCACTAGCTTCACGCGCACTTCACAATAACTCTCAACAATTTTCAGGCAACATTAGCAACCAACTTACCTCCCACGCTCAGAACATTGGCGTATTGAAAACCGCGCTCGACACGAACCTCCGAGCGCTGGATGGGAAGATTCGAGAGCTTGAGAAAAATCGAGAGGGTGCATACCAAGCACTCAGACAACAGGTCGAAGTATTGAGCAAAGCTCACGGTTCTCTCCTGCAAACAACTGAACAATTAGTCAACGCACTTAGTTCAGGGCCTGTGAGAGGGCGATGGGGGGAAATCCAACTCCGCAAGATCGTTGAACTGGCGGGGATGACTGAGCACGTTTCGTTTCACGAGCAGATCGTCGGTACGGCTGGCGGGAAGCCTGACACGCTCGTTCACCTGCCCAACGAGGGGAAGATTGCGCTGGATTCGAAATTTCCTCTCAAAGCGTTTCTGGAGGGGATGGCTACGAATGTGCTTAAGGATCGAAAAATCAAGTTTGAGGAGCACGTGAAGGTAATGAAAGAGAAGATTCGAGAACTCTCGAAGCGAAGCTATTGGAAGGAATTTGATCCCTCGCCTGAGTTGACTATCCTCTTCGTCCCTATCGAGTCATGTCTGATGGTTGCCTACGAGCACGATCCTTCCATCATCGAATATGCTTTGGAACACAAAATCATACTTGCTTCGCCGATCACGCTGCTTGGGTACTTGAAATCGATCGCTTATGGTTGGCAGGAGTTCACGATCAGCAAGAATGCTCGGAAAATTCTGTCTCAGGGGAAGGAGTTGTATGGCCGAATCGATGTCTGGCTGGATCACTTCAAGAAGACGGGAGAAAAGCTAACCTCGACGGTGAAGTCTTACAACGAAGCTGTTGGTTCGCTGCAATCAAGGGTGGTTCCGTCGTGCAGGCGATTCCAAGAACTCGCTGCGATTGCTGACGACCTACCAGAAGTTGAGCCGCTAAGCATTGGAATTAACGTCCCGCCCTCCTCTGGATCGAATCAGATTGCCCAAGACAAGACAACTGACGAAGGTGGTGGCCTTTTTTGAGCGTGAACGTCAGGCGGTCTCCTGCGTTGCGTTTTCACGAGGTTCGACTGCATTTCGTGACTGTGGCAACAACATTCGCAACAGTGGTGCCGTCATCATCGTGGTCACGAGTGCCATCACCACCATCATCGCAAACAGCGTCGGTGAGATCACTCCCAGGTCGAGGCCGATATTCAGGACGATCAACTCCATCAGGCCACGCGTGTTCATCAGCGAGCCGATCGCGGCTGCGTCTCTCCAACCATGCCCCGTCGCACGGGCGGCTAGCATGGCACTCGCGAATTTTCCGATGGTTGCCACGCACACGATCGTTCCGCAAGTGAGCCATTCGCTGCTCGTTGAGACGAGGCCGATTTGAGTTCGTAGTCCCGTGTAGGCAAAAAAGGCCGGTAAAAGCAGCACGGCCACGACGTCTGAAAGCTTGCGTGTCACGTCGCGGGCCAATCGGCTATCGTGCGGAATCAGCACGCCCATCAGAAACGCCCCGAAGACCGCGTGGATCCCAATCGCTTCCGTCGTCAGGCCTGCTAACAACACGCCGACGATCACGATGGCCGTCGTGCCGGTCGAAGGAGGTTGGTCCCCGGTTCGCCGAACGAACAATGTCACTAGCGGACGAACGAGAAGCACCATCACGCCGACGAAGAGTGCCGCGCAGACGATGACCATGAGTGCCGCGGACATCTCGGCCTTGGCCACACCGACGACAAACGCCAGCAGGCACCACGCGGCGACGTCGCCGATGGCCGCTGCCCCGAGAGCCGTTACGCCGAGTGTCGTGCGGTCGAGCTTGCGATCGGAGAGAATTCGAGCGAGCACCGGGAAGGCCGTGATTGCCAGGGCGACGCCGACGAAGAGCGAAAAGCTTGTGAACGGAACCGAGTCATTCGAGAGCATCGGGTAAAGCCACAATGCCAGAGCCGACCCGAGCACGAACGGCACAACAATGCTCAAGAGCGAAACGGAAACCACCGAGTGTGCGAGCGACCGCACTTGCCCGGTGTTCAATTCGAGCCCGACGATGAACATGTACAGGATCGCCCCGAGTTGGGCGATGATGCCGAGATGGCCGGCCGCCTCTTTCGGGAGCAGAAATTGCATTGCGTCAGGTGAGATTCGTCCGAGCAACGACGGGCCCAGCAGAATCCCGGCGACAATCTCGCCGATCACGGGAGGTTGTCCAATCCATGTGAAGGCCTTGCCTAGCATGCGACCCAAAACGATTACGGCCGCGAGAGCAAGCAACACATGGAAAAGAGCGTGGCCCTTGCCGGTCGAGCTGCCCACGCCAACGGCCATGCCGGCTTCGGGTGCAGGAGCGGAAAGTGTTTCGCCGAATGTGCGAATCAATAGGAACGCCCCCACGCCGGCCACGATGGTGCCTGCGTAGCCAGCGACGGAGATCCAGGTTCGGAAGGAGAGAGGCATCTGCGACTTCATCGGGCGGCTTACGCCGCTCCGCTCGCCATGGCCTTTCGTTCCATCGCGACCTCTTGGCGAAGTTCGTCCATCAATGGCCAAAGGACATCGACTTCGTCCTTGAAGACGTCGCCGATCAAAACATCCGTGACCAGGTTTTTCAGATGCGGGTGTTTCTTGACGAAACGACCGAAGCTGAATCCCTCGTAAAACTCACAAACAAGACGACGCATTCGCTCCATGCCTTGGGTGAATCCAGGCTCCCACTTGCGGAGCTGCTTCTCGGATGTATCTCCCTTGGCGATCCCCTCGCAAATCGTGTCGGCGGCCATCGCCGCCCCGGTGAGTGCAAGCAATACGCCGGAGGAGTAAAGCGGATCGAGGAAGCCAAAGGCATCGCCGACGAGTGCCCAGCCGTTGCCGGCCGCTTGCGTCGCTCGGTACGAATATTCTTTCTGCGCCCGGAAGATGTCGCAGCGAGTCGCGTTCTCAATTCGCGGCTTGAGACCGGGGGCTCGATTCACTTCCTCGAAATAGAGAGCTTCGAGATCCTTGGTCCGATTCTGGAACAGATAGTCGTGAGCGGCGACGACACCGACGCTGATGATATCGTCGTGCAGCGGAATGTACCAAAACCAGCCGTTTTTTCCCTCGGTCTGGATGACCATTGTCGCCCCTTCATCACGTCCCGCATCGCGGTAAGCCCCCTTCCAATACGTCCATAGTGCTGCCTTCTTGAGTTGAGGATCCCATTCGCGCAGGCCCAATCGATCGAGGAGGATCGAACTCTGGCCGCTGGCATCGACTACAACTTTCGCTCGTACTTCCTGCTCGGTACCGTCTTCCTTCTTGATCCGAATGCCAATGGCCTTGTCGCCTTCGAAGAGCACCTCCAGCACGCGAACGCCTTCATGCACATTGACGCCGTGCTCGCTGGCGTTCTGCAACATGAGGTGATCGAACTCGCTGCGTCGCACCTGCCAGGTTTGACTCGATTCGTGTGGCTTGTTGTCGATGAAGTAGAACGGCTCCGAAAGTTTGCCCCGTTGGTTGACGAACTGAACCGAGTACTTTTTGACAAAGTGGCTCCCCTTCAGTTTCGGCAGCATGTTAAGCCGTTCGAGCGTGAAGTACGTTTGCGGGATGAGCGACTCGCCAATGTGAAACCGCGGAAAGTGATCGCGCTCGAATAGTTCGACCTTCAAGCCTTTTTGAGCCATGAGCGTCGAGCAAGTCGAGCCTGCAGGCCCGCCGCCGATTACGATGACGTCGGTCTCGTTGGGGATTGACATATCGCTGAATCCTCGTGAGCACGCGGTGATCCAGAAGAATGATATCCGATGGCGAATTGATTGTCCAGACAATTATTGTCTGGACTTGTAATTGCCTGAAAGAAGAGGAGCCAGCAGACCCGCTGCTGGCTCCTCTAGGTTCCACACGTAGCTTTAGAATTCCCGCTTCGGGTTCTTGCCCGGCATCGGCAGCGGGTACATGCCGTCTTTATCCGCCTTCAACGGAGCTGGTCCACCGAGCACGAGTTTGTCCACTTCAGGTGCAAATTCGTGGTCGCTATTCAGGATTTGATCGCGGGTAACGACCCTGCCCGTATGTGCGGCCATTCGGCCCATCGAAGTCACCAGGCTCGCCTCCACGCCTCGCTTTACCTCGTTGTAAGGCTTGTCCTGGCGGATCGCCTTCATGAGGTCTTCCCACTCAAGCTGGTAAGGATTCGGCTCGTTTTCCGCGCACTTCCAGATGATGTCTTCGTCGACCATTTTGTGCCCCTTGAAGAGGCGGGCATGTGAAGGAGCGTGGCCACTCTCGGAAATAACCCCCGAGCCTTTGGTGCCGTGAACAAAACTCGCGAATTCTTGATGGCAACCCTGGATCGTACGACCTTCGAGGTAAAGCTTTGTGCCGTCGGCAAAGGTGAACTCGGTCGAGTAGCTATCGAAGTTCTGGTCGACCCAGCCTTCGCGATAGTGTCGGCCACCCGAAGACTTGGCCTGAATCGGCCAGGCGTCCTTCATCCAGCAACATTCGTCGATGTTGTGAATGAGGAAATCGCTGTAGGCCCCGCCGCTGGCCCAAAGGAAGCCGTGGAAATTGCGAATCTGATATTCGAGTTCATTCGCGTTCTCGGGCTTCTTGCGGACCGGGGTATTTCCAGTCGGCCCCGCCAGGCGATACGCCCGTAGGAGAGTAATGTCGCCGATCGCTCCGTCCTTGATGCGCTGAAACATCTCGCCGCGTGCTTCGCAGTGCCGGCACATTAGGCCCACGCCGACTTTGAGATTCTTCTTGACGGACTCTTCACCCAACGCAAACATTTTCTTGGACGTCGGGCCATCGACCGTGACTGGCTTCTCCATGAATACGTTGACGCCCTTTTCGATGGCGTACTTGAACTGCACCCATCGAAACGCGGGAGGCGTGGCCATGATTACCACGTCGCCCGGCCTGAGCATGTCGATCGCTTTTTTGTACGCGTCGAAGCCGATGAACTTCGTGTCTTCAGTGACTTTGACCTTGTCGGCCAGTCGTTTGTTGTTGATCTGCTTGTAACTGCCTTCGAGCCGATCTTTGTAGGCATCGGCCATGGCGACGATCTGAACCGGGCCCTGTTGGGTTGAGAGGGCGTTGACGGCCGCTCCCGTGCCACGTCCGCCGCAGCCGACAAGAGCGATGTTGATCGTGTTGCTTTCGCCGGCATACAGGCCGGAGAGCCCAAAACCGGCCATCCCGGAGGCGATTGCCAAACCTCCAGATGCCTTGATGGCATCTCGGCGAGTTATCGAGGAAACTTCAGTGTTCATCTTGGTCCTTTCGTGGATGCTTGGAGAGACGGACCGGCGGAGTATGCCAGTAGTGTATGCGGGGCAGAGTGAAATTGTCCGGCCTACATGGCAAGTAGACAAGGGAGAAACGGGCGAGGATTCGATTCACTTCTTAATTTCTCTGACTTCGATCTTGCGGAACGTCATCACGGAACCCGGATCATGGGCCTGCAAGGCGAAGTGCCCCTTCTTGAACAGGCCATTTGGATCTTCCCAGTCGAGGGTAGTTTTTCCGTTCACGATGATTGTGATTTTCGAGCCAATCGCGATGACTTCCTGCGTAAAAAACTCGTCAGGCTTGTGTGGTGCCGTGTCCAGGACGGTGATTTTGTCGCGGAAGTCCTTGAGCTTTGTGCGAGGATCGGGATACAGGCTACCGGTTTTTACTGCGTCTCCATGGGTCGCGTTGATCTGGGCTTCGTAACCGTTCGGAAACCCGTGTCCGAAGGCGGTGCGAAAATATTGTCCGCTGTTTCCCTTGTCGTTGATCTTGGCTTCGACGCGGTAGTGGAAGTCGGAGTAGTCGCCTCGGTCGCTGAAGAGATGGCTGGGAGGCCCGCCGCCGATGATTGTGCCATCTTCAACACGCCACAGTGGAACGCTCTTTCCTTTTACGGTGGCCTCGAAGGCCATCACTTTGCCATCAACCTTTTTCTCTTCGATGTTCTTGATGTCCTGATGCGGATTTGGATGAAGTTTCCATCCGGTGAGATCCTTACCGTTGAACAGCTGGATCCATTCGGTTTTTTCATCACCCCGCACTGCCGTTCCCAAGCCAAGGCTGAGAATTGCGCATACCAGAAATAATCGCATTGAAGACATGTTACGCTCCGTTTGGGCAAAAAAATCCTATGGGGGTGGATGGAAAATACAGGCAAAATCTTAGAGATTTGTTGGACCGAAGGGCATACCAATTGCGTACAAAATGCGAAGTGGGGCCGATTATGCAGGTTGGGAAAAGTGGACAGTCCGTGAAAATGGCGAAATTGTCCTTTTCATCTCGCCCAGATTGGTTATTTTAACAATCTGGGCGAATCGTTGCAGTCAGCGGAATTATTGCAAGGCTCCCCACTGATCTATGGATTCACCGCCACGGCTCGCGGAGGTCGGGGCACGGAATAACCGGGAAACGCTGCCCGACGATGCCAGAGCGTCGTGTAGCCCCGTGATCCGGATGTTCAACACCTGGAGGAACGAAGGAGAACGCATGAATCGTCTACTCGGAATGGCCATCGGTGCGGCTTTGCTCGCTGCATCCCCGGCCTACAGCTGCTGTCTGTTCAAATGTTGCGGTAAGGGAGGCGGGGGCTACGGACAGAGTTCTTACGGTGTTGCCGCTGCTGCCCCGTGCGACACCCCGGTTGCAGCCCCTGCGGCTGTCACCTATGTCGATCAGAAAGTTATCACCTACAAGCATGAGCCACGGGTCAAGCAAGTTGAATGCACCGTCTACACGGAAAAGTGGACCGATCAGGCTTACGAGTACACCGTAATGACACCGAGCACGCGCACGGAGAAGCGTCCGGTCAACAAGTGCAAGGAAGAATGGGTCGATCAGCCGTATGAGTACACCGTGATGAAGCCGCACATGATGACCGAAAAGCGGCCGGTGACGAAGTACAGGCACGAGTGGATTGACGTGCCGACGGAATGCACCGTTCTGCAACGCGTCACCACGATGGAAAAGCGCAAGGTCACCAGCTACAAGCAAGTTTGGGAAGACGTTCCTTGCTCCCACACCGTGATGCAGCAAGTGACGACGATGGAAAAGCGTCCTTGCACGACGTGGGTTTGCGTGCCTCGCACAGTGACACAGACTGTTCCAGTCATGAGCTATGGCGGTAGCAATTGGGGCGGCGGCTACGGCGGCAAGGGCTGCTGCAAGAAGGGCTGGGGTGGTGGTTACGGTCAAGGGGCGGCACAAGAGTGCGGCTACCAGACGGTTTGCTGCACGGTCTACGATCGTGTTGCACAGACCACCATGGTCGATTGCCCTGTCACCAAGTGCGTCCCAGTGGTCGTGAACAGCACCCGTAAGGTTTGCCGTCACGAACCAGTCGTGACCGAAATCGATTGCCCGGTCACGAAGTGCGTGCCGGTTGTTGTGAAAGGCACTCGCAAGGAATGCAAAGTGACCTCGTATGTCGAACATGTCGATTGTTCGTGGACCGTTTGCAAGCCGGAAGTGGTTCATGCCACCCGCAAGGTTTGCAAGGTCACCCCGTACGTCGAGATGGTGGATTGCGTGATTCACGAGTGCAAGCCGGTCACCCACAAGGCAACCCGCAAGGTTTGCACGATGGTGCCGAGCGTGGTCAAGAAGGACGTTCACTACACCGAGTGCGTCGCCGTTGAGACCATTGTAAAGGTGCCAGTGTGTGCTCCGAACATGGCCTATGCATCCCCTTACGTCAACGCCGGTTACGGCAACTCCTATGGAAATAGGGGCAAGGGCTGCTGTTTCTTCAAGTGCTGTGGCAAGTAATCGTTGAGGATTATTGAACGCGAGCGACCCCGCCTTCCAGCGGGGTCGCTTCATTTTTTTAACGCGAGTATTTAGGCATTACGGCTCAATGACTTCCTTCAGTTTTTCATCCACCTCGCGAACGAAGGCCCAATCCTTTTTGTAGTCCACTTTCACGAACTTGACTCGACTCGGTGAATTCACGTAAATCGCTGGCAGCTGCGTAAAGGAGTCGAACGCCTGACGAATCTTGTCGGCCAGCGCGGGATCCAAGTTGTGCCCGATGCCGAAGCACAGCGGTGGAAATGGATCCGATTTGTGGATCGTGCGATATTGTTCCGGCTTAACCTTGCCCTTTTCAATTTCGGATCGCAGCAGATCGTTGGCGACAAAGGCCGCATCGACTCTACCTGCGGCGACCGCCTGAATCGATGCATAATGTGTCCCGGTAAAAAGAAATGCATAGTCCTTGACCGGCGTCATCCCGAGCGACTTGAGATAGACCAATCCTGCACGGCCCCCCGAATTCGAGGACATGCTCACGAATGCGACTTTCTTCCCACGCAAATCTTCAGGCTTTTGCACACCGCTGCTCGCGGGGACGATGACTTCCATCTCGTAGCCATGTTTGCCGTCGGTGCCTGCGGGGCAGTAGGCGGGATGAAACCCGGTCGTGTTCACCGCCGCCGTCACGGCCCCGGTGTTGAACGCTGTGATGTGCAACTCGCCGGCGGCCAATGCCCTCATCTGCTCCTGCGTCCCTGGAGCCGTCCGCGTGAGCAGGCCGGCCGGGAGATCCTTTTCACCCGGATCGATCTTGAGCGGCTGGTTTCGCCACATTTTAACCTGCTTTCCGGTCGCCTTCGCCAGATGATCGAGAAAAGGCTTCCACTTTGTTTCATCCTTGTCGAAGTCGGCGGTCGCGATCTCTGAGAAGACCAAGACTTCCGGATTGAGAAGGTTGTCCGCTGGTCGGTCGGCCAGCAAGTCGCCGTCCAGGTCCGAGTAGACTTCTCGCAACTTCATCAGAGCCTGCTGCTGCTCGACGCCGGCCCGAAAGCCCATCATTCCCTCGGGATCTTCCGGTGTGCGGTTGGTGTAATACACGTAGCCGAGAACGCCACCTGCAACGAGCAGGAGGAGGATCACGAATAAGACCGGTCCTCCCAGTGGGTTAGTTTTTTTGCCCGAAGAAGCTGGAGTGTGGTCGCTCATAAGAATTCCTGACCTTGCAAAAGGGTCGAATCGCGTGATTCGTAAAGAAATGATGGAAAAATAATCCCGGCAGAACAACAGGAGAAGTGTGAATTCTGGATGAGGATCGACAGATCGGGAAGCGGAACGGAAAGAGTCGACCAGCCCGCTTCCCGTTTCAGCGTCCCCGTATTTCGTTAAGGCCTTCCGAAAATCTGAGCCCAATAAGGTTCTCCTCGTCCGTTTGAAGCGACTGCAATGCCGATCTCGCTGAAGTTGCCATTCATGATGTTCGCCCGGTGGCCGGATGAGTTCATCCACATCTTTACGGTGTCCCCAGGCGTTGCCGAGTTCCAGGCAATGTTTTCACCGGCAGCGCTAAAGCCATATCCCGCAGCCCGAACGCGGTCGCCGACTGATCCGCCCAGGTTGTGATCGAGCTTGCTGTAGCCGGCCATGTTGGCTGCGTGGGCTCGGGCCGCCAGGGTCAGTTTCTCGTTGGCCACCAACTCGATAAGCCCTGCGGCTTTGCGTTGAGCATTGGTCCAGCTTAAAACCCCTTTTTCTTCATCCGAAAGCTCGAACGTTATTTCCTTCGACTTCTCTTCGGCCCACACTGGTACCGGCAAACATAAAACCAAAGCGATACAAAAACGCATGACCTTCCTCCACCTGTAATAATCTTGACTCGCCCCACAAAATTCCATCAGAGCCACGCACGCAGCGGAGTAAGCGGATGAAGCCGCGAGACGCTGAACCGCTTAGAGGCTATCCGAGAAGTCAAACAAGACGCTTCCGACAAAAGTCTCTCGCAGGCCGAAGCGTAAGCGAGAAAACACTATATTTCTCGCTGGTCGTGCCATCCGCGCCAGTTTTCTTGGGCTCTCGGAATTGAACTCCAGGTTTCGAATTCTTGACGTCCAGCCTTTCGAGAAAATGATCGGACACCATGGCACCTTTCACAGGCTTGTCGTCCGCATTCACCA
>Ga0105046_10005259_pt1 | contig 20491 bp, 18 predicted proteins | sample MAT03_FD_78385 | JGI IMG/M metagenome (GOLD analysis project Ga0105046, IMG submission 78385) | Freshwater microbial communities from Lake Fryxell liftoff mats and glacier meltwater in Antarctica - MAT-03 (megahit assembly) | ecosystem: Environmental > Aquatic > Freshwater > Ice > Liftoff...
ATCGGACGGCCTGCTCGCCGATCTCACGCACTTGGCGCGCGCCTCGGGCGCCGGGGCGCGGATCGATCTCGGCAAGCTGCCGACCAGCGAGGCTGCACGCCAATTTGTAGGCGCGAACGAGTATCAGCTTCGCCTGCACCAGCTTTCCGGTGGAGACGACTACGAACTTCTTTTCAGCGCGCTCAAGGCAAATCGCGCGCATATTGCGCTTGGCATGCAGGAGTGCGGCGTCGCCGCGAGCGTCATCGGGGAGATCACCGGGAATGGCTCGGTAGACGTCATCGATTCCGACGGGCGGCGCTTTATTCCTGCCCTGCGCGGCTTCGATCACTTCGCTTGAGCAGGGTCAACAACCAGCAGCTGCTGCGTACGCCGCTTGGGCTGCTGGGCTGTGGTTTTGGTGCCGGATTGAGTCCCTATGCGCCCGGCACGGTGGGCACGCTGGTCGCGATTGGGCCCTATCTCTACCTGCAGCACCTCCCGATTGCGGCTTACCTCGGCGTGCTGACGCTGGCCCTAGCGCTCGGCGTCTGGGCAGGCGAATCGGTGATTCGCCAAGTCGGCAGCGAAGACCCGTCGGCGTTTGTGTGGGATGAGTTTGTGGGTTTTTGGATCACGATGATTGCCGCACCGCCGGGATGGTGGTGGATTGCGCTCGGTTTTGTGATGTTTCGCCTGTTTGATATTCTTAAACCCTGGCCGGTCAAATGGGCTGATCGTGAACTCAAAGGCGGCATCGGCGCGATGGCGGATGATGTGCTGGCCGGAATCTACGCAGCGCTTGCTGTTTACCTAACTGCTTTTCTATTTGGAGTCTATTTCTGATGCGTTTACTGATTTCGTGTGCGGTTGTGGCGGCATTGGCTGGTGGCTTGGCGGCGTGCGGCGCGCCTCGCGCAGAGGCCCCAGCCGAGGTGCAGCCGGCACCAGTGGCCCAGGCCGTAGAGGCAATCCCCGGGTCGCCGCTGATCGCGCTACTCAACACATCGTTCGAGGGCGATTCCGAGCGCCGCCTGCCCGGCTGGATCAAAAGCGAACACGGCGGCGGCAACTCCTACACCTTTGAAAGCGACACCGAGACCTTTCACTCTGCACCGAGCGCCGCACGCGTGCGGCGCCATGGCCCTGAGCTGTTCGGGTTGCTGTCGCAGTCGGTTCCCGTCGATGCCGCATGGCGTGGCAAGACGCTGAAAGTGTCTGCATGGATGAAGGGTAAGGATCTAGACAGCACTGGCCGCGGCGGCGGCGCCTTGATCATCCGCGCGGACCGCACGGGTGGCGGCCACGCTGGACAAAACTTCATGGAGGAAGGCCGCTTGAAGGGCAGCACCGAATGGCAGTTCCTCAGCGTCGAACTCAAGATACCTGACCTTGCCGGCACCCTGCGCGTGGGCGCGATGCTGCAGGGCGGAGGAACGCTTTGGGTCGATGATCTGCGTGCAGAATTTATCGACTAGCCTACTGCGCTACTTCTTCTTTTCTTGCTCTGCGCGCTGACGGGCAGCGGCTGCACTTTTGGGGTCGGCCTCTTGGAACAGGGCGTGTTCATCGGCGCCCATGATGACGAAGAATTTTTGCAGCGCAGCTTGATCAAGCTTGAAGGGCTCGGTTCCCACCAGCGAGTTGACCAATCCTTCGCGGGTCATTCTCGAAGCCGAATCCTGAATTTCCTTGATCAGCGATTCCTTGACTTCCTCATAGCCCTGCGTGCGCGCCGGCTTGATCTCGTTTAATCGGACGATGTGATAACCGCTCGGCGTCTCGACTGGATTGGATAAGATCCCAGGGCCTTGCATCGCGAAGACCTCTGCTTCCATGCTCGCGCCCGAACCTTTGGTCAAATCGCCGACCAGGCCACCCTGCTCGCGGGTGATTTTGTCGTCGCTTTTGGACGCGGCCACCGCTTCAAAACTAGAACCCGCCTTCTTAAGCAATGCGCTGACCTCCAATGCCTTGAGCAAGGCGTCGGCGCGGGTGCGCCCATCGGTTGAGATCAGGATGTGAGAAATGCTGCGCGCCTCCGGCACGGCGAACTCCTTCTTTTTAATTCGATATTGCTCTTGCGCGGCACGCTCCAGCTTCGCGGCGTTAAAGTCAGGAAGCTTGGAATGAAGCAGCCTGCGCGCCAGAATTTGGTCTTCCATCTGCTGCAGCTCAAGCGCGACGATTGGGCCCTTGTCCAGACCCAGACGCCTTGCCTCGTTGGCGAGGATTCGCGACGTAAGCGTTCTGTCGAACTCCGCGGTGAGTGTTGCGGGCGCACGCAGACCAGTGAGTCGTTTGCCTGGGGTAATGCGATCAACCTGCGCGACCAAATCGCCGACAGTCATCTTCTGCCCAGATTGCGTCGCAACAACTTCATTGATCGCGTCAAGAAGGGCTGGGCTCGCTTCCACGGCGCGTTCCCGGGCAAGGATGGAGCTTCCTGCGGGCGTTTCCGCGGAGGCAGAAGAGACGGAGACGGCCAAAGTGATGAAGCCGATAACTCGAAAAATTGATTTCATATGCGACCAGTAAAAATGAAAAAGCTGCCCGACGGGCAGCTCGAGTTTCTTGGAAGAAGACCGCCATGGACCGCGCGATGCAGCCCACAGTTCCCGTGGGCGCACGACACGGCTGGCGGCGTAAAGCTATTTCTCGCGCTTGTAAAAAACCACGCAGGAGCTTTCTGGACAGGTTGGCTGCGAGAGGTTGGGCGGGAGCCCATGGACAATATTGATGTAGTACACCTGCCCGGGAACCAGCTTACAGAACCCAGGCTCGTTGCCAAGAGTCCAAGACAGCTGATTGCTCAGCGAGTTGTTGACAACGTTACAGCCGTCGCCAAAATTGCGGAAATCACCAGGGCACGACTTGATCGCGGCCGAAAACGGGCCTTGCGGAAAACCCTGTTCGTTGCGCAGATTCATTGAGCCAAACGGCGTCACATCGTTCGAGCCACCGGTTATGCCGCGCATCGTAAACCGTACTGCCCGATTGGTACCCACTGAAATCTCGAGAGCACCCAAGCCCTGAACACGACCGGGGAATTGAGGCGCTTCGGGGAAGCCAAAGGTATTGGAAAATTCGGTCTGAATAACGGTGTTCGGTGGGGTGAAGCCAGTGCAACTTCCGCCGCCGCCAGTGCCGTTGATCGTCACGCTTGCATTCTGCGGCGCGACGCTGCCGCTCTGGAACGTGCAAGCCAGAGTGAAAGTGACGCTTGTAGCTTGGGTGGATCCATTCGTCAGCGCATACACGCGGCTGCCGTTGCCGTTGTTCGCCTGGAGATTTGCCGATGAGGTTTGCGACCAGGTCGTGCCGGCACCACCGGTCGCCACGCAGTTGGCGTTAGCTGCGGGAGAAATCGACCACGACACCGTGAATGACTCATTGCTGTTGACCGTGCCCGGCAATGCACTCAGCGTGACGCTGGGGCCGCCTCCGCCACCGCCGCAAATCGGGAATTGATCGGTAAGAACGCGGATATCGCCGGTTGCGGGATCGATTGTCGCCGAGGACGCAGCGCGAAGAGGGACGACGCATGCCCCGTCATTGATGTTCAGGTTTTGAGCGTGGAGGCTCAGATTCAAGCAAAAAACAAGGATAACAGCTAGGGCTGCACGTACCACGGGGATGCTCCATCAGTTCGGGTTCAAGCGGCTTAGTATAGCAAAAAAAAGGGCAGCGTTTCCGCTGCCGTTTTTCATCAAACTAAGCTCGAAAGCTTACTGGGTGATGCGTTTTTCTGTGCGGTGCTTGAAGAAGTCACCGTAGAAAGCGCGCACGCCCGGCAGGCCTTGCGTGTTGTTGGCCGAGAATGCCCAGAAACCAACCACCGGCAGACCGAAGTACGTGCTGGCCGGGATTGCCGGGGTCACGACTGCGGTTGAGGTGACGGACGTCGAGGAATTCGGCTGGCCGCCTGGCGGACGGAAGCCGAAACCGATTTCTGCCCAACCTTCAGTGAAGCCGACGGCTGCGAAGTTGACAAACGACGGCGAGCCGAGGATGTCTGCCGGTGCACCGCCTTCGTCGTTGAACGTAAGCACTTGCACTTCGCGACGCAGGGTGGTCGGCGCACCCGGCGAACCGACCTGCGGGTTAAACACTTCTTCTTCGCGGTTGTACAGGTTGATGAAGTACGGCTGTGCGCAAGCGGTGAACGGCGGGATGAACGCCGCGTTCGGGCCGCCGCAAGCTGCGATTGCATGGAAGCGCTTGGTTGGGAAAGTCAACACCCACTCGGAATCGAATGCGTCGCCAGCGGGCGTGCCGATGGTGGTGGCGTATTCGTTTACGACTTTGTTGGCCATCAAGGTTGCGGTGACGGCGAGTGCGCCGGCAGCCCAACGGCTCTGGACCAAGCGGTTGTTGGCGGAATCAAACACAAACGAGTCTGCACCCGGTGCGGCAACGCCAGCACTGCGAGCTGCAGCCAACTGCGGATCATCGCGCTCTGGCGGGGTGTGCTGACGCACATTCGACCAATCGCCCAATGCTTCTGCAGCGTACGAGTTCATGCGGCCTTCGCCAGTGTTGACGATTGCGGCATTACCGAACAAACCACCAGTCGGGACGTCAATGTCAATGATTGGGCTAACAGTCCAATAATTGCGCGTACCACCTGGAGCCCATGCGTCCACCAGCGTTGCGCAGCTGACCGGCGCCGCACCACCGAAGTGGGTGGCCGCAGTCAGTGAGGTACCGACCAATTCGCCCATTTCGACGATCGTGACGTAGCCTTCGCGACGGTCAGCAGCAGCGGCGGTGCCGTTGCGAAGCGGAACACCGAAAACGCCCGGCGCGATCGTGACCGGCGCCAGTTCCGGACGCGGGTTGATCAAGTTCGGAACGGTGCAGCTGGTGTCAGCCGTTGCGATCAACGGAATGCCAGTGCCGGTGTCGCCCGGGGGCGCAGCAACGGATGCAGTCCACACGTCGTACGGAGACATGTAAAGGTTGAAGTCAAAGATATCCAGCGAATCCAGACCTTCTTTGAATGCAACTTTCAACGCCTTGCCGTCACCGGTGGTGTTGACGATCGACAGGGTCGTGAAATTGCCGTTATTGATGGTGTAGTACGGGTAGATCAAAGCTTGACCAAGACCGTCCGGGTTGAGGTTCACGGCGTTCGAAACGCTCGCGATGCCTGCAACGCCAACCAAACCAGCGACGAGCGCCGAGGTTAATGCATTTTTTTTCATTGAGGAAACTCCTAGGAATGGGTACATCAGGGCTGCTGGAACAATTTGGGACTAACACGCCACACCGGCGCCTCCCCCACTATCCCGCCGTGGGAGATTAACCGAAGCGAAACGGAAGACGCAAGCACCTTCGCCTCGTTTGTTGCTGACGTCACTTGGGCGGAACGTGAAACCACTGCTCACCCTGCAAGAACCAGGGCTCTTCTTCGGTTGAGTAGAACTGTTTGGTTCCCACACTGGGCATCAGGGTTTCGACCGTCAGAGTGACGCTCGCGGTGCACGCATCTGCCTCTTCGCAGCGAACTTTGGCGATATAAGCGCTCTTGATCTTGAACGGATTGTTGGCTTGTTTGAGGCGGTAGGCGTCGAGCGGCGTCACGTCGCGGAAGCCTTCGCTTAAGAAAACATAGGCCTTCTCGTAGTCGGCTGCGATCACGGCGTCCCAGCGCGCTTGGGCGCGGGCGGTGACGGCTTGCTCCGGGCTTTGAGCTTTTGCCAGGCGGTTGGGTGTTGCGGACTGGTCGGCTGGGGGCGTGGTGGCGCAGCCGACCAAGATAAAGGCCAGCAGGGCGGGCACGGTCAGAAAATGTTTCATCAGATGTTGGATTCCTGTTAAAAAATTATCTTAAATCAATGGGTTTCAGGCCCTTGAACTTTTTGCGGTATTCCTCGGTGACCTCGAGGGCTTCTTGGGAATTGCGGATCACGGTGGGCTTGATCAGCACCAGCAACTCAGTGCGGCTGGAGGTGGTGCTGTGCGAGCCGAACAGCGCGCCGATGAATGGAATTTGGCTTAAACCCGGCACGCCGCCTTTGCTTTCACCTTCGTCTTCGCGGATCAAGCCGCCGAGCAAGACGGTTTCGCCGCTTTGTACGGCCACCTCGGTATCAACCGTGCGGGTGCTGACAGGCGGGTTGGAGCCGCCCACCGGCACCGGGCCAGGGGCGCTTACTTCTTGCGACACTTCCATAAACACCAAGCCACCCGGGTTGACGCGCGGGGTGATGGTGAGCGTGGTGCCTGTTTGCAGATACTGTACGGACCCCTGCGATTGGCCGAGTTGCCCCTGCCCTGGAAGGCCGGGTGAAATGGCTCCGCTGTTGAAAAAAGTCGTGATCGGGATTTGCTGGCCGACGTTGATTTTGGCTTCTTTGTTGTTCAGCACCACCAGCGAGGGCGACGATATGACGCGGGTGTTGCCGACCGACTGCAGCATGTCGACGATGCCTGCTAGCTCCAGCCCGTTGCTGTAAAGATAGCTAAGCCCACCGCTGCCGGTTCGGATCGCGGTGCGCTGTGGGCACGGCGCGCCAACGGGTGTGCCTATAGGCAGTGGCAGGCCGAAGCAGCGTCCGGGACCGCCGCCGTTGGCGCCGGTGTTGTTGCCAATCGCGCCTTCGAGAAAGGAACTCACGCCGTAGCGCAAATCGTCGGTGAGCGAGACTTCAACTACCTTGGCCTCAATGTGGACCTGCAGCGGGATGGTATCGAGACGCTTGATCGCGCCAACCACGGCTTCATACTGGGCAGGAGAGGCGCGAATCAGCAGCGCGTTGTTTTCTTCGACCGCGGTGATCTTGATGTCGTCGCCGCCCGCCAGCGCCAAGCCATCTCCGGCTGCGGCGCTTGGCACCGCGGCTTGCGGTGCCACAGCAGGGCCACCCGGTTGGTTGAGCGAGGACAGCTCAACGGGTTTAAGGCCAGGTGCGACGCCGCCTGACGCCGCGGGCACGCCGGCGGCGCTTTTGTTGCTGGATCCGCCCGCAAAAATTTCTGAAAGCTGCTCGGCGAGATCGGTCGCTTTGACGTTTTTGACGTCGTACACGTAGAGCCTGGCACCCGCTGAGTCACCGCCGCGATCCAGACGCTCCAGCCACTCGCGGGCTTTTTCTAGGTACTCAGGCTGCGGCGTGATCACCATCACCGAATTAAGGCGATCGATCGGCACAAAGCGGAACATGCCCGCCAGCGGCGATCCCGATTGCTCACCAAACACCGCCTGCAGCTCGGGGACGACCTTGGCTACCTCAACGCGCTCCAGCCTAAACATCCCAACCGACATGCCTTTGAGCCAGTCCACGTCGAAGATTTCAATGGTCTGCGCGTAGTTGGAGAGTTCCTGCTGATTGCCCGCGAGCACAATCATTGCGCGCGCGGTGTCGGCACGGATGATCGCGCCGGGGCGCGCGTAAGGCTGCAAGAGTTTTTCCATTTCGCCGGGTGCAACAAACTGCAGTGGGAATGCACGCACCGAAAAACCGCGCACGCGATCGGCTTCGCCCCATCGCGGCACCTGCAGGCCCTGCACGGCTTGCGAAATCGGCACCACGCTGTAGCGGCCATTGGAGAAAACCAGCGCGGCGTTGTTCCAAGACAGGAGCATTTCAAGAATCGAGAATGCCTGCTCCTTGTTCACAGGTTTGGCCGTGGAGAACGTGACCGTGCCGCCAACGCCTGGGGCAATCACGTAGGATTCCTGAAGCAGCTCGCCCAAAATCGCCTTGACTACTTCCGGCAGCGCCTGATTTTCAAAGTTAAAAGCGATCTGACCGGAACCACCGATCGGCTTTGGGCGCTCGGCGGCCGCGCGGCGGTTGATGAACTCGCCGCTGCCTATTTCTTTCTCAAAGCGGTCTGGCAAATTGGATTGGCTTGAGCTCGGCGCAATCGGCGGCTGCACAGCCGCTTCGGTCTGGGCGACCTTGGCATTCGCGGAGGCAGGCGCGCGAGGCGGCTCTGCCGTGGTCGCGCAGCTGCTTAGGAAAACGGCAGCGGCCAGCGCGAGCAGCGTGCGCAAAATGCGATTGCTGAAAAAAGTGGTGTGATCCAAGGGCATTTGTGGGGTCCAGTGCTTACTGCTGTTTTTCTGTTGCCAGCCGCGCGGCTTCGTCGCGAAGCTCCTGACGGCGCTGTTCCACCTTGCGGCGGATTTCCTCGGCGCGCGCCTGCGCCTCGGCATCCGCCATACCCGGCGGCATATAGATATTGTTGTTTACGGTTGCGGGCTGAACCAGCTGCTGCTGTTCCTGGCCCAGCATCGCGTTGAAAGGGCTGCCCCCCTGCGCTGAACCGAAAGGCTTAAGCTCGACCACCGTATCGCCCAATGACTCACCGCCATTGAAGGTCACTTTGGCGCGCTCGATATCACGCAGCGTCCACCCGCCCAGATCACCCGGCATCGGCATGCCTTCTTTCAGCGTGACGACTTTGCCGGTTGCGTTATCGGTGACGATCGCCAAACGCAGGTTGGGCGCAATAATCACCCCGCCCAAGGTGATGTTGAGGGGCACCTGCGGGGCGGCATTCTCAGCGCTGCCGGCCATCCCACTCGGGGATTTGCTGCGATCAATCTTGAGCGGCTCGCGATTTTCGGAGAACAGCGCGCGCGCTGAACTTTCGTCATACGCGGAAGCCTCCGGCATTTTCCACTGCGGGGCCTGCGCGTCGGGTCGGGCCGGCTGATCCGCCAAGGCCTCACCAGCGTCGCCCTGAACGCGCGGCAGCGTGGCGCTGAACCAAATCGCGAGCAGCAGCAATAGCGCGACGAATCCACCCAATCCGTATGCAAGGGCTTGGCCGCGGGCGAGCGTCATTTCTTCACCGTGCTGGGCACGCGCAGATAGCCCGACAGATCAAAGCGGATGTCCAAATAGCCAATGCCCGGCTGGTTGCCCATGTAGGCGGCTTGCTCATAAAAGATGTTGACGTTTTCGAGAAAAAGAAGCGGCACGCTGCTCTCGAGCTCATGGAAGATAGCTACCAAGTCTTCGAGATCGCAGCGCATGCGCACGCTGACCGTGACTTTTTCAAACTGCTCGGGTTCATTGGCCGGCCGCGTTGAGCTCGACGTCACCTGGCAACGCTGGGTGTCGCGGGCGCGCTGCGCCACCACTTGTTTGAGGCGTGAATCGAGGGTTGCTGCACCGAGATCAAAATTTTCCTCGCCCATAAACAAGGCGCTCGCGCGGTCCTGATTTTTAACGCTGTCGAGCTCGCTGGTGAGCGTGTCTCTTTCTGCAGCCGAACGTTCGAACTTGGCCAGTTGATCCGCCAAGCCCCTGATCTCTTCGTTGAACTCGCCTTGGCGCGAAAAGAACCCGGCGAATACGACGCCATAGACAAGCAACCCAGCGAGCAGCAGCAGGCCAACGGCGAGCGGCTTGCCTTTGCCTTTAGCCGGCAGCTTTATCTGCACTGTCGCCTCCTTTGCTGGCAGCGGGCGCCGCGGGTTTACTCTCAGGGCCGCGTTTTTTCTGGGTCGCGGCAATGCTGAAGCGTTCTTTTCCGGTGCGCGGATCGACCTGCACCGGGCCGCGCATCTGCGGATTGCTGAGCAGTTTGGATTTGGTCAACACTTTGATCAGCTTCGAGGATTCCTTGGCTTGGCCCGTAAGCTGCAGTTCATCTTGCGCGAGCATCATCCGTTCAAGCCAAACATCATCGGGCAACAGGGCGGTGACGTCGTTGAGCACGTCCAGAAACGCAGGCGTTTGCGCCCGCTTGCGCGCAAGAAAGCTGGACGCGTCGCGCGCGTCGGCAAGCTCGGTTCTTAGTGCGCCGGCCAAGCGTGCGTCTTCGCGGACCGCTTCAATGCGTGCATTGAGCTCTGCCACCGCGCGGGTCTTGCGCGCATCGGCCTGCGTCATGACCACCCACAGCAGCACCAGCACCAGCGCGGCTAGGCCCAAGTTAACCTTGAGCCAGAAATGATCGCGCGTCGGCCGCACCGCCAGCGGCAGTAAATTGACGCCCCAGCGCTTGCCGGTAGCACCGCGCCAGGCGTCAATTTGATCAAGTGGCTGCGGCAGCGGCTTGCGGATCGCCGCCACCAGCGGATCAAGGTGGGCACGCAGCACCAGCACTAGATCGACGTGCAGCAGCTTTTGCTGCTCGTCACGCGCGGCGATTACAAAATCGAAATAGACCTGATCGGCCTTAAACGGCGTCTGTCGATCCATTTCAAAGGTCAAAACCTGCCGCAAATTGGGTTCGACTGCCAGCGGAAAGCTCAAACGGCGCGCCAACACATCGCTTGAGTCCAGGCACAGCACCAGCGGAACGCCCTGTTCTTCGAGCGAGGATTTGAGTTTTTCGAGTTCGCTCGCGGCATTGACGCCGTCTTCTTCGCTGATGAGCAAAAACGCAGGCGTGGCGCGGTCGGCGGAGCCTGCATGGACGGCAAAACCTGAGCCTTCGCGGCTGATCAAGATGCGATCGGATTCGCGCTGCAGCCACAAGCGCAGCGGCGCCGGCAGCAGGTCCGTGAGCTCGCTGTGCCACCAGCCAAAAAACTCGAAAATGCCCAAGCGGCGCAGGCGCGCGCTCAAGGCTCTCAGTGGCGAATCAAGAACGGACGGCATTGGCTTTGCTGTTTACGGGCGTCGGTGCGGGTGCTGCGGGCATTGGTTTTGCACCTTCCGCTGCGGGACTGGGCACGTCCGCAGTGGCACTGGCGGTGGAACCGTCGCGCCATCGCACCACTCGATAGGGTCGATTGAGACTGTTGTTTCCCATGCGGAGCGTAACCGCCACCAGCGCCGAAGCGCCATTCGCAAGCACCGCACGGGACTCAACACTATACGTGAGGCCCCCGCCCTGTGCCACCGGGACGGACCCGTCGGGCAGCGCAGGCAGCGCCGAGCCCGGCACTTGTTCCTGCTGGCGCTGCTGGATGAACTGTCTGGCGATGTCGGGCGTCATCCCGGGCAACGCCATCAGTGCGGCTTCCGGGGCAAACGCCGCATTGATGCCAGAGCGCGACGAATAGACGGTAATGGCGGGCTCCAGCTTCAAAAATGTGTCGTAATTGAACCCGATCAGCTGCTGAAGTTCCTCAACCATATCGAAGGGCGCATCTTTGGCGCCGTAGGCATAGCCTTCGGATTCATAGGCGTCGTCTTCGGCGCCGTTGATCGTGAGTAAGTTGTCTGGATCGCGCCAATCGATGATCACCGCTGCGCGCGACTCCGCGTCGCGGTCGTTGAATCCGATCGACTTGAGCAAATTTACAAGCGTGAGCTGATCGGCCAGATTGATGTCGATCTTGCCCGATTCGTCGATCACCTTGACCGTCAGCTTGGCGTTCTCAAACGTGGTTTCGTAGGGCCGGCCATCGGCGATCCAGCGGGTTTTCTCGTCAAGCTCGCGCACCTGCGCGACGGCAATTGCGATCCCCGCCTCCGCGGCCAACTGCGCGCGCGTGGATTCAAACAGCTGCCGCGCCTGCAGCGACTCACCGCGGGCCAGCAGCACAAAGCTGCCCGCCAACACGGTCAACAGCATGGTTACCCACAGGACCAAAATCAGCGCCATCCCGCGTTGCTTGTTCACGCGGGGCCTGATCGCGCGGGGCCTGTTCACGCGGCGCCTAATCATTGATTGGAGAACCTCGGATCGCCGGCGGTCAGGCCCTGGGTTGCGCTCGGATCAATCGCCAGCGTGATCACCAGATCAGGAAAGGTCAGCGGGCCGGTTTTCTTGAAGCGCGCTTTAAGCCGCACCATCTGCGGGGTTTGGAAGCTCTTTTCCCACTCGCCTTGCCACTGTTTGTCGATCTTGCCCTGCTCGTCGAAGCCCTTGAACTCGAATTTCGCGTTTTCTAAACCGTCGATCAACACCACGGCGGGGTTGTCGTCGTCGGCCATGGCCTCATCCGGATCAAAGCCATTCAGCAGCCGATGCGAAAACAAAAGCTCTTGGCCGTTTGGCCCAGAGGCGATTTCCACCTGCTGCACATAAGCGCCGCCGCGACCGAGATAGCCCGGCATTGGCGCGACAAACTTGAGCAATTCGGCTTCGCCTTCAAAAACCTTGCGATCGCCGCGATCGGACTGCTCATAAGTCAGCGGCACCGCGCGGGCAACCACGCGCCGCAAAAACTCCTGAGCCACCCGCAGGCGGTTGGTCTCGTTGATCGCCTGCTCCCCGGCGGTCGAGGATTTAATCCCCGCCCTGAGCCCAGAATAGGCCAGCCCAAGCAGTATCGCCGCCAGCATGATCGCCACCAGCATTTCGAGCAGGGTAAAGCCAGCAGCGCGGCGCTTCATCCGCCACCGCCGCTGGTCATCTCGCGCTGCGTCATCTTAAGCGTGTAGAAATCCGCGCTGCGCCCAAGCCAGCTCACTTTCAAATGAACCCTGAACATCTGCAGCGGCTGATAGAGCCCGGCCTGCGGCGCGGCCTGGCCGGGCTGGGTGTATTCGGTTACCTCAAGCTCCCACGCGTAAACGGCGTCGAACTCGCCTGAATCGCGGCTTTCTTCGAGTTTTTCCTCAACCCCAACCTGGTCCATCATGGATTTGGCCCAAAGCGCGGCTTGGGTGTGTTCGCGCGCGCGTCGGGTTTGGTTGAGGCTGCTCGACAGCAGCTCAAGAACCACGCTAAAAGCCAGCGCGAAGATCACAAACGCGACCAAGATCTCAAGCAGAGTAAAGCCACGCTGGCGGGCTGCGCTCACTTGACCTCCTCCAGCGCCACTTCGCCAGTCAACCAGCCGACGTTGACCTTCCACTCGCGCTCGTCCACCACGATCGTCACCCGACCACCGGTGGACGCGCCATCGGGATAAAAACGAATCCGCCCGCGCTGCTCGCCAACCAGCTCTTCCTCGGCGGTCAGCAGCTTGATATCGACGCCTTCGGGCAGCTGCACTTCTTTTTTGCCGGGCACCAGATAGCTCTTTTTGCCGACATCCACTTCAAGCGACATTTCTTTCTGCTTGAGAATCGCCATGCCCCGCGTGTAGCGCAGCGCGGCGACAAAATCGCGGCTGACGGCACGCGATTTCGCCGATTCCAGATTGCGCGACAGGCCAACGCCAACCACGGTCATCATGATCGCGATCAAGGAGATCACCACCAGCAGCTCAAGCAGCGTGAAACCCGACGCCTGAGCGCGACGCATCGGGATTACTCCCAGTTGCCGGCGTCTTTGTTCAGCCCCTCGCCACCCGGCTGGCCGTCTTTGCCCAGAAATACCAGATCAAATTCGCCGTGTTCACCGGGCGATTTGTACTGGTAGGCGTTGCCGAAAGAGTCTTTAAGCTGCTTTTCGGTCACGTACGGGCCGTTCCAGCCGGAAGAATCTCCGGGGCGCCTATTTAGGGCTTCAAGCGAGCCCGGAACCTTGCCGTTATCGAGCGCATAGTTTTCGACCGCCATCGAGATGCGCTTCATTTGCGAGACACCGGCGTCGTATTTGGCCTTGGACTGCCTGCCAATGATGTTCGGCACGATGAACGCGGCAAGCGTGGCCAAAATCGCAATCACCACCAGCATTTCGATCAGGGTAAAGCCGGCCTGGCCGCGGCTGCGGCGGCTCAAAGTCTTCGTAAACCTTGTCTTGGCAAACATTGTCTTGGCAAACATCGTGCTCCTCATCGCTCAAGTGACCAAATCATTCACCGCCAGAATGGCGATCAATACAGAAAATACAATCGTTGCGATCATCGCCGCCAGGGTCAACACCAGCACGGGCACCAGCAGGCTCAAACCGCGATCAACCGAGGTTTTAACTTCGCGGTCGTAGGTGTTGGCCACCCGCAAGAGCATCTCGTCGAGCCGTCCGGTTTCTTCGCCCACGCTGACCATTTGAATGGCCAGCTTGGGAAAGACCTTGGTATGCATCAGTGCGTTGGCCAGTGCGCCGCCGCGTTTGACTTCTTCGGTGGCGCTTGCAACGCCCGCCGCGAGCAGGGTATTGCTAACCACATTCCGCGCGATCGCCAAACCGCTGAGCATCGGAACGCCGTTTTTAAGCAAAGTTCCGAGCGTGCGCGAAAAGCGCGCGGTATCGACCTGCAAGAGCAAGTTGCCAACGATCTTGAGCTTTAAAAACAGGGTGTCCCACTGCAGGCGAGAATCTGCATTGGCCATCTGGCTGCGCATAAAAACCGCCGCCGCAAAGGCGCCGAAAGCCAGCAGCCCCCAATAGTCTTTGAGCACCGTGCCAACGCCGAGCACGATCTGCGTCAGCAGGGGCAGCTCAGCGCCCGCTTCCTCAAAAATCGGCACGAACTGCGGCACCACCACAATCAGCAGCATGAACAGCGCCGCCACCGACATCACCAGCAGGATCAGCGGGTAGATCAGCGCGGAGACCACGTTGTCTTTGAGCTCCTTGCTCCGCGCGAGGTAATCGGCAAGCTCAGCAAGCGTGGTGTCTAGGGTGCCGCCGGTTTCGCCGGCGCGCACCATGTTGGTGTAGAGGCGCGAAAATACGCCGTGCTCGTCTTCCAGCGCCTGGCTCAACGACGACCCGCCGCGCACGCGATCGCGCACGCGTTCGGTCATCTTTTTGATTTTTTCACCATCGGCCAAGTCGACCAGAATTTGCAGCGCGCGATCAAGCGGCAGCCCAGCGCCGAGCAGCGTTGCCAACTGCTGGGTGAACATCCCCATCTGGCGGGCGCCGATGCCGGTCGAGGTGAACATTTGCAGCAGCGAGGCCTGCGAACCCGCGGCGCCCAGTGGCTCGGCCGACAGTGGAATATTGCCCGCATCTTGCAGTTTGGCGATCGCATCGGCCGCGCTGGCCGCTTCGATCGTGCCGCTCAAGGGATCGCCGGATGGAGAGACTGCGCTGTATTGAAACAGCGCCATCAGCCGGTCTCCTGGGTAACCCTTAAGACTTCTTCCATGGTCGTGGTGCCGGTGAGCGCTTTCATGATGCCGTCTTCGTACATCGTGACCATGCCCTCTTCACGCGCCACCGCGAGCAGCTTGCTGCCGTCGGCGTGCTGCATGATCAGGCGCCGAACCGGATCAGTCATCTTCAGGAATTCCATGATCGTGGTGCGGCCTAAATAGCCCGTTGATGTCACATCCAGCGCAGGTTTAGGCCGATACAGACGGATTGGGGATTCATGCGCAAAACGCGCAATGCCCATCTGCTCGGCCACTTCAGGCAGCACCTCGTAGGCTTCGGCCGATGGCGCATAGAGCTTGCGCACCAGGCGCTGGCCCAAAATGCCGTTCACGGTGGTCGCCAGCAGATAGTCCTCAACGCCCATATCGAGCAGGCGCGTGACCGCACCCGGCGCGTCATTGGTGTGCAGGGTGGACAACACCAAATGCCCGGTAAGTGCCGACTGAATCGCGATCTTTGCGGTTTCCAGATCGCGCATTTCGCCGATCATGATCACGTCCGGGTCTTGGCGCACGATCGAGCGCAGCGCATGCGCAAAATCAAGCCCAATCTGCGGTTTGGCCTGAATTTGGTTAACGCCTTCGATCTGGTACTCGACCGGGTCTTCGACCGTGATGATCTTTACAGCGGGCGTGTTGATCTTGGACAGCGCCGTGTAAAGCGTGGTGGTTTTGCCCGAACCGGTGGGCCCGGTGACCAAAATAATGCCGTGTGGGAGCTTGAGCACTTCCATAAAGCGCTCCAGCGTTCTGCCGCCAAAGCCCAGCGTGGAAAAATCCAGCACGACCGATTCGCGATCGAGGATGCGCATCACCACCGATTCGCCGTAAGAGGTCGGCACCGTCGATACGCGCAAATCAAGCTCTTTGCCCTGCACGCGCAGCATGATGCGGCCGTCCTGCGGCAGGCGGCGCTCGGCGATATTGAGCTTGGCCATGATCTTGACGCGGCTGATCACCGCAGCGGTGCTCGACGAGGGCGGTGCTTCGGTTTCCAGCAGTACGCCATCGACGCGGTAGCGCACCTTCAGGCGGTTTTCGAACGGCTCGATGTGGATATCCGAGGCGCGCTGCTCAACCGCACGCTGGATGATCAGATTGACCAAGCGGATCACCGGCGCCTCAGAGGCGAGATCGCGCAGATGCTCAACGTCGTCTTCGCCCGCTTCGGCGTTTTCGCCGCCCAAGTTCTCGACGATTTGTCCCATTGCCGAGCGGCCGCCGCCAAACAGCCGCTCAATCGCGTCATCTATGTCGGTGCGCAGGCCGATCGATACCTTGACCGCCTTGCCGGTGGCCATGCGCACCGCGTCTAAATTAAAGGTCTCTTCCGGATCGGCAACCACCAGCGTGACTTCGGTGTCGGTTTCAGCAATCGGGACCAAATGCGCCTGCTTCATGAAGCGCATGCTCAAAACCACGTTGGCGGGAGGCGATTCCGGATAGTCCTTGTTGTTCAAAAGCGGCAGCTGGAGCAGATCCGCATAGGCTTCGGCGACGTCTTTTTCAGAGGCCAAGCCGAGCTTGGTCAACAGCCCAATCAGGCTGCCGCCGGCTTCTTCGTGGAGGCGCTTGGCGCGCCCCAAATCAAACTCTTTCAGCCGCCCTTTGGCAACCAGATGGTCGCTCAGGCGCTCTTCTAGGCTGATTTCAGCAACGCTATCGCTCATGCCGCACCTTTGTCGTTGGGGACGGTTTGGAGTGTGAGTTCCTCAAAAAAATCCCGGTTCAATGCAACCCACAAAACAACCGGCGTCAGCGCGGGCAGCACCAGGTACCCCATTTGATAGCAAAACGCGACGACGGTCGGGTTGAAGCCCTGCGCGACGATCTTGGCGCCGGCGATCTCGCCCATCGAGAAGGTCACCGTGCGGAGCGACTCCCAATACACGCCCCAGGTTTGCACCAACACCACGGCAACAAAGCCAATAAACAGCTGCAGCACGCGGCGGCGCACTTTGAGCGGCGTCGACATCGCCAGGCCAAAGAACACCGGCAGGCCGTAGCCGTAGATCATCGGCTGCACATCGAACGCGTAGTTGCCGACCTCACGACTGGCGCGCGCCAGCAGCTCGGCGCTGGCCGGGATCGTGCTTTTGATTTCAAAGTGGTAGTCGATTTGGGTCAGCGTCTCGAACAACTCCGGGATGCCACCGATGAGCAGCCAGCGCGAGAGAAAGCTGACCGGAAAGCTCATCAAGCCGGCCATGTAAAACCAGGCGGCAAAACCGAGCGGCATCCACAGCAGCGCCAGCAGGAAAAACTGGCGAATGCCGGTGCGTTCTTGATCGTCGTCGATATCGGTCTGGCTCATGCGTCGATTCTACCCAACGAAAGTGCGCGCGTTGACAAACAGACGCTGCCAAGGCGACGCATCTTTGTAGCCCGGTGCGAACCAGCTCATCTGCACGGTGCGATGGACGCGCTCTGGATGCGGCATTAGCGCCAGCACGCGTCCGTTTGCCGCGCTCACCCCGGCTAAGCCATCGGGTGAACCGTTTGGATTGCGCGGGTAGCGCGTGGCGGTGCCCCCGTCGGGCTCTGCATAGCGCAGCGCCACCGCGGGCGCGCCGACCGCCAATTGCGCGCGTCCTTCGCCGTGCGAGACCACCACCGGAATCAGCGAGCCGGCCATGCCCTGCAAAAAAAGTGAGTCGGTGTTTTCCACTTTGAGCAGACTCAAGCGCGCCTCGAATTGTTCCGAACGGTTGCGCACGAAAATCGGCCAGTTTTCGGCACCCGGGATGATTCCACGCAGGCGCGAAAGCATCTGACAGCCGTTGCAAACGCCGAGCGCAAAACGCTGCGAATCTAAAAAAAACTGAGCGAACTGGTCCTTGAGCAGCTGGTGATTCAAAATCACCTGCGCCCAACCGACGCCTGCGCCGAGCACATCGCCGTAGGAAAACCCGCCGCAAGCGGCCAAGCCCTGAAACTCAGAAAGCCGCGCGCGGCCTTCGATCAGATCGCTCATGTGCACATCGTGGGCAGCGAAACCGGCGCGGGTGAACGCCGCGGCCATTTCCAGCTGGCCGTTGACGCCCTGCTCGCGCAGGATCGCCACTTTCGGACGCGCGCCGGTGCCGATAAAAAACGGCGCGTTTGCATCAAAGCTCACGTTCACCACGAGGCCCGGATCGCGATCGTCGTCAAGCAGCGCGTGCTCTTCGTCGGCACAGCTTGGGTCGTCGCGAAGCCGCTTCATGCGGTGACTGAGCTCGCTCCAGCGGCGCTCTAAGGTGGCGCGGCGACTGGCGAGCAAAACGCGGTCGGCTTGAAGCACCCGAATGTCGCCGTCGGAGCGCAGGCGCGCCAGCGCAATGGGCTCAAGCCCAAGCGCACGCAGCGCAGCCAAACCCGCGGGCGCCAGCTGCACGCAAACACCCAGCTCTTCATTGAATAGCCAGGCCAGTGCATCGATCCCGTCGGGCACCGTGATGTCCAAACCCGTGCGCCCGGCAAAAGCCATTTCCAGCACGCATACGAGCAGTCCGCCGTCGGAGCGATCGTGCCAGGCCGTTATTGCGCCTTCGCGCTTGGCTTTGAGCAGCGCATTAAAGCCCGCTTTGAACTGCGCGGCAGGGCCAAGATCCGGGCCCGAATCGCCCAGCTGGCCAAATACCTGGGCCAGCGCAGACCCACCCAAGCGCATGGCGCCGGCGGCTAGATCAATAAAATAAACGTCGCCGGCAGCGGCTTTGATTTCCGGCGTCAGGGTTAGGCGGACGTCTGCGACCGGCGCAAAAGCGGTCAGATTCAGGCTGATCGGCGCGCGCACATCGACCTCGCGGCCTTGATCGCGAAAGCGCGTGCGCATCGACAGCGAATCTTTGCCGACCGGAATAGACACGCCGAGCGCGGGGCACAGCTCAGCGCCAAGCGCCTCCACGGCGCGATACAGATCGGCGTGTTCGCCCGCATCGCCGGCGCTCGCCATCCAGTTGGCCGACAGGCGCACCCGATCCAGCCCCAGCACATCGGCCGCGAGCAAATTCAGCAAGGCCTCGCCCAGCGCCATCCGCGAGGCCGCAGCGGGGTCGATCTGGGCCAGCGGAATGCGCTCGCCGAGGGCAAATGCTTCGCCTGCGAAACCAACGTAGTCGTTGCAGGTAACCGCAACATCGGCCACCGGCACCTGCCACGGGCCAACCAGCTGATCACGCGCGGTGAGCCCGCCAACGGAGCGATCGGCAATCGTGATCAAAAAATCCTTGCGCGCCACGCAGGGCAGCGCCAAAACCCGATCCAGCGCGTCGGCTAGGGTCACTTGGCTAAGATCAAGCGCTTTGAGATCGCGAACCGCGCTCGTGGCCTCAAGCTTAAGCAGCGGCGCGCGCCCAAACAGCACATCCATCGGCAGATCAATCGCGCGCGGCGGGGTGAGCGTGAGCGTGCGCTCGCTTCGCGCGTAGCCAACCACCGCAGCCGGTGCGCGTTCGCGCGCCGCAATCGCCATAAATCTGGGCACATCGTGCGGGCGCAGGCCCAGCACAAAGCGCTCCTGCGCCTCATTGCACCAAAGCTCTTTGGGCGACAGCGAGGCATCCGCGCGCGGAATCAGCGCCATCGCGATGTCGCCGCCAAGGCCCGCGTCCTGCAAAAGCTCCGGCAGCGCGTTGGACAAACCACCCGCGCCGACGTCGTGCAAAGACACGATCGGATTGTCCGTGCCGAGCGCCCAGCAGCGGTCAATCACTTCCTGCGCGCGCCGCTGCATTTCCGGGTTGTCGCGCTGGACTGAGGCAAAATCAAGCTCGGCATCGCTCTCGCCGCTGGCCACCGACGAGGCCGCGCCGCCGCCCAAACCAATCAGCAGCGCCGGCCCACCCAGCACCACCAGCGCATCGCCCTCGCGCAGCTGACCTTTGGCCACGTGCTCGGCGCGGATCGCACCGATGCCGCCGGCCAACATGATCGGCTTGGTGAAACCGCGGTAGCTGGCGTCGCCGGTCTGGCGGGTATAGCTGCGAAAATAGCCCGCAAGCCCCGGGCGACCGAACTCGTTGTTGAACGCGGCCGCACCAATCGGCCCATCGAGCATGATCTTGAGCGCGGAGGCCATCCGCGCGGGCGTGCCGAGCGGGGATTCCCACGCCTGCGCAAAACCCGGCACGTTCAGATCGTTGACCGCAAAACCGACCAAACCCGCCTTGCAGCGCGCGCCGATTCCGGTTGCGGCCTCGTCGCGGATTTCGCCGCCCGCGCCGGTCGCCGCGCCCGCAAACGGCGCAATGCCGGTGGGATGGTTGTGCGTTTCGACCTTGGCGAGAATGTGCGCGTACTCGGCATGGGTGCGGTATACGCCATCGGGATCGGCAAAAAAGCGCATGGCCGGGAGCCCTTCGATCACGCAGGAATTGTCGCTGTAAGCGGTCAAGGTGTGCGCCGGATGCGCGCTGTGGCTGGCTTTGATCAAGCCAAACAGCGAGCGGCCTTGCACCTCGCCATCAAGGGTAAATTCGGCGTTGAAAATCTTGTGCCGGCAGTGTTCGGAATTGGCCTGCGCAAACATCATCAGCTCGACGTCGGTCGGATCCCGCGCAAGCGCGCTAAAACGCTCTGCCAGATAGCCGATCTCATCAACCGACAGCGCCAATCCGAGCGCGCTGTTGGCCTGCTTAAGCGCCGCGACCGGGTCGGCTCCGAGCGCGATGGTCGCA
>Ga0105046_10005260_pt1 | contig 20488 bp, 21 predicted proteins | sample MAT03_FD_78385 | JGI IMG/M metagenome (GOLD analysis project Ga0105046, IMG submission 78385) | Freshwater microbial communities from Lake Fryxell liftoff mats and glacier meltwater in Antarctica - MAT-03 (megahit assembly) | ecosystem: Environmental > Aquatic > Freshwater > Ice > Liftoff...
AGCCCCTCTCAATGAAGAAGGGCGGCTACTCCCCAATGACAGCCCTCATTCTAGGCGGCAGATCAAAAACACCATTCTGGCGCACTTCTTGCTTTAAATTGGTGCGTTTTAAACAAAGTCACAAAAAACGCACCAATAACTCGCAATTCACTTAAAGAGGTTCTCATGGAAGCACTCAAACAGGGCGCAGACGCCTTGTTCATCCTTCTCGGCGGCATCATGGTGCTGGCCATGCACGCCGGTTTTGCATTTCTGGAGCTGGGCACCGTGCGGCGCAAGAACCAGGTGAACGCGCTGGTGAAGATTCTGGTGGACTTTTCGGTCTCCACCGTGGTGTATTATCTGGTGGGCTACGGCGTGGCTTACGGCACCCACTTCTTTGTCGGTGCAGAAGAGTTGGCGGCCAAAAATGGCTACGACCTGGTCAAGTTTTTTTTCTTGCTGACCTTTGCGGCCGCCATTCCAGCCATCATTTCAGGCGGCATTGCCGAGCGCGCCCGCTTCTGGCCGCAGCTGATTGCCACGGCGGTGGTCGTCGGCTTTATTTACCCTTTTTTCGAGGGCATCGCCTGGAACCAACACTTTGGTGTGCAGGCCTGGCTGAAAGGCCTGACGGGCGCAGAATTTCACGACTTTGCCGGCAGCGTGGTGGTGCATGCGGTGGGCGGCTGGATTGCTTTGCCGGCGGTGCTGTTGCTGGGCGCGCGCGCCAACCGCTACCGCAAGGACGGCGGCATATCGGCGCACCCCCCAAGCAGCATTCCGTTTCTGGCGCTGGGTGCCTGGATTCTGACGGTGGGTTGGTTTGGTTTTAACGTGATGAGTGCACAGACGCTGGACAAAATCTCAGGGCTGGTGGCGGTCAATTCCCTGATGGCCATGGTGGGCGGCACGCTGGCGGCGCTGGTGCTGGGCAAAAACGACCCCGGATTTGTGCACAACGGGCCACTGGCGGGCCTGGTGGCGGTGTGCGCGGGCTCTGACCTGATGCACCCTTTAGGTGCTCTGGTGGTGGGTGCGGTGGCGGGTGCGCTTTTTGTGACCATGTTCACGCTGACGCAAAACAAATGGAAGATCGACGACGTGCTGGGCGTGTGGCCGCTGCACGGCCTGTGCGGTACCTGGGGCGGCATTGCGGCCGGCATTTTCGGCAGCAAGGCACTTGGTGGTCTGGGTGGTGTGAGCTTGGGTGCGCAGCTGATCGGCACCGCCATGGGCGTGGTCTGGGCAGCTGCGGGCGGCTTGCTGGTGTATGGCGTGCTCAAGGCCACCATGGGTTTGCGCATGAGCCAGGAAGAGGAATACGACGGCGCCGATATTTCGATTCACCGGATCAGCGCCACGCCGGAGCGCGAGGCTAACTGGTAACCCTTGACGAAACCAGCAAAAGTTGCCTTGGCATCGACCACAACGCAGTAAAACGATCGCCACGTCAGTAAAGCCGGCGTGGCACCGATGCTGGAGACGAACGACACAATGCGTGTGCCAAGCCCCAAGTTAAACAAGGCGCCCGGCAAAACAAGACGCACGGCTCGACGAGGCAAGCTTGGGATCAGGATCGATCATCACGAGGTGAACCGCCGCCCAGGTGGGGTTGCAGCGCGAAACAATGCTGCACAGTCTCACGCTGATTTGGGGACAGCACCAGCCTGTGTGAGCGGCGGCACTGACCGGTTACAACACCCATTTGATGAAACCTAGCGAATGAAATTACTTCAGGCAAGATTGAAGTTCTTTCACCCTAAACTTAGAGTGGCCAAACTAAAGTCCACGACCGTTACAGAATGTTGTAAAGTTGTTGCGGATAACGTCAGGACAGGATTCCCGCACCGCCACTGACCACAAAATTTATAACGCGAGGAGACAGACATGCCACAAATCCCATTTCGGGCCCACCCACGTGGTGAGCCACATTAATCTTGCGCTTTTGCGCCAGTTCCCGGCGGGTGCCCTGAGCCCGTTTTTTGCCCTGGCATCACGCCGGGGTTGTTTTCGTACGCCTTTTAAACACAAATCGATGGAGATTCAGATGAATAAAGTACTCACCCCCCTGGCGCTTGCCACTTCCCTGGCGCTGGGCAGCGCGTCCGTTTCCGCACAGGAAGTCGTCCGTTGGGGCATTCCCATGTCGTTCGGCGCCAACCTGACCGCGCTGGGTGACACCATGCCTTGGGTGACGGAAAACTTGAAAAAGATTTCTGGTGGCTCCATCAACCTGCAAGTGTTTGAGCCCGGCAAACTGGTGCCGGCACTGGGTATTTTCGACGCGGTCTCCACGGGCAAGGTGGAAGCCGGTTACAGCTTCATGGGCTACGAATTGGGCAAAGTGCCCGTTTCTGCCATTTTTGGTGCCTTGCCTTTTGGCATGGAAACCCCCCAGTTTTCTGCCTGGATGTACTTTGGCGGCGGTGATGCCCTGTTGAAAGAAGCCTACAAACCCCATAACGTGTACCCCATTTTCTGTGGCTCCATCAGCCCGGAAGCAGCTGGCTGGTTCCGCAAAGAAATCAAGACGCCTGATGACCTCAAAGGCCTGAAGTTCCGTGCGGCAGCACTGGGCGGCAAGGTGTATCAGAAGCTCGGCGCGTCAGTCACCATGCTTCCGGGCGGTGAGTTGTTTCAGGCGCTGGAAAAAGGCGTGTTGGACGGCACCGAGTTCTCGCTGCCTACCGTGGATGACCAATTGGGCTTTGACAAGGTGGCCAAGAACTACTACCTGCCAGGCTGGCATCAGCCTTCCACCAACCAGTACCTGTACGTCAACATCGCCGCCTGGAACAAACTCAAGCCCCAGACCCAAGCCCAGATCGAAAGCTCCTGCACCGCCGGCGTGACGATGGCATTGGCCAAGGCCGAGGCGCTGCAAGGCGACATGCTCACCAAGTTCAAAAAAGAGGGTGTGAACTTGCGTCTGTTCAGCAAGCCCATGCTGGATGCTTTCGCCAAGGCTTCCAAAGAGGTGTTGGCTGAAGAGTCGGCCAAGGACCCCCTGTTCAAGAAGGTTTACGACAGCATGTCAGCCTTCCAGAACAAGAACCGCGAATGGCATGAGCTGGGTTACCTGCCGCGCAATTTCAAGTAAGCCAGAGTAACCAAGGACTGACAACGCGCTGTGCGCCCTAAGAACATGACCATGACAAATAAAACGCTCAGCGCGGATGCCCCCAAAGCCGGTCCGTCCGGCATTGCCCTGCCCACCACAGCCTTTTCACGCGGTGTGGACCGTGTGATTGGCTGGTGTGGGGAGATTGCTTCAGCTCTTTGGACCATACTGGTCCTGGTAATCGTGCTGCAGGTGCTGGCACGTTACGTCTTCAACATGGGTTCGATCATGATGGAGGAACTGCAATGGCATCTGTACGCCATTGGCTTCATGCTGGGCCTTGCGTTCACCGAAGTTCGGGAACGCAATGTGCGCATTGACGTGCTGGCCGAACGCTGGGAGCCACGCACCCGGCTGAAGGTTGAATTGTTTGGCCTGGTGTTCCTGCTGCTGCCTTTCACCTTGATCATTATTTTTTACGCCTGGCCCTTCTTTTTGTCCTCTTACCAACTTAACGAGGTGTCGGCTGCGCCAGGCGGTCTGCCCTACCGCTGGGTTCTCAAGTCTTTCATCGTGACGGCGTTTGTGCTGTTGGCGTTGGCAGCACTCGGGCGAGTGACCCGGGTGTGGACGGCACTTTTTGGCCAGCGCTGAAGCGCTACCCATCAAAACTATAAGAGAACATAGCCATGCCCATTTATGAATACCTTGCCATCGGCTTCATGCTGATGTTTATTGTCTCGCTCTTCTCAGGTTTCCCCGTGGCCTGGTTGTTGGGTGGCCTGTCGCTGGCCGTCGCCGGTGCCGGCATCGTGCTCAGCAGCCAGTTCGGCATTGACACCTTTTTAATGACCAGTTGGGCCAAGTTTTCCGGCATCGTCGACCGTTTTGACGGCATCATGTCGAACTGGGTGCTGGTGTCTTTGCCCATGTTTGTCTACATGGGCCTGATGCTTGACCGCTCCGGTGTGGCCGACACCATGATGCAAAATTTCGTCAAGGTGTTTGGTGGTCTCAAGGGCGGTTTGGGTTTGACCGTGGTGGTGATCGGCATCTTGCTGGCTGCCTCAACCGGCATTGTGGGTGCCTCGGTGGTGCTGCTGGCGGTGTTGTCCATGCCCGTCATGTTGCAAAACAACTACTCCAAGTCATTGGCTTCGGGGGTGGTGGCGGCGTCTGGCACGCTGGGTATCTTGATACCCCCGTCCATCATGTTGGTGCTGATGGCCGACCAGGTGTCAACCCCGGTGGGCGACTTGTTCATGGGTGCGATGATCCCGGGCGTTGGCCTCGGTTTGATGTACATGATCTACATCATCGGGTTGGGCATTTTCAAACCTGAAATGGTGCCTGCCCGTTCGGTTGGCACTGAGCCGCTGACCTGGAAACAAATTGGCATTGCCTTCTTGTCGACCGTGCCCACCTTTGGCCTGATTTTGGTGGTGCTGGGCACCATCTTCTTCGGTATTGCCACCCCCACCGAAGCGTCTGGTCTGGGCGCTGCCGGTGCCATTGTGCTGGCTGCGGTGAACCGCAAGCTGAGTTGGTCGGTGATTCGGCAGGTGGGCATTGAGACCACCATGACCACCTGCTTCATCTTTGCCATCTTTATTGGTGCCACGGTGTTTGCCTATGTGCTGCGACTGGTCGGCGGCGACGAGTTGATCACCGACTTCTTCAAGGGCCTGGGCTTGGGGCCAACCGCACTGGTGCTGGTGGTGCTGGGCGTGGTGTTTGTGGCCGGGTTCTTCCTCGACTGGTTTGAGATTGTGCTGATCATCGTGCCGCTGCTGGCCCCGGTGGTCAAGCTGGCCGGCATCGACATGACCTGGTTCCTGATCCTGATTGCAGTGATGTTGCAGACCTCTTTCCTGACGCCGCCGGTGGGTTTCTCACTGTTTTACCTCAAAGGTGTGGTGCCCAAGGGTGTGACGATTCAGGATATTTATGTGGGTGTGATTCCGTTCGTGTTGATGCAGATGGCCATGGTGATCATGTGCCTGATGTTTCCGCAAATTGTGCTTTGGCTACCGCAACAAATGTACGGTGGCACATAAACCCCTGATCCCATGATGATCGCCTCTGCACCTTGACCGGTCCAGAGGCGATTTCCTTTGCGAATGCCAGATGCATTCTGCGGCACTTGGAAGCCTGCGGAGCCGCTGCCTTCTTGTTCTCAAACATTAAATTTAAGTGTTTTGAGACTGTAGCCCTTATGTATTAAGGATATGCCACTATGTTTTTTATAAAGATAATTTTTTTTGGGCATGGCGTAAGAAATTGCTGAGGCCCACGACTATTGAAGCAGTACGGTACATACCACGCGTGCCGTACGAATTGTTCGCCACTGAGAGCGCACTCACTTGTTACCCACCCTCAAACTGTTAAAGGACATTGATATGCAGAACCAAAGCAAAACCACCACCCGTCTCGTCTCTGCCACCGGCCTGGCCTTGGCCATGAGCGCGGCTCTGACGATTGCCGCCGCACCAGCTGCTGCGCAATCAGCTGAGAAAGAGAAATGTTTTGGCGTGGCCTTGACAGGCAAAAATGACTGCGCTGCAGGCGCGGGCACCAGTTGCGCGGGCACCTCCAAAGTTGACTTCCAGGGCAATGCCTGGTCACTGGTACCCAAGGGCAGTTGCGAAAAAACGATGTCAAAAACATCGTCCACCGGCTTTGGGCAACTCAAGGCATTCAAGGAAATGAAGGCCTGATTCTTCCAAACATCTCCGGGAGCACCTGGCATGCCAAACCAATCCGACGCCGTGTCGCCAACGCCGGGTGCTTCGGCCCATAAATTGCCGACCCGCGCCGGGGTGGGTTTGAAACCTGAACATTTTCAGGAAATTTTGGCCACCCAGCCAGACATCGGCTTCTTTGAAGTCCATGCCGAGAACTACATGGTGCCGGGCGGCCCCTTTCACCATTACCTCACCCGCATCCGTGAGTCTTACCCGCTATCGATGCACGGCGTGGGCCTGTCCATCGGGGCGGATGCGCCGCTTGACACCCGCCACCTGAACGCGCTGGCAGCTTTGCTGAACCGCTACCAGCCGCAATCCTTTTCAGAGCATTTGGCCTGGTCGACCCACGGCGACACGTTTTTCAACGACTTGCTGCCGCTGCCTTACAACACGGCCACATTGCGGCGGGTATGCAACCACATTGATCAGGCGCAATCACACCTTGGGTGGCGCATGTTGCTGGAGAACCCGGCCACTTATGTGGAGTTTGCGGCATCCACCTGGGACGAGGGTGCGTTTTTGACCGAAGTGGTGCGACGCACCGGCTGCGGGCTGTTGCTGGACCTGAACAATGTGCATGTGGGCAGCGTCAACCACCAACATGACGCCCACGCCGCCATCCGTGCCATGCCACTGGCACACGTCGGCGAAATTCACCTGGCCGGTTTTGCCGCGCAGACCGATGGCAATGGCGATGTGTTGTTGATTGACAGCCATGGCGCGCCGGTGACGCAAGTGGTCTGGGACCTGTATGACTACACCCTGGGCCTGACCGGGGACAAACCCACCTTGCTGGAGCGGGACAACAACATTCCCGACTGGCAGGTGTTGCTGGCTGAAGCCAACCTGGCGCAACAACACATGCGGCTGTCGCGCCTTTGCAAGCCGTCGCCCGATGCGATTTTCAAGGCTTCGTCGCAAGTCAAGCGGCCTGCCAGCGAGGTAGCCGCATGAACAGCCAGAGCGCATTTGCAGCCGCGCTGCTCACGCCCGAACTGCCGTGCCCGAGTGGGCTGAAAACCTGGAATGGCTCCGACCCCGCCGTGCGTTTTGCGGTGTACCGCAACAATGTCACCGTTTCTCTGGTTGACGCGCTGGCAGCCAATTTTCCCGTGTTGCAGGCCTTGGTGGGGGAAGCTTTTTTCCGGGCCATGGCCAAGGCGTTCGTGCAAGCGAATCCGCCACGCCACCGCATCATGGCGTTTTATGGCCTTGGCTTTGCAGACTTTGTGGCGACCTTTGCGCCAGCGGGGTCAGTGCCCTATCTGGGTGATGTGGCGCGGCTGGAAATGGCCCGCGTTCAGGCCTATCACGCTGCCGATGTGGCGCCCCTTGAACCGCAAGCCTTGCAGGCGGCGCTTGTGGACCCAGAAACGCTCATGTCCTTGCAACTGGTGCTGCACCCGTCAGTGATGGTGATTGAGTCTGCGTTTGCCATTTTTTCATTGTGGGCTGCGCACCAGGGGGTGCTGAGCCTGGCATCTGTTGACCCGGATGTGGCCCAGACGGCACTGGTGTATCGGCACGCGCTAAACGTGGACACCATGGAGCTGGCTGGGAGCGTTGGCCAGTTCATCAGTGCCCTGAACGCCAGCCAGACATTGGTAGATGCGGCAGGCCTGGCCAGCCATGACCCCGCATTTGACTTAACCCAGGCCCTGGCGCTGTTGATTCGTTTGCAACTCATCACCCACCTTACCTACATCACCACCGGAGACCTGCAGCATGAACACACGCACTGACACACCAGGCATGGGCGCAAGTGCCACCGGCGGACTGATTGCCGATTTGGTCCATCGCTTTGTCGATCTGTGCACGCACATTCCACAGACTCTGCTGGCGTTTGTGGCTCGCTTCTCGATAGCAGCCGTGTTCTGGAAGTCGGGGCAAACCAAGGTGCAGGGTTTTGCCATTGACATCGTCAATCAGGAGTTCACGCTGGGTTGGCCGCGCCTGTCCGACTCGGTGGTTGACCTTTTCCGCGACGAGTACAAGTTGCCGTTGATTCCGCCTGAAACGGCTGCCACCCTGGCGGCCTTTGCCGAGCATTTTTTCCCGTTGTTGATTTTGGTCGGTTTGGCCACCCGCCTGTCTGCCCTGGCGCTGCTGGGCATGACCATGACCATTCAGCTCTTTGTCTACCCCGATGCCTACCCCACCCATGGCACCTGGGCAGCCGTGTTGCTGTACTTGATGGCGTACGGGCCGGGCAAGCTGTCTCTTGACCACTGGATCTACTCTTTCGGCTTTTCGTCAAAGCCTGCGGCATAGGCTTTCATGGCCTTGCTGAGAAATGGCACCTGCAAACTGAAATTCTTGCACCCGGCACACATCATGAGATGCATCTTCAGGCTCATTTTTCCAGGCAAGCTGAGTGCGCGATCTTGTGACTCGGAGATCAGCTTGGTGGTTTGATGACAGTTCATCATGCGTGCTCTCCCTTCACAAACCAGCGGATTTCCAGGCACTCGCGCAGTCGCATGCGTGACCGGTGCAACATCACATTCAGGTTGGTGGTGGTGATCCCGACCGTGGCGCAAATTTCATCGGTGTCAAGCTCGATAAATTCTTTCATCATGAACACCCTGGCCTGATTGCCGGGCAGCCCCTCAAGACACATCTCAAATACTTTCCAGAACTGGTTCTGGCGCAGTGCGTCTTGTGGATTACCCCAGATGGCTGGCCTCTCATCCTTTTGCCAGTGGCCTTTTGGATCGAAAAGTTCAGAAAAATTCTCGCCCTCTTCATCTTCTCTGAGCAGGCTGCTGGCATCAACTGTGCGCAGCTTTTGACGCAAAACATCGGCAATCTTGTTGCGCAAGATGGCAAATACCCAGGTTTTCAAGGCAGCACGCCCGGCGAAAGACGCGGCATTTTTCAGCGCACCGACAAGTGCTTCCTGCACCGCATCTTCCGCCGCATGGCTGTTGGAGAGTTGCTGGTTGGCAAACTTCACCATCTGACGACGCAAGTCGGTCAGAAAGGCGGTATCCGACAGAACCGATGTGTCAGGGCTAACCCGACTTGTGGCGCTATCTACAGTCAACTCTGTCATGGTTGCCCTCCCGGCATCATCTCAATCTTGGGCACACTGCAAAGCGTCACACGGCAGGCTAATTTGCCACCGAGGCAAAGTCCCCGCTCCACCCACTCGTCGCCACACGCAATTGTTTGGCTCCGATTCTAGTCAGCGTGAATTTCCCGCCCGAACTCAAGACATAGCGCAATGCCCGGCTGGCCGCAGGACCAAAATGAATTTGCTCTGCCGTGAATCTGATCTCCAGGTCCTTGTCCGTCTGACAAATCACGCCATGGATGTTCGCCCAAAGCCCTTTTGTCTGCTTGACGAACGCCACCGTGAGAACACCGCTTTTTTCTGAAATAGACACCACCAATGGTTTCCCATCATCCATGGTTGTCTCCTCCCATTTCAAGGCGAACGTCGGGTCATTCAGCAGTTCTTTTAACTCCACCAGCGTGGCAACACATGTTTCTTGCCCCTGAGCCTGACTGCTGCATGGCAACAGGAGTAGCAACATTGAACATAAGCAAATTTGGCGAAATAAGAGCGTCATGTATGGGTGCGTCTGGACTGAGGAGGTCATTTTGTCTGAATAACCATTCACTCTGACTGGCTACGGATGCTGGGAATGGATCGAACCTGGTGGCGTTGAGGTTCCAGGCGCCAACAAGCTACGCCGGTTTCAACTTGCAAGCAGTCGCAAAAAAGGCCCTGGCAAGTGCCTGCCAGGGCCTTATTTTTGCGGCGGAGGTTCAGTGACTCGACGCGCCTGACGCACCAAAACCTGTCTGGGCACGGACGTACTGGTCTTCAAACGCCTCGATTTCCTTGCCGGCACGCACGCTGGTATCGGTCTTTGAGAAGATGTAGGCCAGCAGGAAGGCCAGTGGCATCGCGAACAGGGCCGGCTGGGTATAAGGGAACAGCGGTGCCGGGTTGTGCAGCACATCCACCCACACCGATTTGGAGAACACCACAAACAGCACCGCAGACACCAGGCCGCCGTAGCCGCCGAACAGGGCGCCGCGGGTGGTCAGACCTTTCCAGTACATGGAGAGGATGAGCACCGGGAAGTTGGCAGCCGCCGCCACCCCGAAGGCCAGACCGACCATGAAGGCAATGTTCTGCTTCTCGAACAGGATGCCGAGCAAGATGGCGACGAAGCCCAGGCAGATGGTGGCAATCCGCGACACACGGATTTCCGTGGCTTCTGAGGCCTTGCCTTTCATGATGACACGGGCGTACAGGTCATGGGAAATTGCAGACGCACCAGCCAAGGCCAGACCGGACACCACGGCAAGAATGGTCGCGAAAGCCACCGCTGCCAGGAAGCCCAGCAGCATGTTGCCACCGACCGCCTTGGCCAGGTGCATGGCCACCATGTTGCCCCCGCCAATCATCTTGCCACCCACCACGCCACCCTCAAAGAACTCGGGGTTCTGGCCGACGACCAGGATACCGGCCAGGCCCATGATGAAGATCACGTTGAAGAAGTAAGCCACAAAACCCGACGCATAAAGCACCGATTTGCGCGCTTCCTTGGCGTTGGTGACGGTGAAGAACCGCATCAGGATGTGTGGCAGACCCGCTGTGCCAAACATCAGGCCAAGGCCAAGCGATATCGCCGTCACCGGATCGGCCAGCAGGCTGCCGGGGGACATCAGTTTGTCTCCCAGTTTATGAACGGCCGTTGCCTTTTCAACAAGGTTCTGGAAGGAAAAGTCGAACTGGCTGAAGGCCAGCACCATCACCAGTGTGCCGCCAATCAGCAGCATGCCAGCCTTGATGATCTGCACCCAGGTGGTGGCAACCATGCCGCCAAAGGTCACGTACACCATCATCAGGATACCCACGGCGAAGATCGCCACGTTGTATTCCAGACCGAACAGCAGCTTGATCAACTGCCCGGCACCGACCATCTGGGCAATCAGGTAAAAGCAAACCACGGTCAACGAGGAAATAGCCGCCATGGTGCGCACCTTGCCCTGATCAAGGCGATAGGCGGTGATGTCCGAGAAAGTGAACTTGCCCAGGTTGCGCAAACGCTCAGCCATCAGGAACAGGATGATCGGCCAGCCGGCAAAGAAAGCCAGCATGTAGATGTAACCGTCGTAACCCTGGGTGTAGACCATGGCGGTCAGACCCAATAGCGTGGCGGCCGACATGTAGTCGCCAGCAATCGCCATGCCGTTCTGGAAGCCGGTGATGCCACCGCCTGCGGTGTAAAAATCAGCAGTGGACTTGGTGCGGCCAGCCGCCCAGTAGGTGATGCCCATCGTCAAGGCGACGAAGACGCAGAACATGATGATGGCATGCCAGTTGATGGCCTGCTTTTCGGCAATGCCTTCGAGCGGGCCACCGGCAAAGGCCATGGCCGACAGGGTGAGCAGGCCGAAGCCCAGGATAGTTTTAGTCAGGCTTCGCATCATTTGGTATCTCTCCAGGCATCCATCAGGATTTCTTCGGTCAGGGCATCAAATTCAGTGTTGGCACGTCGGACATAAATGGCCGTCAACACCCAGAAAAAGATGAACATGAAAAGCTCCACGGCGACACCCACTGTCACCATCGATCCCTCAGCAATGGGTCGTCCCAGCGATGCGGGACTGAAGGCGACCACCATCTCAAAACCATAAAACATGGTCAAGACGATGGCGGACAGGGTCCAGGCAAATCGCCCCCGTTTGTCAACTAGCTGCTGAAATTTCGGGTTTTCCCGCATCAGCTTATACATACCGCTACTCATGGCTTTGTCCTTTCAGTCAGTGTAGAAATTGTGGTTTACCCTTATATTTTATGTCTTACATCTTATACAAGACTTACCGATTTCAGTTGATTGGGTATTGATTTGCTAAGCTCAGGGTATGAACTCATCCAGCTGCACCGAATCCACCCCAAAGACCTCTGGCCACCGCATTAACCTGGCCCTGCAGGGCGGCGGCTCCCATGGCGCTTTCACCTGGGGCGTGCTGGACGTGCTGCTGCAAGACAGCAGTATCGACTTCGAGGGCATCAGCGGCACCAGTGCCGGTGCCATGAACGCGGTGGCGTTGGCCCACGGCTTTGCCCAATGCATTGGCAAGCCACGGACCAATGTGCGGGAAGCCGCGCGCGAATCATTGGCAGCTTTCTGGCATGGCATCGTCGCCATGGGAGCCGTGAGTTCTGCGCAGCGGGCGCCGTTTGACCTGTTGTTTGGCTTTGCGGGCGGCCAAAATTCCCTCGCCAGCCTGTGGACCCAGGCCATGGCCCAGGCCTGGACGGGAGCGTTGTCGCCCTACCAGTTCAATCCACTGGACCTGAACCCGCTCAAGGACTTTGTCGAGCGTCAGGTTGATTTTGAGCGGCTGGCCAACCTCAAGGAACTCAAGGTGTTTGTGGTCGCCACCCGGGTCACCACTGGCAAGGCAGAGGTGTTTTCAGGCAGACGCCTCACCGCTGATGCAGTCATGGCGTCGGCGTGCCTGCCCATGATGTTCAAGGCGGTTGAAATTGAAGGCGAGCACTATTGGGACGGCGGTTATTCAGGCAACCCGGCCATCCACCCGCTGATTTACAACTGTGAAAGTCGCGATATTGTGCTGGTGCAAATCAACCCGATCCAGCGCGACAAACTGCCCACCAATGCCAGCGAGATCATGGACCGATTGAACGAAATCACCTTCAACGCCGCGTTGATTGCGGAAATGCGGGCCATTGATTTTGTCAAGCGCCTGCTGTTGGAAGGCAGATTAGACCCAGGCCATTACAAGGATGTGCTGATGCACCGCATTGACGGGGGCGAAACGCTGGAACAGTTCAACGCAGCCACAAAAGCAGCCACAAACGCCAAACTCATCCATACGTTGTTCAAACTTGGCCAAGACCACGCCAGCCAATGGCTGGACAAACACCGTGCGGCGTTGGGCGTCACCTCCACCCTCAACATCGCCCAGGACTACCTCGACGATTTGCGTGTGCCAGTGCGCGACCGCCTGAACCCGCTCAAACCCTGAGCCGTTGCAGGGTCAGCCGTCTTCATAAGGCATCGCTGCCAGCCATTCCAACCCCCAGGCCAGTGCGGCCGATAAGTGCCGCTGAGCCGCATCACTCATGGGCTCACCCAGTTCGAACGCCTCGCCACGAATGGCCAGCAAGGTGCCGGGCGGCGGGGCGCTGCCCTCAAAGTCGACAAACACCTGCAACAGCGCTTCGGCCGACAGGGCGTGGCTGGTGTAACTGGTGTCGCGCATGGCCTGCACGCGGCGCGCCTGAAAGGGCGCCACGCAGTTCAGGCTGGCGTCCACCAACAGCACCCGCTTGCGGCCGACCAGATCCAGCGCATGCTCCACCTGCAAGTGGTAGTCTTCCAGAAACTCGACCTGGTCGCGCAACTCAGCTGGCAGTTGAGCCTGCAACCGCGCCACAAACAGGGGCCCGAGTGCGTCGTCACCGCGGCTGAGGTTGCCCCAGCCGAGGATCAATGTGGACGGCCGGGTTGGCTGAACTTCGGGGTTTTTTAATGACATTCAAGCTGCTATATTATTTATAGCTATATGTGCTTATTTAAAAGGGTCTACAGCCTAGTTTTATATAAATTCGTCGAAAGTCAAGCCATGCGACCAGCAGGGGCAACTTGAGCCGACCATTCACACTGAAGCACGCCCTACATGGATGCATCAATCGACCGGGTCAAGCCGCTGCCCGGGGACTTTTGCACCCGGTCCAGCACGCTGCCATCGGCTCCCAGCAAGGTCACGTCCAGCGGCATCTGCCCGAGCGCATGGGCGGCGCAGGACAGGCAGGGGTCGTAGGCGCGGATAGCCACTTCGATGTGGTTGAGCAGGCCTTCGGTCAGCTCCCGGCCATCCAGGTAGTCACGTGCCACCGCGCGCACGGCCTCGTTCATGGCCTGGTTGTTGTGGGTGGTGGAGACGATCAGGTTGCAGCGCGTCACCAGATCGTCGTCGCCCACGTCGTAGTCGTGGATCAGGGTGCCGCGCGGTGCTTCGATGATGCCAACACCGCTGCGCTGGCGCGGCCCGCTGGTCAGCAACTCGCCTGACAGCAGGGCCGGGTCGTCGAGCAGTTCGGCAATTACTTCGACCGAATGCAGCATCTCGATCATTCGGGCCCAGTGGTAGGCCAATGAGGCGTGCACCAGGTCGCCCTGGCCCCAATCCATAAAGGCCTGGCGCTCGATTTCGGCGCGCGGCGTGGGGATAAAGTCGCAGTTTTGGACCCGCGCCAAGGGGCCCACGCGGTACCAGCCGTGTTCGCGCCCCAAGCTTTTGAGGTGCGGAAACTTCATGTAGCTCCAGGAGCGCACTTCTTCCTCGATCAGATCAAGGTAGCTCTGGTCGCTCACGCCATCAAACAAAATGCCGCCTTTGTCGTCGCGCACGCGCAGCACGCCGTCGTAAAAATCCATGGCACCGTCGGCACGCACCAGCGACATCATGTTGGAGCGGAAGCTGCCAAACTGGTCGTACAAAGCCGGGTTTTGCGCGTGTAACTGCTTGGCGATATCGACCGAGTCCTGCGCCCACGCCAACATTTGAGGCAGATCGCGCTTGAGCACATCACGTTCCTCGGCGGTAACCAGTTTGTTGATGCCGCCAGGCACGGCGCCGTTGCCATGCACCCGTTTGCCGGTGGTGATGCGGATGACCTCCTGGCCAAACTTGCGCAGCAAAATGCCTTTTTTGGCAATCTCGGGGTGGGCCTGCGCCACGCCCACAATGTTGCGCTGCGCCACCGGTGAGTCAAAGCCAAACAACAAATCGGGCGAGGACAGGTGGAAGAAGTGCAGCGCGTGTGATTGCAGCATCTGGCCGTAGTGCATCAGGCGGCGCACCCGGTCGGCGCTGGCGGTGATGGGGGTAGCGCCCAGAATGTGGTCGAAGGCCTTGGCAGCGGCCAGGTGGTGCGACACCGGGCAGATGCCGCACAGGCGTTGCACCATCACCGGCACCTCCCAGTAGGGCCGGCCCTCAATGAATTTCTCGAAACCACGGAATTCAACGATGTGCAGGCGCACCTGCTGAATGCGGTTGGCCTCGTCGAGCAGCAGCGTAACCTTGCCGTGGCCTTCCACGCGCGAGACCGGGTCGATCGCTACGCGGCGCAGGTTTTGCGGGTTGGCAGCGGTTTCCAGGGCGAATGTCATGGTGCTTTTCCTTCAAAAACTGGTTTTATGCATTGATTAGGGCGATAGCCCTTGTCGCTTATGCATAGTTTGCTATCTATTTGGGAGTGTTGGAAGCAAACCCTGCGAATGCGCAAGAACAATCAAAAACGACGCCTATTGGGCAAGTAGAAAACCCCACATCAGTCATAGTGCATCAACTCATGCCCCAACTGTGGTGTTCTCCCGGCAATCAGCTCTGTCAGAAAGAGCCAGATCGCATCGCCCGACGGCGGGCAGCCGGGTAAAAAATAGTCCACATGCACCACCTCATGGATCGGGTGCACCTTGTTCAGCGGCAGCGGCAGTTCGGGGTCATTGGGGATCTGGTTGCCGGCACTGCTTCCGGTGTGGTGGCCCATGTACACGTCGCGCAGCATGTGCCCCACGTCCAGGTTGTTTCGCAGCGCGGGCAGGCCGCCATTGATGGCGCAGGCGCCCACCGCCACCAGGGTCTTGCAGTTGGCGCGGAACTCGCGCAGCACATGCACGTTTTCGGCATTGCACAAACCGCCTTCGATCAGGCCGATGTCGCAGCGGCCAATGGTCTTGATGTCGGTCAGCGGGGAGCGATCAAATTCGACCAATTCGACCAGTTGCAGAATCCTCTCGTCGATGTCAAGAAAAGACATGTGGCAACCAAAACAACCGGCCAGTGACACGGTGGCGAGTTTGAGCTTGCGTGGGGTGTGGCGCAGTTCGACCAGCACATCGCGGGGGTTTATGACCTGATTCATGGCACGCTCCCCTCAACTTGTTCGGAAATGGGTTTGATGTCAAAACGGCGTTGGCCAATCGGAATGACAAAACCCTGGCGCTTGGGCAGGATGGCGCCCACCGGGCAGATCTGCGCCGCACGGTCGCCAAGCTGCAAGGCGCTATCGACGAGCTTGCCACTGGGGCTGTTGACCAGCAGCTGGCTGTCGATGCCATGACCGCCAAAAGCAAACACATCCTTCTGGTCAACTTGCTGGCTGGCGCGCACGCACAAGCCGCACAGAATGCAGCGGTTCAGGTCGAGCAGCAGGTCGGGGTGGCTGGCGTCGACCGGGCGGTTAGGAAAGAAGGCTTCGAATTCAGGGCCTTCCATGCCCATCTGATAGGCGGTGGCTTGCAGGCCGCAGTTGCCGCTTTTCTCGCACGAGGGGCAAAAATGGTTGCCTTCGATGAACAGCATCTGCAGCATCGATTTGCGCTGCAGGTTGAGCTCCTCGGTGTTGCTCTGCACCTCTTGCCCGGAGGCGGCTTGCACCGTGCAGGCGGCGCCGCTGCGGCCATTGACGCGCACAGTGCACAGGCGGCACGAGCCTTGGGCGCCAAAGTCGGGGTGCCAGCACAAGTGCGGGATGTAGTGGCCGGCCCGGGTGGCGGCCTGCAGGATGGAGTCGCTGGGGCCGAACTCGACCTCTTCGCCATCGAGTGAAAAGGTGCCCGGGCGCAGGGCGTCAATGCGTTGGTAGTCGCTGCTCATGCCAATGTCTCCAGGTGGGCGCCGCTGTCGTCGCGACCGGTGGCCAGACGTGCTTGCGACAGCTCGGCGTCCATGTCAAAGCCGGGCGCAAAGTGAAGGGATTTGAGGTGTTGTTCGTAGGCTGGCCGAAATTTTGAGATGGTGTCGCGCAGCGGATTGCAGGCCGCAGCGCCCAGGCCGCAATGGGTCGCGCCCTGCATCAGTTTGTCAAGCTGATAAAGCACCTGCACGTCCTTGGATGAACCGTAGCCGCGTTTGAGTTTGTCCATGCGCCGCACCACCAGCTCGGTGCCGACCCGGCACGGTGTGCAGAAGCCGCAGCTCTCATGGGCAAAAAACTTGGCAAAGTTGTGTGCCACCTCAAACATGTCGCGCGAGCGGTCGAACACCATGAAGGCACCTGCCGTGGGCACGTCCTCGAAACCGATGCGCCGACTGAATTCACTTGCTGACAGGCACACGCCCGATGGCCCGCCCACCTGCACCGCCTGCGTGTTGCTGGCGCCACAGTCTTCCAGAATGCGGCCAATGCGAGTGCCATAAGGGTACTCGTACAGTCCAGGGCGCTCGCAGTCGCCCGAGATCGAATGGATCTTGGTGCCGGTGGATTGCGGCGTGCCAATCTTGACCCACCAGGCACCCCCGTGCACGGCAATGTGGGTGGCAGCGCAAAAGGTTTCCACGTTGTTGACCGTGGTGGGCTGGCCCATATAGCCGTACTCCACCGGAAACGGCGGGCGGATGCGCGGCGTGCCACGTTTGCCTTCCAGCGATTCGATCAGCGCCGATTCTTCGCCGCACACATAGGCTCCGGCACCGACGTGGATTTCGATGTCGAAGTCAAAGCCGGCCAGGCCCTGAATGGCGTTGCCCAGCAGGCCTTGCTCGCGCCGACGCGCCAGCACTGCCTCAAGGGATTCCAGCAGGTAGCGGTATTCGCCGCGCAAATACACCAGGCCACGGCGTGCGCCCACCACCAGGGCGGCGATGGTCATACCCTCGAACACGGTATCGGCGTAGCTGCTCAGAAGCACCCGGTCCTTGAAAGTGCCGGGCTCGCCTTCGTCGGCGTTGCACACCACGTAATGGGTTTGGCCGTGGGCGTTGCGGCACAACTGCCACTTGGTGCCTGTGGCATAACCAGCACCTCCACGCCCACGCAGCTTGGAGCGCTTGATGTCGTCGAGCATGCCCTGCGGGCCGCGGGCGATGGCTGCCGCAATGCCTTCACCGGGGGCCGGTTGCGCGCCCAGCTTGACATTGGCGAGGCGGATCTGGTCGTCCACGCGCGACCACTCGGTGGGCCATTGGCTGGGCGGCACCTGCCGCTCGATCAGCGCTGCCATGTGATCGATGCGCCCCGGCGTGAGTCGCGTGACGATCTGGTGGTGGTTGATGAGGGCGGCCGGGCCCTGGTCGCACAGGCCGGTGCAGGACGTTGTGGCCACGCTGACGCGGCCATCGGAGCGCATTGTGTTGGGCTCCACTTTGAGGCGGCGGCACAGATCGTGCAACAGGTCATTGCTGCCGAGCAGTCGGTCGGTGATGTTGTCGCTGAACAGCACGCGGTAAGTGCCGACTGGCTGGGTGTGAAAGAAGCGGTAAAAGCCCGCCACGCCCTCAACATGAGCCAGCGGCAGGCTTAAGGCGCTGGCCACTGTGCTCAGGGTGTCGCGCGATAGCCAGTGCTGCTGTGCCTGCAATTCACGCAGAATTTGCACCAGCCGGTGCGGTGCCCTACTGTGGCGCGCCAGCAGTGCCTCAATATCCAATCCAATGGGATTCATGGTGCGTCGTTCCTTTTGTCTCGCCAACCTGCACACAGTTTACTGAAACATGGCGGGCTTGAAAAGCGATAAATAACGTGCTTGGTTATAGGCACACGACCAACCCTGATGCGCAGCGCGATGCAGCAACGGCCAAATTATCTGATGCCTGGGCCCGCGCGCAAGCCACCAACATTGCACCTCAATAGGTGACATACCCCCAATTATTGGTATGTTATAAATAAATTTTATTAAAACAAAAACTTGACGTATCATGCGCCTCGTATTGTTTTGGAAAAGGCAGTACGTGGTTTGCGGTGAATGTCAGTCTCGCGTCTGCTCTAGTCTTCAATGGTTTGTTGATTGCGGTTATGGACTCCATCGCGTTTTGAGTTATTTTGAGGAGTCCTTTCATGGGCAACAAACTTTACGTAGGCAATCTGCCTTATTCTTTCCGTGACGAAGATCTGCAACAAGCCTTCTCCCAACACGGTACCGTCACCAGCGCCAAAGTCATGATGGAACGTGACACTGGCCGCTCAAAGGGTTTCGGCTTTGTCGAAATGGGCGATGATGCACAAGCACAAACCGCAATTGAAGCCATGAATGGCCAACAATTCGGTGGTCGCGGCCTCGTGGTGAACGAAGCCCGTCCGATGGAGCCACGTCCTCCCCGTTCGGGTGGCGGCGGCTTCGGCGGTGGTGGCGGCGGCTACGGTGGCGGCGCTGGTGGTGGCGGTGGCCGCGCAGGCGGCGGCGGCGGTGGCGGCTACGGTGGTGGCGCTGGTGGTGGCGGTGGCCGCTCAGGTGGTGGTGGCGGTGGTGGTTACGGCGGTGGCCGCAGCAGCTACTAAGCTTACACTGCTCGTGCTAGGTGCATTCCTGGCACACCAAAAAGGGTCCTTCAGGACCTTTTTTGTTTTTGTAGGTTTCAGTCTTGGCTGGCAGTGGCGCGAGGTTTGCGCGGTCGGCCTGCCAACAGCCGGTCAAACACGGCATTGGGCAACACACGCAACAACTTTGCCACCACGCCCATTTGCCAGGGAATCACGCGATAGCTAAGCCCTGCATCAATCGCACGGATGGCTTTTTCTACAAACGCCTCCGGCTGCATCAGAAACGGCATGCGGTAGCTGTTGTTCTGCGTCAAAGGTGTAGCGATATAACCCGGACACACAGTGACCACCTTGACGCCACTGGCCCGCAACTCACCCCGCAAGCTCTCGCAATAACTGATGACCGCCGCCTTGCTGGCGCAGTAGGCACCATGCCCAGGCAGGCCACGGATTCCGGCGACACTGCCCATACCCACCAAAGTGCCCGACCCGCGCGCCACCATCGCGTTTAAAAAGGGACCAAAGGTGGCGGCCACGCCCACCACATTGGTGGCGAAAATGCGCGCCATGACGTCTAGATCTGAGCGCATGGATGAATCCATGCCCATGCTGATGCCCGCGTTGGCAATCACCACGTCGGGCACACCCTGATGTGCCATGCATGCCTGTGCTAGTGCTGCCATGCGATCGGTATCGGCAACGTCGGCACTGTAAATTTCATAGCTATCAGCGCTTATTTCACTTGAATTCAACCATGTTTTGATCAAATCAGAACGGCGTGCCACCAAGGCCAGCCTGTCACCCTTTCGGGCATAGTGCAAGGCCAGGGCCTGTCCGATGCCACTGGAGGCACCAGTGATCAAAACCAGTCGTGTCATGGCCTCAAAATCCCGGTACAGGTGTTGGAACAAGTTGACCGCGCACCCGACCGGTCATCAGCATGACGCGCTCCAGATTGTCAAAGTCCATGCTGTCAGCAGTAAAACGGTCTTTGCCGCGGATGAGTTCCACCGGCTTGTGTGACTTGACGCGTTCGGTGTTCATGAAGGCGTGCAGGTATTCACCAGTAAATGTCAAATTGGGTTGTATCTGACCATTTTTGTCGGACACAGCATCACGCACCACCTGCGCGTTACCCATCAGCTTCACCTCTGAAGCATCGGCATTGGTGATGGCATGACGTGCCTTGGCTGTGGTCAGACGACCCTCTTCATCAAAGGAGCGAATGTGAATCTGATCGATTTCAAGCGTGTCGGTGTCAGGTAGATGTCTCGCTTCACCGCCACTGACCTCACTCTTGAGTTGCCCCTTGGCATCGTAGGTTTTCACAGCAAACCTGCGCATGAAATAGTCCGGCTCATGCCTGGGTGCGGTCTCCAACTCTGGCGCACTGGTGACCGGGGAACTGCGCACCAACCAATAAGTGGCCATGGCCAA
>Ga0105046_10005261_pt1 | contig 20477 bp, 15 predicted proteins | sample MAT03_FD_78385 | JGI IMG/M metagenome (GOLD analysis project Ga0105046, IMG submission 78385) | Freshwater microbial communities from Lake Fryxell liftoff mats and glacier meltwater in Antarctica - MAT-03 (megahit assembly) | ecosystem: Environmental > Aquatic > Freshwater > Ice > Liftoff...
CGGTGCACCCAGTGATTATCGTCGAGCCTGTGCAACTCGAGGTTCGGTACGAACGCGGGGACGTTGTCGTAGAGCTCGGGGCGCAGGGCCATGTCGCGCAGCGGCACGATGAGGGTCACCGGCAATTCGATCGTACTCGGGGGCGTCCGGGAGTGGCCAAACGCCTGGCGGTACAGCGCGAGCGGGGTGAGCAGGGTGCTGCGGGCGCGGGCCGTGTCGACCTCGAGGACCTCGGGGTCGTCGCGGCGCAGGCCGCCCTTGCGGTGGGCGCCGATCCACGTCGATCGCACGTCCCGGGTCAGGTACCACTCCGGGATCCGCGGGATCTGGAACAGCAAGATGTACCAGGAGCGTCGCAGTTGGTCGGCCAGCACCGCGAGGTCGGCGAGGCCGTGGCGGCGCAGGCGGTCGCGGAGCATCGCGTCGGCGGCGGCCGGGTGCGGGGCGGCGATCGCCGAGAAGCTGCGCAGGCGCCTGGCGCGGGCCGGGTCGCCCGCGAAGTACCAGCCGAGCACACCGCCCCAGTCGTGACCGACGAGGTGTACCTGTCCCTCGGGACCTGCGACGTGGTCGATGACCGCCTCAATGTCATCGAGGTAACGTGCGATGCGCGTCGCGTCGCGGCCGGTCACCGGCCTCGAGTCGCCGACGCCACGCTGGTCGAAGGCGGCGACCGGGTGCATCGACGCGAGGCCCTCGAGCTGACGTGACCAGGTCGCGTGGGTGTCGGGGTAGCCGTGCAGGAACAGCACCGGAGCGCGCCGCTCGTGGGGATAGGACGCGCTGCGCACCACGTGGAGGGCGGTATCACCACGCTCGAGGGTGGTGGTCTCGAGCGGGTATTCCGGGTCGTGGTCGGTCACGGCTAGTCGTTCATCGCCCCGGCGGCGATCCACTCCTCGAGCAGCATCACCTTGTCAGCGCTGAGCATGCCGCTTGGCGGCATCGGGTCGCCGATACCGCCGGCATCGAGGTGCTTGTTGGTCACCTTGAGGTAGAGATAGCTGGTGTCGGGGTCGCTCGGCTTGATGTAGTCCATCGTCGCCAGCTGGCCGGATTTGATGTTGACGATCGCCGCGTACTCCATGCCCGCCTTCATGCTGAAGTTGCCGTTGAGGACATCGAGCGGGTCGGCGTTGTGACAGGAGCACGACGGGAACACCTGCGCCTGCACATTGGCGAAGGTCGGCTCGAGCGGCTCGGCGGTGGTGGTCGCGGTGGTGGTCGCGTCGCCGGTGTCTTCGGTGCCGCCACCGCCGCCGGGGTAGTCGGCGCCGCCGATCCACGCGAGGATCGTGCGGGTCTCGGCCAGGACATCCTCGTTGCCGGAGGCGTAGTCGAAGCCGAGCGGCATACGATTACCCATACGCGCCGCGCCGAGGCCGTCGACGACGGCCTGGGGCAGCATCTTGAGCGCGATGTACGAGTTGGCGGTGTCGCCGAGGGTGATGTACGGGACGCCGGCCGGCGAGGGCGAGCCGATCAGCGCGCCGATGCCTGCCCCCTCGAGGGTGGGCGGGACGCCGCCAGCGGCGTGGCAGGCCGGCGAGGTGCCGCAGCTCCCTTCGAAGGCGAGTTGGACGTCCGTCGGGATGGAGTCGCCGCCGCTGGCGCTGCCGTTCTCGTCGAGCTTCTCGAGCTGATTACACGCCGAGAGCCCGAGCAGCAGCGCGGCCACGCAGGCGCGGGGGTCACGGAGCCTGGGGGTCATGCGGTTCGTGTGCGTGCGGGTCATGGCGCTACAGGCTCCACTGTCGGCTGAGGTTGAAGCCGAAGAAGAAGTTACCGCGCTGCTCGAAGGGGTTCTTCGATTGCCCGCCGGGGGCATAGAGATTGGTGTGGATCTCGCGCGTGTTGGTGATGAAGATCTGGAAGAAGTGCTTGGCGGTGCGCACCGAGCCGCCGATCGACCACGAGCCGATGTTGCTGCCGTTGGGGTCGGCGTTGCCGCCGTTGAAGTAGAACTTGTTGGAGGGGATCGGGAGCCAGTACTCCATGTCGATGCCCCAGCGCTTCTTGGCGCCGACCCACACCGTCGACGCGAGGCCGACGCCGAGGGTGCCACGCCTGTCGCGGACCTTGACCGGCGCATCGGCGCCCTTGCCGTCGAAGTCGACCGTCGGCGCGGCCTTGTGGTTGGTGCGCAGCGAGTAGCCCATCAGCAGCATGGTGCTCCAGCGCTCGAACCACAGGCGGCTGACCATCAACTGGAAGTTGCCGGCCCACGGGTTGGCGGTGTTCGAGGGGAAGTCGCGCAGGTACTCGACTGAGGCGTACCCGCCGAAGCTCACCGGCTTGCCCGCCTCCTGGCGGATCGGCATGTACTTGGTGCCGAGCTCGTAGCCCTTGCGCGAGTTGCTGCGGCGCAGCAGCACGTCCCAACCATCAAAGATGCCGTAGGCGAATCCGTACGAGATGTTGGCGCCGGCGTCGAGGCCGAACGCGCCACGCTCCGCGCCGACGCGGCCGAACCGGTGGTCGATGCGAAACTCGAAGGTGCGCCGCCCGAGCGTCGAGGTCGACGGAAGATTGATCTGAAACACGCCGTGGAAGGCCGGCTTGCTCGGCTTGTCCTCGGCGCCGTCGGCCGGGCCCGCAGGCTCGGTGGTGTCACCCCCACCGTCGCCGTCGCCCGCGGCCGGCTCGGTCGCTACGTCGCCGCCGACCGTGGTTGTGGTCCCGCCAGCGCCGGCCCTGTCGCGGTTGTCCCGGTCGCCGAGGGCGACGATGTACTGGCGCAGGACCTCGACATCCTGCTTGGGCATGGTGTCGCCGAGCGGCATCGCGTCGCCCTCGATGCCCTTGGCGCCGGTGACCTTGGCGAACAGGTAGCTGGCGCCCGGATCGCCGGCGACGATGATCGGCTTTTTGGTCGGCTTCGACTGCATCTTGAGCAGCCGCTCGGGCGAGCCGGCGAGCACGATGTCGTCGCTGCCATTGTCGTGGCAGGCGAGGCACTGATCGGCGAAGATCTTGGTCACCTTGGGCTCGAGCTCGGCGACGCGCTTGGCCGCGTCGCCGCCACCTGCGGTCGCGGTCGCACCCGTACCCGTCGCACCCGTCGCGCCAGGGGCCGGGCCGCTGGCGTCGGCGTCCGGGGCCAGGCTGGCGATCCAGTCCTTCACGGCCTTCTTCTGCGCGGCCGACAGCGGATCGCCGCCCTGCGGCATCACCTCGCCCTCGATGTTCTTGCCGACGATCTTGGCGAGCAGATAGCTCTTGTCGGGATCACCGGCGACCACGAGCGGCTTGCCGGTCGCCTTCGACTTCATCGACTTGAGTCGCGAGGGCCCGCCCTCGAGGTTCGGCGACTCACCGCCGTCGCCATGACATGCGGTGCAGTTGTCCTCGAAGATCTTCTGGACCTTGGTCTCGAGATCAGGGGCCGGAGCTGCGAGTGCGAGGTAGATCGTAAAGGGCAGCGGCATGTGCAGGGCCTACCGTACGGTAGGTGTGAGTGTTACCACAATGCGTGGCGAACCGGGCTCGGATAATATGGCCGCCATGCGCCCGCGCCTCTACCGGCTCGCCCTCGCCACCGCGACCGTTTTTACGGCCGTAGCCTGCCAAACGCCCGCCCCCGAAGGCGCCAAGAAAGACGCGCCCGTCGAGGTCAAGCCGCTCGTGACGCCGACGCCCGTCGACGCCAAAGCCACGGACACCGCGGGCACTGCGGGCACTACGAGCACTGTGGGCACTGCGGCTACGGCGGGCACCGTGACTGCCCCGGGCACCGCGGGTGATCCGTCGGCCACCGCCTCCGCAGGCGAGGCCACGCCGACCTCCGGCGCCGACACAGCCGGCGGCACCGCGGGCACTGCAGGCACTGCAGGCACTGCGGGCACCGCGGGCACTGCGGGTGCCGGCGACCCGGCGGCACCGGCTGTCGACAAGACCAAGCTGATCGCTGAGATCAAGAACAAGAAGACCAGCGACGCCCGGACCAAGAAGGCGCTGGAGGAGGCCGAGGCCGGCGGCGCGACGGTGCGTGAGTTGGCCGAGGCGAGCAACGGGCGCGGCGTGGCGCTGCAGAACGCGGGCGAGGGCGACCGGGCCAAGACGGCCTTCGAGTGGGCGCGCGACAAGGATCCGACCTACCCGGACGCGAGCTTCAACCTGGCCAAACAGACAGCCAACGCCGGCGAGGTCCCCGAGACCGTCGCGCACCTCAAGGAAGTCCACAAGCGCGGCGGCAAGACCTTGCTCAAGCAGGTCGGCTACGACCCCACCTTCGAGATCGTCAAGGACGACCCCGAGATCTCGAAGATCGTGAAGTAGTGGCACAGCCGGTCACGCGCGTCCTGTTCGTGTGCCACGCGAACATGGTGCGCTCGCCGCTGGCCGAGGGCGTGTTTCGCCACATGGTCACCGCGCGTGGCCTGCTCGACCGCTTCGCGATCGCCAGCGCAGGCGTCTCGGCCTTCGAGGGCATGCCGCCAGACACCGGCAGCGTCGCGGTCGCGGCCACGCATGGCATCACGCTGACCAGCCGCTCGCGCCAACTGACGCGCGTCGACCTGTATGACCACGAGCACGTGTTGGTCGCCGACCGCCACGTGCAGTCGCAGATCCGGCGCCTGATGGGCGGCTCGGCGTTCGGCGAGCTCGCGGGCTCCGGCGCCCGCGTACGCCTCTTGGCGACCCTGGCCGACCCGCACGCAGAGGGCGAGGCCCTCGACGTCGCCGACCCGGTGCGCGGCGGCCCCGAGGGTTACCTGCGCGTGTACAAGCAGATCGAGCGCGCCTGCACGGCGCTGCTACGCGAGCTGGCGCCGGGGAAGTGAGGCATTCGCCGAGCGCCTCCGCAGGTCGGCTCAGTTGCTGGCCGGACCCACCACAGGCGCTGCCACGGGCGCCGCCGCCGGGGGCAGTACCGCGACGGGCGCGGGCGCTGGCAGGCCCTTGATCGCCGCGAAGGCTTCCGGGTGGATCTCGAGCTCGGCGATGCCGCCGGGGATCAGCAGCGTGGCGATCGGGGTGCCCTCGGGGATCACGCTGCCGTCGTGGCGGCGCAGCACGGTCTTCGGGTGGAGCTTCTCGTGCTCCTCGAGCAGGGCGGTGAGCTCGGTCTGCTTCGCCTCGTCGAGCGCCGTCCAGGCCAGGCGGCCGCGGCACTTGGGGAACTTCGAGCAGCCGAGCCACGGGCCGCGGCGGCCCGAGCGGAGGTTGAGCTTCGCGCCGCACTTCGGGCACTCGACATCGACCTCGAGCGCCGGTGGCGTGGGGTATTTGATCGCCGCGCGCTTGTCGAGGTTGATCGTCACCTTCACCTTGGGATAGTTGACCGAGACCAGGAACGGTCCGAAGCGGCTCGAGCGCATCTCCATGTCGGAGCCGTCCTCGGGGCAGATGACGTCGACCCGCTCGGGCAGCATCGGCCGGCCGTCGCGCGTGATCGGGGCCGCGTAGTCGCACTCCGGGTAGCGGGTGCACGACAGGAAGCGGCCATTTTTTCCGAAGCGGTACGAGGTCTGCGCGCCGCACTTCGGGCACTTGTAGATCGACGGCTGCACCTCCGCCTTGGCGTGCGTCATCGTATCGTTGGCGATCGCCAGCGCGCTCGAGAAGCCCTTGTAGAACTTGCCGAGCATGGCCTGCCAGCCGGTGCCGTTCTCCTCGATCTCGTCGAGCTCGGACTCCATCGAGCGGGTGTAGCCGACGTCCATCAATTCGCCGAACGCCTCGATCAGCTTGTCGGTGACGACCTCGCCGAGGTCGGTCGCATAGAACCGGCGGTCGAGCTGCTCGACGTACTTGCGCTCCTGGATGACCCCGATGATCGACGCGTAGGTCGACGGCCGGCCGATGCCCTCGGACTCGAGCGTCTTGACCAGCGAGGCCTCCGTGTAGCGCGGCGGCGGGGCGCTGAAGCGCTGGGTCGCGTCGATCGCGAAGGCCCCGAGCTTCTGGCCCTCGAGCAGGCCCGGCAGCGTCTGCTCGTCCGTCGCGGTCACGCCGAGCACCTTGAGGAAGCCGTCGAACACCAGGGTGCGGCCGCTGGCGCGCAGCACGGCGCCGGTGCTCTGGTCCTCGCGCTCGAACATCACGCCGGTGGCGTCCCACTGCGCCGGGGTCATCTGGCAGGCCATGGTGCGCTCCCAGATGAGGTTGTAGAGCTTGAACTGGTCCTCGCTGAGGGCCTCGCGCAGGGCCTCGGGGCGGCGCGCGACGTCGGTCGGACGGATCGCCTCGTGGGCCTCCTGGGCGTCCTTGTTGGCCGAGCTAAACACGTTCGGCTTCTCCGGCAGGTACGACGCGCCGTAGGTGCGCTCCACATAGCCACGGATCTGCTCGAGGGCCTCCGGGGAGAGGTTGGTCGAGTCCGTGCGCATATAGGTGATGAGGCCGACCTGACCCTCCTCCGGCACATTGACGCCCTCGTACAGCGACTGCGCCGTCCGCATGGTCCGCTGGGTGGTGAAGCCCAGCGTGTTGGCGGCGGCGATCTGCAGCGACGAGGTGATGAACGGGCCCGGCGCGCGCGAGCTGGTGCGCTTGGTCTCCATGCTACGCACGCGGTAGCGGACCTTCGGGTCGACGGTGCCGGTGACGGCGCGCAGCGTCTTCGCGGGGCCCTTGCCGTCCGCGTTGTCGCGGCTGGTGACGGTGACGTCGAGCAAGCCGGTCGCGGCCGCGACCCGAGAGATCTCCGCGCTCAGATCCTTCGGATCCGTGGAGATGCAGCCGAGCGACCACTTCTGTCCGCCAAGCTCGACCAGCTCGGCCTCGAGGGCCTGGTGGTCGGCGAGCCACGCGTTTTGCAGCTTGATCGTCGGGCCCTTGCCCTTCTCGTCGACGCGGGCGAGAAACTGCGCCCACGCGGTGCCCAGCGCGGCGCCAGCGGCCGGGTCGAGGCTGAGGCGGCCGGTCACTTCCCAGCGCTCGTCGGGCACAAAGGCCGCGATCTCACGCTCGCGCTCGACGATGAGCCGCACCGCGACCGACTGCACGCGACCCGCAGAGAGTCCGCGCGAGACCTTCTTCCACAGCAGCGGCGAGGCCTGGTAGCCGACGATGCGGTCCAGGATCCGGCGGGCCTGCTGGGCATTGACCTTGTCGACGTCGATCGGGCGCGGGTTGGCGAACGCCTTGTGGACCGCCTGCTGGGTGATCGCGTTGAACACGACGCGCTTGGCCTGGGCCGGCTTGATGCCGAGCACCTCCGCGAGGTGCCAGGCGATGGCCTCCCCCTCGCGGTCAAGGTCCGTCGCGAACCACACGTCCGACGCGCCACGGGCCGCCTTCTTGAGGTCAGCGACGGTCTTACTCTTGCTGGCGAGGATCTCGTAGGTCGGCTTGAAGCCGTGCTCGAGGTCGACGCCGGGGACCGGCTGCTTGTCGCCCTTGGCCGACTTGGTCGGCAGGTCGCGGATGTGACCGACCGAGGCCTGCACCACGAAGCCCGGGCCCAGGTACTTGTTGATCGTCTTGGCCTTCGCGGGGCTCTCGACGATGACCAACTGGCGGCCCTTGCCGCGTGCGGGGGCCTCGTCGTCGCCCTCGTCGTCGGTGCCGACCGCGGCCACGGAGGCGAGCGTCCTGCCCATTTTCTTCGGCTTGGCCGCCTTCGCCGCCTTCGCGGTCGCAGGCGCGGCGGCCGGCTTCGCGGGCGCCTTCTTCGTGGCGGTCTTCTTGGCGGCGGCCTTCTTGGCGGTCTTCTTCGCGGCAGTCTTCTTCGCCGCGGTCTTCTTCGCCGGCGGCTTGGCAGCCGCCTTGGCCTCCGGCTTCGCCGCGGTCTTCTTCGCCGCGGGCCCCGGCTTCGCCGGCTTCGCTTCCTTCTTCGCCGCCGTCGCCTTCGCGGTCGGCTTCGCGGCCACCTTGGCGGCGCCCGGCTTGGCCGGCTTGGCCGGCTTCGTTGCAGGTGCAGACGTCGCTTTTGGCTTGGCGGCCGCGCGCCCCGTCGATGCCGACTTGGGGGAGGCGGTCGGGGATTCGTCTGCGGAGGGGGCTCGGGCCATGGTGGAGGTCACGTGACGGAGAGGGGGATACCGAAAGGCCCGGGTTTATAAAAGCCCCGGGTCGGGGCGCGCCAGGGTCGGGCGACCCCGCCACATACAAGAACACTCACGGCGCGGCTTTGCGTCGGCGAACGCCGACGCCCGCGCACCGATGTCGGCCGCGGGCTCCGGACCCGAGAGGGGTCATCACTGAGATCGTTCAAGACTGCTTCGGGGTCGGCGCGGGCCGGACAGGGTGGACCTACCGGAGTTTCCGCGCAAGGTGTAACTCCCCACGCAAGGTGCCGCCGGCGCGCTCACATCGTCGTGACAGGCGCCTGGCCGCCGCCGAGGCACGTGGGGACGAAGCCAGGGTTCTTCTGGGCGCACACGTCCTCGATGCAGGGGCAGCCCGAGTAGCAAAAGCCGCGCTGGTTGGCGACCGTGAGCTGCTTGTAGCAGTCGTCTCGGGCGGCCTTGTCGAGCGGCAGCGTGTTGCCGCTGGTGGCGAACAGGGTGCAGAACTCGCCGACTGGGTCCTGGTTAGTGGTGTGGGTGACGCCCCAGGTGGTCAGGCCCACGGGCGGCTGACCGATGTCGCCGCCGTTGACGGCGCGCCACTTGTTGGTCATCGGGTCGAGGACGCAGTCCTTGATCGGGTCGAGCTCCTGCATCTGGCAGCACGTCGCGCCGGAGCCGCAGATCGCGTCGCGCTTGCCGACGTCCCAGGTCGGGTTGCAGGGCACCGGGCAGCCGGTGGTGAACGGGCTGTCGACGCCGTCGGTCGCCACGCACATGCCCGAAGAGCTCAGCGGGTTATTCGCCCCCGAGAAGATCGGGACGCCGTATTTGGCGTCGTTCTTGCCGTTGAAGTAGTTCGGGAGGCGACCCTGCGTGGTCGCAGGGTCGTCTGAGCAGCACACCTCTTCGTCGGGACACTCCCCGCCGCCGGGCGTCGACGGGTTGCAGCGAAAGGATGGGTTGCCAAACTCCACAGTGCTGCACGCGACCGAGGTCAGGGCGCCAGCGCAGAAGATCGCGACGTAGGTGAGGGCAGTCTTGACGAGGTTCAACGACGGTCTCCTTGCGGCGAGTCAACGTGGCATAGACCCCCGCGGCTTGTAAAGCTCTGCGCATTCCTTGGCGGACAGGAGCCAGGACCGAACGGGGAACTCCCCGCGAGCCACCGGGAAGGACCGGACTGGATCGCGCCCGCGCCCGTGGCGCGTTGGGAAGCAAGCCAGGGTCCTGGACGTTCTTTGCCGACCCGCCGAACCCCGGGCTACTCTGCATGGCTACCACGATGTCGATCCCGGTGAACCGTCGCCCTGTGCTGCTCCCGACCCTGTTCCTGCTGCTCGCGGCGTGCTCCGGGGCCCAGCAGACAGGCCACCACGACGCACCCACGCCCGATCCGCCGGTCGCGGACGATGACCAGGCGCCGCCCGCCAGCGAGCCCGGTGCGCCGCTCGCCCCGGTGTTGCCGAAGGTGAGTCAGCGCGAGCACCCCGCCGGTCACGCGTGGGTGTTCGAGCCCGGCGGCGAGCCGCGCAAGCAGGAGATCGCCCAGGCCGAGGCCGCCGGCTACACGGTGGTCGACCTCGGCAACAGTTGGGTGCCCTACATCTTCAGCGAAAAGACCAACGGCAAGGAAGATCTGTCGGCCAACGAGTACCGCAAGCGCTACGTCGGCCTCGCCAGCAACAAGGTCGACGCCGACGGCGAGCCGCTCGACCCGCACGAGAAGAACTTCCTCGAGCTCTATGGCATCCCGCCGACGCTCCAGGTGGTCCTCGGCGAGTGGCAGACCGCCGAGACCGAGACCCAGCCCTGTCTCGAGGCCGCCGGCTTCGACCCCGAGGTGTTCGGCCGCTATAAGGGCGTGATCGCCTACACGGGCAAGAAAGGCGGCGACCTGCGCAAGGCCAGGGCGCTCAAGGCCAAGCTCGAGAAGGACATGAAGAAGGCCGGCCTCGACCCCGCCGACCCCGAGCTCGCCAAGGACCACCCCAAGCTCGGCACCAGCTATTCCAACTGGAAAGACCTCCAGACCCGCATCAAGGTCATCGACCACGCCCAACGACGGCTGCGCTGCGAGAAGATGTTCGTGTCGGCCGAGGGCGTCGGCAAATACGAGGTCGGCGTGTTCGACACCGCCACCACCCACGCGCTCGCGGCCTTCGAGAAGAAGCACGCGATCAAAGGCTGGGGTCACTTCACGCAGGACAACCTCGCCGCGCTCGCGCTCAGCCAACCAGACAGCATGCACCGCCGCCTGCTGCGGGTCGTCGAGGAGCGCACCGTCTCGGGCGCCAGCATCCTCGAGGACGGCTCGGCCGCGCGCTGGAAGCCGAAGTTTCGCTGGACCGACAGCGCCGGCAAGGAGCACGCGCTGCGCGACGTCGTCGGCGAGGCCCAGGCCGCCGTGGTCGCCGCGCTCGACCTCGGCACCCCGGACAGCGCCCGCAAGCAGCTCGCGCGGCTCTCGGACCTCGGCGGCGGCAACTTCGAGAGCCTGCTGGTCGCCGTGCGCCTGCCCCCGCCGCCGGCCTACTACGCGGAGGACATGAGCTTCGACGTCGTCATCGACCGCGGCGACGTCTGGTACGACTTCCCGTTCGACGACCTGGGTAACAAGATCACCCAGCCGCGCGACCGCTACCCGCACTTCACGATCTACGCGGTGGTCGGCGAGCAGAAGATCCCCGTGGTCCACTGGCGCACCACGATCGGCTCGTGGCGCAGCGAGATGTACAACGGCGCGGAGCACTACAAGTACAAGGACTCCGACGTCGGCGATCGCGTGTGGAAGGAGATCGTCGCCGCCCCGGTGTGGATCCCCCCGACCGCGACGCCGACGCGCGAGCTGGTGCGCCGCAAGTGGAGGGACGGCAAGATCCGCACGGTCGTCAACTACAGCGAGTTCGGCCCGAGCTACACCTCCGCCTACGGCCTGGTCGCCGCCTATCACATCAAGGAGATCAAGGACGCCGAGGGCAACTGGAAGGCCGACTACGACAACGGCATCCGCACCCATGGCAGCGTCGACTACATGTCGATCCTGCGCAGGTACTCCCACGGCTGCCATCGCCTCTACAACATGTCGGCCGTGCGCCTGTTCTCGTTCCTGCTGGCCCACCGCGAGTTCACGCGCGAGGGGCAGGTCAAGCTCGGCTTCTCCCGCGACCTCACCCACGAGGGCAAGCCGTACAAGCTCAGCCTCAAGACCCGCGGCTATCGCTACAACCTCGGCGCGCCGATCGCCGTGCACGTGCTCGAGGGCCGCGTCCGCGGCGCCCGCAAGTCGCCGGTCGACGGCTACGTCCCCAAGCCGACCCCGGCCCTCGCCCCCGGCGACGACCTCTCGCCCGACGCGCCGCCCGACGCGACCGCCACCGACGTCACGCCGACGCCGATGCCGGTCGGGCCATGACCGCAGTCGGTATTTTTGCAATTGCTTCCACCCGGCGGCGCTGCCCGAATACCCTCGACATGTGAAAAACCGAGCAGTTACACCGTACTGCCGGCATTTTCGCGGCTCGCGGTGTCCCGACCCCGACGCCGGGCATGGCACGCGAACCCGCGCCGACCCCTTGAGCGCGCGGGGTCGATGCTGGCAATATCCCGCGCCGTGCAACCTAACCTCGTGTCCGGGTTTGATGACAGCTTTCGTCGCCACCTCGCCGTCGAACAGCGGCGCGCCGTGCTCGACACGATCGCCCGCGAGCTGACGCCCGACACGACCCTCGGCGACATCGTCGACGCCGCGCAGGACCTCGGCTGGGCCGAGAACCTCGGCGAGCTCAGCCTCGCCGACCTCGCGCTCGCCCTGCTCGGCGAGGCCCCCGTCAGCGCGCCTGCCCGCACCGTCGTGCCGGCGACCATCGAGGTCGACGACGACGACGAGGACGACGAGGACGAAGACAGCGACGACGCCCAGGACAGCGACGACGACGAGCAAGAGGAAGCGGCCCCGGCAGCCACGCGCGGCCGCAAGGTCGCCAAGACCGAGAACCGCAAGCCGACCAGCCTCGACCGCGCCCTCGACCGCATCGACAAGGCGCTCGCCGCCCGCGGCCGCAAGGCCCACGTCGAGCCGCGTGGCACCAGCACGCTCGCCAAGGGCAAGGTCGCCAAGTCCAAGAAGGCCGCGAAGCGGGCCGCGACACCGATCAAGAAGCCCAACACCGCCGCCGCCGCCGCCGCCGCCGCCGCCGCCGCCGCCGCCGCCGCCGCCGCCGCCGCTGACGACGACGACGACACCGACGCGATGAGCCTCGACCAGGCCGCCAGGCTGCTGGTGCCGCTGGTCCGCAAGCTCCGCGAGGCGACGATGCAAGACCTCGAGGAGCAGACCCAGATGGGTCGTCGCAAGCTGCGCTTTCACATCGGCCAACTGGTCAAGCACGGCAAGTTACGCCGCCACGGCATGGGTCGCGGCACCTGCTACACGGTGAAGTGAACACTGCGCGCATGCACAGGACTGCGCGGCCGATCTCTCGGGATCGACCCACGCCCCGCCGGTAACTTGCCACCGCGATCCGCTGCTAGTAATGGCGAGGCTCGTCGCTTCTCCGTTATGGGCCTCTCGCTCCCCCGCCGTGACCGCTCCGCGCAAGCCGCCCCTCCGAAGAATCGGCGGGTGGCGCAGGCCAAGCCGCGCGTGCGCGTGAGCAGCCCGGCCCCGACCCGCAAGCCGACCCGCGCATTGGTTCACGGTGATGTCCGCCCCAACCGCCGGCTCGGCGCGCCCACTTCGGGCCGCGGCGCCGCCCGCCCCGCCCCTGCGCGCGCGACCCCCCGATTTCGTCCGCTCGTGCTGCTGCGCGCGCTCGCCCGCCCGCAGCTCGGCCCGCGGGCGCGTCGCTTCCTCGGCGCCGGCATGCGCCTGGGCGTCGCCTTCGCGCTGGCGTGGGGGCTGCTGCTGGGCGCGCAGCAGGGTTACCAGTACGTCACGACCTCGGCCCACTTCGAGGCGAAGACCGTGGTGTTCGAGCCGAGCCCGCACCTCTCGGCCGACCGTCTGACCGAGATCATGGGCCTCGCGCCCGGCACCAATATCCTCGCCGTCGACGTCGACGCCGTGCGTCGCAAGATCGAGGCCGACCCGTGGATCGCCAGCGCGACCGTCTCGCGCCAACTGCCTGACACCCTGCACGTCGCCGTCGCCGAGCACGCGCCCGCCGCGGTCCTGCACTCGGGTCACTTCTACCTGCTCGACGCCGCCGGCGTGCCGTTCAAGCGCGTCGAGCCCGGTGAGCGCGGGGCCCTGCCGATCGTCACCGGCGTCGACCGCGGGGCGCTGGTCGCCGGCGATCCGGCCGCGACCCGCGTCATCCGTCGCGCCCTCGACGTGCTCGCGTCCTACAACACCAAGGCGCGCCCGCGGCTCGGCGAGGTCCATATCGGCGAGGGCGGCGAGGCGCTGCTCTACACCGAGAAGACCGGCACCCTGCTGCGCCTCGGTCGCGGCCCGGTCGACGACCGCCTGGCCCGCTTCGACGCGCTGCGGGCCGCCCTCGGCGAGCGCGCCGACAAGCTCTCGGTCGTACACCTCGACACCGCCCCGAGCGCCGATCGCCCCGCGCGCGTGATCGCCAGCTTCACCGATCAGGCCGAGGTCGCCAGCCTGCTGGCCCAGGCGGTCAAGCCTGCGACCCCCGCGGCGGCGCAGGACCTCGCGGACATGGCCCAAAAGCCAGCCAAAGACATCGGGCCCGCGCCCGGCAAGCCCGCCAAGAAGCAGGGCAAGCCGGTCAAGGCCGGCAAGACCAAGCACGGGGCGCACAAGTTCGCGTCCGGGATCCCCAAGTACGACTAGACGGAGCTCGTCATGGCAGAAGTCGGAGAAGTCATCGTCGGCCTGGACATCGGCACCACCAAGGTGGCCGCGATCATCGGTGAGGTCACGGAGAACGGCGTCGACATCATCGGCGTCGGCACCTGTCCGTCCGAGGGCCTGCGCCAGGGCGTCGTCGTCAACATCGAGGCGACCACCAACAGCATCGCCCAGGCGATCCAGGAGGCCGAGCAGATGGCCGCCGTCGAGGTGCAGTCGGTGTTCTGCGGGATCGCGGGCGGGCACATCCGCGGGTTTAGCAGCCTCGGTCAGGTCAGCATGCGCAACCGCGAGGTCACCGACCTCGACGTCGCCCGCGTGATCGAGCAGGCCAAGGCGGTCAACATCCCGCTCGACCGCCAGATCATCCACACGCTCCCGCTCGAGTACATGATCGACGGCCAGGGCCAGATCAAGGACCCGATCGGCATGAGCGGCGTGCGCATGGAGGTCCGCGCCCACGTCATCACGGCGGCGATGACCAGCGTGCAGAACATCATCAAGTGCTGCAACCGCGCCGGCCTCGACGTCATCGACGTCGTGCTCGAGCCGCTGGCCAGCGCGACCTCGGTGCTGCACGACGACGAGCGCGAGCTCGGCGTCATCCTGATCGACATCGGCGGCGGCACCACGGACCTCGCGATCTACGCCGAGGGCCAGAACGTGTTCACCTCGGTGATCGTCATGGGCGGCCACCGCATCACCCAGGACGTCGCCCACGGCCTGCACACCAGCGTCGCCGAGGCCGAGGCGATCAAGCGCAAGCACGGGTGTGCGCTGGTCTCGATGGTCGACGGCGACGCCCAGATCGAGGTCGCCGGCGTCGGCCCCCGCCCGCCCCGCAGCTTCCCGCGCCGCTTCCTCTCCGAGGTCATCGAGCCGCGCGTCGAGGAGATCCTGCTGCTCGCCCAGGAGGCGCTGCAACAGAGCGGCTACATGGAGCTGGCCGGCAGCGGCATCGTCATCACCGGCGGCCAGAGCCAGATGGAAGGCATGGCGGAGATCGTCGAGGACATCTTCGGACTGCCGGTCCGTCGCGGCATGCCCGTGCACGGCGCCAGCTTCGGTCGCCACGCCCCTGCCCTCACCGAAGGCGGCTTCGCCGGCGTCATCCACGACCCCAAGTTCGCCACCGGCGTCGGCCTCGTCCTCTACGGCGCCGCCCACGAACCCATGGCCGTCGCCCACGAGCCGCAGCACCACCGCGGTCAGCACGGCGACCACCGCCCAGGCATCGGCAAGCGCTTCGTCGGCTGGATGCGCGACATGTTCTAAAAGCGCCGGCCCTCGGTTTGTGTGACGGGACTGCAACAACCGCACGACTCTGTCTCGGAATCGTCACACGACGTCATCGCGCGTGTGACGGCCTCATCACAGGATGGCCGCCATGCCGCTCACCGCGCTGCTCGTGACGCTGATCCAGGCTCCGCCTGCGGTCGTCCTCGAGCCCGCGCGCGTGGCGACGAGCGAGCTCCGCGCGCTGGCCAGCGACGCACCCCTCGCCGTCGAGGCGCTGGTTCTACCACCCACGACACCCGTCGCCAGACCCGTCGCCGGGTCGCCACAGCCGGTGGTAGCGACCGCGAAGCCGTCCGTCTTCAACCTCGAGAACGACGACGCCGAGCTCGGCCGCGGGCGCTATGCGATCGGCAAGGGCTTCACCGTTGCCAGCAAGAATGGCCGCTACGCGCTACAGGTCCGCGGCCGGGTCCAGCTCCGCTACGACCTCGATCACCCGAACGCCGAGGGCGAGGCGTCGTCACAGTCGCTGCAACTGCGCCGCCTGCGACTCGCGCTGTCGGGCAACGTCTTCAGCCCGCATGTCAAGTTCAAGCTCCAGTTCGGCTTCTCGCCCAACGACATGCAGAGCGGCCTGCCCGACGAGGCCGGCATTCGCCACAACCCGCTGCGCGACGCCCGGATCGAGCTCGACCGCTTCCGCGACTTCAACGTCTCCTTCGGTCAGGGCAAGGTCCCGTTTAGCCGCCAGCGCGTGCTCTCCTCGTCGGCGCAGAACCTCGTCGACCGCTCGCTCGTCAACGCGGAGTTCAACCTCGACCGCGACCTCGGCGTGTTCGTCAGCTCGAAGGACCTCGGCGGCCTCGACCACCACCTCGCCTATTACGCCGGTGTGTTCATGGGCGAGGGCCGCAACAGCTTCGCCCTGAGTGACTTCGGCATGCTCTACGTCGGCCGCATCGAGGTCCAACCCTTCGGCAAATTTGCCGACGACCACGAGGGCGACCTGGCCCGCTCGAAGCGCCCCGGCCTGGCGATCGCGGCCGCCTACGCCTACCAGGACCGGGCCCACGCGATCCGCGGCGTGACCGGTAATCCGCCCGCCGACGGTGGCACCACCGACTTTCACCACGCCACCGCCGACATCCTGTTCAAGTGGCACGGCGTGTCGCTGACCACCGCGTTCCACGTACGCCGCGGGTTCAACCGCAAGACCGGCGGCGCGCTCGACGAGATGGGCGCCCCGATCGCCACCGTCGCCGCGCGCCAGGGCCTCGGCTGGTTCGGCCAGCTCGGCTACGTGGTCCCGAAGATCCCGCTCGAGGTCGTCGGTCGCTACGCGATGACACGCAACATCTTCGGCGCCAACAGCAGCCTGGTCAACGCCGACGAGGCCGGCGGCGGCATCAATTATTACTTCGTCGGCCACGACCTCAAGCTACAGCTCGACTACTTCCGGGTATGGGACGCCTCGCTCGGCACCACCCCCGCCGAGGCCGCCCGCAACGGCACCGACCGGCTGCGCTTGCAGGTCCAGGTCTACTTCTAACCGCCGCAGCGGCCACACACGTCACGCGCGAGGCGAGCGAGCCGGCGGGGCGTCGACTCGCACCACGCCGGTGTGCTCGTCGAGGTCGATGACGGTCGGCGCCCGCTCACACTCCCAGGTCGTGCAGTTGACGAACGTGGTCGGGCCCTCGGTCCACGCGCCGCCGTCCTCGTGGATGTGTCCGAACAGGTGCAGGCGCGGCCGGACCTGCGCGACGCGGTTCTTGAGGTCGACGCACCCGGTCCGCGCCTTCGACCACGAGCGGTCGCCGAAGCCCGCCGGCGGCCCGTGGGTGATGAGCACCTGCGTGCCCTCGACGATCTGCGCCCACTTCTCTGCCAACCGCGGACCTCTCGGCAGGTTGAATGCCCAGCCGCCGAACTCGGGCTGCCACGGGCTGCCCCAGAACGGCACGTCGTTCGTCACACATCCGCTGTCCTCGAGGTAGATGATGCCCGCGCCGAGCACCGCCCGCGCCGCCGCCGGCTCGCGCACGAAGCACCAGTCATGGTTGCCGGCGATCACGATCTTGATCGGATGGGGCAGCCCCGAGATCCATCGCGCCGCCTCCGCCAGCTCCGTCAGCGATCCTCCGCGACACAGGTCGCCGGCATGCACGAAGACATCACCCGCGGGCACGATCAGCTCGCGGTGATAGAGGTGCGTATCGGCGACCGCGACGATCCGCATACCGGCGGATCGTCCGCCGTCCGCCGCCCGCTGTCCACCGCTTCGCCCGCGGGAAAGCACCGCCACATCCCGGCTCGCTTGAGCCAGCACACGCCCGGGGGGCTCCCGGCCCGCGCCCCAGAAGTGCCACGCTAAGCCCGATGCAGCACCGCTCGGCCGACGACCTCTTCAACCCCAGCGACGAGCACAGGATGCTCCGTCGCATGGTCGCCGACTTCGCCCGCCGCGAGGTCGAGCCGCAGGCCGCCGAGTTCGACGCCAAAGGCGTCCTCAATGTCGCGCTGTTTCGTCGCCTCGGCGACCTCGGCCTGCTCGGCATCACCGTGCCCGACGAGGACGGCGGCGCCGGCCTCGACACCACCGCCGCCGTGCTCGTCCACCACGAGCTGGCCAAGTACGACCCCGGCTTCACGCTGGCCTACCTGGCCCACTCGATGCTCTTCGTGAACAACTTTTATTACTGCTCGAACGCCGAGCAGAAGGCGCGCTACCTGCCGAAGGTGCTCAGCGGCGAGTGGATCGCCGGCATGGGGATGACGGAGCCGGGCGCCGGCACCGACGTGCTCGGCATGACCACCGTCGCCGTGCAAACCGGCGAGGGATGGACCCTCAACGGCACCAAGACCTACATCACCAACGGCTGCGAGGGCCACTGCTTCCTGGTCTACGCCAAGGTCGAGGGCCGCATGACCGCCTTCGTGGTCGACCGCGACTGCCCCGGCTTCTCGACCAGCAACCACATCGACAAGCTCGGCATGCGCGCCTCGACGATGTCGGAGCTGATCTTCGCCGACTGCCAGGTCCCGGCCGCCAACCTGCTCGGCGAGGTCGGCAGCGGCCTCACGCACATGATGCGCAACCTCGAGGTCGAGCGCATCACGCTGGCGGCGATGAGCCTCGGCATCGCCGACCGATGCATGGAGCTGATGGTCCGCCACGCCCACGAGCGCCAGGCGTTTCGCACCCCGATCAACCGCTTCGGACAGATCCAGCGCTACATCGGCGAGGGCTTCGCCATGACCGAGGCCGCCCGCTGCCTGGTCTACAACGTCGCCCGCGACATCGGCCCCGAGATCCGCAACCGCGTCGGCTCCGACGCCGCCAAGCTGTTCGCCGCGCCCGTCGGCAAGACGGTCGCCGATTATGCCATGCAGGTCATGGGCGGCGCCGGCTACTGCAAGGAGTACCCGGTCGAACGCCTGTGGCGTGACGCCAAGCTGCTGGAGATCGGCGGCGGCACGATCGAGGCCCACCAGAAAAATCTCACCAAGGACCTGACCGCGTTCTACCTCGGCGCCAGCGGGTCCTGACCGGGGCGCGAAGTTGTGTTCTAATGCCCGCGTGGACCACACGACGAGGCAGATACATGGCCGCGATGTCCGTTTGCACGTCGAACAGTGGGCCCCCGAAGGTCCGCCCAAGTTCGTCGTCTGCATGTCTCATGGCGCCGCCGAGCACATGTCACGCTACGGCCGCGTCGCCGGATGGTTCGCCGAGCGCGGCGGCCTGACCTTCGGCGCCGACCACCGCGGACAGGGCTCGTCGGGCGGCCCGCACGGACACGTCGAGTCGTTCTCGGTCTACGGCGAGGACCTGCACGCCGTGGTGACCTCTCAGATCGAGGCGCTCCCGGCCGAGTCCCGGCCGGGCAAGATCCCGTGGTTCTTGTTCGGCCACAGCATGGGCGGCCTGATCGCCCTCACCTACCTGCTCGACCACCGCGGCCGTCACCCCTTCGACGGCGCGATCATCTCGGCGCCGCTGCTCGGCCTGACGCTGAAGGTCCCGCCGCTCAAGCTCAAGGTCGGTCAGCTCGCGGCCAAATTCCTGCCGCGCCTGACCCTGCCGAGTGGTCTACCGGCCTCGGCGATCTCACGCGACCCGGCGGAGGTCGAGCTCTATTCCAACGACCGTCGGCGCGTCGACAAGGTCTCGGCCCGGTGGTTCGCGGCGATGAACGCGGCGATCGTGCGCGTCTCGGCCGATGCCCCGCGGCTCGACCTGCCGATGCTGTGGTACGTCGGCACCGGCGACCGCGTGTGCGACCCGATCGCCACCCGCACCCTGTTCGACCGGTTCCCCGAGGCCGGCGCCCGCGGCCAGAGCCTGCGCAGCTTCGACGGCTACTACCACGAGCTGCACAACGAGCCGGAGCTGCTGCGCCAGCCGATCAAGGAGATGCTGCTCAACTGGATCGACCAGCGCCTGCAGACCGGCAAGGCCGCGTGAGCGCTACTCCTTGAACTGCCCGGTGAAGGTCAGGTCGATGCTGCACGGCACCTTCCTGCCGGCCGCGGCGACCAGCGCCTCGCAGTCGGCGCCGATGCACGACTGACGGACCACCTCGCTCCCGGAGAACTCCGTCGGGCTGGCGAAGGTGCCCTCGATCTCGACCGTGACCACCAGCGTCGCATCGACCTTGTCGCCCGCGAACTTGGCCAGCAAGGACTCGGGACAGGTGAACGACTCATCCTCGTTGCTGCAACTGAGGGCGTTTTGCAGACTCGCGAGCTCGATCGTGAAATTCCCCTCGCTGAGCACCGTCAGCGTGAACTCCCCTGAGGGCACGTCGATCGGTTCACAAGTATTCTCCGTCACGACGACGTCGTTGTAGGTCCACGCGCCGGCCGCGGGCTTGAGCTCCGGCGTGAAGCACCCGGGGACCAGCAGCAACACCAGGAGTCGCGCACAGCAGCGAAGCATGTCGACATGCAATCAGGCCCGCACGACCTGCGCAACCCATGACCGTTTGGCGCGGCTCGCCCGCCACTCACGGGCTAAAGCGCGCGAGCCAGATGTCGCGGCCGTCGCTGCCCTCATCCTGTGAACCCGTGGCCACGATCGTGCCGTCCGGGGCCTCGCGCACGCAGCGGGCCTGGCTGTCCTTCTCGCCCGCACCCGCGACGATCGTCGACCATAGCTCGACACCGTCGGCGGTCAAACGGCGGATCCGCGGCCCGCGGGTGGTGCCCTGGATCGCCGCGCCGGCGAGCAAGATGTCGGCGAGGGGCTCGATGCGAGAGGCCTTGGCGACGCGGCACCAGTCGAGCAGGAAGGCGCCGGCCAGGGTGATGCTGAAGTGGCCCCAGAGCTTGCGCAGCTCCTCGGCCCGGACCTTGTCGACGGCCTTGTTGACGTTGGCGGTGATGTGGAAGCGGTCGAGCACGTTGAGGGCCCACGGGACTCGCTCGGCGATGATGCTCAGGAAGGGCTCCCACATGTC
>Ga0105046_10005262_pt1 | contig 20476 bp, 16 predicted proteins | sample MAT03_FD_78385 | JGI IMG/M metagenome (GOLD analysis project Ga0105046, IMG submission 78385) | Freshwater microbial communities from Lake Fryxell liftoff mats and glacier meltwater in Antarctica - MAT-03 (megahit assembly) | ecosystem: Environmental > Aquatic > Freshwater > Ice > Liftoff...
CGGGCAACGATTCATTCAGGTCCCTCAGTCGCCTTGCCCGTGACCGCGATGCGCAGCGAAGTGATTCAACATCTGCCGCGAGCCGAGTTCCATAGACTCGGTCCACAATTGCGATTCCCGTAGCTTGGACATTCATGTCCGAGTCATTGGCCGGGCACCGTCGCATTGTCGAACGACCGACAAGTCACGATATCCTTCGCTGCGATTGTGTTTCATGGCCATGCGACGGACATGAATGCCCATCCTACACGCGCTCGTTCCTCAAAATCCTCTGCGATTCCCGTAGCTTGGACATTCATGTCCGAGTCATTGGCCGGGCACCGTCGCATTGTCGAACGACTGGCAAGTCACGATATCCTTCGCTGCGACTGTGTTCCATGGCCATGCGACGGACATGAATGTCCATCCTACACGCGCTCGTTCCACAAGCGCACCCAAAACCTGACTCAACTGCGACATGTTTTGAAAAGGAAGCAGGATACTAAGCACCCACGCACAAGTTATTGGGCATAATTCGTTTAACGGCGAGCCGGAGGCGTAGGCAAATTACCAGAAAACCAACGCCGTCGGCTTGCCGCTAAACGAAGAAACTTCTGCACGGGTGCTTAAACCAGTTCGTGCAGTGGCTTGTTGCCGGGATCGACGAGGTACTGAGGGACGCCGGACAAGTCGAAGATTCGAGTATTCTGAGCATCCACGCCGGCGCAATGGTATAGCGTGGCAAAGACCTCCTGAAACGTAACCGGGCGAAGTTGCGGCTGTTCGCCGTAGCGATTGGTGGAACCGATCGCCTGCCCCGTGCGCATGCCGCCCCCTGCCAGGACAGCCGTGTTGGCCTGCGGCCAGTGGTCACGACTGTTGTTACCGTTGATCTTTGGCGTACGACCAAATTCACCCCAGACAACGACTGACACATCCTGCTCGAGACCACGCTCGTGCAGGTCAGTGACAAGTGCTGCCAGACCCTGATCGAGTCGCGGACATTCTTCACGACATTTCGGGTAGTTCATGCCATCAGAACCATGCCAGTCCCAGCGGCTGAAGTTCAGCGACACGAACCGCGCTCCTGCTTCGACAAGTCGTCGCGCTATGCAAAAATTTTCTACCATAGGAGGCGCACCGTCGCGCTGAAATGCTTCACTGCTTTGGCCGTACCGTGCCACAATTCGCGGATCTTCTTTGGAGAGATCCAGAGCATCGATCAGACGGGACGTGGTCAAAATCCCCATCGCCTGTTGAGTGTAGATATCCAGACTGTCCATCTGCCCGCGTTGATCGGCGTCCCGTCGAAAGCGATCCAGCGATCTCATCAGGCTGGTACGATCCTGGAGCTTTTCGAGCGTGATTCCATTCAGCGTCATATTCTCAGGTCTGCTGCGAGCTTCCCGACCAATAAGGTTAAACGGGGCATGTGCCACGCCAAGGAAACCACCGTCACCAGGCTCGCCCCAAGTGCGGTTACCAGTCTTGTACATCAGAGCGACGTTGGCCGGAATGGCCGACGTGACCTGCCCCTGCATCTTTGAAACCCATGCACCTCCTGAGGGCCAGCCGCCCGGTGGTTGACGAGTCCCCTTGCGTCGTCCGGTCATGCACTGGTAGGCATCATGGGCGCCGTCAGAATCTGACAGAGATCGAACCAGCACAAATTTGTCCATCAGCTCAGCCATGCGGGGAAACATCTCACTGACGAAGATCCCCGGAACCTTTGTGGCAATCGCGGAGAATTCGCCACGGATCTCCACCGGCGCATCGGGTTTCGGGTCCCACATATCCAGATGCGGCGGCCCGCCCGGCAGATAGATATTGATGATCGCTTTGTGAGACCGTCCGGTGTTTGCCTCGGACTCTGCCCGCAACGTCTGTTCGAGACTGATCCCGCCGAGTGCCATGCCGCCAATCGTCAGAAAATCGCGGCGGGAAACACCATCGCAGAATCCCCGACGAGAGGAATTCTTTCGGCCAGAAATTGTCAACATGCGGGACACCCTGACAGTAATTCGACTGTCCCATGTTCGATGAAGGAAAGGGCCGGGAGTCTTTTTCGGACTGAAACGTCAGCGTTTTTCACTAAGCTACTCTCCGAAAAAGACTCCCGACCCTCTGCTCACACCACTTATCCCAGCCCATCGCGTGCTGATGAACGCCAGTAGCTTAGCCAGATCGACGGACAGCGGTCAAGAAAAGCCCGATCTGGATTCGCGGATTAGCTACGCTTAACTCTCCAAACATGTCGCATATGAGTCAAGTTTTGTGTGCGATGGCGGAAGGATCGAATGTAGGATGGACATTCATGTCCGTCGCATGGTTAGGATCTCGGACATGAATGTCCAAGCTACAGGAATCTCGCCTATGGACCGAGCTTCCGGAACTCGGCCCGTCTCCATTTCAGACTCCGCACGCGAAGCCGCCGGGACGAAAAGGAGGGGAGGTCACACATGGGCGATTTCCCTGGGTTCGTCCGCCTTGAAAGGAACTTTGCGTGCATTCGGCGATGCGGCATGCGTCAGCTTGCCGGCACATTTCGATGCCATGTGCATGATCGGACAGACTCCCGATGTAACGCAAGTCTGACGCCACACCACTCAGCGGCTGGAGAGAAACCAACTGGCCAAACTTTATTACTGGCAATGGCAGCCCTGTGATGTTGTTCTGGCCACTCCTTGACTTGCATGGTGAAAGTCAGGACTTACGACACCGGACTAAAAGAGTCGTTTCCGTCATGCCTGTGCGGAGTGACTCCCACCGACCGACTTTCCAGGCACAGTCAGTCGGGAGAAAAGCACAACGTAGAGAGCCATCGTGATGATCAGCAGGCAGAAGCAGCCGGGCCACAGGACTTGAGGTCCGAACCTTGCGAGAATCTCGCCTCCCAGTGGAGCACCGATCATCAGCGACAGGGAATGTGAGAGATTGAAAACTCCCATGTAACGGGCTCTCATTGCTGGAGGAGCAAGTTCAGAGACGATGGTCGGCTTGTACGGTGCCTGGAAAATTTCACCTATCGTCCACAGCACAATTGTCCCGACAAAGAACATGGCGGAATCCGCATAGACGGTTAATCCGAACCCGACTGCCAGGAATAACTCCCCGACGAGCAATACCAGTGCTCGATTGCAGCGATTCAACACATGCGTCAACGGCAACTGAAGCAGGACGATCATTCCGCCATTGACGCAGATCATCGTGCCGAATTCAAGCTTCGTAAATCCCATCTCCGTCACATAGAGCGGCAGAGTCGCAAAGCCCTGCATGAAGACAATACTGGTCAACAGATTACAGAAACAGAAAAGTAAAAACGTCCAGTCGCCTGCGACGTGGCGCAAGGCTGCAAGCAGCGAACTCGGAGCGCCGCTATTCGTCATGACAACCGAACCCGGCTCAGACGCCGCAGTGTTGACCGATTCCAGAGAAGCCAGTCCTTCCGCAGCGGCAAGTTGCGTGAAACCCGCAGGGGATTGAGCTGCAGTTGCAAGTTGATCGAGAGGTGTTTCGTTGTTCGGAGCAGTCACACCGGTCCGGGCCGCGTGCAAAATCGGGTGAGTTTCACGGATCAGAAAAAACACAACTGCTCCAAACAGTGCCGTTGTCAAAGCATCGGCCCAGAACAGCCAGGTGAAGGAGTAGATTGCCAGGAATCCACCAATCGGCGGAGCCACTGCAAATCCGAGGTTTACAGCGATATACATCAGGCCAAATGCATGGGGACGTTGTGTACCGGACGTCAGATCACCAATCATGGCCGCAGACGCGGGGCGATACATCTCCATGACGACCGCAAACATGAACAGCGTTGCCATGAACAGCCATTGGTTCGTAACCAGATTGAGGATCAATAACGCCGTGGCCCCGCCAAAGAGTGCCAGCAGCATCGTCGCCCGTCGCCCGAATTGATCGGCCAATTGACCACCGATCAGCGACGAAACGACTGATCCGAATCCAAAAGCTCCAATGCAGTAACTGGCAAACGCCTTGCCGGCACCAAGCTGCTCTGTGACATAAATTGTCAGAAACAGCATCACAAACGAGCCAGCGCGATTGATGAACGAACCAAAGCACAGCACATACACCATGCGCGGAAGATCGATGTAATTCCGCAGGATGATTCGTGAGGTGGCCAACAGGGGCAACATGAACAAGCTTTCTCAGAGCCAGGGCGGATGTCTGGCTGGCGGACACGCCGGACGGTACGCAGGATCGCTGAATTGTCCTGGAGATGCAGAAAACGTTCGAAGTAGTCAGTGATCCTCAGCCACCCATGTCTTTGTGCTCAGGACCTCACCGGTTGCGTCTGACGTGACGGTTGTCCTCCACTGCAGCACACCGAATGGAATCTCATCGCAGTACATCACGTCACAACGATGCCAGCATTTGCCAAATTGCGGATCATCGACAAGCACACGTGCTGCACCGCGCTCGACTTTCCATGCTTTCGTGGGATCAGTTGCCGATGGGACCCAGGTCGTCCCCGCTGCATTATAGCCGCTCCAGGAATTTTCAGGAGTAGGGAGCGATTCCAGGAACATCCCTGTAAGTTCTTTCCTGACCAACACTTCCACAGCAAAGATCTCCGACAATTTTGCAGAAATGAACGATTGATTCAGTCGATCATCCTTCTGCTCAGGCGCTGGAGCACCAAATGCGCGTGAAGTTTTCTGAAGCACCGTTCTTTGACTACCAACTTCCAACTCGATGGTCATCACAAAACCTTCAGGATTTCTTCCACTCCTGCGGATTCCTTCGGCCATCGGACTTTCAGCAGTCGTGACGATCAATCGTTCATTGCCGCTGCTGTGCCATGCCATCGACAAGCCGACTTTGTCAGGCCATGAGCCAAACACAGATGTTCGCGGTGGATCAAATGGTCTTGTTGCTGAGCGGTAGTTGATCCAGCCCGCCGCCTGCATCTGCTCATACAGCCACGAAGGGCGCCATGGGCGATGCAACGACCATGACACAGACGTGATCGAAACCAGCAGTAACAGACTTGCAATCATCTGCGGCGTGCGGGTCTTTAATCGCTCGGCAATTGGCACAATGCCAAGCCACCAGAACGGCGACAGCCACAGCATCCATCGCAGGGCGACTGAATTTCCGCCATAGTTATAGTTCTGAGTCCGCGTCAGATAGAATCCGAGCGTGACCACGGTGAGGGCCGCACCACTCAGAATGATCCACTTTCGGACAGCACCTGCATCAGGACGCAGCGTCAAGTACCAGCCACAGACGGAAAGAAACAGCACGGGCGTCAACGACAACAATCCATGATGGCCCAGCACGCAGTGAAACAGATAGACGAGGGGCGTTTCCTGATTGGCATCCAGATCTCGTGGATTCGTCCAGTAACTGGGGATGCCGTTGTGTTCATAAACGTATGTTTCGGAACCGTAAGTCGCGTAAAACGGCTTCACGCCACCGGTCGCCATCCAGTTGGTGACAAAGAAGGCCGCGAGCGGAATGACGGCGGCCGGAACGTAGCGCGTCAGTGTCAGGCGGCGATCGATCATCACCGCCAGGAAGCACGACAGAACTCCGAGCAACGCGGCAGGAAGTTCAAAACAACACGTCAGAGACGCGAAGAATCCGAGGGCAGCAAAGCGACGAGCCCGTACTGCCGTGTCTGCACCGCTCGTTTCAGCGCGCCGTCGGCTCGTCAGAATCTCCACTGCGGCGGTGATCGCAAACATTGCGGTCGCGGCAGCCGGTGTGTGGTTGTTGAGTGTCGTCAGATACGGATTCAGCATCGAACCAAATCCAGCAACTGCCAGGATAAACATCCGCGCTGGCAATGCCACATCCAACATAATCAGGCAGCGACACAATGATCGCAGCACAAACCAGAACGGGACTCCATTCACGATCAACAGCAGCATTCGCGTCACAAGTGCTGTATCGCTGAACAACCCATACCCCAGCGTCCAGCGTTCCGCAGCATAAAACCCTGCCACAATGATCGACAACAGTGGAGGCTTGGACGAGTAGAAGTGCCACGGTTCAGACGCACCCGATCGAAAACGCACTTTATCGATCGTTGACCACCGCGCGTAAGAATCAACTTCGTCAATCCGAAACGTTCCGCGTTCGACAACTGACCACACCGTGGCCCAGCGAGATCGATCATTGGCGCTTTGCAACGGTTCCGCCTGAAGAATTGCAGCGAAAATCAGCCCGGTCGCAGCCAGAATCAGAATGTGTTCTGCGGCGGACAGTGATCGTAAACTCATCGGGTCGCTGTCAGTCGTTGCCGGTTTTTTCATCAGGGGTCAGATTCTGCAGACGGTTGATCACTGAAGCGGAGAATAGACCGGAAGTGTGCCGGGTTCCGACACAGTCCTCAAGTGTAGCCGGGGCAGATGAACAAGTCAGCGCGGTCCGTGAACATCGATCCAGGGGCGATTCACGCCGGAAATATGCCGACGACCACTGTTTCTGTCTTCACGTCGGCAGCAAGCAGGCATGGATTCCTGTATCCTGCTTTCAGTTTGAACACTTCGGCGACAGACTTTGATCAGACAGGACCATGGGATTTCAGATGATATCAATTCACCAACCCCTGGTTCTTTTGGTGTTGCTTACCGGTCTGCTGCAGACATCCGTCGCACATGCCGCTGGCGCGTCACAGGAAAACGACGCGGCAGCGCTCGGCGCGGAGGTGACGGCATTGAGCGCTCAGGCTTTGGACGAAGACGCGATTCAACGGTTAATCACGATTGACCAGGCACTTGCAGGAGTGCCGACCGTCACAGCGGCTGCGGATCAAGAGCGCGTACTGATGGCTTTGGCGACGTCACAGGATGCAGGCGCGCTGGAACATGTTCGGTCGGTATTTGAAAATGCACCCGAACGACGTGGTTCGGCGGCCCGGGCGCTGGCAGCCGCCACGACTCTTCGCCCCACGGATCTGCAGGACTGGCGATACATGGTACGTTCACTTCCCGTCGTGCAGGGCGACGAAGCGGCCGATGTTCTGAATGCATTGCAGCGATTTCGTACACGTGCCAACAAAGGGCAATGGGTCCGGCAGGTCATCCTGATCGGCCTGCAGCTTCCTGCGGATCAGCAATCAGCAGCGACCGGTCTTCTGCGACACTGGACCGGTGTGCCACTCAAGAAATCCGAAATCGGCGAATGGACACTGAAAAAGTATCAAAAGTGGTTTTCCAACGAATACCCTGACCAACCTGAAGCCGTCCTGCCCGTTGATCCGGCAGGACGAAAGTGGACAATGGCAACTCTGGAGCCCGCTCTTCAGACATTCAGGACATCCGACGCCCTGATTCAGCAGGGAGCGCGGGTTTATCAAACCGTAGGATGTCAGAAATGTCATCGACGCGACAAAGCAGGCGAAGCCCTGGGACCAGACCTGACTTCACTCGGATGGCGCCGTCAGCGTCGTGAGATTCTGCATGCGACATTGTATCCGTCGCACGAACTCAATGAAGAATATCCCACGGTGACCATTGGACTGAAGAGCGGCAAATCGCTCACAGGCATGATGTCAGCCAGCGATGCGACTGCCTTGGCGATCGTTTCAAGTACCGGCATCCGTGAAGAGTTTTCTCGCACCGAAGTTGAAACCATCGTCCACCAGAAGATTTCCAATATGCCCGAAGCAATACTGGAACCGCTGAACGAAGACGAGATCATGTCTCTCATCGCATTCTTGTCGTCAGTGGATGGTATCCCCCGACCGCATACCGACGAAGGCCCATGATTCGTGCAGATGGCGGTCCTCTGTGTGTCCTTCTCTGCGGTCCGACGACGACGCAATCAGGCAATTAAAGCCTGAACGGACCCCTCCAAAAATTCACATTTCCCCATCAAACGCCCAGATTCTGACGATTGCTCCGTCAATTTCATGACTTTCTTCTCCGTTTTCTGGGGGAATTGTCCCACTCCTTGACGCTCAAACACTGGCTCCCAATAATTCCGCACACTCCAGGAGGCTGGTCAGCTTCCTAAACCGCTCTTGCCATAACTCGCTGGATATTGACAAAATGAAGCCGGAAGAACTGAAGGGTTTTCGGATGTTGCTCAGACTGCTTCAGGCACGCCTGCGAGGCGACGTCGAGCAATTGCAGGAAGAAGCATTTTCAACCTCGGAATCGGGCAGCGACCAACGGTCTTCCAATCATATGGCCGAAATGGGCTCAGACGCCTGGGATCTGGATTTCTCATTACAGCTTGTGGAAAACGATCAGGGCGTGCTGGAAGAAATTTCGCATGCTTTGAAGAAGGTCGATGAAGGCAGCTATGGACTCTGTGAACTTTGTCTGGAACAGGGACTTCCGGAAACCAAAGCGAAAATCCCCAAGGCGCGGCTGCAGGCGATTCCACATGCTCGAAACTGCATCGATTGTGAACGGAAAAAGGAATTGAGCCGTTGAAGCCGACTGTGCCCGGAAATCGAATTCCCATCTATGTCGCGATCACCATTCTGGCGTTGACCGCTGACCTGGGAAGCAAAGAATGGGCGTTTCAGTCACTGGGACTCCATGGCCGTTCCCGAATGCTGATCGATTCATGGCTCAAGTTTGAACTACTGACAAATCTGAATTACGGTGCCCTCTGGGGAATGGGACAGGGCATGGCTCCCGTTTTCGCATTCCTCAGTGTCGGTGCCTTTGCCGGCGTCATCTACTGGCTCTTTTTTTGTGGTGCGGCATCAAGTCTGTGGACAACCGTTGCGCTCGCACTGGTTTCCGGTGGCACGCTCGGCAATCTTTACGATCGCCTGGGACTGCACGGAGTCCAGCCGCCTGATGCAACGACTCCCGCGCTCGCAGTTCGCGACTTTCTGCATTTTCAATTTGGCAACTATGACTATCCGATTTTTAACATCGCCGACAGTTGTCTGGTCGCGGGAGCCATCATGCTGATGCTGCAATCGCTGAAACCCGTACCGACTGAGTCCTTGAGCAAAGCGATGACGAACGAAGCTGCCTGATGACCAGTTCACATAGCCGGTTCTCGTTCGCGAACATGTCGGCAAGGAAATGTGTCGCTTCAGTTTGTTCTGAAACGAAACTCCATTACTCTTCTTCCATAACCGGCCAGGTGGCGAAATAGGCAGACGCACGGGACTTAAAATCCCGGGACCCCAACGGGTCGTACGGGTTCGATTCCCGTCCTGGCTAATCAATTGATTGGGATTTCTGCGAATTCAGCATCCGAGCCGATAAACGTCAGGCAAAATCTTCAGGATCAAAGTCTTCAGAGAATGCCACGAACTCCAGATCTCCAGTCTCTCGCACTTTGACGGCAATCGATGGTTCACGCCGCACAATGAAGGCTTTTCGGGTTTGTTTGATTGCGATCTGATACGGGACGCTTTCTCTCGGGATACCATTGTCTGCTTTGATGCAAACATGCAGACGGTACTTTCCATTCGTGGATTTGTCGCAACGAAGTCCAGTCACCTGGACCTCGTAACCACGAACAAACATTGTCAATCCACTCCAATCAACGTGTGTCGTCATCATCAACTCACTACTTACAGTTCGGTGAGCGTGCACCGGTACATTGGAAGAAGGAACAAATGATTACGATGGATTGGCAGATAACGAAAGCAGGATTTCAAAAACGCACTGAAACTGCTGGTAATTGCTTAGTCAATGTGACACTGCGGCTGACTGCCGGATATCTGTCGGAGCGGCTAAAATCTGACAGCCGAAATTGTCTGCCATCAGAATGGCAGAAATCGGTCACCTATTTGCCAGCAAGGCGGCGGTAAGCAGCGAGAGCTTTGTTGCGAGCTTCGTCGGTGGCGAAACCAAGCGAATCATGAGCAAACAGCGTGTCGTGCGACGCGAGTGCTTTGAAGCCGATAACATTTGGCTTGATATCCCGCAGATACGCGGCAGCGACGACCGCAACGTCTCGAGTCCGGACGATATATGTCGCGCCAAACTGGTGCCTGACAACCTGACCGGGTTGCGGCCAAAGGAGCGTTTCATTGTCGAAAAGTGATTCAATCAGCGGCAGGTCTTCCGTACTCTTCAACTTCGCCAGACAGAGCAGCGACCGAATCATGTCAGGGCGATTCGATTTGCTTTCAATGATGCGAGTCGCGACTGTGCGACCAGACTTCAAGTCGTGCTGCATGGAAAAAAGCAGCGGTAGTTCTGCGGCAATATCGGTTCGTACGATCCAGGTTTCTGTGATCGCACGCAGTGTTTTCGCATGGACACCGTCTGTGATGAGTTCGCTGAAACGCGGTTCATCCAGAGCGCTCGAGATATTTGTCGATGTGTCACGCATGAGTCGTGTTTCCGGTTCGCTTCCAAGCAGCATGACTGCGGCGACCGAGGCAATGGGGAATTCTTCGTTCACTTGTCCGTTGAATTCCTGGGTAAGTTTGGCGGTGCGTTCATAGAGCAAGGCCGACAGCTCACGCGAGGCGAAAAGGCGCTCGGCGAAGAGTCGTGGTTCGGCGGCAAGGATCTCACCAAATATCTGCAATGCTTCGTCGTCGTGGCCTGATATTTTTTCGAATCGATCCCATTGAGGAAGTCGCCGAGCAATTTCAATCGAGGGTTCCGAAAGGAAGACTTCCAGTTGGTCGTCGAAAAGTCTTTTACGAACCTGTTTAAGAATCTCCCGGAGGCGTAACTGAATTTCTCCTGCAGATGAAGCGGCGACTGTTTCCAGAAGAATGACGGATTCCGCGTTAACGTTGAGCAGATATTTGGCGGCTTGCTGCCGTTCCTGAAAATTCGGACTGACCAGCTTTTCGATCATCGCCTTGACCTGCGATTCCGTGGAGTCCTCCGTTGCGATTTTCTTGTTCTCATTCTGTGCGTGGGCTGAAGTCGCCATGAAACTGGTGACTGCGATCGCGATAAATAAATTGAAAAACAGCCCGTGCATTTGCAGGTACACCGCGCGCGGTTGAGGATGGCACATTCGTTTAACCGCGTGGGCAACGCCCCGCGCTTGAACAGGGTCAGGAGCCAATAGTGCGGAGCACCCTCCGGGCCATTTGGCTATTGGTTTCTGACCCCTTTTTCATGGCCTGACAAAGCGCCAGTGCCTCGTCCAGCACCCGTCAGACGTGATTGTGGCCGTTTTCTATCGCTCCCGCAGCGGCATTTCACGGCGTTTGGCTGGAATCCAGAAACGATTTGACACAACTGGCTGATCGGGCAAAATCGGATGGCAATGATGGCGATTGCCCTACATGAAATATTCGATTCCACAGTTGAATTTTCGCTCACAGCAAGTGTACGTTTGTATAAGCAGGTCCAGCGATACTCCGTGCGGCAGCTAATGACACTTTTGCAAACACCGGACCGTAACCCGAAGCGTCAGCGAGGGATGGCGATTTGAGCCCCTCGCTGACGCTTCAGTTTCGTGTCACTTTCGACCGCGTGGGGTATATTCTGCTTTGCGAAGGAGTTATCGATGGCTCGAAAACGTTCAGGTCGTGGTTTTACCGGCATTGAAAATGTCAGCTCTGATGCCAAAGGGATCCGAAGCTCTGCCTTCCTTCAAAGTGCTGTATCGCAACAGCAACCGGATTCAGGAATTTGGAGGTCGGGAATCTGAGACCCTGCATGCGTTGTCCGCTTCGGCGCCAGCCAACGAGGCCAATGCTGCGTCGCTGCATGATGAAGGGCGGTTGCCGCAAAACGAAGACAGACTCAAACCAGCAGGCTGCGTGCATGGCGATTCAGTCGGAGTTCATGCCAGTGACGCCGCTAACGCATGGCGAAACCTGGCCCGTGTGAGCAGCGGTCGCAATATCTTTGCGTGTCTGATTATCGGAGTAGTTCCTAATCTTCCGCTCGCCTGGACCTGAGTATCCGTGAGAATACCGGGGATTCCGTCGCCGGAGCGACGGGATCCCTTTACGCTCGGCGTTTCGCCGACAGGATTCTTTGCCGTGTTGGCTGTCTCGACTCAAGAGAACCGGATTACTCTGCAATCGCGTCGCGAATGCGCTGCAAGTTTTGTTTCAGACGGTCGGCGAGTGGAGTAGATTCAGGGCTGGCGGTTTCGCACAAATCGATGCGGACGACAGTGCCCCCCGATTTGCGGACGAAGCCTTCTGTGTCTGCTGAGTGTCGGGAGTCCAGCAGAAAGATGTGACGGTTGCTTTGTGTCAAAGTGCCGCTTTTGTTCGACTTGAATGCGTCAAGCAGTTCCGTGCGATTGGCGGCTGTAAGCGTGTCGCCGAGGTCCCAGTGCAGATAGCTCAGCGTCCAGCCGAGGCGTCGAGTGAGATACTGATAATGTGGTGCATCGGAAAACACCACAAGCGCCTCACCATTGGCCGCCGTCCTGATGGAATCTATCATCACGTTCAGAGAGTTCAGTTCGACGGACAGTCCTGCTTCAGTCGCCTCAATAGACAGTTTCCGTTCAGGTAGAAGACGTCTACAGTGGACGCTCACATGATGCAGTTGAGCTGCACACAGTTCCGGATCAAGCCATGTTGCCCAGACGGTGCCTGGGTGACTGTGCGGACCTTCAGGCCCATGTTGATGTTTTACCGCATCCGGGATTCGGATGAGCTGATCGTAATAGCCCGCCGCCGTATCACGCATTCGCGATCCCGGCAGCGAAACCCGATCTTTCCACGGTTCGTATCCGGCACCATTGATAAAAATCAGTCGGGCCTGCTGCATGGTTTTTGCATCGTCGCCGGTTGGAGACCAGGCGGGCGACGAAGTGTCGGCAGGCACCACCAGCACCACATCGGCAGCGTCGCCTACGATGGCTTGTGTCATTTGCAGGAGTGGTTGACTTGTCACAACGATGCGCGGCACGCCCTTGCTTGCCGCCGCCGCTGGCGATGGTGGTAGATCCGACTGTGTGCATCCGATGACAACGCTCAGAAGTATCAGAATTGACAGTTGGAACCGCAGGCTGGAAAACATCAATACTGGCTCGCAAATCGCTGTGGATCTTTCGAAAACAGTGTCATTGTTTCGCGGGATCGGAACATGTACAAGCGGTCACGGTACCAAAGTGCATAATCCAACTGACCGACCTGTTCCTCGCCGCTGTTGACCAGCACCACGACGTCGCTGCCGCCCGCCGCTGGTGCGTAACGCGCGGGATCGGTGTCAAACGCAGCCTTGGATTCAGCGGAGGAAAACTTATACGTCTGCAGTCCGAATGTCGAAGTGAACTGGTCACTGGATTCGACAAGTTCGCGGCGTTCACGCAGAGCCACTGGACAGAATCCCTTGAATCCCGACTGACCGGGACGGGCCTGAATCTGTCGCTGCTGGAATTGACGCCGTTCCTGCTCGACTGTTTGCCGCAGTCGCGCTGTTTCGGTGGCACTCAACGCCTCCGGCACGTCCGGACTTATCGGTTCTGAATCGTCCACATTTGGCGGCAATTCGGCTCGGGCAGCGGTACTGGCAGCAGCCTTAGTTTTCGCATGGGTGGCGTCTTCTGTCGGCTGAATTGTCACGCCAGTCGGCGTCTCAATCAATTCAGCTTGTGCGTCAGCATCTTCGTCATCGACTGGAGGCAGATCGACAGACGGCAAATCGATCGCAGGCAGATTGGAATTGAAGTCTTCCATTGGTGATGCGGCATCTCCAAATGATCCAGCATCAACTCCGGTCGTCGGTCCCTGACTGTTAAAGAATTGCGCATCGGAGGTATTGAGCTGCACGCCGGTAAACGGATTTTCTTCCGGTGCCTTGACCGAATCACCGTCTACTCCGCCAGGCAGCATGTCTTTGCCCGCATTTTCGCTGGTGCTTGATTCCACAAACTCGCGGGCAGAGTCTGAAGGTTCTTCAGCAGCCTGAGTTGCTTCCGAGTTTTCAGGTTGGAACGAATTCTTCTTATTCGCGACAGCAGTGCCAGGTTGAGGCGTGGCAGCAGGAATCTCGATCAATGAGTCCAGGTCCAGAATCTCAGTTCCTTCAAGCGACTCAGCAGAATCCCGGAACGGACTTTCAAATGTGTTTTCGGTCGTTTTTTTGACGGCAACTTCCGGCGATGCGGTTCCTGCTGGCTGGCGCGTCCCTGCCGTCGCGCCCGTGTTGTCACGGATGAATTGATCCTGAAACTTATCACTCGATGATGGAGTTGCCGCTGGTTGTTTCTGGATTACCTTCACGGCGCCAGCCGTTGACATGAAGCCTGGTGCAGGACCAGGTTGAATGTACTCTGTGCGTTCTCTCGATGCGCCGGGTGTTGGCGAAGCAGGAACCCGGGGATTTGCCGCGCGAACGGTCGCGCCTGATCGAGGCGGGATCGGACTCGCTGCCCCGTCATCGGGCGGCACGGGAGGCTGATAATTGGAATCGCTGTTGCCGGTGTCGCCTCGAAGTTTACCAAAGAAGCGTCCCAGGACACTTTGCTTCCCGGAACTGGCTTTCGGCTTTGCTTGTGCGGGATTCACAGAATTTGTATTCACCTGCAGCTGGTTCGGCGTCTGACGCGGTCGGACTTGTCCCTGTGTCGGCACGTTTGCATTTGGCAGTTCCTTCGCATTCATCGACGGCATCTGCTGACCGCTCTCCTGGAACATGCGATTCAGTTCCCTGGACACTGTGCTGTTGCCTTGTGGAATCTGTTGTCCAGGTTGGCCAGGCTGATACTGCCCTTGTTGGAATCCCGATGCCGTTGTCGCATGGGCTCCGGACATCGTCAGCGCGGCTGCCAGAAACGTGCGACGAATGAATTTTCGATTCGACATAGTTTTCATCCCTGAAACAGCGAGTTGCCAACCCGGAATTCGGCCGGAAAGTTTCACTGCGTCCTGTTCGAAACAGCGAAGTGACGGGTTGGATTCAAGTTCGGCGTGCTTGGAAAAGGGGTCAGGAACCAATAGTGCGGAGCACCCATTGGGCCATTTGGCTATTGGTTCCTGACCCCTTTTCCAAGCCTTGACAGAGCACTGGATTCCGCAGTATGAAGGCCTGCATGGAATGCAGCACGGCATCAGACCTGAATTTGATTCTGTCTTGTTCTATCGTCTGTTCTGAAAACTCCGGTCGTCCCGCATGCCCTGGTTTTTCCGTCACTGCCAAAGACTTGACACGCAAAACCCTGAGAATCAGAACAATTGAAAACATTGACGCAGATTACCCGCATTGCCAAGCCTCCATGAACAAACAACGCTATCGCTGTCCGAAGTCGATGCACCTGCGAAATTCGCAGGACTTCGATCGCATCTACGCAGCTGGACAGCGGGCTGGCGATGATCATCTGTTGATCTTTGCGACGGCGAATGATCTGAAAGTCGCTCGTCTGGGCTTGAGTATCTCGCGGAAGCATGGTTCGGCCGTGCATCGCAATCTGAAACGCCGCAGAATTCGTGAAGCGTTTCGACGCCTGCAGCACGACCTTCCGCAGAGTTACGACCTGATCGTGGTGCCTCGACAGCGCAACGATTCGACGATGCAGGATTTTCGGAATTCGCTCCGCACGCTGATCAGGAAACTGGCGAAGCGAATTACGGCGGCTCAAAGCGATGGCAGCGCCCCTGGTCCCGTCCTTGAATCAGGAGCCAATCCGTGAGACAAACGACGGAAACTGACAAACTCGGCATCAGCGATCCGACAGTATTGGAATCGACGACGACGCGGCCGAAGACGTTTCTACATCAGGTTCTGTCAATTCCGGCAGTGATCGCAATTCTGTTTGTCCGATGCTATCAGGTGGTGCTCAGTCCCCTGCTTGGCCGCACCTGCAGGTTTCATCCTTCATGCAGTCAATACTATATTCTCGCAGTTCGCAAACACGGACTGTGCGTGGGTTCCTGGCGCGGCATCTGCCGCATCGCGCGCTGTCATCCATGGAATCCAGGTGGCTATGATCCACCGTAATCTGAATGGCGGAATGCTGAGTCATGTGGAAACTGCCTTTTCTTCGTACCGGGTGACTTCGACAAATGTATCGTAGAAGCCACTTCCGCCTCCCCAGTCCGTTGGTTCCTCGGGAGTCAGCGTGTTGACCGAACACGCATTGCCCTGAGCATCGCCGAAACCTCCGAATGGCATCCACGCAAGACCAGGCCGTACGCGTTCTGAGATGCGGCATTCTGCAACAATCGCTCCCTGGTGATTTGCGACACGCACCATGTCGCCATGCGACAGATCGCGGCACTCAGCGTCAGCGGCGTGCAACTCCACAAACAGCAGACCTTCGCGTTTGCGATGAAGTTCGATATGTGAGTAACTCGAATTCAGAAAATGCAGCGTCTTGCCTGTAATCAACTGTAGCTCACTGCCCGTTGCCTGCGGAATGTCTCCGCTTGCGGGAAGAGGGTCAATCCCCTGTTCTCGAAGCGATTCGGACCACAACTCCGCCTTTCCGGACCGCGTAGGAAATCCTCCCTGTGCAAAGGGCCGCCAATCGCGTTCGTGATTCAGCCGCGCGTAGCCGTCCTCAAAGAGACTTTCATAGGTAATTCCTTCCAGCCATGGGTGGCCGCTGTTCAAAGCGGTTCGCAGCAGTGTTTCATCGCTGTCAAACAACCACGATTCCGTGCGACCGAGCGCGGCTGCCAGTCGGCGAAAGAACTCCGTGTTCGAAACGGACTCACCCAACGGCGGAATTGCTGGCCGATTCAATGACAGGTAATGATGGCCCCACGCCGGCACAAGATCGAGACATTCAATCTGACTCGTCGCCGGCAGCACGTAGTCTGCGTAGCGGGCTGTTTCAGTGGCGACCAGGTCATGCACGATCGTAAACAGATCGTCTCGCTTCAGACCTTCGATGATGCGTTGCTGATTCGGAACCGTCACGACCGGATTGCAGTTATAGACGCACAGACTGCGGATCGGCGGATTGAGATCACGACTGCAGAGGTCGTTACCGAGATCCCGCATGTTCAGGGTTCGGGCGCCCGACTTGTCCTTTTCCGGCATCAGAACTCCACGATTGTTCAGAGTCGAATACTGCAGAGCCCCCGTCGATCTCGCCAGGCCGCCTCCGCGATGTCGCCACGCACCCGTCAGCACAGGAAGGCAAGCCAGAGTGCGAAACGCCATGGCCCCGTTACGATGATGTTCGAGCCCGATCAACGGTCGCAGGAGCGACGGCTGAGTCGTCGCGTACTCGCGCGCAAAGTTTTCGATTTCATCCTCAGACAGCCCGACGATCGAAGCGACATGGGCAGGGGCATAGTCCTGTACGCGCTCCACGAGCTCTTCGTAGCCCAGTGCGTATTGCGACACGTAATCATGATCAACCAGATCGTCTCGAATAATCACATGCATCATCGCGAGAGCCAATGTGGCGTCGCTGCCTGGCCGCACTGCCAGATGCCAGTCCGCCTGTTCGGCTGTGCGAGTCTTCACAGGATCAACAACCACAATCTTCGCACCTCGAGCCCGTGCTTCCACAATCACGGGCCACAGATGCAGGTTGGTGACAATGGTGTTGGTGCCCCACAGGACAATGTACCGGCTGTGGACAAGTTCTTCCGGATCAACCCCAAATCCGCATCCCTGAGTTGCCGCCAGTCCTGCACCGGCAACTTCGCCGCAGAGACTGCGATCGAGTTTCGAACATCCCAGCAGGCCAAACAGTCGCCGATCCAGCGAGGCCATCTGGATGAGTCCCTGATTTCCGGCAAAACTAAAGGGCTGAATGGCCTCCGCGCCGGATTCCGCAATGATGGCGAGCCAGCGAGCCGCAATATCCGCCAATGCTTCGTCCCATGTCGTCTGCACAAACCGGCCTTCGCCTTTGGCGCCGACTCGCTTCAGAGGATGCAGAATTCGATCCGGGTGATAAACACGTTCCAGATAGTGATTGACCTTGGCACACAGCGTACCGCGCGTAAACGGATGTGCCGGGTCTCCATACATCCGCTCTGCCTTGCCGTTCCTGACTTCAACCAGCCACGAACACGTATCCGGACAATCATGGCCACACGCGCCACGAATGATCGATAATGAATTTGACGGATGTTCCACGTGTCGGGTCTTTGTCTGAAAAAGGCAAGTCTGGCAAGCCGCATTCCGGAAGACGGACTGCACCCGAATCCATGGACTGTATTCGCCTTTCAGGCGTCCGTAAAGCTACAGATTTACGCTTCGATGCTCAGGCTTCCCGCGGAGTGACCTAGTCAGCCTTTTTGATTCCGAGTCGCTCGCGCGAATGCGGATGAAACGCGGCTGAACGTGATCTGATCAGCGGATGTCTGTTCGCACTTGACGACGGTGCAGCACAAGTAGATCACAGGAATGAGATAGATCGCCGCGCCACACACCAGCCCCGTAGCCATCCCCAAAAACGCAGATTGTGCCGGATGATCTACGGACGTCGAGTGACTGGCAAGGTATCCGACCAAAAATCCAAGCCCAGCCAGCAGGATCGGAATCATCCATCCTATGCTGGCAAAAATCGTCAGACGACTCCAGTGATTGCGATGCCGCGCGCAAATCGCGCACGCGACGGGAGTTTCATGGCTCGTCAGAATCGCGATCACGACACCTGGAATGCCGCCCAGGATAAATCCCAGCGTCATCGCCGCCTGCGCCGCCTTTGACTGATAATGAATCGTCGTCTTCACACGAACGGTGGTATACTCACCACAAACCATGCAGAGATCCGGCAGCCGGCCAGCGACAACATCCTTGACGCCTAAAACCACGATGTCTTCTCGAGAAGATTCCTGAGCTGGCTGTGTCGCTTCTCCGAACACGGCTCGACGCAAGCCGGACCCACTGAGAATCAGCAGGATCGACGCCATTCCGAGCGGGAGAAAATAGCCCGCGTTCAGGCCAACCTGCTGACGGTACTCGGCTGAAAAGTTCCCACTGGAAGGTGCGGCACTCTGTAAAAGCATGCAGAATTCATATTCAGAATCCTCGTGCTGATCCAACGCAAGCGGAGCCTCACTCATCTCAGCCACAGCGTTCACTGTCGGCAATTGAAAGCGAACATTTTGAATCTCCATGCGTGCGAGCAGAGTTGTCAACAATACCAGCGTGGCCAGAAACGCCGCTGCGGAGTTCACCGGAACAGACATGTGGTATCGACGCGGCACGAACAGCCACAACAACCCAATACACCCAAAGACCATGGCAGCCATGACCCCGGTCCGCAGATCGATGCCGTTGCACTGATAAACCTGAGCCGGGTCCCACGGAATTGCACCCGGCTGATTGCCATTCGGTTGATCGCCAGGGGGTTCCTGGCAAAACGTATATTTCCCTGTGATTTCTGGCATCGGCATGCTTCCGGAGGCAACCGTACTCACAGAGCTCCGCACAAACACGATGTCAAACCACGGCAGCAACGTTCCAAGTCCACCGATCAGACACAGCAGCAGAATGAGCATGACCGGAAGTGCATCCATCTTTTCGGCTGTTTTCCCCGAACCTCCGGCCACCAGTCGCCACGCTCCGAGTACTTCACGGTCGATGATTGTCGAGAAGCCGGTTTCATGGGAATGATTGACAACAGCGTTGGTCTGTGATGCAGGTTTCACCGATGGCGACGATATCTGTTCGACGCTGGATTGCAGATCACGAGCTGCCTGAAAGCGACGTTCCGGCTCACTGGCCATGGCCCGCAGGACAACTTCGTCAAGACGAACATCCACCTTTGACTTTTGTGACGGAGGCGCGAAGTGGCCAAAGGGAACCGTGCCGGTCAGCATCTCGTAGAAGACGACACCCAACGAATAGATATCCGCACGATGATCGACCGTGCGCGACCCTGTCATCTGTTCCGGGGCCATGTAACGCGGTGTTCCCATCACCTGATGAGTTCCCGTCAGCGTCCATTCATCCGCCGTGCGACCCACGATCTTTGCCAGTCCGAAGTCTGCAATCTTGACGCGACCTTTCGAATCCAACAGGATGTTTTCCGGTTTAATGTCACGATGTACGATGCCTTCGTCATGCGCGAACTGAAGGGCCTCACAGACCTGCGGAACGATGTTGACGGCGAGTTCCGGCGACAACTGCCCCGCCTGCATCAATTGCCGCAGATTTGCACCGTCCACGTATTCCATGATGAAATAAAATAGTGTCCCGGACGCAGACTGTGGTGAAACTCCGCCAGCAAGTTCCGGGGCGTCGATCTCTCCGAAGTCGTGCACGGCCACGATGCCCGGATGGTTCAGTCGAGCCAGTGTTCGTGCCTCACGCATGAAGCGCTCTGCAAATGCCGGATCGCCCGTTGTTTCGGGTCGAATAATCTTCACGGCGACCACGCGGTCGAGCTTCGTTTGTCGGGCTTTGTAAACGGCACCCATGCCGCCGTGCCCAAGGAGTTCCAACATGTCAAGTTGTGGAAAATACTTCGCGACTGCCGCCGCTGCCGGCACTGCAACGCGTCCGCTCTGCGGCGTCGTCAAAGCAAACGCCGCGCCGTCGGACGCACCCGCAATCCCCTGAACGAGCAGGCAATCGGGACAAAGCCCCGCAGGCGCGTTCGCCGGAATCGGTTTTTTACATTCGGGGCAGAAAGTCGTGCTCATGGTTGAAACCTTTGGCGAGCGGCATGCGTCAGCTTGCCGGTACTTAATCGTTCTTAAGAA